>Ga0206103_100408_pt1 | contig 24703 bp, 22 predicted proteins | sample 1B5Ametagenome_FD_148638 | JGI IMG/M metagenome (GOLD analysis project Ga0206103, IMG submission 148638) | Enriched microbial communities from leaf-cutter ant dump, University of Wisconsin, Madison, United States - 1B5A | ecosystem: Environmental > Terrestrial > Nest > Insects nest > Nest dump... | reverse complement strand
CTCGTCGTGCACCCCGCCGCGCTGGCGACCACCGCGGACACCATCATCGAGGACCTGCGTGCGCACGGCTACGAGACGTTCGGTGCCGAGGTGCCGGACGCGGAGGAGTCGAAGACCGCGCAGGTCGCGGCGTTCCTGTGGGGCGTGCTGGGGCAGGCCGACTTCACGCGCTCCGACGCGGTCGTGGCCGTCGGCGGCGGCGCGACGACGGACCTGGGCGGCTTCGTCGCGGCGACCTGGTTGCGGGGGATCCGGGTCGTGCAGGTCCCGACGACGGTGCTCGCGATGGTCGATGCCGCGGTCGGCGGCAAGACCGGCATCAACACCGCGGAGGGCAAGAACCTCGTCGGCGCGTTCCACCCGCCCGCGGCGGTGCTGTGCGACCTCGCGGCGCTCGAGTCGATGCAGAAGTTCGACTTCGTGGCGGGGCTCGCGGAGATCGTCAAGGCGGGCTTCATCGCGGACCCGGAGATCCTCGAGCTCGTCGAGCAGAACGTCGACCTGCTGCAGGACCCGGTCGCAGCGGCGCGCTCCGACGTGCTGCTCGAGCTCGTCGAGCGCGCGGTCGTCGTGAAGGCGAAGGTCGTGGGGGAGGACCTCAAGGAGGCGGGCCTGCGCGAGATCCTCAACTACGGCCACACGTTCGGCCACGCGGTCGAGCACGTCGAGCGGTACCAGTGGCGCCACGGTGCCGCGGTGTCGGTGGGCATGGTCTTCGTCGCAGAGCTCGCGCGGCTCGCGGGACGGCTGTCCGACGAGGTCGTGGACCGGCACCGGTCGATCCTCACGTCGCTCGGGCTCCCGACGACGTACCGCGGCGACCGGTGGGACCGGCTGCTGACCGCGATGCGGCGCGACAAGAAGACGCGCGGCGACCTGCTGCGGTTCGTCGTGCTCGAGGACGTCGGGCGCCCGACGCGCCTCGAGGGGCCCGATCCCACGCTCCTGGCCGCCGCGTATGCCGAGATCGCCGAGGGCGCGGTGTCGTCGTCGGCCGTCACGCTCTAGCTACGCTGACGCCATGACGCGCGTGCTGGTCCTCAACGGCCCCAACCTCGCCCGGCTCGGCACGCGCGAGCCCGAGGTCTACGGGTCGGAGTCGTTCGCCGACCTCACCGCCGCCGTGCAGGACTGGGCCGCGGAGCTGGGGTTCGACGTCGACGTCCGGCAGACCGACGACGAGGGCGAGCTCATCGGCTGGCTGCACGAGGCGGTCGACACGCGCAGCGACGTGGTGCTGAACCCTGCGGCGTTCACGCACTACTCCTACGGGCTGCGTGACGCCGCGGCGCAGGTCACGGGCACGCACCTGCGCCTGATCGAGGTGCACCTGACCAACCCGTACACGCGCGAGACGTTCCGGCACACGTCGGTCATCGGTCCCGTCGCGACGGGTACGGTCGCGGGCTTCGGCCTGCACTCCTACCGCCTGGCCCTCAGCGCCCTCACCGCACCCACCGCACCCACCGCACCCCGCTGACCCCCGCTGCCCACCTCCGGCGCGATCGTGCGAAGAACTGGTCGCGATCCGTGACCAGAAGTTCGCACGATCGCGGGGTGCTGTGGATGACGGGCGTCGGGGGCGCCCGGCGGCGGGCAGGGTGGGCGCGTGGTGGATCGAGCGTGGGTGCCCGAGGGGGCCGTCGGTGGGGTGTTCACCGCGCGGCAGGCGTACGCGGCCGGGCTGACGCGGTCGCAGGTGCGGCACGCGCTCGGGTCCGGACGGTGGCAACGCGTCACCGGCGCTGCGCTCGCCGCGGCTCAGCTCGGCCTGACGGCTCGGCACCGGGCGATCGGCGCGACGCTGACGTGGCCGGACTGCACTGTTGCGCTGCGCACCGCGGCCCTCGTGCACGGGCTCCCGATCTCGGACGACGGCAAGGTGCACGTGTTCGTCCCGTCACGCCGGCCCCCGCGCGGCGCGCTGACGCCGCACCTGGTCCCCGTCGGAGCGCGTGAGCGCAGCCCGCTGGGCCCCGGCCACCTGACGACCCGGTCACGGACCGTGATCGACCTGCTCGGCCGCTGCGACGAGGTCGAGGGTGATCGACTCGTGGCGTGGGTGGCGTCCCGCGACCTGCTGTCGGTGCCGGAGCTCGAGGCCTGGCTGGGCGCACATCCCGGTGCGGTCGGGAACGTGCGCCGCAGGATCGCGCTGGAGCGACTGCGCAGCGGTGCCGTGAACGTCGCCGAGGAGAAGCTGCACGACCTGTTGCGTGGCGCGGGGGTGGTCGGCTGGGAGGCGAACGCCGCTCTGTTCGCCTCGACAGGGGTGGCGGCGCGTGCCGACGTCTGGTTCCCGTCGGTGCGGCTCGTCGTCGAGGTCGACGGGTGGGCCGCCCACCGCGACCGGTTCCAGGCGGACCGCACCCGGCAGAACGCGCTGCTCGCGGCGGGCTGCACCGTGCTGCGATACACGTGGGACGACCTCACGCTGCGCCCCGACCATGTGGTCCGCGAGATCACGGCGATGCTGCGCTCGCTCGAGCACCGGCACCGGGCCCAGCCATAGCCCCAGCCTTGTTCCGACCGCAACAAGGGTCATCGCTTGTGCACTCGCCCACGGGCGGCGACACTGGCCCCATGTACGTCATCACCGCCGACCAGCGCGGCTCCCGCCGCAGCGGGGACCTGGTCCCCGACCTGCTCACCGCCCTCGAGCGTGCGAAGAAATGGTCGCGGATCGTGACCATTTCTTCGCACGCTCGCGCTGGAGTCGGTGAGGTCGCCGGAGGCGGAGCGGGGGGCGGGAGTGGAGCGGGCGGCGGGAGCGGCGGGGTCGTGATCGGGTTCGAGCGGACCGTGGGCGACGAGGTGCAGGCCGTCTTCGACGACCCGGAGGTCGTCGTCGACGTCGCGCTGTGGCTGCTGCGGCGCGGCGGGTGGAGCGTCGGGATCGGGTGCGGGGGAGTAGACGAGCCGCTGCCGGCGTCGTCGCGCGAGGCCTCCGGGCCCGCGTTCGTGCTGGCCCGGGACGCGGTCGAGGCGGCCAAGAGCCGCCAGCGGACCGTGCCGCTCGCGGTCCGCGGCGCGCACCACCAGGCCGGGCTCGATGCCGAGGCGGTCCTCACGCTCGTCGCGGCGACGGCAGCACGGCGGTCGGCGGCCGGGTGGGAGGCGGTCGACGCGGTGGAGTCCAGCGGGCCCGACGTCCGGCAGGAGGACGTCGCGGCGGCCATGGGGATCTCGCAGCAGGCCGTCAGTCAGCGGCTGCGCACCGCGCTGCACGACGAGGCCCGCGCGGCCGCACGCGCGACCGCCCACCTGCTGACGATCGCGCAGGGCTGACGCCGGCACGTGCGCGACACGGCATGACCACACGTGCGCGCACGGGCGTGACGGCAGGGACGGCGTGGCGGCGCCCGGCTCAGGCCCGCCCGACGGTCACCACGCGAGGGTCGCGAGCAGCCCGCACGCCGCGGCCCAGATGAGCGATGCCAGCGTGCCGATGACGAACCGCTCGGACGCACCCGGGTTGTCCTTGAGCTCGGGGTACCGGCCGAGCCCCTTGACGGCCACGACGATCGCCACCCCCGCGGGCTGGCCGAGCAGCACGCACGCGGTCACGGCGAGTCGTTCGAGCAGCCCGATCCACGAGCCGCCGCGCAGAGCGGCCCGGGCGGCGGGGCCGTCGGGACCTCCCGCGGACACCGCGGACGGCGCGGGCGGCGGGGGCACGGGACCGGGATCGGGTGCGGCGCCCGCCGGACGTGCGGGCTCACGCCCGACCGGCCGCGACGCGAGCCGCAGCACGGCGGAGACGAACCACCACCCGCCGCCGACGGACACGACGAGGGCGGCGACGACCGCGAGAGCCCGGAGCATGCGCCTACCTCACCACATGCCGTGCGGGGCGTCACGGTGCCGCGGCGGGGCCGCCGAGCGCGAGCGGGACGCGTCGGGGACCAGCTCGGGAGCGAACGAGGAGCGGCAGTGGGCGGCTGAGGAGCGGCACGGGAGTGAGCGCTGGGCGAGGGCGGTACGATGTCCGACGGCCTGCGGCCGGACCCGACCTCCCGACGACACACGTCACCTGGTCGCCCGCGGACCGCCCGACCGCACGCGGCCCTCGACGGGACCGCGGGCGGGGTGCGGGTGACGCGCGGTGTCCTGGCCGCCCACCGACCGATCCACCGACAGGAAGCGACGAACCGTGGCGACCACCAACGACCTCAAGAACGGCATCGTGCTGCGCATCGACGGCCAGCTCTGGACCGTCGTCGAGTTCCAGCACGTCAAGCCGGGCAAGGGCGGCGCCTTCGTGCGCACCAAGCTCAAGAACGTCCTGAGCGGCAAGGTCGTCGACAAGACGTTCAACGCCGGCATCAAGGTCGAGACGGCGAACGTCGACAAGCGCGAGATGCAGTACCTCTACAAGGACGGCGACGACTTCGTGTTCATGGACACGGACACGTACGACCAGCTCCACGTCCCGGCCGCGACCGTCGGCGACGCCGCCCACTTCCTGCTCGAGAACCAGAACGCCCTGGTCGCGACGAACGAGGGCGCGCCGCTGTACGTCGAGCTGCCGCCGTCGGTCGTCCTCCTGGTCACGTACACCGAGCCCGGCCTGCAGGGCGACCGGTCGAGCGCGGGCACCAAGCCCGCGACGCTCGAGACCGGCTACGAGATCCAGGTCCCGCTGTTCCTCGAGTCGAACACCAAGGTGAAGGTCGACACGCGCGACGGCTCCTACCTGGGTCGCGTGAACGACTGACGTGGCTGCCCGTTCCAAGGCCCGCAAGCGGGCCGTCGACGTGCTCTTCGAGGCCGACCAGCGCGGCGTCGAGCCGGTGACGCTGCTCGCGCAGCGGATCGCCGAGCCCGGCACCGAGGCGGCGCTGCCGCAGTACGCCGTCGAGATCGTCGAGGGCGTCGTCGCGCACCGCACCCGCATCGACGAGGTGCTCGCGACGCACGCGCACGGCTGGACCATCGAGCGCATGCCCGCGGTCGACCGTGCGGTGCTGCGCGTGGGCACGTGGGAGGTCCTGTTCAACGACGACGTGCCGGACGCGGTCGCGGTCGACGAGGCCGTGGACCTCGTCCGTGCGCTCTCGACCGACGAGTCGCCCGGCTTCGTCAACGGGCTCCTGGGCCGCGTCGTCGAGCTCAAGCCGATGCTGCTGGCCTGAGCCGCCCGGCTCCGTGGAGGGTCCGCGCGCCTCGTGTGCGCGGACCCTTCGCCGTGCCGGACGCGGTGCCCCGGGGCCGAGTCGCTCCGAGTCAGGCGTGGCGGTGCAGCAGGTCCGGGTGCTCGTCGTTCCCGTCGGTCGTGCGCGGCGACGGCACGACGCGCAGCTGACGCGTGTCGTCCCAGCCGACGCTGCCCGGTCGCGGGCCGCGCACGGGCACGGTCGGGACGGCCCGCCCCAGGAAGTTGCCCTGCACGCGCCGCACCCCGAGCTCGACGAGCGTGTCGAGGTCGCTCGCGCGCTCGACCCCCTCGGCGACGACGTCGAGGCCGTGTGCGGACGCGAGCGCGAGGATCGCGCGGATGACCGACGCGCCGCGCTCGGTGTCGACCTCGCGGACGAACGAGCGGTCGATCTTGAGCACGTCGACGGGCAGCCGCGACAGGCGGGCGAGCGAGGAGTACCCCGTCCCGAAGTCGTCGACGGCGATCCGCACGCCGCGCGCGCGGAGCTCGGAGAGCACCGGGATCGCGGAGCTCGTCTGGACCAGGGCGCTCTCGGTGATCTCGAGCGTGAGGTGCTCCCAGTACGCCGTGCCCCAGGCCTGCTCGATCTGCTCGAGCGCCTCGGGGTCGGCCAGGTGGCGGGCCGCGAGGTTCACGGAGACCGGGATCTGGAACCGGTCGAGCGCGCGCCGTGCCTGGCTGAGGACCGACAGCCCGATCGGCATGATGAGCCCGGTCTCCTCGGCGAGCTCGAGCCAGTCGGCGGGCAGGAGCAGGCGACCGTGGTGGTCCCACCGCGCGAGCGCCTCGACCTGGAGGACCTCGAGCGTCCGGGCGTCGACGATCGGCTGGTAGAACGCCGTGAACAGCCCGTCGCCGACCGCGGACTCGAGCGCGGCGCGCTGGATCCGCTCGGCCTCGACGGCGCGCCGCAGGGTGCGGTCGAACACGCGGAAGCCGCTGCGTGACCGCTTCGCGTCGAGCATCGCGGTGTCGGCGTGCCGCACGAGCGCGTCGACGTCGACGACGTCGCCGGGGTGCCAGGTCGCGACGCCGACCGACAGCCGCGCGGGCCGCGCTCCCGACGAGCGGTCGACGAAGCCCTCGCGCAGCGTCCGGGCGATCGTCGTGAGCTCAGGATCCTGCGGTGCGCGCGAGAGCACGACGACGAACTCGTCGCCACCGAGCCGTCCGACGAACGCGTCGTGCTCGGGCAGCGCGCCGCGCAGGTACTGCGCGACGCGGCACAGCATGTCGTCGCCACCCGCGTGCCCGTGCACGTCGTTGAACCGCTTGAAGCCGTCGAGGTCGCAGTAGACGAGCGACACGCGCGTGCGCTCGACGTTGGCGCGCTCGAGGACCTCGTGCAGGTGCTGCTGCACGGCGCGGCGGTTCGGCAGCCCCGTGAGGGCGTCCTGGTAGGCGGTGCGGTTGAGCTGACGGGTGAGCTGGTAGCGCTCGGCGGCGGTCGAGACGATCTGCGCGACGTCGACGAGGAACGCGCGCTCGTGCACGCCGTGCGACCGCGGGCCGAACAGCTCGCTGACGTACCTGCCGTGCGCGATCGGGCGCAGCGTGCCCTCGAGCGAGTCGTCGCGCAGCACGGTGCGTGCCTCGTCGCGCGCCTGCACCAGGAGCCCGTCGGCGTCCTTGGCGAACCAGGCGGCGTTCGCGACGCGCGCGAGGGCGTCCCGCATGCGGTGCTGCTGCGTCGCCTCCTCCTGCGCCTGCCGGACGCGGACGAGCGCGAGCGTCGCGAGCCCGAAGGCGAGCGGCACGGCCCAGAGGGCGGCGAGCAGCGACGCGAGCTCCGGGTCGGGGATGAGCTCGCTCCCGACGAGCATGGTGACCGACTCGAGGCCCGCCGTGACCAGCAGGACGCCCCACACGGTGACCGCGTTCCCGCCGAGCGTCACGAGGACGTACGCGAGCACGACGAGCGTCGCGACGACGAGCGTGCCGCCGACGACCAGGTCGGCGTGCGGCCGGTCGTCGCGCACGAAGGGTGAGACCGACGCGACGACGTGCGCGGCGAGCGGGACGCTCGTGCCCGCGACCCACCAGCGCACGCGCGGACCGCGTCCGAAGGCACGCGTGGTCGGCAGCGCGAGGAGGAGGAAACCGGCCACCGTGAGCAGGTGCAGGACGCTCAGGACGTCTCGTGCGGTCCCCGGTCCGAGCTGGCCCGCGATGCCCCCGAGCAGGAGCATGAGGCCGATGTCGGCGGACCACGCGAGGGCCCACACCGCGCCGACGGGTCGCAGGTCGGTGTGCCACCAGAGCCACTGCAGCACGAGCAGGCCCGCGACGACCCCAGCCGCCACGAGCTGGAGCGCGCAGACCCAGGAGGGGACCGAGCCGAGCACGACTGATGCTTCGGCGCACCGAGGGCCTCGCATGACAGCGCATTCGGGTGATCCGGGCGCCCGCTGGGATGATCGGCGGCGATGACGGCGATGACGCACGACGAGGTGACGGCCCGGCTGCGCGCGGCCGGCTGCGTGTTCGCGGAGGACGAGGCGGACCTGCTCCTGGCCGCGCCCGTGGACGGGCCGGGGCTCGACGCGCTCGTCGCGCGCCGGTGTGCGGGCGAGCCGCTCGAGACGGTGCTCGGCTGGGTCGCGTTCGCGGGCCTGCGGCTCGCGGTCGCGCGGGGCGTGTTCGTGCCGCGCCGTCGCACCGAGCTCCTCGTCGACGTCGTGGACGCGCTGCTCGTCGACCGCGGTGGCCACGCGGTCGTCGTCGACCTGTGCTGCGGCGTGGGCGCGGTCGGCGCCGCGGTGCTCGCGCGGCACCCCGACGCGCGGGTGCACGCCGCGGACGTCGACCCGGCCGCGGTCGCGTGCGCCCGGACGAACCTGCCGCCGGATGTGGTGCACCACGGCGACCTGTTCGACGCGCTGCCGGGTGCGCTGCGCGGCAGTGTCGACGTGCTCGTCGCGAACGCGCCGTACGTGCCGACGGCGGCCATCGCGACGATGCCGCCCGAGGCGCGCGACCACGAGGCCGCGGTCGCGCTGGACGGCGGCACGGACGGGCTCGACGTGCACCGACGAATCGCCCGCGGGGTCGCGGCATGGTTGTCGGCGACGGGTGCGGTCGTCGTCGAGTCGAGCGCCCGCCAGGCGGCGACGACCGCGGCGCTCCTGCGGGACGCCGGGCTCGTCGTCGACGTGGTGCGCGACGACGAGCGCGACGGCACCGCGGTCGTCGGACGTCGGGCGCCGGACGAGGTCGTGCGGTCCGGACGCGCGACGTGAGCGACGTCGCACGGCCCGCGGGTGGACGGCGACGGGGGCGCGCGGGTCGCGGGGGTAGTGTGGGCGCGACCGCTGACCTTCCTTTAACTCCCGTCCCGTGAGGCGGGGAAGGAGTCGCACATGAGCACAGCTGTGCCCCCCGTGCCGTCCGACGAGACGTCGGACCGGCCCACCGCCCCAGGTGACGCGACCCTGGTGCTCGGCGAGGCCGAGATCGGGCGCGCGCTGACCCGCATCGCGCACGAGATCCTCGAGCGCAACAAGGGCGGCCAGGACCTCGTCCTGCTCGGCATCCCGACGCGCGGCGTCCCGCTCGCGCACCGGCTGGCCGCGCGCATCGCCGACGTCGAGCCGGGTCTCGACCCCGTCGGCCTCGTCGGCAGCCTCGACGTCACGATGTACCGCGACGACCTGCACCGGCACCCCACGCGCGCGATCGGCACGACGCAGGTCCCCGGCGGCGTGGACGGCAAGGTCGTCGTCCTCGTCGACGACGTGCTGTTCTCCGGGCGGACGATCCGCGCGGCGCTCGACGCCGTCTCCGACCTCGGCCGTCCGCGCGCCGTCCAGCTCGCGGCGCTCGTCGACCGCGGCCACCGCGAGCTGCCGATCCGGGCGGACTTCGTGGGCAAGAACCTGCCGACGTCGCACACCGAGCGCGTGCGCGTGCTGCTGAGCGAGTCCGACGGCCGCGACGCGGTCCTCATCGAGGGGGCGACGGCGTGAAGCACCTGCTCTCGGCGGGCGACCTGACGCGCGACGAGGCGGTGCTCGTCCTCGACACCGCCGCGCAGATGGCGGCGACCCAGGCGCGCGAGAACAAGAAGCTGCCGACGCTGCGCGGGCGCACGGTCGTCAACCTCTTCTTCGAGGACTCGACGCGCACGCGCATCAGCTTCGAGACGGCCGCCAAGCGGCTGTCCGCCGACGTCATCAACTTCTCGGCCAAGGGGTCGAGCGTGTCCAAGGGCGAGTCGCTCAAGGACACCGCGCTCACGCTGCAGGCCATGGGCGCCGACGCGGTCGTCATCCGGCACTGGGCGAGCGGCGCGTCGCACACGCTCGCCAGCTCGGGGTGGACGCACGGCGCGGTCGTGAACGCGGGCGACGGCACGCACCAGCACCCGACGCAGGCGCTGCTCGACGCGTACACGCTGCGCCGGCACCTCGTCGGCGAGGGCGGTCGGGTCGACCCGGCGGGACGCGACCTCGAGGGACGGCACGTCGCGATCGTCGGCGACGTGCTGCACAGCCGCGTGGCCCGCTCGAACGTGCAGCTCCTGCACACGCTCGGTGCGCACGTCACGCTCGTCGCGCCGCCGACGCTCGTGCCCGTGGGCGTCGAGGCCTGGCCGTGCGACGTCAGCTACCGCCTCGACGAGGTGATCGGCGACGGGCAGCCGGACGCGATCATGATGCTGCGCGTCCAGCGCGAGCGGATGTCCAGCGCGGGCGGGGGCTTCTTCCCGAGCCCGCTCGAGTACACGCGCGGCTACGGGCTCGACGCACGGCGCATCGCCGCGCTGCCCGAGCACGCGATCGTCCTGCACCCCGGCCCGATGAACCGCGGGCTCGAGATCTCGGCCGATGCGGCCGACAGCGAGCGCGCCGTGATCGTCGAGCAGGTCGCGAACGGTGTCGCCGTCCGCATGGCGGTGCTGTACCTGCTGCTCGCGGGCGACCAGACGAGCGCCTCTTCCTCGAACAGGAGTGCCGAGTGACCACCTACCTCCTTCGCGACGTCGCCCCGCTGGGCGGCGAGCGCACGGACCTCCTGCTCGCCGACGGCGTGATCGCCGCGATCGGACCGGACCTCGCGGCCCCCGCGGACGCGGTCGTCGTGGACGGTGCCGGGCTCGTCGCGCTGCCCGGGCTCGTCGACCTGCACACGCACCTGCGCGAGCCGGGCCGCGAGGACGCGGAGACGGTCGCGAGCGGCACGCGCGCGGCCGCGCTCGGCGGCTTCACGGCGGTGCACGCGATGGCGAACACGACGCCGACGCAGGACACCGCGGGCGTCGTCGAGCAGGTCTGGCGGCTCGGCCGCGAGGCCGGGTGGGTCGACGTGTTCCCGGTCGGCGCGGTCACCGTCGGGCTCGCCGGAGAGCGGCTCGCGGAGCTCGGGGCGATGGCGGAGTCGGCCGCCCGGGTCCGCGTGTTCTCCGACGACGGCCGGTGCGTGCACGACCCCGTCGTCATGCGCCGCGCGCTCGAGTACGTCAAGGCGTTCGACGGGGTCGTCGCGCAGCACGCGCAGGAGCCTCGGCTGACCGAGGGCTCGCAGATGCACGAGGGCGTCGTCTCCGCCGAGCTCGGGCTCGCGGGCTGGCCCGCGGTCGCGGAGGAGGCCATCGTCGCGCGCGACGTGCTGCTCGCCGAGCACGTCGGCTCGCGTCTGCACGTGTGCCACCTGTCGACGGCGGGCTCGGTCGAGATCGTCCGGTGGGCCAAGTCGCGCGGCATCGACGTCACCGCGGAGGTCACGCCGCACCACCTCGTCCTGACCGACGAGCTCGCGCGCGGCTACGACCCGCTGTTCAAGGTCAACCCGCCGCTGCGCACGCAGGCCGACGTCGACGCGGTCCGCGACGGGCTCGCCGACGGGACGATCGACATCGTCGCGACGGACCACGCCCCGCACCCGCGCGAGGACAAGGACTGCGAGTGGGCGGCCGCCGCGTTCGGCATGACCGGGCTCGAGACCGCGCTGTCCGTCGTGCAGGAGACGATGGTCGACACGGGCCGCATGACGTGGGCCGACGTCGCGCGCGTGCTGTCGAGCGCACCCGCGCGCATCGGCCGGGTCGACGACCGGCACGGCCGTCCGATCGCGGTGGGGGAGCCCGCCAACCTCACGCTCGTGGACCCCGCGGCGCGGCGCGTCGTGGACCCGGCCGCGCAGGCGACGAAGTCCGTGAACTCGCCGTTCCGGGGGCGTGAGCTCGCGGGCCGCGTCGTCGCGACCTTCCTGCGCGGTCGGGCGACCGTGCTCGACGGTGCGCCGTGCGACGAGCCGGCGGCGGCCCGGTGACCGCGCGCCAGGCGTTGACCGTCGTCGTCCTCGCGGCGCTGCTCGCGCTCGCGTACTGGGCGATGCGGCGCGGCTGGGAGCGACGACGAGCGCGCACGCTCGCGGTCGTCCCCGCGCTGCCCCAGGCGCCCGCCGACGCGGGCGAGGTCCTCGCGGGACCGTTCGAGGCGGTGTACGTCTCGACGACCGTGGCCGACGACTGGCTCGACCGCGTCGTGGCGCACGACCTCGGGGTGCGCAGCCCCGCGACCGTCACCGTGCACGCGGCCGGGCTCCGCGTCGACCGCCAGGGCGCGCACGACCTGTTCGTCCCCGCGAGCGCGCTCCGCGGCGTGACGACGGCCCCCGGGATCGCGGGCAAGGTCGTCGGCCGCGACGGCCTCGTCGTCGTGACCTGGGCGCCGCCCGAGGTGACCGGTGCGCGCGTCGGCCTGCTCGACACGGGCCTCCAGCTGCGCCGCACCGCCGACCGCGACGCGCTCGTCGCCGTCGTCCCGAACCTGATCCCGCACGCCCCCGCCGCCACCGACGGCAAGGAGAAGCCATGACCGCCACGTCCCCCGCCCGCCTCGTGCTCGAGGACGGCCGCTCGTTCGCCGGCGAGGCGTACGGCGCCTCCGGCACCACGCTCGGCGAGATCGTCTTCAACACCGGCATGACCGGCTACCAGGAGACGCTCACCGACCCCAGCTACCACCGCCAGATCGTCGTGATGACGGCGCCGCACGTCGGCAACACGGGCGTCAACGACGAGGACCCCGAGTCGGGCCGGATCTGGGTCGCGGGCTACGTCGTGCGGGACCCCGCGCGGGTGCCCTCGAGCTGGCGCTCGCGCCGCACGCTCGACGACGAGCTCGCGAACCAGGGGATCGTCGGGATCTCGGGCGTCGACACCCGGGCCCTGACACGGCACCTGCGCGAGCGCGGTGTCATGCGCGCGGGGATCTTCTCCGGCGACGCGCTCGGCGACCGCACGGACTCCGAGCTGCTCGAGGAGGTCCTGCAGGCGCCCGCGATGGTGGGTGCCGACCTGGCGGGCGAGGTCACGACGAGCGAGGCGTACGTGGTCGACGCGCTCGACGCGGACGGTGCGCCGCTCGCGCAGCCGCGCGCGGTCGTCGCGGCGATCGACCTCGGCATCAAGGCCATGACACCGCAGCGCATGGCGGAGCGCGGCATCCGGGTGCACGTCCTGCCCTCGTCCGCGACGATCGACGACGTCCTCGCGACGGAGCCCGACGGCGTGTTCTTCTCGAACGGCCCGGGCGACCCCGGCGCGGCGACGCACGAGATCGAGCTGCTGCGCGAGGTCCTCGACCGTCGGATCCCGTTCTTCGGGATCTGCTACGGCAACCAGCTGCTGGGCCGCGCGCTCGGCTACGGCACGTACAAGCTCGGCTACGGGCACCGCGGGGTCAACCAGCCGGTCATCGACCGGGCGACCGGCAAGGTCGAGATCACGGCGCACAACCACGGGTTCGCGGTCGACGCACCCGTCGACGGCGAGTCGGTCGCACCGCACGACGGCGGTCGCTACGGCCGGGTCGTGGTGTCGCACGTCGACCTCAACGACGACGTGGTCGAGGGCCTGCAGGCGCTCGACCTGCCCGCGTTCTCGGTGCAGTACCACCCCGAGGCCGCGGCCGGCCCGCACGACGCCGCCTACCTGTTCGACCGCTTCCTCGACCTCATGAACCAGAACCAGAAGGGCGCCGCCTGATGCCTCGCCGCACCGACATCTCCAGCGTCCTCGTCATCGGCTCGGGGCCGATCGTCATCGGCCAGGCGTGCGAGTTCGACTACTCGGGCACGCAGGCCTGCCGCGTGCTCAAGGAGGAGGGCCTGCGGGTCGTCCTCGTGAACTCGAACCCCGCGACGATCATGACGGACCCCGAGTTCGCGGACGCGACGTACGTCGAGCCGATCACGACCGACGTGCTGACCTCGATCATCGCCAAGGAGCGGCCGGACGCGATCCTGCCGACCCTGGGCGGCCAGACGGCGCTCAACGCGGCGATCGCGCTCGACAAGGCGGGCGTGCTCGAGGAGTACGGCGTCGAGCTCATCGGCGCGAACATCGCGGCGATCGAGAAGGGCGAGGACCGCGAGCAGTTCAAGCAGGTCGTCGACGTGTGCGGCGGCGAGTCCGCGCGGTCGGCGATCGTGCACACCATCGACGACGCGCTGGCCGCGGTCGAGGACCTGGGCTACCCGGTCGTCGTGCGGCCGTCGTTCACGATGGGCGGGCTGGGCTCGGGCATCGCGTACGACGAGGCCGACCTGCGCCGGATCGTCGGGCAGGGGCTGCACTACTCGCCGACGACCGAGGTGCTCCTCGAGGAGTCGATCCTCGGCTGGAAGGAGTACGAGCTCGAGCTCATGCGGGACAAGCACGACAACGTCGTGGTGGTCTGCTCGATCGAGAACGTCGACCCGGTCGGCGTGCACACGGGCGACTCGGTCACGGTCGCGCCCGCGCTCACGCTCACGGACCGCGAGTACCAGCGGCTGCGGGACATCGGCATCGCGGTCATCCGCGAGGTCGGCGTCGACACGGGCGGCTGCAACATCCAGTTCGCGGTCGAGCCCACGACGGGCCGCGTGGTCGTCATCGAGATGAACCCGCGCGTGTCGCGCTCGTCGGCGCTCGCCTCGAAGGCGACGGGCTTCCCGATCGCGAAGATCGCCGCGAAGCTCGCGGTCGGCTACACGCTCGACGAGATCCCCAACGACATCACGGGCTCGACGCCCGCGAGCTTCGAGCCGACGCTCGACTACGTCGTCGTCAAGGTCCCGCGCTTCGCGTTCGAGAAGTTCCCGGCCGCCGACCCGACGCTCACGACGACCATGAAGTCCGTCGGCGAGGCCATGGCGCTCGGGCGCAACTTCACCGAGGCGCTCGGCAAGGCCATGCGCTCGATCGACAAGAAGGGCTCGGTGTTCCACTGGGCGGGCGAGCCCGCGACGGGCGACGAGCTCGAGGCGCTCGTCGTCTCGATCGCGCGGCCCACCGAGGGCCGCCTCGTCGACGTGCAGCAGGTGCTGCGCGCGGGCGTCAGCATCGAGACGGTCTACGAGCGCACCGGCATCGACCCGTGGTTCCTCGACCAGCTCGTGCTCATCAACGAGGTCGCCGAGGCGACGCGGACGGCGCCCGCGCTCACGCGTGACGTGCTCGCGCGCGCCAAGCGGCACGGCCTGTCCGACGCGCAGGTCGCGCAGCTGCGCGGCACGACGGAGGACGCCGTGCGCGGCGCGCGGCACGCGATCGGCCTGCGCCCGGTGTTCAAGACGGTCGACACGTGCGCGGCCGAGTTCGCCGCGCTCACGCCGTACCACTACTCGTCCTACGACGAGGAGACCGAGGTCGCGCCGCGCGAGCGTCCCGCGATCATCATCCTGGGCTCGGGGCCGAACCGGATCGGTCAGGGCATCGAGTTCGACTACTCGTGCGTGCACGCGGCGCTGACCCTCAAGGGCGAGTACGAGACCGTCATGGTCAACTGCAACCCCGAGACCGTCTCGACGGACTACGACACGTCCGACCGGCTCTACTTCGAGCCCCTGACGTTCGAGGACGTGCTCGAGGTGTACGCCGCCGAGCTCGCGGCGGGACCGGTCGCGGGCATCATCGTGACGCTCGGCGGCCAGACGCCGCTGTCGCTCGCGCAGCGCCTGCAGGACGCCGGCCTGCCGATCCTGGGCACGTCGCCCGACGCGATCGACGCCGCCGAGGACCGCGGCGAGTTCGGCAAGGTGCTCGAGGCCGCCGGCCTGCCCGCACCCGCGTTCGGCACGGCGACGACGCTCGCCGGGGCGCGGGACACCGCGCGCCGGATCGGCTTCCCGGTGCTCGTGCGCCCGTCCTACGTGCTGGGCGGCCGCGGCATGGAGATCGTGTACGACGAGGCGCACCTCACCGAGTACGTCGAGCGCGCGCTCGAGAACGCCGCGGACGGCGGCCGGGCGGGGACGCTCTCGCCGCTGCTCATCGACCGGTTCCTCGACGACGCGATCGAGATCGACGTCGACGCGCTGTTCGACGGCGAGGAGCTGTTCCTCGGCGGCGTCATGGAGCACATCGAGGAGGCGGGGATCCACTCGGGCGACTCCGCGTGCGTGCTGCCGCCCGTCACGCTGTCGCTGTCCGAGCTCGAGCGCATCCGCCTGTCCACCGAGGCGATCGCCCGCGGCGTCGGGGTGCGCGGCCTGCTCAACATCCAGTTCGCGCTCGTGAGCGACGTGCTCTACGTGCTCGAGGCGAACCCGCGCGCGTCGCGCACCGTGCCGTTCGTCTCGAAGGCGACGGGGGTCTCGCTCGCGAAGGCCGCCGCGCACGTCATGACGGGCAAGTCGATCGCGCAGCTGCGCGCCGAGGGTCTGCTGCCCGCGACCGACGCGTCGGTGCTCGACCTCGAGTCGCCGGTCGCCGTCAAGGAGGCCGTGCTGCCGTTCAAGCGGTTCCGCACGGGCGACGGCCAGGTCGTCGACACGGTGCTCGGCCCGGAGATGCGCTCGACGGGCGAGGTCATGGGCTTCGACACGGACTTCCCGACCGCGTTCGCCAAGTCGCAGGACGCCGCGTTCGGCGGGCTGCCCGCGGCCGGCAAGGCGTTCATCTCGGTCGCGGACCGGGACAAGCGCTCGATCGTGTTCCCCGTCAAGCGCCTCACGGAGCTCGGCTTCGAGATCCTCGCGACCGAGGGCACCGCGACCGTCCTGCGTCGCAACGGCATCCGCTCGACCGTCGTGCGCAAGCACTCGTCCGGCCGGGGTCCGCAGGGGGAGCCGACGATCGTCGACCTCATCGTCGCGGGTGAGGTCGACATGGTCGTCAACACGCCGTCGGGCCAGGGTGCGCGTGCCGACGGGTACGAGATCCGGGCGGCGACCGTCGCGGCCGACAAGGCGCTCGTGACGACCGTGCAGCAGCTCGGCGCCGCGGTGCAGGCGATCGAGGCCGCCCAGGCGGGCCCGTACGCGGTCACGAGCCTGCAGGAGCACGAGCGGGCGACCGCAGCGCGCCGCGAGACGGTGTCGGCGTGAGCGACGCGCGCACCGCGCCGTTCGGCGAGCGGCTCGCGGCCGCCATGGCGGAGCACGGCCCGCTGTGCGTCGGCATCGACCCGCACGCGAGCCTGCTCGACGCGTGGGGCCTGCCCGACGACGCCGCGGGGCTGCGCCGGTTCGCGCTCACCGTCATGGACGCGGTGGCCGGGCGGGTCGCGGCGGTCAAGCCGCAGTCGGCGTTCTTCGAGCGGCACGGCTCGCGCGGGCTCGCGGTGCTCGAGGAGGTCGTCGCGGCCGGACGCGAGACGGGCACGCTCGTCGTGGTCGACGGCAAGCGCGGGGACATCGGCTCGACCATGGGCGCCTACGCGGACGCGTTCCTGCGGGACGGCTCGCCGCTCGCCGGCGACGCGCTCACGGTCTCGCCGTACCTCGGGTTCGGCTCGTTGGCGCCGGCCGTCGACCTCGCGCTCGCGACCGGGCGCGGGCTGTTCGTGCTGTGCCTGACCTCGAACCCGGAGGGGCGCGAGGTCCAGCACGCGCGTCCGGAGGCTGTCGCCGGCGGCGGCGCGGCGGCCGGGGGCAGCGTGGCCGCGATCATGGCCGCGCACGCGGCCGCGCTCAACGCGGGGACCTCGCCCATGGGCTCGGTGGGGCTCGTCGTCGGTGCGACCGTGGGTGACGCCGCGCTGCGGACCGGCACGGACCTCACGGCGGTCAACGGCCCGCTGCTCGCACCGGGCGTCGGCGCGCAGGGCGCGGGGGCGGACGAGCTGCGCGCCGTGTTCGGGGACGCGCGGCACCAGGTGCTGGCGTCGTCGTCGCGCGGCGTGCTGCAGGCCGGTCCGTCGGTCCCGGGGCTGCGCGCGGCGGCGCTGACGGCGGCGCGGGAGGCCGCCGCCGCGCTCCGGTGACGCCCGATCGCTCGGCGGTGCGCGCGCGAGGCGGCTGTTCTCGCAGGTCGGGCGCCGCGCACGGGCGTGTTCGCATTGCCGACCTCTGGGGTGGTCGCTAGGTTCACAGGTGCGGCTCACGACGGTGGGTCGACCGTTCGCTTGTCCTGTCGGTCGAGCTCTGGATGAGAAGGTGACGCGTGTGGCACTCCCTCCGCTGACTCCCGAACAGCGCGCAGCCGCGCTGCAGAAGGCCGCCGCCGCCCGGCAGGCCCGTGCCGAGGTGAAGAACCGCCTCAAGTACTCGCAGGGCTCCCTGTCCGAGGTGATCACGCAGGGGCAGCAGGACGAGACGATCGGCAAGCTCAAGGTCGTCGCGCTCCTGGAGTCGCTGCCGGGCGTGGGCAAGGTCAAGGCCCGCGCGATCATGTCCGACATCGGCATCTCCGAGACCCGACGCGTGCGTGGCCTGGGCCCGCACCAGGTCGAGGAGCTCGTCAAGCGGTTCGGCTGAGACCAGGCCTGGGGTAGGGTCGCGCTGCGTCGTCGGCGCGGCCCTTCCTCGTCTGCGGGGCCCTCGGCCGTCGCGTCCGCGCCACCCGAAGCACGAGGAGCCTCAGCGCTGTGACCAGCACGTCTGCCGTCCACCACGACCGGGCCGGCGCGGGGCCCACCCGGCTCACGGTGCTCGCGGGACCGACCGCGGTGGGCAAGGGGACCGTCTCGTCGGACATCCGGGCGCGCTACCCGCAGATCTGGCTGTCGGTCTCGGCGACGACCCGCGCGCCGCGCCCCGGCGAGGTCGACGGCGTGCACTACCGCTTCGTGTCCGTCGCCGAGTTCGACCGCATGGCCGCGCAGGGCGAGCTGCTCGAGTGGGCGGTCGTGCACGGCCGCAACCGCTACGGCACGCCGCGCCGCCCGGTCGAGGAGCGGCTCGCGGCGGGCGTCCCGACGCTCCTCGAGATCGACCTGCAGGGCGCGCGCCAGGTGCGCGCGTCGATGCCCGACGCGCGGTTCGTCTTCCTCGCACCGCCGTCGTTCGACGAGCTGGAGCGCAGGCTCGTCGGGCGGGGGACCGAGGATGCCGAGGAGCGTGAGCGGCGGCTCGCGACCGCCCGCGTCGAGCTCGCGGCCGAGGAGGAGTTCGACCACGTCGTCGTCAACGACGAGGTGACGCGCGCCACGGACGAGCTCGCGCGCCTCATGGGGGTCCCGAGCAGCCCGGACGCCACCGGCGCGGCACCAGCCTGACGCGCTCGGCGCCACGGGTAGACTGTGCCGCAGCTGTGCTGTCGCACACTCACCCCAGAACTCGCCCCAATCCACGGGAGTCACGCATGTCCGGGACCGTCGCAGCCCCTACCGGGATCACCGACCCGCCGATCGACCAGCTCCTCGAGCGCGCGGACTCGAAGTACGCGCTCGTGCTCTACTCGGCGAAGCGCGCCCGCCAGATCAACGCCTACTACGCGCAGCTCAACGAGGGCCTGCTCGAGTACGTCGGCCCGCTCGTCGAGACGCGGCCGCAGGAGAAGCCGCTGTCGATCGCGATGCGCGAGATCGACCGCGGTCTGCTGACCGTGGAGCCCACGGAGGGCTGAGGCCCCGGGCCACGTCCGACGATCGGCGTTCGCGAGAGGAGCACGCGCATGCGCATCGTGCTGGGTGTCGCGGGCGGGATCGCGGCGTACAAGGCGGTCCTCGTGCTGCGGCTCCTGCGGGAGGCCGGGCACGAGGTGCGGGTCGTGCCGACGCGCGCGGCGCTGGAGTTCGTCGGACGGCCGACGTGGGAGGCGCTGTCGGGTCAGCGGGTGACCGCGGACGTCTTCGAGGACGTCGACGAGGTCGCGCACGTCGCGGTCGGCCAGCGTGCCGACCTCGTCGTGGTCGCACCCGCGACCGCCGACCTGCTCGCCCGCGCGGCGACCGGGCAGGCGGACGACCTGCTCACCGCGACCCTGCTCGTGACGCGCGCCCCCGTGCTGCTCGTCCCCGCGATGCACACCGAGATGTGGGCGCACCCCGCCACGGTCGCCAACGTCGCGACCCTGCGCGGCCGCGGCGTCCACGTGCTCGACCCGGCGTCGGGCCGGCTGACGGGGTCCGACACCGGACCGGGGCGCCTGCCCGAGCCGGACGAGATCGTCGCCGCCGCGCTCGCGCTCGTCGCCGACGGCGCGCCGCGCACGGCCGAGCCGGCCGGCGCGGTCGGCGACCTCGCCGGCCGGCACGTGGTCGTCTCGGCCGGCGGCACGCGCGAGCCGATCGACCCCGTGCGCTACCTGGGCAACCGGTCGTCCGGCCGGCAGGGCGTCGCGCTCGCCGTCGCGGCACGCGACCGGGGTGCGCGCGTGACGCTCGTCGCGGCCCACGTGACCGTGCCGGTCCCGGACGGCATCGAGGTCGTGCCCGTCGAGACGGCCGACCAGCTGCGCGACGCGGTGCGCAGCGCGGCGAAGGACGCCGACGCCGTGGTCATGGCGGCCGCCGTGGCCGACTTCCGGCCGGTGCGCCCCGCCGACGCGAAGATCAAGAAGCGCGCAGGCGCCGCGGCACCCACGATCGAGCTCGTGGAGACGGTCGACGTGCTCGCCGAGCTCGTGCGCGACCGGCCGCGCGCGGGCCAGCTCGTGATCGGCTTCGCTGCCGAGACCGGTGACGCCGACGCCTCCGTGCTCGAGCACGGCCGGGCCAAGGCGGTGCGCAAGGGTGCGGACCTGCTCGTCGTGAACGCGGTCGGGGACGGCCGCGGGTTCGGCACGGCCGACAACGACGTGACGGTGCTCGACCGCGCGGGAGAGGTCGTCGGGCGCGCGAGCGGGAGCAAGGAGTCGGTGGCGCACGCGGTGTGGGACGCCGTCCGAGCCCTGGGCTGACGTCCGGTCGCCCCGGCCGACGCGACTACGCTGCTCGCATGACTGATCCCGCGATGCGCCTCTTCACGTCCGAGTCGGTGACGGAGGGGCATCCGGACAAGATCTGCGACCAGATCTCCGATGCGATCCTGGACGCGATGCTCGAGCAGGACCCGCGGGCGCGCGTCGCGGTCGAGACGATGGTGACGACGGGCCTCGTGCACGTCGCCGGCGAGGTGACGACGAGCGCGTACGTCGAGATCCCGCAGATCATCCGTCAGGTCGTGCGGGAGATCGGCTACACGTCGTCGCACATCGGCTTCGACGGCGAGTCGTGCGGCGTGTCGGTGTCGATCGGGCAGCAGTCGCCGGACATCGCGATCGGCGTCGACAAGTCGATCGAGCTGCGCGAGGACGCCTCGGACCACGACGAGCTCGACGCGCAGGGCGCGGGCGACCAGGGCCTCATGTTCGGCTACGCGTCCGACGAGACGCCGTCGCTCATGCCGCTGCCGATCTGGCTCGCGCACCGGCTCGCGGAGCGGCTGACGCTCGTGCGCAAGCAGGGGATCGTCACCGGGCTGCGCCCCGACGGCAAGACGCAGGTCACGGTGGGGTACGACGGCGACCGGCCCGTCCGGCTCGACACCGTCGTGCTCTCGACGCAGCACGAGCCCGACCTGCACCTCGAGACGCAGCTGCGTCCGGCGATCATCGAGCACGTCATCGAGCCCGTGCTCGCGGAGGTCGACCTCGACACGTCGTCGTACGAGCTGTACGTCAATCCGACCGGCACGTTCGTCGTCGGCGGTCCGCAGGGCGACGCGGGCCTCACGGGCCGCAAGATCATCGTGGACACGTACGGCGGCTTCGCGCGGCACGGTGGCGGCGCCTTCTCCGGCAAGGACCCGTCGAAGGTCGACCGCTCGGCCGCGTACGCGATGCGCTGGGTCGCGAAGAACGTCGTCGCCGCCGGGCTCGCGCGGCGGTGCGAGGTGCAGGTCGCGTACGCGATCGGCAAGGCGCACCCGGTCGGGCTGTACGTCGAGACGTTCGGCACGGGGACGGTCGACGACGCGACGCTCACCGACGCGATCCGCGCGGTGTTCGACCTGCGCCCGGCCGCGATCATCCGCGCGCTCGACCTCCAGCGGCCGATCTACCGCTCCACCGCCGCGTACGGCCACTTCGGCCGCGAGGGCTTCTCGTGGGAGCGCACGGACCGCGTCGACGAGCTGCGCGCCGCGGTGCGCTGACCGCTGCCCGTCGCGGGCCCGCACGGGCGCCCGGCGTGGGTGCCGGATGGTGAGATGACCTCGTGGAGACGACGCCGCAGCAGCTGACGCTCGAGGGCGTGCCCGCGCCCCGGGCACGTCGGCGCGCGCGCGCCGTCGGGTACGAGCCCGCCGCGCACCAGCCCGTCGCCCGCGTGTGCGTCGACCTCCCGCCGGCGCACCTCGACCGCGCCTTCGAGTACGCCGTCCCGGAGACGATGAGCGAGGACGCTCGACCGGGGACGCGCGTCAAGGTGCGGTTCGGCGGCCAGGACGTCGACGGCTTCGTCCTGGCGCGCGCCGACGAGCCCGAGCACGACGGGGCGCTGCAGCCGCTGCGTCGGCTCGTGTCCGCCGAGGTCGTGCTCACCCCGGCCGTGGCGCGCCTCGCTCGTGCGGTGGCGGACCGGTGGGGTGGCACGTTGGCGGACGTGCTGCGGCTCGCGGTGCCACCGCGCCACGCGCGCGTCGAGAACGAGGCGGCGGCCACGGTCGACGAGGTCCCGCCGCCGTCCCCGGACGCGACCGCGTGGGCGGACTACCGCGGTGGGGCGGCGTTCGTGCAGCACGTGCGCGCGGGCGGTGCTCCGCGTGCGGTCTGGTCGGCGCTGCCCGGCTCGCCGGGCGAGCGCTGGCCGGTCGCGATCGCGCAGGCCGTCGCCGGGGCGCTCGTCGGCGGTCGCGGCGCGCTGGTCGTCGTGCCGGACGCGCGCGACGTCGAGCGCGTGCTCGCGGCGCTCGACGATGCGGGCGTCCCGCGGTGGTCGGCGGCGCGGCGCGGGGGAGCGGTGCGGCTGACGGCGGACGACGGACCCGCGGCGAGGTACCGCGCGTTCCTCGCCGCCTCCCGCGGGCGCGCCCACGTCGTCGTCGGGACCCGCGCGGCGGCGTTCGCGCCCGTCCACGACCTGGGCCTGGTCGTGTGCTGGGACGACGGCGACGCGCTGCACGCCGAGCCGCGCGCGCCGTACCCGCACGTGCGCGAGGTGCTGGCGCTGCGCTCCGACCTCGAGCGTGCGGCGCTGCTCGTGGGCGGCCACGGTCGCACGGTCGAGGCGCAGGCGCTCGTCGCGGCCGGCTGGGCCCACGACGTGGCGGCGGACCGGGCGCACGTGCGGGCCCGCACGCCGCGCGTGCAGGCGCTCACGTCGACCGAGCTCGCGCGCGAGGGTGCCGCGGCCGCCGCCCGGCTGCCCACGCCCGCGTGGCGGACCATCCGGGACCGCCTCGCGGACGGGCCCGTGCTCGTCCAGGTGCCGCGTGCGGGGTACCTGCCCGCGGTGGCGTGCGGCCGGTGCCGTGCGGCCGCGCGGTGTCCCGCGTGCCACGGCCCGCTCGCGCTGCACCGCGCGGACGGCACCCCGACGTGCGGCTGGTGCGGGCGCATGGCCACCGACTGGCGCTGCGGGGAGTGCGGCGGCGCGACGCTGCGCTCGGTGCGCGTGGGGTCGGAGCGCACGGCCGAGGAGCTGGGCCGGGCGTTCCCCGGCGTCCCCGTCGTGGTGTCGGGGGCGCGCGCGGCGGCCGGCGTGGTCGACGCGGTGCCGGACCGCCCGGCCCTCGTCGTCGCGACGCCCGGTGCCGAGCCGGTCGTGCCCGGCGGCTACGCCGCCGGCGTCCTGCTCGACGCGGCGGTCGCGACGGCGGGGTCGACGATCGGCGTGCTGCCCGAGGCCGTGCGCAGGTGGCTCGCGGCGGCGTCGCTCGTGCGCCCCGCGCGTGCGGGGGGTGTGGTCGTCCTGGTCGGCGACGCCGAGCAGCGCGCGTCCCAGGCGCTCGTGCGGTGGGACCCCGTGGGCCTGGCGGTGCGTGAGCTCGACGAGCGTGCCGAGCTCGGGCTCCCGCCCGCGGTGCGGCTCGCCTCGGTCACGGGCACGCGCGAGGCCGTCGCGGCGCTCGTCGCCCGCGTGGTGGGCTCGGCGGTGCCCGGCCTCGACGTCCTCGGTCCCGTGCCCGTCGCCTCGTCCGCGGGGGCGGGTGCGGCGTCGCTCGAGCCCGATGTGCGGACCCTGCTGCGCGTCCCGCGCGCGCACGGAGCCACCCTGGCGGCCGCGGTCGCGGCCTCGGTGTCGGTGCGCTCGGCGCGGCGCGAGGGCGGGACCGCACGGGTCCAGCTCGACCCCGGGGACCTCGGGTGAGCGAGCCCGGCCGTCCCCGCGTGGCGCGCACGGCGCCTGCGGGAGACCCTGGGGAAGTGGCGGCACGCACGCAGCACGGCAGCACCGACGCGGTCCTGCTCGACCTGGGCAACGTCCTCGTGGGCTGGGACCCGCGGCGTGCGTTCGCGCAGCGCGCACCGACGCACGTGGTCGACGCGTTCTTCGACGAGGTGGACTTCGGGCAGCTCAACCGTCGCCAGGACGCGGGGCGCCCCTGGGCGCACGCGCGCGCCGAGCTGCTGGGGTCCGCCCCCCAGCACGTGCCGCTGCTCGACGCGTACGTCGCGCACTTCGACGAGTCGCTCACGGGGCCCGTGCCGGGGACGGCCGCGCTCGTGGCGGAGCTGCACGGACGCGGCGTGCGCCTCCTGGGACTGACGAACTGGTCCGCCGAGCTGTTCCACCACGCGGTGCCCGCGGCCCCGGCGATCGGCCTCCTCGAGGACGTGCTGGTCTCGGGCGAGGTCGGTCTGGTGAAGCCGGACCCGGCGATCTTCGTGCTCGCGGCGCACCGGTTCGCGCTCGATCCCGCCCGCACGCTGTTCGTCGACGACTCCGCGGCGAACGTGGCGTCGGCAGCGTCCGTCGGGTACGACGCGCTCGTGTTCACGGATGCCGACGCGCTGCGGGCGCAGCTCGTCGCGCGCGGCCTGCTCGGCGACGGCTGACCGACGGCGTTGTCCGCGCGTGCGGCGACGGCTCCTAGGATCGAGCCCATGCGCCTGCTGTTCGCCGGAACCCCCACGCCCGCGCTGGCGAGCCTCGACGCGCTCCTCGCCTCGCGCCACGAGGTCGTCGCGGTGCTCACACGACCCGACGCGCGTGCGGGTCGTGGTCGCGGGCTCGCGCCGAGCCCCGTCAAGGAGCGCGCGCTCGAGGCGGGTCTCCCGGTCCTCACGCCGGTGACGCTGCGCGACGACGACGTGGTCGCGCAGGTGCGCGAGTTCGGGGTCGACGCGGCACCCGTCGTTGCGTACGGCAACCTCGTGCCGCGCGCGCTGCTCGACGTGCCGACGCACGGCTGGGTCAACCTGCACTTCTCGGTCCTGCCCGCGTGGCGGGGCGCGGCCCCCGTCCA
>Ga0206103_100407_pt1 | contig 24704 bp, 20 predicted proteins | sample 1B5Ametagenome_FD_148638 | JGI IMG/M metagenome (GOLD analysis project Ga0206103, IMG submission 148638) | Enriched microbial communities from leaf-cutter ant dump, University of Wisconsin, Madison, United States - 1B5A | ecosystem: Environmental > Terrestrial > Nest > Insects nest > Nest dump... | reverse complement strand
TTGGACATGGGGCTGTGGGCACGCGGCCGGGCCGGTCAGGACGTGTCCGGGCTGACGCACCACAGCGACAGAGGAGTTCAATATCGAGCCATCCGCTACACCGAGCGCCTCGCCGAGGCTGAGGCGGCCGCCTCGGTCGGCTCCAAGGGCGACAGCTACGACAACGCGATGGCCGAGGCCTTCAACTCGCTGTTCAAGGCCGAGTGCATCCGCAACCCGAAGATGCGCCCGAACGGCGGCTGGAAGTCGATCCGGGACGTCGAGATCGCCACCGCCGAGTACGTCGACTGGTTCAACCACCGACGCCTTCACGGCGAGCTCGGACAAGTCCCACCGGCCGAGTACGAGACCGACCACTGGTCGCCAGGAGACAACCAGACCTACCCTGACCACGCCACCCCGACCGAGACCGGCGCCAGATAACCAAGCCTCCACGAAACCCGGGGCGCTTCAGACCTTCCGGGCGGTCCTAGCCGCCGCGGGCCTGCAGGGCTCGATGGGCCGCGTCGCCTCCGCGGGGGACAATGCGGCCATGGGGTCCTGGAACGCGCTGCTACAGAAGAACGTCCTCAACCGTCGCCGCTGGGCCACGCGCGACGAGTTGCACGACGCGATCGTCTTCTGGATCGAACGGACCTACAACCGTCGTCGACGCCAGCGAGCTCTCGGCAAGCTCACCCCGGTCGAGTTCGAGCTCGCCTTCACCGCCCAGACCGCCGCCCTCGCGGCATGATCACCACTCACCCGGTGTCAACCGACCCTGCAGCAGTCCCCGACGCCCTCGTTCGCAACCAACGGGCCAGGGACGTCAGCGTCTCACCGGCCAGTGCGCGCGCTGCTAGCTCTCTGACCACGGGCGCCTCGCCGGGGCGGTGGCTCACCCGGTCGTCGAGGAAGCCGAACGGCCGGATCTCGCCCATCGCGGGACGTCCGGGCTCGGCGATCTCCTGCGCCTTGCGTGCAACGCGCCGCCCCTTGCTCTGCGACTCGTTCGCGGTAACAGCAGCCAGCAGCCGCGCCAACAGCAGCCCGTCCCCGCCGACCAGGTTGATGTCACCGGACAGCGTCACGACGTCGTTCACCCCAGCCCGTGCGCAGGTCTCGACGAACCGCTCCAACTCGACAGGGCGCCGGTGCAAACGATCCATGTGCCAGACGATCACCCCATCACGACGCCCCTCGGCCAGGTCCCGCAGCATCCGCTGATAGGCCGGTCGCTCCTTGCCCGAGTACGCCGAGATGTCATCGTCGACGTACTCCTCCGCGATCACCCACCCCCGACGCTCGGCCTCCGCGCGACAGTCCGCCAACTGCCGCCTGGTCCCCAACTCCTCGCCCGTCCGGTCCTGCGAGATCCGGGCCTACACCGCGACCGCTGAGCGCTTCGACATGGGGGCCTATTAGCGACTGCTCAGAGAGAAGACGATCGTCTACACCGAGGCCGACGTGCAGCGGTTCCGTACGGACGTGCTGGGCTTCGGGTTCGACATCGAGGTCACCCCGGTGCGGTACTCGTGGGACTTCGGGGACGGGTCGAAGCCGCTGGTCACCCGCAGCAAGGGGCACCCGTACCCCGGGTTCGAGCTGTACCACGTGTACGACGTGACCGGACCGATGCAGATCTCGCTGACCACGACCTGGCGGGGCCGCTACCGGTTGGACGACGACCCGCCCGGGATCTGGCGCGACGTGCAGGGCACCGCCACGACCACGTCCCTCACCCCACCCTTCGAGCTCATCGAACGCCGCACCCACCTCGTCAGCCCCTGACGGGGCGTGGGCGACGTGGCGCCGGTGGCATCGGCCGATCGCGGGACCTTCGGCCGTGCGGTGGTGCCCCGACGCCCGGCTCCGGCTAGCATCCGGGCGGGCACGCGGGCGTGCCGACGACGAGCGCTCGACGACGAGAGGCGGTGCGGTACGTGGCCAAGGGCCTGTCCGACGACGAGCTGCGCGTCCGGCTCGACCGCTTCGCCGACGCGCTGCGAGCCGGCCCCGGTACCCGGGTCGCGGAGCTCGACGCGAGCAGCACGCCCGGCTACGACGGTGACCGGGACGACGGTGAGGACGCGCTCGGACGCGTGGGCGACCGGCTCTCCGAGCTGCAGGAGCGCCTGTTCGCGGACGGACGCTCGGGCGGCTCGCGCTCGGTGCTCGTGGTCCTGCAGGGCCTGGACACCGCGGGCAAGGGCGGCATCGCGCGCCACGTGCTGGGGCTCGTCGACCCGCAGGGGGTCGCGCTGCGGTCGTTCGGCCGCCCGACGCCCGAGGAGCTCGAGCACGACTTCCTGTGGCGCGTGCGCGCGGCACTGCCGCCCGCGGGCCGGATCGGCCTGTTCGACCGGTCGCACTACGAGGACGTCCTCGTCCCGGCGGTCGCGGGCACGATCGGTCCCGACGAGCTCGCGGCCCGGTTCGCGGCGATCGAGCGGTTCGAGCGCGAGCTCGTCGAGGGCGGCACGACGATCGTCAAGGTCGCGCTGTGGGTCTCGAAGGACGAGCAGTACGACCGCCTGCACGAGCGGCTCGAACGCCCGGAGAAGCACTGGAAGTACTCCCCCGGCGACGTCGACGTGCGCGTCGCCCGGCCCGCGTACGAGGCGGCGTACGACGAGGTGCTCGCACGCTCGTCGTACGACTGGGGCGGCGCCCAGGCGCCGTGGTACCTCGTGCCGGCGGACCGCAAGTGGTACGCGCGGCTCGCCGTGAGCGTGCTGCTCCTGCGGGCGCTGCTCGACCTCGACCTGGGTTGGCCCCCGGCCACGTTCGACGTGGCCACCGAGCTCGCGCGTCTGGACGCCACCCGCTGACGCGCACGGGATGTCGGCTGGTGGGCACAACGGCGTGCCGACCAGTCGACTGCACGCGGCTCCCGCGCTACGCGACCCGCGTGACGCTCACGAGCGCGGCGTGGTCGACCTCGACCGCGGGTGCCTGCACGCCGACGGTCGCCAGCACGTGCCCGGTGAGGCGCACGGGCCGGTCCCACCACGTGGGGCGGTCCCACGCGTTGTGCGGGGCGAACGGCCCGTGCGGCGCGACCTCGTACGTGGCGTCGGGGTCGAGCCCGGGCAGGCGCACGCGTCCGGGCGGCCAGGTCGCGGGGCGTTCGCGCTGCACGAGCGCGAACAGCGCGCGCGAGCGGTCCTGCGCGACGACCCCGTGCAGCCACAGCCCGGCCGCGGGCGCCTCGTCGCGCACGGTGACTCCCGTGTGCAGCAGCCCGCGCTCGGCCTTGTAGAGCGCGATCCACGCGGCGAGCTCGGTGCGCTCCTCGTCGGACGCCGCCGCGAGGTCCCACTCGATGCCGAACGACCCGAGCAGCGCGGTCGTCGCACGGAACGAGAGGTCCAGCACGCGTCCGGTCGTGTGCGCCTGGCGCGCGCCGACGTGCGAGCCGACGAGCTCGGGCGGCAGGAGCTGCGCGGTCCAGCGCTGGATCTCCTGACGCTCGTGCGCGTCGATGCAGTCGGACGCCCACACGCGGTCGGTGCGCTCGAGGATCCCGAGGTCGACGCGCGCGCCGCCCGAGGAGCACGACTCGATCTCGAGCCCGGGGCAGTCGGCGCGGATCGCGTCGAACAGCGCGTAGACGGCCGCGGTCTGCGCGTGCACGCCCGGCGCCCCGTGCGGGCCGCCGGCCTCGATCAGGTCGCGGTTGTGGTCCCACTTGACGTAGTCGACGCCCAGGTCCCGGACGAGGGTCACGATGCGTTCGCGCAGGTAGGCGGACACCTCGGGGCGTGCGACGTCGAGCACCTGCTGGTGGCGCGCGAGCGGCGGGGTGCGGCCCGGCACCTGCAGGATCCACTCGGGGTGCTCACGCGCGAGGTCGGACACCGGGTTGACCATCTCCGGCTCGAACCACAGCCCGAACTGCATGCCGAGCCCGTGGACGTGCTCGACGAGCGGCGCGAGCCCGTCGGGCCACACGCCCTCGTCGACGAACCAGTCGCCCAGCCCCGCGGTCTCGTCGCGACGGCCGCGGAACCAGCCGTCGTCGAGCACGAACCGCTCGACGCCGACCGACGCGGCGAGGTCCGCGAGCTCGAGCAGGCGCGGCAGCCGGTGGTCGAAGTAGACGGCCTCCCACACGTTGAGCGTGACGGGCCGGGGCGTGCGCGGGTGGTGCGGCCGGGCGCGCAGGAGCGCGTGGAACCGGCCCGCGAGCTCGTCGTAGCCGTCGCCGTACGTGCCGTGCAGCCACGGCGACGTGTACGACGAACCTGCCTCGAGCCGGACCTCGCCGGGCAGCAGGAGCTCGCCGCCGCCGATCAGTCGCGTGCCGTCGGGCGTGAGCTCGGCCTGCGTGCGGTGGTTGCCGGACCACGCGACGTGCACGCCCCACGACTCGCCGCCGCGGAACCCGGCGCCCTGCTCGGCGGCGACCAGCACGAGCGTCGCGTCCGCGCCCGTGCGGCCGCGACGTCCCTCGCGCACGTGCGTCCCGACCGTGAACGCGTGCTGCTGCGGCGTGCGCTCCTTGGCCCACCGGCCCGCGAGGTCGACGACCTGCGCGGCGTGCGCCGGGACCGGCAGCGCGAGGTGCAGCGCGTCGAGCGTGTAGACCGAGCTGCCGACGTTGGTGAGCGTCGCCCGGGTCCGCACGACGCCCTGCGGGGTGAGCTCGAGCTCGAGCACGAGGTCGAGCTGCGCGTGCTCGTCGGACGCCTCGACGACGACCCGTCCACCGCCCGTGCCCGACGGCTCGTCGGACGGCACGACGCGCGTCGCGCGCACGACGAACGCGGGCGACCAGGCCTGCCCGTCGCGGTGCCCGGCGACGCCCGGCGTCCCGAGCCAGGCGTCGGCCTGGCCCGGGAGCACGGACACGGGCACCGGGGCGTCGACCTGCGCGCCCGCGAGCGGGGGCCGCGACGCGGCCGCGACCTCGGCGAGCGCGGCGTCGTCGAGCTCGCCGAGGTCGCGACCCCAGTGCAGGACGGACGGCAGGCGGTCGTCGGACTCGAGGAGCAGGCTCACGCCGTCGGCGCGCAGGTGGACCAGCATGGGGCCCATCCAACCACGCTTTCTTCTGCGCCTGAACAAAGTGTCGGGCGAGTCCCTACCTGCGCTTCGCGACGAGCACGCGCTGCAGCAGCACGAACCCGAGCAGGATCGCCCCGATGAGGATCCGGTTCCACCACGGCTCGAGCCCCTCGCGGTTGCAGATCACGAGGATCAGGCCGTAGAGCGTCACGCCCGCGAGCGTGCCGAGCACGTAGCCGACACCGCCCGTGAGCAGCGCACCGCCGATCACGACCGACGCGATCGCGTCGAGCTCCATGCCCACGCCGGACAGGTTGTAGCCCGACTTGGTGTAGAGCGCGAACAGGATGCCGCCGACGCCCGCGAACGTCCCCGAGATGACGTAGACCCACATCTTCGTCATGCCCGGCCGCAGCCCCATGAGCCCCGCGGCCTGCCCGCCGTCGCCCGCACCGAGGCCGTAGACGGTGCGCCCGAACCGCGTGTAGTGCAGCAGGTAGATCGCGACGAGCAGCACGACGAGCGCGACGATCATCGACAGGTTGACGTACCAGATGTCGGGCTTGACCCCGAACTTGATCTTCCACGACGCGAGCGACGCGAAGCCCTCGTCCTTGATGCCGATCGCGGTGGTGCCGATGAGGTTCGCGAGGCCGCGCGCGAGGAACAGCCCGGCGAGCGACGCGATGAAGGGTTGGATCCGGAAGTACTGGACCATGACGCCGATCAGCGCGCCCACCGCGGTCCCGACGAGCACGCCCACGACGAGCACGAGCGGCAGCGGGACGCCCGCGAGCAGCAGCTTCGCGACCACGAGCCCGACGAGCGCGACCACGCCGCCGACCGACAGGTCGATGCCGCCCGAGATGATGACGAACGTCATCCCGATCGCCAGGACGAGCAGGTACGAGTTGTCGATGAAGAGGTTGGAGAACAGCCGCATCGTGATGAAGTCGCGGCTGTCCGTGCTGTAGCGCAGCTGACCGACGATCAGCAGCACGACGAGCGCGGCGAGCGTGCCGGCCGTCGGCAGGTAGCGCCGGTCGAGCAGCCGCCGCCACCAGGCGGACGACCCCGAGGGCGCGGGCTTCTTCGTCGGGACCTGCTCCGACACGGTCTGCGCGGTCACGCCGTCACCTCCGTCCTCGCCGTCGACGCGGCGTTCTTCCCCGTGGCCGCAGCCGGTCCCGTGCCCGCGCCCGGCAGGCGCGGCAGGCGCCGCAGCCGGACCGACTCGCGCAGCCGCTCCGAGCCCGCGATGCAGATCGCGATCACGACGATCGCCTTGAACAGGTCCTTCGACTCCGACGGCAGGTGGAAGATGATCACCGCGCGGTCCAGCGTCGTGAGGATGAGCGCGCCGACGATCGTGCCCGCGAGCGAGAACCTGCCGCCCTCGAGCTTCGTGCCGCCGATGACGACCGCCATGATCGCGTTGAGCTCCATGAGCTGGCCGATGTTGTTGGCGTCGGCCGCCATGGTCGGCGCGCCGTAGACGAGGCCCGCGAGGCCGGCCAGCACGCCGCAGATGACGTACACGAGCCAGGTGATGTTGCCCGACCGCACGCCCGCCATGTGGCTCGCGGTGCGGTTGATGCCGATCGACTCCAGCAGCATGCCGAGCGCCGTGCGTCGCACGACGAGCGCGACGACCGCGAACACCGCGGCGCCGATCACGAGCGGCGTCGGGATCCCGAGCACGAACCCCGAGCCGATCGCCTTGAACGGCACCGAGTGCGTCGTCGTGATCTGGCCGCCCGTGAACGCGAGCGCGATGCCGCGCCCGGCGACCAGGATGATCATCGTCGCGATGAACGGCTGGATGCCGAGGCCGGCGACGAGGAACCCGTTGAACGCGCCGACGAGGGCGGCGACCGCGAGCCCGAGCGCGATCGCGGTGAGCGCGACGCCCGTGCTCTCGCCGTTGCCCGAGCCGTCGATGAACGTCAGCGACACGGACAGCGCGATGGCCATGACCGCACCGACCGACAGGTCGATGCCACCCGTCGCGATGACGAGGCACATGCCCAGCGCGAGCAGGAGGAAGGTCACGGAGTTGCGCGCGATGTCGACGAGCTGCCCGAACAGGTGCCCGTCGACGATCGTGACGTCGAGGAACCCGGGGCTCACGATCCCGCACGCGACCCACAGCGCGACGAGCGCGACCACGGGCCAGAACAGGTGGTGGCGCGCGACGCGGCCGAGCCAGGCCGTGCCCGACGAGGTCCGCGGGGCGGTGGGTGCGTCGGTCGGGGTGCCGGTCATGCTGCATCACTCCCGCTCGCGGCGATGGTCTCGAGGACGGTCGAGGACGTGACGTCGGGCCCGTTGACGAGCTCACCGACCTTCTCGCGGTCGCGCAGCACGACGAGCCGGTGCGACAGCCGCAGGACCTCCTCCAGCTCGGAGGAGATGAACACGACGCCCATGCCCTGCGCCGCGAGCTCGACGACGAGCCGCTGGATCTCGGCCTTCGCGCCGATGTCGATGCCGCGCGTGGGCTCGTCGAGGATGATGAGGCGCGGCGACGTCGCGAGCCACCGCGCGAGCAGCACCTTCTGCTGGTTGCCGCCCGACAGGTTCTTGATGAGCATGTGCGGGTTCGGCGGCTGGATGTTGAGCGCCGTCATGTAGTGCGCGACGACGTCGTCGAGCTCCTTCGCGGGGATGCGGCGCCAGATCCCGCGGTTCGCCTGGATCGCGAGAGCGATGTTGTCGCGGACCGAGAGGTCCCCGATGATGCCCTCCTTCTTGCGGTCCTCGGTCGAGTACGCGACGCCGTGCTGCAGGGAGTGCAGCGGGCTCGCGGAGCGCACCGGCTGGCCGAAGGTCACGAGCTCGCCCCCGTCGGCCTTGTCCGCGCCGTACAGGAGGCGCGCGAGCTCCGTGCGGCCCGAGCCCAGCAGCCCCGCGAACCCGACGATCTCGCCCTCGTGGACGTCGAGGTCGACGGGCTCGATCGAGCCCTCGCGGCCCAGCCGGAGCGCGGACAGCAGCGGGGTGCCGCGGTCCGCCGCGGCCGCGCCGCGCTGCGCACCGGCCTCGATCGCGGCGAGCTCGTCGGACGCGCGTCCGAGCATCTTCGAGATGAGCTCGATGCGCGGCAGCTCCGCCGTGAGGTACTCGCCGACGAACCTCCCGTTGCGCAGGATCGTCATGCGGTCGGAGATCTCGTAGATCTGCTCGAGGAAGTGCGAGACGAACAGGATCGCGACGCCCGCGTCCCGCAGCTGCCGCACGACCGCGAACAGCTCGGCGACCTCGGCCTTGTCGAGGCTCGACGTCGGCTCGTCGAGGATGAGCACCTTGGCCTCCACGACCATCGCGCGCGCGATCGAGCACAGCTGCTGCACCGCGATGGAGTGCGACGACAGCGGTGACGACGGGTCGATGTCGAGGTTGAGCCGGGCGAGGTGCTCCTTGGCCTTGCGCCGCGTGGCGGGCCAGTTGATGAACGGGCCGACGCGCACCTCGTGGCCGAGCATGACGTTCTCGGCGACCGAGAGGTTCCCGCAGAGGTTGACCTCCTGATAGACGGTCGCGATGCCGGCGGCCTGGGCCTGCGCGGTCGAGCCGAACCGGTGCGCGGCGCCCGCGACGCGGATCTCGCCCGCGTCGATCTCGTAGACCCCCGTGAGCGCCTTGATGAGGGTCGACTTGCCGGCACCGTTCTCGCCCATGAGCGCGTGGACCTCGCCGGGTCGCAGCGCGAGATCGACACCGTCGAGCGCCCGGACACCCGGGAACTCGATCGTGATGCCTCGCATCTGGACGACGGCGGCGGAGTCGGACGTGAGGGACATCGTGGGTCATCCGTCCTGGTACGGCCGCGCCCGCCGGACACGGGCGCAGCGACTGCTTCGTTGCAGCTCCTGCGTGGCAGGGACAGCCGTGCGGCGGGGCGAGCGGCCCCGCCGCACGGCTGTCATATCACCGGCACCCGGGCCGCGTCAGCGACCCCGGCCGTGCCCGGCGCGTCAGTACTTGCGCGCGTCGACGTCGGCCTGCGTGATCGACTGGTCGAACGCCTGGTCGACGACGATGGTCTCCTTCGGGACGTCCTCGCCGTTGTGGACCTTCTTGATGGCGTCGACGATCTGGTCGCCGAACACCGGGTTGCACTCGACGACGTAGTTGAACTTCTTGTCGACGAGCGCCTGCAGACCGTCCCGCACACCGTCGACCGTGACGATCACGATGTCCTTGCCCGGCACCTTGCCCGCGGCGGTGATCGCCTCGATCGCCCCGAGGCCCATGTCGTCGTTGTGCGCGAACAGCAGGTTCATGTCGGGGTACGCCTGCAGCGCGGCCTCCATGGCCGCCTTGCCCTCGGCACGCGTGAAGTTGCCCGACGCCTTGCCGATGATGTTCTCCGCACCGACGGTCTCGTCGAAGCCGGCCTCACGGTCGACCTGGGCGCCCGAGCCGAGCGTGCCCTGCATCTCGAAGATCTTGGCGTCGGGGTGGTTCTCCTTGACCCACTCGCCCGCGGTCACGCCCTCCTTGTGGAAGTCGGCACCGATCCAGGTGACGTACGGGTCCTCGACGGTCGTGTCGACCGTGCGGTCGACGAGCACGACGGGGATCTCGGCGTCCTTGATCTCCTGCAGGACCTCGTCCCAGCCCGTCTCGACGACCGGCGAGAACGCGATGACGTCGACACCCTGGTCGATGAAGTCGCGCAGCGCCTTGATCTGGTTCTCCTGCTTCTGCTGCGCGTCGGAGAACGTGAGGTCGATGCCGTTCTCCTTGGTGAGCGACGCCTTGACCGACTCGGTGTTCGCCGTGCGCCAGCCCGACTCGGCACCGAGCTGCGAGAAGCCGACCGAGATCAGGTCGCCGTCGCCCGACGCGCCCGTGTCGCCGTCGTCCGAGCTGCTGCAGGCCGCCAGGCCCAGCGCGAGGACCGCCACCGACGCCGCGATCCCGCGGGCCCGGAACTTGTTGCTGACCATGCTTTCTCCTCCTCGAGAAACCAGCGCGTCGACACGTCTGTGTGCCGCCACCGCAACCTCACCGGACCGGCGCTCCCGTGCGCCGGATGCCCGATGTGAGCGTTCACTTGGCGATGTTAGCGTTCACACCTCACCCGCCCTAGCGTCGAGGCCATTCCGTTACGAACCTGTGACCGCTCCACGTCCCCCAGCCAGCCCCGCACGGCGAACGGGCCGCGCCGCCTCGTCGGCAGCCTGCACGGCCGAGGCCCCGGCCGCACGTCGTGAGCGCGGTCGGGGCCTCGGGGCAGGATCGTCGGGACCCAGGGTCCAGGTGGGTCGACTCAGAACCCCTGCGCCAGGCGGTGGTACGCCTGGTTCCAGCGGACCTGGTCGCGGAAGCCGCGCCGGGTCGTGGTCTCGTCGATCACGAGCAGCTCGGTGCCCGCGAGCTCGGCGAAGATCTCGAACGCCTCGACACCGACGGCCGTCGACAGCACCGTGTGGTGCGCGCCGCCCGCGGTGAGCCAGGACTCGGTGCTCGTCGTGAAGTCCGGGCGCGGCTTCCACACCGCACGCGCGACCGGCAGGTGCGGGAGCGACGCGCGCGGCGGGACGACGTCCACGACGTTCGCCGTGAGCCGGAACCGCTCGCGCATGTCGGACAGCGCGACGACGACACCCTCGCCCGGGTCGGCGTCGAACACCATGCGGACCGGGTCCTCCTTGCCGCCGATGCCGAGCGGGTGGATCTCGACGCGCGGCGTCGAGGTCGTCAGCGAGGGGCAGACCTCGAGCATGTGCGCGCCCAGGATGAGCTCGTCGCCCGGCGTCAGGTCGTAGGTGTAGTCCTCCATGAGCGACGCACCGCCCGGCAGCCCCTCGCCCATGACCTTCGCGGCGCGCACGAGGACCGCGGTCTTCCAGTCGCCCTCCGCACCGAAGCCGTAGCCCTTGCCCATGAGCCGCTGCACGGCGATGCCCGGGAGCTGGCGCAGGTCACCCAGGTCCTCGAAGCTCGTCGTGAACGCCTTCGCGCCCAGAGACGTCAGGAGCGTCTCGAGCGCGATCTCCTGACGTGCCGCGTACCGCAGCGACTCGTGCCGCTCACCGCCCGCCCGCAGCTCGGGCACGACGTCGTACAGGTCCTCGTACTCGCGCACCAGGGCGTCGACGTCGGCGTCCGCGACCTGCGCGACCGCGGCGACGAGGTCGTTGACGCCCCACGTGTTCACGGAGACGCCGAACCGCACCTCGGCCTCGGTCTTGTCCCCCTCCGTGACCGCGACGTTGCGCATGTTGTCGCCGAACCGCGCGAGCCGCAGCGCCTGCGTCGCCGCCCGGCCGGCCGCGGCCCGCACCCACGTGCCGACGCGCCGCGCGACCGCCGGGTTGCTCGCGTGGCCCGACACGGTCGTCCGCGGGACGCCCAGGCGCGCGGCGATGTAGCCGTACTCGCGGTCGCCGTGCGCGGCCTGGTTGAGGTTCATGAAGTCGAAGTCGATCGTGTCCCACGGGAGCTCGACGTTCGCCTGCGTGTGCAGGTGCAGCAGCGGCTTGTCGAGCACCGACAGCCCGTGGATCCACATCTTCGCGGGGCTGAACGTGTGCATCCACGTGATGACGCCGAGCACGCGGTCGTCGCTGTTGGCGTCGAGCATCGCGCGACGGATCGACTCGGAGTCCGTGAGGACGGGCTTCCAGACGATGCTGACCGGCACGTCCGGGCTCGCGTCGAGCGTGCGGGCGACCTCCTGGGACTGCTCGGCCACCTGGCGCAGGGTGTCCTCGCCGTACAGGTCCTGGCTCCCGGTGAAGAACCAGACCTCACGGTCGGCGTAGGGCTTGGTCACGGGCGCTCCTCCTCGGTGGTGGCCGCGGCGTCGCTGCTCTGGCCGTAGACGTTCTGGTACCTCGCGTAGAGCGAGTCGACGTGGTGCTGCTCGATCCGCAGGGGCTCGCCGAGCTGACGCGAGACGTGCACCGTCCGCGCGACCTCCTCGACCATGACGGCCGCCTTGACCGCGGCCTTGGCGTCGCGGCCGATCGTGAACGGCCCGTGGTTGCGCATGAGCACCGCGGGGCTGCGCGAACCGCGCAGCGTCTCGACGATGCCGCGGCCGATCGAGTCGTCGCCGATCAGCGCGAACGGACCGACGGGGATGTCGCCGCCGAACTCGTCGGCCATCATCGTCAGCACGCACGGCACGGGCTCGGCGCGCGCGGCCCACGCGGTCGCGTAGGTCGAGTGCGTGTGCACCACGCCGCCGACCTCGGGCAGGTGCGTGTAGACGTACGCGTGCGCCGCGGTGTCCGACGAGGGCGAGCGGTCGCCGTCGACGAGTCGGCCCGCGAGGTCGCACACGACCATCGCCTCGGGCGTCAGCTCGTCGTACGTCACGCCCGACGGCTTGATGACCAGCAGGTCGCGCTCGGACGGCCCGGCCGGGTCGACGACCACGCGCTGCGAGACGTTGCCCGCGGTCCACACCACGAGCCCCCACCGGGGCAGCTCGGCGTGCAGCCGCGCCACGACCTCGCGCGTGTGCGCGACCTGGTCCTGCACGCCGACCGGGTAGTCGGCCAGGGTCGTCGTCATTCCTCGTGCTCCCCTCCGGGTCGTCAGATCGCCTGCGTGGCGGCGTGCTCGATCGCGAGCCCCGCCTCGTACCGGTGCAGGTACGCGCGGTACCCGCGCACGTCGTCGGGGTCGGGCTCGACGACGTCGAGCCGGGTGTCCGCGAACACGCGATCGGTGAGGTACGTGCCGAGGTCCTGGCCGTCGTTCCCGACGAGGTACGCGGCCAGCACCGCGATGCCCCATGCGCCGCCCTCGCCCGCCGCGCTGCCGACCGCGACGGGGGCGTCGACCGCGGCGGCGAGCAGCCGCTGCGCGACGCCCGCGGTCCGGAACAGGCCGCCGTGCGCGAACATCGTGTCGACCTCGACACCCTCGGCGGCGAGCACGCGCATGCCGAGGCTCAGCGTCCCGAACGCGCCGTAGACCTGCGTCCGCACGAAGCCCGCGAGGCTCAGGTCGCTGTCGGGCGTGCGCACGAACAGCGGGCGGCCCTCGGTCAGACCGGTCACGGGCTCGCCGGACAGGTAGTTGTAGGCGAGCAGCCCGCCACCGTCCGGCGGTCCCTGCAGCGCGGCGCCGAGCAGCGCCGCGAACACCGCGTCGGGGCTGCTCGGGTGGCCGAGAGCCGCGGCGAACTCGCCGAACACGCCCGCCCACTCGTTGAGCTCGCTCGCGCCGTTGTTGCAGTGCACCATCGCGACGAGGTCGCCCGCGGGCGTCGTGACGAGGTCGAGCTCGTCGTGCACGGCGGTCAGCGGCTGCTCGAGCACGACCATCGCGAAGATCGACGTGCCCACCGAGATGTTGGCCGTGCGCGGCGCGACCGACGCGGTCGCGACCATCCCCGTACCCGCGTCGCCCTCGGGCGGGCACAGCGGCACACCGGGCTGCAGCGCACCCGTCGGGTCCAGCAGCACGGCCCCCGCCGCGGTGAGCCGGCCGGCGTCCTGGCCCGCGAGGCGCACCTCGGGCAGCAGCTCGACGACCGGCCTGCTGGGGGCTCCCGGTCGGCCCGCGACGAGCGCGTCGAGCTGCTCGAGCATGCGCGCGTCGTAGGTGCGCGTCGCGGTGTCGATCGGGAACATGCCGGACGCGTCGCCGATGCCGAGCACCTTCTCGCCCGTGAGCCGCCAGTGCACGTAGCCCGCGAGCGTGGTCACGTGCGCGACGTGCGGTACGTGCTCCTCGCCGTCGAGCATCGCCTGGTAGAGGTGCGCGACCGACCAGCGCAGCGGGATGTTGTGGCCGAACAGGGCCGAGAGCTCGGCGGCCGCCGGGCCCGTGCTGGTGTTGCGCCACGTGCGGAACGGGACCAGGAGCTCGTCGGACGCGTCGAACGCGAGATAGCCGTGCATCATCGCGGACACGCCGAGCGCCCCGAACGTCGTCGGGCGCACGCCGTAGCGCTCCTCGACGTCCGCGACCAGCGCGGCGTACGCGGACTGCAGCCCGGACCAGACGTCGTCGAGCGCGTACGTCCAGCGGCGGTCGACGAGCTGGTTCTCCCAGTCGTGGCCGCCGCTCGCGACGGGTGCGTGGTCCGCACCGATCAGCACGGCCTTGATGCGCGTCGAGCCCAGCTCGATGCCCAGCGCGGTACGTCCCGCGAGGACGTCCTGCCGGACCCGGTCGCTGCGCTCGGCGCCCGCGGGCGCCTCGTTCTCGGTCATCGCGCCCCTTCGCACGTCGCCGTCTGGATGCCCTCGCCGTGAGGGCCTGGACAGATGTTAACGCTCACAATCGTCCGCGTACACCTCGGGGCGTCGCGACCGTGCCCGCAGGCCGTCAGCCCGGGTGCGCGAGCGCACCCTCGGGCACGCCGCGCGGGATCCACACCCGCATCGTCGACGGACCCCGGTTCGCCCACGCGTGGTACGGCACGAGCGCGGCGACCAGCGACCCCGCCGGGTCCCCGGCGCCGACCACGCCGGGGACCGCGGCCGGGCCCGCGTACGGCCAGGCGGACGCGTCGTGGACGACCCGACGCAGCCCGACGACCGGACGCCCTCCCTCGTCCCGCGCCACGGGATGCGCGAGCTCGACGTCGTCCACCTCGAGCCCGGCCGGCAGGTCGGCCGACTCGAGGCACAGCACCAGCGGTCCGCGCTCGAACGCGACGCACCCGCGCACCGCGTCGATGCGCGCGTCCGGGTACGTCGTGCGGACCCCGACCGGCAGCTCGAGGCGCACCTCGTCGCCCGCACGCCGACCGCGCGCGACGGCTGCCGCGCCGTCGACGGGCCGCCCGTCGAGCGTCGCGCCCGCCCGCGCCCACGCCGGGACCCGCACCGACAGCGACCAGTCCGCGTCGGGCGCCTCGAGCACCCGCACGACGACCGCACCGTCGTCGGGGTAGCGCGTGGCCACCTCGAGCCGCACCACGCCTCCGGCCACGTGCGTCTCGATCGTCGCCGGCACGAGCTGGTGGAGCTGCACGCCGTCGTCGGTCGCGGTCGCGACGTAGCCCGCGAGCGCGGCGAACGTGCGTGCGACGTTCGTCGGGCAGCACGAGACCTCGAACCACGGCGCCCGCAGCCGCGCGAGCGCGCGCGGGCTCACCTCGTCGGGTGCCGCCTCCTCGCCGGGGACCCGCTTGTGCAGCGGGTTCGTGTAGAAGAACGAGCGTCCGTCCGCCGCGGGCGACGCCGCGACGACGTTGTACAGCGTGCGCTCGACGACGTCGCCGTACGCGAGGTCGCCCGTCGCCAGCGCGAGCCGCCACGCGACCATGACCGACGCCACCCCCGCGCAGGTCTCGCAGTACGACCGGTCGGGCGGCAGCTCGAAGTCGTCGCCGAACGCCTCGTCCTGGTGGTGCGAGCCCATGCCGCCCGTGAGGTACGTGCGGCGCGCGAGCGTCGCCGCGTACTGCGTGCGCGCGGCCTCGAGCAGCTCGTCGTCCCCGGTCTCGACCGCGAGGTCCACGACTCCCGCCGTCAGGTACAGCGCGCGCACCGCGTGCCCGCGCAGCACCGTGGCCTCCCGCACGGGCACGTCGTCCTGGTAGTACGACCGACCGAACTCGATGTCCGGGAGCGTCCCCGTCCCGCGCCGCTCGACGAACAGCGCCGCCTGGTCGAGGTACCGCCGCACGCCCGTCGCGCGGTACAGCTCCACGAGCGCGACCTCGATCTCCGCGTGCCCGCACACCGACGCGATGCCGTCGGGACCGAACGTCGCGCACACGTGGTCCGCGGCACGCAGCGCGACGCGCACGAGCGTGTCGTGGCGACCCGAGCGCAGGCGCGCGACCGCCGCCTGGATGAGGTGGCCGTAGCAGTACAGCTCGTGCCCCCACGCGAGGTCGCTGTACCGCGGCTCCTGACCGGGCCGGCCGTAGCGCGTCGAGAGGTAGCCGTCGGGCTCCTGCACACGCTCGAACAGCCGCGCGAGCTCGTCGATGCGGGCGTCCAGGCGCTCGTCGCCCGTGCGCGCCACCTCCCACGCCATGGCCTCGACGAGCTTGTACACGTCCGAGTCGGAGAACTCCCGGCCCGTGCGCGTGGTCGCGACCGTGCCGTCGAGCGCGGCCGCGAAGTTGCCGATCCAGCCGACCCGCTGCTCCCAGCGGTCGCAGTGGTCGAGCGTCGCGGTCGCGTTGACGTGCTGCCGGTCGGCCCAGAAGCCGCCCGTGATGGTCACCTCGTCGAGCCCGAGCGGGCGCAGGCGTCCCGTGGTCGGTACCGCGGGCGCCACGGGGCTGGTCGTCGTCATGGGGTCGGTCATCCCTTCAGCGCCCCGGACATGAAGCCGTTCACGTAGTGGCGCTGGAGCACCAGGAACAGCACGACGCACGGCACCGTGAGGATCACGACCCCCGCCTGCGTCGCGCCGTAGTCGATGACGCCCATGACCTGCTGGCGCATGTTGACCATCGCGAGCGGCAGCGGCTGGTTCTCGCCGCCGACGAGGAACAGCGGCACCATGAAGTCGTTCCACGCGGCCAGGAACGCGAACAGGCCGACCGTGATGAGGCCCGGCTTGACCGCGTGCAGCAGGACGCGGTGCAGCGCACCGAACGAGCCGCAGCCGTCGACGAGCGCCGCCTCCTCGAGCTCGCGCGGGACCGCCTCGAACGAGATGCGCATCATGAACGTCGCGAACGGCAGCTGGAAGACCGCGAGCACGAGCCCGACGCCGACGAGCGAGTTGTTCAGGCCGATCGTCTTGAGCCACGTCATGAGCGGGATGAGCAGCGTCGCGTACGGGACCATGAGGATCGCCAGCGTCAGCAGGAACAGCGCGTCCTTGCCGGGGAACGTGAACCGCGCGAACGCGTACCCCCCGAACGTCGACGCGAGCAGGGTCACGACGACCGCGGTGCCGGTGATCACGAGCGAGTTGCCGAGGTACGTCCAGAGGCCGGCCTGGTAGTGGACGACCGTCTCGTAGTTGCCGAAGCCGAACCCGTGCACCTGGGCCGAGCCGGGCTGTGGCGAGACCGAGCTGATCGCGGTCCACAGGATCGGGTACAGGAAGATCACGGCGAGCCCACCCGTGAGCACGTGGAACGGGGTGCGGGTCAGCCCGCGCACGACGCGCGTCATCGGGCCACCGCCCGGGTGCCCCGCGCGGCGCGCGTGTCGCTGTCCGTGCCGCGCAGCGCGCGCAGCTGGGCGGCGTTGATCACGACGAGCGCGACCAGCACGATCACCGACAGCGCGGCAGCCATGCCGAGGTTGCGCTTGGACTCGAACGCGAGGTTGTAGACGAGCTGGACCACGGTCATGGTCGACGAGTCCGGACCGCCCTTGGTCAGGATGTAGAACTGGTCGAACGCGAGCAGCGAGCCCGTGACGCACATGATCGTCGAGAGCGCGAGCGAGGGGCGCAGCAGCGGCAGCGTGATGCCGCGGAAGATCTGGCCCTTCGACGCGCCGTCGATCCGCGCGGCCTCGTAGACGTCACCGGGGATCGACTGCAGGCCGACGAGCAGCAGGAGCATGTAGAAGCCCGCGAACCGCCAGACGATGAGGATCACGGTCGACCACAGCGCGCCCGTCGGCGTGCCGAGCGGCGAGACCACGCCGTCGGTGACGCCGAGCCGGTCGAGCAGCGGGGCGATCGGGCCGACCTGGGGCGAGTACATCGCGTAGAACAGCAGCGAGGCCGACGCGAGGCCCAGTGCCGTCGGGAGCAGGAACGTCGTGCGCAGGAACGCGCGCCACCGGCTCGCCTCCTGCACGAGGAACGCGAGCCCCAGCCCGAGCCCGATGAGCAGCACCGTCGCGACGACCGTGTACTTCAGCGTGAACCAGATCGCCGGCCAGAACAGACGGTGGTCGACCACGTCGGCGTAGTTGTCCGGCAGGTTGACCCCGCGGTTGCCCGCGAGCAGGGGCCAGTCGGACCCCGACATGACGACGACGAGACCGACCGGCACGACGAAGAAGACGAGGACGAGCGCGGCCGTCGGGCTGGCGTACGCCCAGGCGCGCAGGTTCCGGCGGCTGCGGGCGCCGCGGTGCGTCGGCGGCGCTGCGGCCGTCCGGGCGGGCGGCGACGAGGTCAGGGTCACGGTGGTGCTCCAGCGTCGTTCGGGGGACGGCCCGACGGCAGTGCCGGACGGGCCCCGGGGCGGCGGGGTGCGGGTAGCGGTGCGGGTGACGGCCCGGGGGGTGGCCCGGGCCGTCACCCGCGTGCGGTCACTGCGAGAGGACCTCGGTGATCGCGTCGTTGTCCGCGTCGACCGTGCCCGTCCGCTCGAACGTCGCGTTGCGGAAGAGCGTCACCCACGGGCTGCCGGACGCGTTGAACGCCTCGGCGAAGTACGGCGCGACGGGTGTGCGACCGTTCGGGATCGCCTCGGCCGCGACCTGGGCCGAGACGTCGTCCCGCGTGTACTCGTTGTCGAGCAGCGAGTTGCGGGACACCACGTCACCGGCCTTCGCGACGACGTCGAGCTGCGTCTCGTCCGAGAGCATCCACGCGAGGAAGTTCCACGCCTGGTCGACCTTGTCCGAGTCCTTCGAGATGCCCATCGCGTCGCCGCCGAGGAACGTCGAGGTCCCGCCGTCGACACCCGGGATCGGGGCGACCCCGACGTCGATGCCCGCGTCGATCGCGGCCTGGACCGCCGTCTGCGGGTACTGCATGACACCCGTCTTGCCCTCCTGGAACGGGGCGACCCAGGTCGCGCCGGTCTCCTCCTTCGAGCCCGCACCGACCGCACCGGCCTGGTTGAGGTCCGCGTAGGTGTCGTAGAGCGCCTTCGCGGAGTCGCCCGCGAGCAGCGACTGCGTGCCGTCGGCCGAGATGACCTCGTCACCCGACGCCCAGATCGTCGGGAACCACGTGAACACGAGGCAGCCACCGCAGTTGCCGCCGTAGAACGTGCCCGAGACGCCGTCCTTCTCGAGACCCGCGACGGCCTTGGCCTGGTCCGCGAACTCCGCGAGGGTCGTCGGGCCCGCCTCGGGGTCGAGCCCCGCCTCGCGGTACAGGTCCTTGTTCCAGACCATGACCGAGATGTCCTGCACGAACGGCAGGGTGTGCTCCGCGCCGTCGACGGTCCCGGCGTCGATGTGGCCCGCCGAGATGTCGTCCTTGAACGGCAGCGCGTCGATCTTGTCCGTGATGTCGGCGAACAGGCCGTTGTCGACCCAGTACGGCACGCGCACGACGTCGCCGGCGAGCAGGTCCGGCAGCTCGCCGTTGCCCGCGGCGCCGCCGACCTTCGACTCCATGTCGTCGTTCGGGATGATCTCGAGCTTGACCTGGTTCTCGTGGCTCGCGTTGTAGGCCTCCACGAGTCGCGTGGCCTGCGCCTCGAGCGGGGCGCGCGTCCACATCGAGAGCTCGGTGCCGTCGTCGACGCCCGGCGCGCCGTCCCCGCCGGCCGCGGGGCTCTCGCTCGAGCCGCCCGTGGTGCCGTCGTCCGACGGGCCGTCGTCGTCGTTGCTGCACGCCGTCAGGCCCGCGAGCGCGATGCCCGCGACCGCGATCCCCGCCACCAGGCGGGTGCGGCCGCGAAGGTTGCTCCTCATTGACATTCCTCTCCCCAGCGTTCGACGGTGAAGCTGATGCGCGCCGTCGTCGTCGACGGCACAGGTGTCAGGTGACCCGCCCCTCGCGGACCTCGTCCGGGCTCGTCGTCGCGGCCCCGGATGCGGTGACCGACCGGACTCGACGAAATCTACGAAAGGGTTTTCCGGAATCTAGCCGCGACCGCGTGGCGACGTCAACCACCCGAACCCACCCGACTTTCTCGCCTGAGGTCGCTACGATCGGCGCATGACGGAGAAGCCCGGAACCCCCGGCGAGGCGACCGCGGCGAAAGTGGGCGACGAAGGCTTTCAGGGACGCCGCACCGCGACCCTGTCCGACGTCGCCCGGCTCGCGGGCGTCTCGATCGCGACCGCGTCCAAGGCGCTCAACGGTCGCGCGCAGGTCCGCGCCGAGACGCGCGCGAAGGTCGTGGCCGCCGCCGAGCAGCTGAGCTTCTCGCCCAACTCGCTCGCCCGCAGCCTGCTGTCGGGACGCTCGGGCACGGTCGGTCTCATCACGCACGACCTCGAGGGTCGGTTCTCGATCCCCACGCTCATGGGCGCCGAGGACGCGTTCGGCTCCGGCAAGGTCTCCGTCCTGCTGTGCGATGCGCGCGGGGACTCGATCCGCGAGCAGCACCACCTCCAGGCGCTGCTCGGGCGTCGCGTCGACGGGCTCATCATCGTCGGCGCCCGGCCCGACCCGCGGCCCTCCCTCGGCCGGCTGCCCGTGCCGGTCGTCTACGCGTACGCGCCGTCGCAGGACCCCGACGACTGCTCGATCGTGACCGACAACGTCGGCGGCGGGCGGCTCGCGATCGAGCACCTGCTCGCGTGCGGCCGCACGCGCGTGGCGCTCATCACGGGCGACCCGAGCTACGGAGCCGCGAAGGACCGCGTGACGGGGGCGCTGCAGGCGCTGCACGCGGCCGGGCTCGAGCCCGTCGGCGACAAGGCGCTGTTCGGCGCGTGGAGCGAGGAGTGGGGGCGCGGCGCGACGCGCGGTCTGCTGAGCCAGCACCCGCAGCTGGACGCGATCCTGTGCGGGTCGGACCAGATCGCGCGCGGCTGCCTCGACGCGCTGCGCGAGGCCGGCCGCGAGGTCCCGCGCGACGTCGCCGTCATGGGCCACGACAACTGGGAGATCCTCGCGTCCAACGCGCGGCCCCCGCTCACGAGCGTCGACATGAACCTCGAGGAGCTGGGGCGGCGCGCGGCCGCCCGGCTGTTCGAGGCGATGGAGGGCACGCCCGCGCACGGCGTCGAGACGATCGCGTGCCGGCTCGCGCTGCGCTCGTCGACGGCGTCGTGACGCGCCCGCCCCGCGGCACCCCGACGCGCGCGCATCGCCGCGAAGATCCGCTTGTGATCGCTAACATGTGCGAACGGGACGGCGCGCCGTCGCTCGGCGGTCGGCCGGGGCGACGACCGCCGTACCGTGAGCACCGGGTGAGGGCGCCGACGACGGCGCACCGGCCCCACGACGGCGGGGAGTGAGACTGTGGCGAACGAGCTGGGCGCGCGACCGCCCGCGATGAGCGACGTCGCCCGCGACGCCGGCGTCTCCCACCAGACGGTCTCCCGCGTGCTCAACGACCACCCGAGCGTGCGCCCCGAGACGCGCGACCGCGTGCTCGAGTCGATCGCGCGGCTCGGCTACCGGCGCAACAGCGCGGCCCGCGCGCTCGTCACGCGTCGCACCGACACGATCGGCGTCGTCACGCCCGCGTCCGCGCTCTACGGTCCGACGAGCACGCTCGTCGCCTTCGAGGAGGCCGCGCGCGTCGCCGGCTGGTACGTGTCGGTCGCGACCATGCGCGGGTTCGACGCGCGCACGCTGCGCACGACCGTCGAGCACTTCCTCAGCCAGGGCGTCGACGCGCTCGCGGTGATCGCCCCGACGCGTGAGGTCGCGCGCGCGGTGGAGGGCCTGTCCGTGCCCGTGCCCGTCGTGCTCATCTCGTCGGCGCCCGAGCTGCGCACGCACGAGGGCGTGCTCGCGGTCGGCGTCGACAACCGGCTCGGCGCCCGCCTCGCGACCCGCCACCTGCTCGCGCGCGGTCACGAGCGCGTGCTGCACGTCGCCGGCCCGCAGGACTGGTTCGACGCACAGGACCGGCTCGCCGGCTGGCGCGAGGAGTGCGAGAACGCCGGGCTCACCCCGCCCGCGCCGCTCGTCGCGGGCTGGACCGCCGACGAGGGCTACACCGTCGGCCGCTCGCTCGTCGAGAGCGGGCTGCCGAGCGCGATCTTCGCCGCGAACGACCAGCTCGCGCTCGGCCTCGAGCACGCCTTCGCGGACGCGGGCGTGCGCGTCGGCCAGGACGTCGCGCTCGTCGGGTTCGACGACGAGGTCGCCTCGGCGCACTACCTGCCGCCGCTGACGACCGTGCGGCAGGACTTCGGCCGCCTCGGCGCGCTCGCGATCGACGTGCTGCGGCGTGCGCTCGCCCACGCCGAGCCGCAGGAGGCGCCCCGCCTCATCCCGCCGGAGATCGTCGTGCGCCGCAGCTCGGGCATCTGACCGTCCCTTCGGCCGTCCTCGGGCCGTCGCGGTCCCGTCCGGTCGGTACGCTCGCCGCAGGTGACGGGTCGTACGACGAGGGAGCGCACATGACCGAGCAGGGCACGTCGGGGGCCACGTCGGGGGCCACGGACGGGACGCGCGGCGGTGCGACCCCCGCCGTCGCGGTGCTGGGCGGCGGTGTCATGGGCGAGGCGCTCGTGTCGGCGCTCCTGGCCGGGGGCTGGCCCGCGCACCGCGTCGAGGTCACCGAGCAGTCGTCCGCGCGCGCCTCCGAGCTCGCGGGCCGGTACGCGGTGAGCACCGGCTCGTCGAACGCACAGGCCGCCGAGCGTGCCGACGTGGTGCTGCTCGCGGTCAAGCCGAACGTCGTGCCGACCGTGCTCGCCGAGATCGCGCCCCGGCTGCGCGGCGGCACGCTCGTCGCGAGCGTGGCCGCCGGTGTGCCGCTCGCGACGTACGAGCGCGCGCTGCCCGAGGGCACGCCCGTCGTGCGGGTCATGCCGAACACGCCCGCGGTCGTCGGCAAGGGTGCGAGCGCGATCGCACCCGGCACGCACGCGGGCGAGGGGCACCTCGTGCTCGTCGAACGCGTGCTGGCCGCGACGGGGCTCGTCGTGCGCGTCGCCGAGAAGGACCTCGACGCCGTCACCGCGATCTCCGGCTCCGGCCCCGCGTACGCGTTCTACCTCATCGACGCCATGGCCGAGGCGGGCGTGCTGCTCGGGCTCACGCGCGACCTCGCGACCCGGCTCGCGGTCGCCACCGTCGAGGGCTCGGGCGCGCTCGCCGCCCAGGGCGAGCACCCCGCCGTGCTGCGCGAACGTGTGTCGTCGCCCGGTGGCACGACGGTCGCGGCCGTCGCGGAGCTCGACGCGCACGCCGTGCGCGCCGGCGTGGTCGCCGCGGCGCGCGCCGCCTACGCCCGCTCCAAGGAGCTCGCCGGGTCCTGACGGGCCCGGTCAGGCCCGGTCGTCCGGGGTCGGGCTGGGTCGGCCCGAGTCAGGCCGGGGTCAGCAGGCCGTCCGCGACCAGACCCCGGACCGTCGGCAGGACGTCCGCCGCGACCGCGTCCGCACCGACCTCGAGCAGCGCACCCAGTGCACCGACGAGCTGACCGACCGTGAGCTCGCCGTCGCACGCCCCGACGAACCCCGCCGTCGCCGTCCCGACCTGCACGGCCCTGCCCAGCCCGCCGCCCTGGCGCAGCAGCACGACCTGCGGGTCCGCCGCGCCCGGTGTCAGGTAGCGCTCCTCCGTCACGTCCGCCGCGACGACGAGCCGCTCGTCCGCCAGTGCCGCGTCGTCGCGGGACGCGAGCCAGTCGTGCGCGGCGAGGCCCGCCGCGATCGTCGGGCCGAGGGGCTGGCGGACCGTGCCCGTGACCTCCTCGAGGCGCCGCAACCGCGACCCGACACCGCGCTCGTCGGGACCGCGGTCGCGGGACGGACGGTGCAGCGTCACGATGCCGAACCCCACCGCGGCCACGTCCCGCGCGGCGAAGTCGTCGAGCCACGCGGCGTACCGCCGCGCCCAGCCCTCGGGGTCCCGCTCGGGCGTCGTGCCGCCGTCCCGGATCCACGTCTCCGCGTACTGCGCGGGGTCCAGCAGCTCGCGCTGCACGACCCAGCCGTCCAGCCCCGACGCGTCCAGCCACGCGCCCACGCGCTCGTGCCAGTCCTGCCCCCGCCGCACCTCCCAGTTGCCGAGGAGCTGCGCGACCCCGCCCGGCGCGAGCACCTCGCCCACGCCGACGACGAGGTCGCGCACCAGGTCGTCGCCCGCACGCCCGCCGTCGCGGTACTCGTACGCCGGGACGTCCGCGCGTCGCGGCGTGATGACGAACGGCGGGTTGCTCACGACGAGGTCGAACCGCTCCCCCGCGACCGGCTCGAGCATCGACCCCTCACGCAGCTCGAACCGCTGGCCGTCGATCCCCGCGAGCGCCGCGTTGAACCGCGCGAACGCGAGCGCCCGCTGTGAGATGTCCGTCGCCGTCACGTGGCCCACGTGCCGCGCCGCGTGCAGCGCCTGCACGCCGCAGCCCGTGCCGAGGTCCAGCGCCCGGGCGCGCTCGTCGCGCACCGTGACCTGCGCGAGCGTCGTCGAAGCCCCGCCCACGCCGAGCACGTGGTCCGTGCGCAGCGCACGGCCCGTCGCGAGCTCGCCGAGATCCGACGCGAGCCACCAGCTCGCCTCGCCGTGACCGTCGACCGCCGCGTAGGGCCGCAGGTCGACCGTCGCGCGCACCTCGTCCTCGGGGCCCTCGCCCGCGGCGACGACGAGCCCGAGCCGCTGCGCCCCCGCCGTGCCCAGCCGACCCAGCGCTGCGTCCACCGCACCGCGCGGCACCGACCGCCCGAGCACGAACAGCCGCGCGAGCGCTGCGACCCGAACGTCGGCCCGGCGGTCCGCATCGACAGCGGCGTCGACGAGCAGCTCCTGCGTCACCCGCAGCGCGGGGACGACCTCCTCCCGGTGCAGCGCGGCCGCGGCGACCGGACCGAGCACCTCCTCGACCCGCTCGACGACGAACCCCGCGTCGTCGAGGTCGCGCCGCAGCGCACCCACCAGCTCGTCGTCCACCCGAGGCACATCCACCCACCCATCCTCCCCGACCCACCCACCGACTCACCTCCCCCACCGCCCCGCCTCCCCCGCCTCACCTCCCCCACCTCACCTCCCCCACC
>Ga0206103_100391_pt1 | contig 25236 bp, 25 predicted proteins | sample 1B5Ametagenome_FD_148638 | JGI IMG/M metagenome (GOLD analysis project Ga0206103, IMG submission 148638) | Enriched microbial communities from leaf-cutter ant dump, University of Wisconsin, Madison, United States - 1B5A | ecosystem: Environmental > Terrestrial > Nest > Insects nest > Nest dump... | reverse complement strand
GTGCAGGCACAGGTGCTCAACCTGCTCAAGGACCTGCAAGACGAATTCAACCTCACCTACCTGTTCATCTCGCATGATCTTTCCGTCGTCCAGCACATCAGCGACAGCATCGCGGTGATGCAGGCCGGCCGTATCGTCGAGATCGGGAGCGCAGGCGAAATCTTCGAAAGCCCCAAAGAAGACTACACCCGCATGCTGCTTGCCGCGGTGCCGCGCATCGGCATCCGGCGCGAACCAGAAGGGGCTTTGGCATGAAGGAGCTGCTGGTTGGATCAGCGTTCTTCGTCGGCCACAAGCTGCTGACAGCCCTGGCCCAGCTCTTCGTGGTCGCCACGCTGGTGTTCTCCATCATGTATCTGATGCCCGGCGACCCGGTGCTGCTGCTGCTGGGTGCCGAATCCAATCCGACACCGGCGGCGATCGCCGCGATGCGCGCGAAGCTCGGTCTCGACCAGCCCGTGCTGATGCAATATTTCGCCTGGCTGGGCAACGCACTGCACTTCGACTTCGGCCTGTCGGTGCTCAACAGCTACCCGGTGGCCAACGCCATCGCCGCGAATTTTCCACGCACGCTCGAGCTCGGCGTTGCCGCCATCATCATTGCGTCGCTCATCGGCGTGCCTCTCGGCATCGCCGCCGCGCTCCATCGCGGCAAGGCACTCGACACCATCCTCACCTCCCTCGCCACCGTCGGCATCTCGGTGCCGGTCTACATCCTGGGCGCGATGTTCATCATTGTCTTCAGCTTGCAACTGGGCTGGCTGCCGTCGAGCGGGTATATGGACATCGCCCGCAACATGCCCGAGCATTTTCGCCGGCTGACGCTGCCAGCCGTCACCCTCGGCTTCGGGCTGGCCGCCTCGATTGCCCGCATGACGCGCTCGTCGATGCTGGAGATCCTGAACCGCGACTTCATTCGCGCCCTGCGCGCCAAGGGAGCGTCCGAGAGCCGGGTGATCTGGCGCCACGCGCTGCGCAACGCCTCCATCCCGATCGTCACCATCATCGGCCTGCAACTGGGCAACCTGATGGGCGGCACCGTGCTGGTGGAGGCGATGTTCAACTGGCCGGGGCTCAGCACGCTTCTGGTCGAGGCCGTGGCCAAGCGAGATTATCCGATGGTGCAAGGCACGGTGCTGACCATCGCCGCCCTCTTCATCTTCATCAACCTCGGCGTCGAGCTGCTGTACAGCCTGCTCGACCCGCGCATCCGCCAGAGGCGCGCGTGATGGCTGGCCTGTTCCATGGCCACCCCACGGTGATGGCCAGCGCCATCATCCTGCTGCTGGTCCTCGTCGCGGCGCTGTTCGGGCCGCTCCTCGCGCCCTACGATCCCTATCAGATCAATCATCTGGCGGTGAACCAGGCAGGCTCGGCGGCGCACGTCCTGGGCACCGACGAGTTTGGCCGCGACATTCTCAGCCGCCTGCTCTACGGCATCCGCCCGACGGTGACGGTCGCCGTCGGCGCCACTGTCATCGCCGCGGTCCTCGGCACTATCCTCGGCATTATCGGGGCCTATGGCTACGGCTGGGCCGGCGCGCTGATCATGCGCGGCATCGACGTGCTGCTGGCCTTTCCGCCGATCCTGCTGGCGCTGCTTGCCGTCGGCTTCTGGCCTAGCGGCATCTTCACCCTCATGGTGGTGATCGGCATCGTCTATGTGCCGCATTTCGGGCGCGTCGCACATTCCGCGACGCTGCAGGTGATCCGGCAGGAATTCGTGCAGGCCGAGCAGGCGATCGGCTCGCGCCCCCTGCGCGTCGTCTTCACTGCCATCCTGCCCAATATCCTGTCGCCGCTGGTGGTGCAGGCGACATTGACGGTGGCAGCCGCCATTCTCCTGGAATCCGGCCTCAGCTTCCTCGGCCTCGGCATCGTTCCGCCGGAGCCGTCATGGGGGCAGATGATCGGCACCGCCCGCGGCTATCTCAATCTGAACCCGATGTATGTCGTCTGGCCGTCACTTTGCCTGGCACTGACGGTGCTCGCCATCAATGTCATCGGAGACAGTCTGCGCGATCTGCTCGATCCGCGGTTGCGTCAGTAACAGGGCTCGCCAAGCGGCCCGACATTCGAGGGAAAGGAACTACCATGAAAAGACTATTGACGGGCGTGGCTGTCGCCACCTTGGCTCTGGGGATGAGCATGGGTACGGCCCTTGCGGCCGGTACCCTGTATTTCGGCATTTCGGGCGAGCCGACCACGATGGACCCGATGATGCAGACCGGCACGACCTTCCGTACCGTGAAGCTGGGCATTCATCGCGGCCTGTTGAACTATGGCGTGGACGGCAAGCTCTCCAACGAGCTGGCCGAAAGCTACGAAATCAGCCCTGACGCGCAGGAGATCACCTTCCACCTGCGCGATGCGAAGTTTCATGACGGCACGCCGGTAACCGGCAACGACGTCAAGGCCTCGCTCGAGCGCATCATCGCGCCCGACAGCCCGGCCTCGTTCCGCAACGAGCTGTCGATCATCTCGGACATCGATGTCGTCGATGCCAAGACCGTCAAGCTCAAGCTGTCCAAGCCGTCGGTCTCTATGATCCACTATCTTGCGCTGCCCGAGGCCTCGATCGTTCCCGCAAGCTGGATCGAAGCGTTCAACGCCGATCCGAACGTGGCACCGATCGGCGCCGGCCCGTTCAAGTTCGTTAGCTGGACGCGCGGGCAGGAAATTCTCGTCGAGCGCTTTGCCGACTACTACAAGGCGGACAAGCCCTATCTCGACAGTGTGCACTATGCCTTCTACGGCGACGAGAACACCCGCGTGAACGCCATCAAGTCGGGCGACGTGGATATCATCGACTATGTCCCGGCCCGCGATCTCGAGTCGCTGGACGCCGATCCGGACATCCGCAACGAGCGCACCTTCGGGCCCTTCATGGGCCTGCAGTTCAACACGCATTTCGAGCCGTTCGGCAATCCTCTGGTGCGCCAGGCCATCGCCTATGCCGTGGATCGCGACGTGATCATCAACACCGCCTTCAACGGCGTCGGAACGCCGATCTACGGTATCGCCATTCCCGACGGCTATATGGGCTATTCGGCCGAGAAGGCCAACGTCTTCAAGCCCGACCTGGCCAAGGCCAAGGCACTGATGGCCGAAGCCGGCTACGCCGACGGCTTCACCGCCCGCATGCTCTCGTCGTCGCAATACAGCTTCCATCAGAACACCGCCATCGCGGTGCAGTCGGAGCTGGCCAAGATCGGCATCACGCTGACCCTGGACATGCCCGACTGGTCCAGCCGCATGGCCAAGGCCAATGTCGGCGACTATGACGTGATGGTGATGGGCAGCGTGGGCGAGATCACCGACCCGGACTGGCTGAGTAACTACTACTATGGCGGCGAGCAGCTCGTTCGGAACAACAACTCCGCCTATTTCGACGATCCGACGATGAACGAGCTGCTCGACCGCGGCCGCTCCACTGTCGATCAGGCCGAACGCGAGAAGATCTACGATCAGGTCGTCGATCGCGCCATCGAGCTGTCGCCGCTGGTGTTCTTCATGTGGCGCGACCAAAGCTACTCCGTGCGCGAGAACGTCAAGGACTTCACCAACCTCCCCGCCTTCCTGAGCTTCCTCTCGGGCTACTCGGTCGAGAACGTCAAGGTCGAGTAATCGGCGACGACGTGAAAGACCATGCAGGGCCGCCCCGGTGCGGCCCTGTTCATTTTGCCTTTCGGCCGGCGAGGCGTCGCCGTTCAGCCAGTGGGCGTTGCCGAAGCCGGGCATGGCGTGGGGGATTTTCCTGGCGAGGGCGTCATGGCTTGCCAGTCCCCGCCCCGCCGCGACAGCCGGAAGCCCTGGCCGGCCGGTTCCAGCACATTCATCGCCGACAGCAATTCTCTGGTGTAGGCGTGCCGAGGGGCGTCGAACACCTGATCGCGGGTGCCGGCCTCGACAATCCGGCTCTGGTGCATGACCAGCACGCGATCGGCGATCTGCTCGACCGCGCCAAGATCATGCGAGATGAACAGGCAGGCAAAGCCGTAGCTGCGCTGCAACTGCGGGTGCGTCCGGGCAACGAGGGATCCTCCTTCGTCTTCAAGGCCCAGATGCCGAGCGTCTTCCAGAGGTCGACCGACCCATCCGTCAAGTTCGCGGCTTGGTTGAGATGATGCTTCGTCTGGAGCAGATCGATGGCGGCGCCGTCCTTTTCGAAGGACACGTCATCGAGCTTCTCGATGGACACCTCTACGCTGGAATCGATGTTGGCGTACTTGAGCGCTTCAGACAGCGCAAGGCGCGCCTGATAGAGATACCCGGCCGCAACGTGTGCGACGCTATGCTTGTCGGAGCTACTGCCCACGCCCCCTCTCCCAATACTTTTAGATAGCCATCCTGTGTTCAGATGGCACGAAATATTCCAAGAGTGTACCTTCCGCTGTGAATATCTCAGAACCAGAGGGTTCATGGAGTTCACGTTGTTGCCCGACGGATCAGGCTGCCATTGACTCGATGACCTGCATGGACAGCAACGAAGGTGATGAGCGGACGAATGGTAACGCCCGTTCAGATGCGCCGCCCAGAAGCATGCCGGCAGGGATCCACCCCGTCTCCCACTGGTCGCTTAGGGCCAGAAACTGGCCAGCGAAGTAGTGTTAGCCGCTCGTGGGAGCGAAGCGGTGGGCGGGATGGTTTTTGGGTACCATCATGCAAATCGCTACTCCCTCTGCTCGCCCATGGCACAAGGGCCTGATCGTCGGTCAGAAGCGACTCCTCCTGTATCGGCAGGTTTGGTCGATCCGAGTTAGGCTCGAGATGGCAGCCTCGTCGCGTGACCTGGCTCTGTTCAATCTGGCGATCGACAACAAGCTCCCTGCCTCCGATTTAGTCCGCCTCAAGGTCGAGGATATCTGCTTCGGCGATGTCGTTCGCGACCGGGGACGGTCACGTAGCGAAAGCCCGGTCGCCCTGTGCAATTCGAGATCACGGAAGTGACTCGACAGTCGGTGGAACGGTTCCTCACAGGCCGTTCGGTTGACAGTAGCGGATACCTGTTCCCCAGTCGCTTGCGACCTCACATCTCGACGCGGAAATATGCGCGCATTGTGCACCGGTGGATTAAGACAATTGGCCTTGATGACCGTGGCTTCGGGATGCACTCTCTGCGTCGAACGAAGGTCGCGCAGCACTATCGGAAGATAGGCAACCTAAGGGCTGTGCAACTGTTGCTCGGCCACGCCAAAATTGAGACCACTATTCGCTACCTTGGCGTCGAAGTCGATGACGCCTCAGATTGGCGGAGCAGATCGAGCTGTAGCGACTTCAGCGCGGGACCAAAGGGGGCGGTTCCGCGCCAGAAGCGGACATCGAAGCATGGAAAAGTGGCGACCGGTTGGCAGAAGTCGGTGGAGGCGCTGGATCAATTCCAAATGTGTCGAGAGCGCCGCAGGCGTTGGCCTCAAGAGCGATGACTCGACGCCATTGGAATGATACCTCTCGTCTTCATGACGGGGACGCTTCATGAAAACATTTGACGCGCGAGCCTATGCTATTTCCGACTTTTTAGAGTGGGACGCTGGCAACCTTCTGGATCTATCGCCCAAGTTTCAACGCAGAAGCGTCTGGACTAGAGCAGCCAAATCCTTCCTGATCGACACCATCCTGCGCGGAAAGCCGATGCCAAAGGTTCTGCTAACCCAGGATCTTGTTGGGAAGAAGAACGTGCGCACTGTGGTCGACGGGCAGCAACGTATCCGTGCCATCCTGGAGTTTGTCGGAGGTGGTTTCACCGTATTGGCAGCCCATAATCCTCAGCACGCTGGTAAGCTGTTTGCAGAACTTGACCAGGACGTTCAGTCCGCGGTGCTTCAGTATGAGGTGGGTGTCGACCTGATCTACAATCTGTCTCTCGCCGAGATGTTGGATATATTCGCCAGGATAAACACTTACTCCGTGACCCTGAATACGCAGGAGAAATTGAATGCTAAGTATCTCGGCGTGTTCAAGACGACCGCATACGAGTTGGGCTTCGCCTATGTCAGCTACCTGCTCGACGGCGGTGTGCTGACAGACAAAGGTGTAAGTCGTATGGGGGAAGCGCAACTTGCCTCCGACCTACTGGTGTCAGTTGTCGGCGGCGTTCAGACTGTCAAGAACATTGAGAAATACTACCGCGAGTTCGAGAAGCTCGAGGTCGTACCACCGCTCGTGTCAGACGCGGTGCAGCGCTATCAGGAATCGATGAAATTCATCGGCGCCATCTACCCCGCGGAGGAATTGAAGAACACCAACTGGAGCCGTCCACACTGGTTTTATACGCTCTTCAACTGCGTGAGTCATGCCCTGAATCCGATCACCGGTCTGGAAGGCGCACCCCGCCCCGAGCTCAACGAGGGAACCGTGATGTCTTGGCGCAATGCCCTAGACGAAGTCAGCGCGCTCTATGACCAGTACACCGAGGAAAATGAGGAGGACATTCCAGCAGTATTCGCGCGCTTCATCAACTACGCCCAGCGCCGGACCACCGACACGGAGGCTCGCATCGAACGCGCTAAGTTCGTTCTAGATGCCATCGAGAAATGACACCGCAGGAACTGGTCGCTTTCGGCGAACGGGCACAGCAAAGGCATGATGGATTCGTCGTAGCAGTCGAGGCACTCGACCCGGCTCCTGCGGATGCCCTGTCGACGGAAGACCTGCAGGACGTGTACGCCGAGGCAATTTTCATTCGGGCCTTCACCGCATATGAGAACGATCTTGAGAAGCTATTTCTTCACTACGTCACCGGTGGGACTACGCGGCAAGGTGCGCCCGCCAATACGTATCTTCGGATCACTGACGAGCAACATGCCCGCAAGCTGACGCGGGCTGGCTTCAAATTTCTGTCCTGGGCAAAACCTTCTGAGACGCGCGCCACCGCACAGAACTATATCGAGAACGGCTGGCCGATCAGCAATATGCTCAGTGCGAAGAGCCAGGAGCTGACCGACTGCGAGAAGGTTCGCAACCGCATCGCCCACAACTCGCTCGAGGCAACTCTAGACTTCAATGCAGTTCAGCGGAACATGCTGCAGACGGAGCGGCTATTCCCGATCACGCCAGGACAGTTCCTGCGAATTCGTAGCACGCGACTCAAGAGGTTACACATGGTCCATTACCTAGAGGCTATGAACGATACGCTGGTCGCGATCATGGATCCGCCACCATGAACGCAATGTCTCCTTCGGGCCAAAAGCAGACATGCGCTACCATCGCCAGCGAGCTTCCACCGAAGCCGCATTTCACACTCTGTTGAGCAATTGGGCCACGATGTTGGGGTCCAGCATATCCTCGCGCGACGCGCCGTCATACGTAATACCCGAAGATAGGCTGTCGACTGATCTCCGACTTACTTACTCATGCCGCAAGCCGACCGAAGGCTAGCTGCCACGTGGCGGACATCAGCGGCTAGTAGAGGTCGATTTTCATCCTGCATGCGATGCGTTACCCAGCGCATCGAAGCCGAGCCGAGGATATTTCCGCAGACTAAATCGCCAACTTCCCGTCCAGAACTCGGCCTTAAATACCACCTAAGTACTTGAAATAATTGGCGCGCCCGAAGAGATTCGAACTCCTGACCCCCAGATTCGTAGCCTAGCACTACTCCTTGATTTCCGGTATCTTCTTGAGCTATGTCGCATTCATGTCGCGCGATATGCCCCGTATTCCGTGGTATTGAGTGGGAGGAGAACGCAATGTCAGTAGCCAAACGCCGATGGACCGCCCCCGACGGCAAGGTCAAGGAGTCGTGGGTGGTCCGCTATACCGATCAGGGCGGCAAGCGTCGGCTCAAGACGTTCCGACTGAAGAAGGCTGCGGACGATTTCGAAGCCCACACATTCATCGGCGTGAAGGAAGGGACGCATGTCGCCGATAGCGCCAGTGTGACGGTGGCCAAAGCCGGGAAGCTATGGCTTGAATCAGCAGCATCGGCAGGGCTGGAACGTGGTACGGTGGACGATTATCGTCGCCACCTCCGGCTCCACATCGTGCCCTTCCTCGGTGCGAAGAAGCTCTCGCAATTGACCGTGCCCTCGATTCGGGCCTTCGAGGATGAGCTTGTCGCCGCCGGTAGATCCAAGGTCATGGTGCGCAAGGTGCTCACCAGCCTTGGATCCCTTCTGGCCGATGCCCAGGAGCGCGGCCTCGTCGGACACAACGTGGTCCGTGACGCCCGCAGCCGGCGCAAGCGCGGCAAGGAGCGACGGCTGGAGAAGCGCCACAAGGGCAAGCTCAAGGTGGGCGTGGACATTCCCACACCGGCAGAGATCAGGGCACTGGCGGGTGCCCTGGAGGGCCGCTGGCGGCCCCTCCTACTGACCGCCATCTTCACCGGCCTGCGCGCCTCCGAATTGCGCGGGCTCCGGTGGGAGGACGTCGATCTTGCCAAAGGCGAGCTTCACGTCCGCCAGCGGGCAGACATCTACAACGCTATCGGGGCGCCCAAGTCGGAGGCCGGTGAGCGCTCGGTCCCGATGCCGCCCAACGTCACGAACACGCTTCGAGAGTGGAAGCTCGTCTGCCCTCGTCGCGCGACGGGCGAGGTGGACGCCCAGGGCAATCCGGTCAAGGTGCTGGACCTCGTCTTCCCGAACGGCAGCGGCAATGTTGAGAGCCGGGCCAACATGGCCAAGCGGGGATTGCAGCCGGCGTGGGTCGCGGCCGGCGTCGTCGTCGAGAGCGGTGTGCGCGACGAAGCAGGCCGGGCGATCATGAAGGCGAAGTATCAGGGCCTCCATTGCCTACGCCACTTCTTCGCGTCGTGGTGTCTCAACCGGAAGGTAGACGGCGGGCTGGAGCTGCCGCTCAAGGTCGCCCAGGAGCGGCTCGGACACAGCTCAATCCAGATGACGGCAGACACCTATGGCCACATCTTCGCCCGCGGTGATGATGGCGAGGAGTTGGCCGCGGCCGAAAGGGCACTGCTCGGCTGATGGAGGTGACGCTCGGCGGCACTTGCGCCTTTGGAGAAGGCCTGCACAAATGCCCCATGCTTGGGGTTCGAATGGGCTGGCATCTGCCGGCCGGGGGATAAGCAATGATCGGCGGGGACAACGGGCCGGCCAAGCGCGTTGGGCCGGCGATCTGGCGCGGCATGACATGCCGGTGCCCGAATTGCGGACAGGGACGGCTCTTCCACCACTATTTGGAGCAGCACGACCGGTGTGCCGTCTGCGGGGAGCCGCTGGCCTATTACAAGGCCGGGCTATTTCTGCCGTTCGTGGTCGTCATGATCGTCATCCTCGTCGTCGCGGTCGTCATGCTTGGTATCGAGCTCAGCGGCCATGGCAGCCCCCTGCTATACCTTTACGTGCTGCTGCCGGCGACGATGATCGTTACGTTGGCGATCTTGCCGTCAGCAAAAGGCGCCATCCTGGGGCTGATGTGGGCAAATGGGTGGAGCGATGAACTGGATCGGTGACTGGCAACCATATAGGGCTCTGACGGGGTGAGGAGCTGCACCCTGCCCCACGTCGCATGCTATTCCGAGGGAAGACCAAATGAAGTCCGTCCTATCAGCCGCCGCCGCATTATTGCTCACCGTGCCCTTCACATCGGGCGTGCTCGCGCAAGATCAGCTGGCCGGGCGCTGGTTGTGCCAACACGCCAATCAAACGGTCAGCAACAACGCCTTTGAAAACTGGATCTACGAGTTTGCGCTGCAATTGCAGAGCGATGGTTCGTTTCAGGCGCAGGGCAACTACAATGCCCAGACTAACGGGTTTGCCGTCCCATTCATGGCGCAGGGGCAGTGGGGACGGCAGCAAGGCATCGTTGTCGTCAGAGGCGTCGAGCAGCAGCAGGGTATGGGGAGCCGCAACTTCTTTCTGATGTTCAGCAATGTGAGCGAGAGGGTGCTGTCGAACCAGTACCAAAGCGCAAATGGCAAGCTTCTCTCACACTGCGAGCGATGATAAACGGCAACCGCCGCTCCTTGACTTGCTCCTGACCACAGGCGCGCCCCGTCGTCAGATGGATACCCACAAAAACCGGGCGTTCGGGCCCGGTGATAACTATGTGGGCGACGGTGTGGGAGACTGTGCCGTCAATATGCCGGGGTCGCGTGCCATAGAAGGAGTACCGCGCGACCCCGGCCACTGCCCGTGGCGGCAGACTGGCAGCACGCCACCATTGTCCCGATCTGGTAATGGTGGCCCCGAGGCCGTAGTGCTTCTGGGGCGGCACCGACCTCGGTCTTCTGCCGCGGGGCAGGACCCCAGCTTCGGCCGGCGAGGCGGCCGGGGGCAATGGACCTATGGTCGCATGGACGCCTGACGACTATGGGCTTCGGGCGGCACCAGGCGCATAATTCGGGTCGATTTGAGCAGGTTACGGCGCAGGATCTACCGAACACGCAAGGAGGCAAGGTGGGACGTGTTCGATTGCGTTAAAATATTCTACAACCCCAAGCGCGAGCATGTCAGGAACGGGATGCTGTCACCCGCCGAGTTTGAACGGCAGCAGGAAATGTAACCCGAGGGCGTCCACGAAACTCGGGGCCATTTACTCCACCATCACATCAATCGGGGTTCATACTTGGGCACGTGAAGGTCACCTGTGACGACCGCGGGTATAAGATTCCGACAATCTGCCGTTTATTGAACCGTAAACTCCTTATAAGTTCGCCCCCTGTTTCATGGTGTACTCTAGGTCGTGTGGACAAAGCGGCTACCCAAATGACCTATTGACTGATTCAAAGCTGTTCTTTGCGGAGAGCGGCGTTGGTTCGAGGTTTGATGTCGGACGAGGAATGGGCGTTCTTCGAGCCGTTCGTGGTTGAGATGGGGCCAAGACGGGGTCGGCGTCCTCGTAATCATCGGCGGATGCTGGATGGGGTGTTCTGGATCGCTCAGACAGGGGCCTCCTGGCGAGACCTGCACAGCCATTTCGGCACATGGAACTCTGTCTATCGCCAGTTCCGTCGCTGGACGCAGGCGGGGATATGGGACGTAATGCTGGAGGCGGTGAACGAGACCGGCACGCGCCATGACAATGTTCAGATGATCGATTCCACCATCATCCGCACCCATCAGCACGCCGCCGGCGCGCTAAAAAAGGGGATCAGGACCAGAGTCTTGGCCGCTCTCGCGGTGGCTTCTCAACCAAGATCCATCTCCGCAGCAACGCTCAAGGCCTCCCTGTCGCGATCACGCTGAGCGGCGGGCAGGTCTCCGATATGAAAGGCTACCGGCCGATCATGGACGAACTCGGCCCGCAGCCCCGTGTACTGCTCGCCGACAAGGGATACGACGCTGACTTCATCCTGGCCGATCTGGAGGCCCGGGGCGTTGCCGCCGTCATCCCAGCCAAGCGAAACCGAAAGGTCCAGCCTATTATCGATGGACACATCTACGGCCTGCGAAATCTGGTCGAGCGCAGCTTCTCAAAGCTGAAACACAGCCGACGGTTGGCAACCCGACACGACAAAACCGCCGATAGCTTCCTCGGCTTCACCCTCGTTGCATCCATCCGGTTGTGGGTCAGACACTTTGTCCACACGACCTAGGAGAGTTGGAGTACAGGTGACGATTCCGTGGACGTTAGGAGATCTATTGTGGTGCGACCTGGCACTGGTTGACGAAGGTCACGACCGGCCAGCGCTCCTGGCGCAGGGCGAGCTTTTTGAGCCAGCCCGGCGTGTCGTCGAAGCGCGCCTTGCACCAGACGCCGTCGACGGCGGTGGCGCAGGCTTCGGTGACGATGCAGCTATTGGCCGGCACCACGCCCAGCACCTCGGCATCGTCGCGCGCCTCGGCGCGGACGTTGAGATTGACGAGGACGCCGATGCGGGCGGGCGAGCCGTCGGGCGCGATGGCGGGCTTGGCGAGCTGGCTTTCGTCTACGCAGGTGGTGGTGAAGCCGAGATAATAGCAGCCGCTCGCCTCGCGCGCCTTGGTGATCTGGTCGATGAGGCCGGTTTCGCCGGCGCGGTCGAGGATCACCGGCGCGCCGATATTGCTGTCGCCGCTCATGCGCCGCTGGTTGCCGCCGAGCGCCGCGACCACGGTGTCGTCGGCGACGAGGCCGAGCTGGTTGTCGATGATGCGCCAGCTCGTCAGCATGCCGAGCTCGAGCGCGCAGGAGGTCACGGTCAGCGCATAGCCGCCGTCCACCGCCGTGTCGGAGAGCGAGATGCGGCAATGCGCGCCGTCGACGGCATAGGCGTCGTCGAACACGTCCCAGTCGCCGGCGAACGCCTTGACGAACTCCTCCTCCGACTGGGCCAGCGCGGGCCCGCTCAGCGCCAGCGCATAGAGCGCGGCGGCAAGAATGACGATCGGCTTCACTTGGCCTCCCCCGGACCGGCCGCGTCGGGCGCGCCGGTCTCCGTCGTTGCTGTGGAAATGACGATGTCGTCCACGGCCAGCGTGGCGGTGGCGCTGAGCCTGTCGCCCGGCGCGAAGCTCACGGTCAGCATCGCGGCGCGGCTGTGCGCGCCGGCGGCGAGCGCGACGTCCTGCGCCTGCGTGACGGTGGCGTGGCCGGAAGGCCCACTCTTTTCGACCTTGAGCGTGACATGGGCCGTCACGGCGACGAGGCCGACCACATCGGCGGCGACTTGCAACTGCCCCTCCGCCGGAAGGTCGAGCGCGATGCTCACCAGCGCTACGCTTTCGCCAGAGATCCCCGGCCCCGCCGACAGCGCGGCCAGCGCGATCGCCACGGCGCACGCCAGCGGTTTCACCACGCGGTCTGCTGGATGATGACGGTGCCGAGGCTCGTCGAAAAGACGCTGGCGGCGGCGCCCGGCGGCGGCACCAGACCATTGCCGATCTGGGTGTAGAGGAGCGAGGTGTTCGGCGCCACCGTCACCGTCCCGGTGGTGCTGTTGCTGCCGACCTGCACCACGGTGCCCCGCCCGCCCGAGCCGACATCAAGCGTCGAAGAGAGGTCCGAGCCGAACTGCGAGATGAGGCCGGTGGCGTCGTCGCCCAGCTTCAGCGCGGCGAAATTGTCGCTGCCGATCTGGATGACGCCGCCCAACGCGCCGCTCGCGGCGGCGAGGACGGCGGTATTCCTGGCGTCGGCGCCATAGGGCGTCCAGCTCGCGCCCGCCCCCACCGACTGGTAGAGCTGCAATTCGCCGCCCGCGCCGGTGATGGTCAACTCGGCGTCGTTGCGTTCGCCGCGCTGCTGGGCGACCAGCGGATCGTTGGCGGTCAGCGTGCCGAGAAGATAGAGCGGCACCTTGCCGATCAATTCGCCGCCGATGCCCCTCACGGTGCTGTCGGTGGCGAGCGACTGGTCGATGCGCAGCGTATTGCCCAGCGCCGAGCCCGAGGGGCTCACCTGGCGGATGAAGGCTTCGTTATTACCGCCGGCGACGGCGAGGCCGGCCGGCAGCAGAACGGCGAGACACAGGGCTCCAAGGACTGCACGACCCATCACATCCCCCGCTGTCGGGTGCGACGTCTACCACGCGGTCTGTCGCACGCTGATGATGTTGCCCATACCATTCTGGCGGAAATAGGCGAAATTGCCAGTGCCCGTCTGCACCACGGACGCCTGGTTGCCGAAGCCGACGATGCTGGCCTCGACAGTATTGTTGCTGCCCAGTTGCGCCACGGCGAAGAGGTTGTCGTCGCCGCGCACCTGCATGCGCACGCTGTTGCCCGTGCCCTGCTGGAACAGGCTCCCCGGCGTGAGGCCGTTATGGGCCGCCGGGCCGGTGAAACTCGTGCCCACGGGGCCGCCATTGCGGTCGCCGGTGATGCGGATCGCGACGGAGTTGCCCTGCCCCGCGCCGGCATAGCTCTGGTCGATGACCAGGCGGTTCTCGTTGCCGGAAAGATCGATGATGGCTGTGCTGAAGAGATCATCGGGGTTGAGCAGTATCATGCTGTTCGATGCGACGGCCGGTGTCGCGACGAGCGCGGCGGCCAGGAAAGCGTAAGTAACCGAGTGCCTCATTTGGCAGTCCCCCTGCATTGCTTGGGGGGATGCTGGCGCCGCCGCGCTAAGGCGGGCTTTGGCCGGTCCTTACAATTTTATCGATCGAACGCCGAACCTCCTGTTTTGTCGAATTGCGCGCGGTTGCGGTTAGCGAAGCGGCATCAGAACTGGTGAATGCCGAGTGAATTGCCGGCGCCCGCCTGCTGGCCATGCGCCGTATTGCCCCGATGCTGCTGGACGATGGCGAGCGCATTGCCGGAGCCGGTCACCGTGCCGTCGGCCAGATTGCCGCTGCCCGACTGGTAGACGGTGAAGGCGTTGGACGCGCCGATGACGTCGAGATCGATGCTGTTGGCTTCGAGCGCGCTCGCCCCCAGCCCCTCCTGCACGAGGTGGCCGCGCTCCAGCGTCATGCCGGGCACGGTGCCGAGCAGCGTCGCCGCCTCGCCGAACAGCGACGACAGGCCGCTATTGTTGCCGTCGCCGGCGATGGCGACGCGGGCGGTGTTGAAGCTGCCGGTCTGCGTCGCGACGATGACGTTGCGGTTCCCCTCCTCGCGGAACGCGCCGGTATTGTTGCTGCCGCTCACCGTGTGGCTGACATAGTTGGTGTCGCCGTCCTGGAACACCGCCGTCTCGTTGGCGCGGGCGGTGGCGCCGGGCAGCGTGCCGGCGATGGCCACATGGGCGATGTTGCCGTCGCCGATCTGCGTCATGCCGTATTTCGTCTCCTCGCCGGAGAGCACGGCGAGGCTCATGTCGTTGTCGTCGCCGATCTGCAGGAAGACGGCGTGCGCGATGCCGGGCACGGCCAAAGACGGGGAGCGGATCAATTCGCCCACCCAGCCGGTGCCGTCGCCGCCATTGTCGTCGCCGCTGACGGAAATGCTGACGCGGTTGCCGAGCGCGGCGCCGCGCCAGCTCTCATTGTTCTGGTAGATCTGCGAGATTGCGTTGCGGTTGCCCGACAGGCGCACGCGCGCGGCGTTCGCATCGCCATATTGCTGCAGATATTCGATGAGGTTCTGCGCCCCGTCCTGCACGAGCCAGCCGCGATTGTCGGCGCCGAGCTGCACGATGCCGCCGATGGGCAGGCCGGCCAGCCGCGGCTCCTCGCCGATGCGGTTGCCCTCGCCCGACTGGATGGTGCCAAAACTGTTGCCGCTGCCCACCTGGCGCAGATTGGCGAGGGTGTTGCCGGCGTTCTCGCCGCCGCCGCGCTGCACGATGAAGGCGGTGTTGCCGGCCGAGCCGGCATCGCCCGTCGCCGCCTGCACGACGCGGCCGATATAGTGGCCGCCATAGCCGGTGGCGTCGCCGAGCGAGGTCTGGATGGCCGTCAGCGTGTTGAACGAAGTGGCGTCGGTGGGCAGGCGCAGCGCGCTAGACTGCTGCACCGAGCCGAAAATGTTGGCGCCGGTGGGGCCGGTGTTGCGCTGGGTGATGTCGATGACGTTGAGGTCGCCGCGCTGCCACACGCCGCGCGCAAAGCGCGGCATGTCGACGAACAGCGTGCCGAGCGCGTTGTCGTGCCCGTACTGGTCGAGCGTCAGCTTGTTGCCGACGCCGTTCTGGCCGAGCAGCAGGAACAGATAATCGGCGCCCGCCTTGTTGTCGCGGCCCGTCTGCGTGATGTCGAGCACGTTGAGGTCGCCAAGCTGGCCGAGCCACACGGCGTTGCCGCCCACGTCCTGCGCCAGCGCCGGCGCCGCAGTGGCGAGCGTCAGGGCGGCGGCGAGCGCGGCGAGGGTGCGGGCCGGGGGTGCGAGAAAACCCATCGCTCCGCCCCTACTGGCTCACGCCGATGACATTGCCCACGCCGTTCTGGCTGAAATAGGCGAAATTGGCGTTGCCGCGCTGGACGATGGCGACTTCGTTGTGGCTGCCGCGCGTCGCGCCCTCGATGGTGTTGCCGTCGCCGCTTTGCCAGAAGGCGAATTTGTTGTCGTCGGCGCTCACCAGGCTGGTGCCCAGCCGATAGGTGATGGAATTGCCGCTACCGCTTTGCAGCACGTCGCCGGGAACGAGCGGCGGCGACAGCAGCGAGGCCATGGCGGCGGCAGGCTTGCCCGCCGTGAAGCCGCCATTGACGAGCGCGTTGTTGCGGCTGCCGAAAATGGCGATGTCGAGCGTGTTCAGCGTGCCGCTCTGGCTGCCCGTCAGCAGATTGCCGCTGCCGGTGATGCCGAGCAGCGCCGAGTTGCGGCCCGACTGCGTCAGCCCGATCTGGTTGTCGCTGCCGGTGATGGCAAGCTGCGCGTCATTGCCCCATAGCAGGCTTTCCTGCAGCAGATTGACGAGGTTGCCGCCGCCGGCGATGGCAATGGCGGCATTATTGCTGGAGCCGCCCTGGCGCACGCCGATATGATTGTCGTCCCCGACGACAGCCACATTGGCCGTGTTGGAATAATTGACCGCCCACAGCCCCTGATCGATGAACAGCAGGTTGCCGTCGCCCACCAGCGCGAAGCTGGCGCTGTTGGACAGGCCGAGCTGGTTGACGCCGGCCTGATTGCCGTCGCCGACGAGCGCGCCGCTGACGGTGTTGTCGCCGCCCACCTGGCTGAAGCCGAAGCTGTTGTCGTCGCCGACCACGGCCAGGCTGAGCACATTGCCATCGACCAGCCCGGCGAGGAGCGCATCGTTGTTCTGGTAGACATGGCCCTGCGCCAGCCCGCCCCAGGCCCCGGCGATATCGGCGGCCGCGACGAAGGGCGTGGCGCCGTTTCTGTCGCCGACCAGCGAGATGACGATGGCGTTGCGCGAGCCGCGCTGCTCGGTCGCGGCGATGGCATTGCCGGCGCCCTGCTGCGTCAGGGTCGCCGTCTCGGCGTGGCCCGACTGGACCACACTTCCGATATGGTTGGCCGCGCCGGTCTGGGTGAGCGTGGCCGCGTTGGCGGCGGCGAAGGGCGAGAGCGCGCCGCGCGTCTGCTCGACGCTAGAGATGCTGTTGCCGTCGCCCGTCTGCTGCAGCACGGTGAGGATGTTGCGGCGCAGCCCGTCACCGCCGAGCGCCGAGGCGATGCCGCGCTGCGTCACCGAGTCGACGGCGTTGCCGCCGCTGGTCTGGGTGATGGTGGCGGTGTTGCGGTTGGAGCTTTGCAGGAATCCCGTTCCAGCCGCGCCGATGGAATTGCCGCTGCCCGACTGGAGGAAGGTGAGCGTGTTGCCATTGCCGGTCTGGCGGATGGCGAGATCGTCAGTGCCGGCCCAGTTGTTGGAGCCCGGCCCCTGCGTCACCGCCGCGCCATTGTCGGTGCCGTTCTGCGCGACATTGGCGTAGTTATTGTCGGCAAGAGCCGCGGAACTGGTGATCAGCACGAGCGCAGTTGCGATGAGAAGGCTCGATTTCGACATACTCCGCCCCTGCCAATTCGCGTCGATAAAACTCAAAAAAGGGACCAGCCGGGCGGAGAAACCGCCCGGCTGTCTAGATATTACTGCGAGATGTACGCGTTATTATTGCCGCCGGTCTGCACGAAGTTGGCATTGTTGTTGTTGCCAATCTGCTTCACGGCCACCTCGTTGTCGCTTCCGGTCACCTTGCCCACGATCGTGTTCCCGTTGGACAACGACGCGCCTAGGCCCGCATTGTCTTGGAGCGTGGCGAAGACGTTATCGCTGCCGTTCACTTCCAGATCGACGTTGTTGAAGTCGCCGTACTGGACGATGAGGCCCGCGGTGAGATTGGCGCCGGCGGCGTCGCCGAGCGGCGTAAAGCCATTATAGCCGCCATTCTTGTCGCTGGAGCCGCCGAGGATTTTCAGCGACGCTGTGTTGTCGTTACCATCCTGCGTCAGGCCGACCACATTGTCGCTGCCTTCGACCGTGCCAACCAGAAGCTTGTTGCGGTCGCCGTCCTGCCAGACGCCCAGCTCGTTGTAGCTGCCGGTAATGGTAATTCCGACAGCTTCATTATCGGTGCCGTTCTGGTAGAAGCCGTATTGGTTCGAATTGCCCGTCGTGACGTAGTTGATGTCGTTGCTGGTTCCGATCTGCGTGACCTGAGAGGCGACGGCGCCGGAATTAAGAGTCAGGACACCTACGGTTGAGCGGTTGCCGTTGGCGGTCGGAGGAGTGGCGCCGTTATAATCACCATTCAACTCAAGCCAGATCGTGTTACCGTCGCCACCTGACTGACTGACAGCTCCCGTATAGTTCGCAAATCCGTTCTGGTTGATCGTGGCGGTCTGGGTCGAACCGAGCTGCGAAATCGTCGTAATGGTGTTCGCCGGCCCGCGACGCTGGTTACCGCTGGTAGAGAGAAGCGGCCCAGTGCCCTTCTGTTCAACGGAAGCGGTGTTCGACGAGCCATTCTGAGTGATGGACGTGATAATGTTGCCCTGACCACCCCCGTACCACGCCGAATGCTCACCGGTCTGCGTCACCGTTATTTCGTTTATCTGGCTCGCGCCGCCCGTGTGAGTCTGGCTGATCAACTTAATGTTGTTGCTCGCTGCGAGCGTCGATACACCGGTTTCCACGCGCTGCTGCACGATGGTTGCCTTGTTCGTCAGGCTCCCCGCCAGAGTACTGCTGTTCTGGCGCACCTGCTCCAGGTAATTGCCGTCCGTGGAGCCCGCGCTGCCGGCCGCAACACCCGAGTCCTGAGTGATCGAAAGCACGTTCCAGTTGCCGGTCTGGTACGCGCCACGATAGGCTACGGAGGGCTGGCTATTCGCCACCTGGTTCTTCCGGCCGCTCTGCACGACATCCATATCGTTGTGGTCGCCAATCTGGCGAAGCTGCGCGCCCATGTATCCCGGCCTACCGGCGATACCGTTCGTGCTGCTACCCTGATCCACGGTCAGCGTGTTTTCCGATCCAAACTGATAGATATCGGCCTGGTTATAGTCGCCGGCCAATGCCGCACCCGCCATCAACACACCCGCGGCGGTCGCGGTCGCCATCAAGATCCTGATCTTCATTCTGAATTCGTCCCTCTGTTGCGGCCCGCGCAGCGGCGGGCTCGTCCGATAGCCATCTGGTGGAGCACGGGCGCTCCGCTCACTTCCACAGATGGTGTGGCCGCCTTTTGTCCGCAGAGCCCCGCGCCGCCTCCGGCATCGGACCCGACCCCCTGCTGACCTCACGCCATCCCGGTGCGGCTCACGTCGCCCCGACGCTCCCGACGCCCCGGCGTTGCATGGATGGCAACGCGCCGGACGTTTTCGCGCAGACCACAAGTATCAACGAATCCTTAACCCGCAAAGCGAAAAAAATCTTAACGTTAAGTGCTGTGCAGTTGATCGGCGCATTGTGGCGCGCCTTTTTCTGTCAAACGCCTGCCGTATCGAGGCTTTGCAAACATTGTGGCAAGGGGCGCCCGTTTTCCGCCGCGCGCGATGTCATCGTTACCACCCGGCGGGGCCACCCCCGAGTCGCTGTTCTGCGGACGAAGGACGAGGAATCCTTGCGGACAGGACAGGAGTCGAATCTGTTGTTTTTGCGCGACAGTCGGCAACATTCACGGGATCCGCGCGGGTTTCGTCTTCGCCCGCGGGGCGGCGGAAAAGCCCCGACTGGCGCTGCTTTCGGCGCGACGGGGCGGCGTCCCGCGCGGCGAAAGGCCGGCCAGTCACGGCAGCGGCACGGCCTGCGGCACGCAATGCAATTGCCAGAACCGGCGGGGCTCGTTATTGCTTTGTTAAGTTTCACTTGGGCGCGACTGAATTATCGCGTCCGCTGCTGTTGGGGGGCGACAATGAAGCTGGTCACGCGCGCCGCGCTGATCGCCTTGTCCGTGCCGATGTTCTGCGGGGCCGCGTGGGCGGGGCCGCTGATCTATACGCCGATCAATCCGTCCTTCGGCGGCGACCCGCTGAACTCGTCGCATCTGCTCGGCCTCGCCAGCGCGCAGCGCACGGCGACGGCGTCGGACGCCAAGACCGGCAGCGGCGGCGACGGGGGCGACGGCACCGGCGGCACGCCGGGCAGCTCGGACGCCGATCTGTTCGTGCGGCAATTGCAGGGGCGGCTGCTGTCGGCGCTGGCGAGCCAGGTCACCGAGGCGATCTTCGGGCAGAACCCGGCCGATAACGGCACGGTCATCTTCGGCGACACGACGGTGATTTTCCACCGCGACGACCTCAATGGCTATATCGAGCTGACCATCGACGATCCGACCGGCTCGACCGTCATCAAGGTGCCGTTGCTGATAACCAACTAGGCAATTAGTGCAAGTCCGGCTTGGCGGCGGGCCATATAAGAGACGCGACGGGGGGCCGCTGGGAAAGCGATGATGGGGGCGAAAACTTTGCTGGGACTGGCGCGGACTCTCCTTCTGGCGGCCGGCGCGGGCGCGCTGCTCGCCGGGTGCACGGCCAGCCTGCCCAAGAACATGGTGAGCGAGCCGGAGCTGCGTCCGCTGACGGAGCAGAACGTGGCGCTGCGTTCGCTGCCGCCGCCGGCCAAGCGCGTCACCGTCGCGGTGTACGACTTCCCCGACCTCACCGGCCAGTTCTCCGAGACGGCGACGGGCGCGCAGAGCATGTCGCGCGCCGTCACGCAGGGCGGCTCGGCGCTGATCATCAAGGCGCTGCAGGATGCCGGCGAGCGGCGCTGGTTCACGGTGCTTGACCGCAGCCGGCTCGATGACACGCTCAAGGAGCGCCAGATCGTCACCGAGATGCGGCGCATCTATCGCGGCGAGGACGAGATCTCGCCCGCCGCGCTGCCGCCGCTCCAGCATGCCGGCATCATCATCCAGGGCGGCATCACCGGCTATGATTTCTACACCAAGACCGGCGGCGCCGGGGCGCGCTATCTCGGCATCGGCGGCGACACCAAGTGGCAGCAGGACACGGTGACGGTCAATCTGCGCGCCGTCTCCACCAACACTTCCGAAGTGCTGGCCAGCGTCACGGTGCAGAAGTCGATCGCCTCGATCTCGGTGCAGGGCAATATCTTCCGCTATGTGGCGCTCGACCGCATCCTCGAGGCCGAGGCTGGGGTCACCGCCAACGAGCCGCGCCAGGTGGCGGTGGAGCAGGCCATCGAGAAGGCCGTCGATTCGCTCATCATCGAGGGCGCGCAGCTCGGCGTGTGGAAATTCGCCAACCGGGCCGAGGGCCAGGCGGTCATCGACAGCTACCTCGTCGAGAAATATGGCGGCACCGTTCCGGCCGAGGCGCGCAACGCGCCGCCCCCGGCGACGCGCAACGCCGCCGCCGTGGTGCCCACCGTGCCGCTGCCGCGTCCGCCCGCGCCCCCTCCCGCGCCGCCGCAGCCCGAGCCGCCCTCCGGGCCGCCGCCCGCCGATCCCAACGAGGTCGTCGGCTAGTAATAGTGCATGCCTGTCATGCGTGGAGCAGCTCGGTAGACAAGGCTCCTTTCCCGACGGTTGATCATGGGGGAACGGTGGTCACATGTTTAGTCTTTCTGTGCGGCTTTGGCCTGCTGGCCATGATGAAGCCCGTGATTTAACAGCATAACTTTTGAGTGCGCTGATCCGAGTAACCTCTCCTGCCTCGGAATTGCACCCGTGGGGCTTTCGTTTGGTTTGTGTGCCAGTTGGGCACCCGCAAAACCTCCATTACGAAATCACATGGAACCGACGAGCGGGTTTTTGATTCCGTTCGTTCTCGAAATGATTCTATTGTGTTCACATGGATTTCGGCCGGACTGTTCGACCGTCGAAGTTTCTTTGCGGCTGCCCAGCTACCGGCCAGCCAGTTCATTCTGGCCAATGTATTATTTGTACGCTTTACGCTGTCATCAGCGTCAGACGTGCATATAACGCGCGTCCTTCTGTTGGCGACCGTCGACGCATCACACCTCTGGCGCTTGCTCTTGAGGCACGAGGCCTTCGTTGAGGGTAAACGATATGGATAGTAATGCCCAGCCGGTGCCAGCTATCGACGACGACACCAGCCATGATCAACTGCACCAACTCCTCCTTGGGGAACTGCCCGCGCCCAGACTTAAGGCTCTTTCGGCAAGCCCGCCCTGACGATCAGCGCCACGGCCTCCGTTCACACAAGGACGACGCGCTCCCGGCGCTGAACAGCAGTGACGAGAAAAGGAGTCGCTATTAGCTCACCTCATCAGTATCTCCACCCTAGGAAAGTAGTCAAACCGAGTTTTCATCACTCCCCACATCCCGGGCGATGTCAGTCGTCGTGACACAGGCCTTCGGCACGCCCTTTGCCCAAGACACTGGCGACGATGCGGTCGCAACGCGCGCCGTCGAACGCGAAGACCTCGCCGAGCGTGGTGTCCATCTGGCTGGCAAGGCCTTCACGCAGCAGGCTGCGGGCACGAAAGAAGCGGGTGCGCACGGTGGCTTCCGGTATGCCGAGAGCCTGGGACACGTCCTCGACGCTCATCTCCTCGACCGCCCGCAGCATGAACACGGTGCGATAGACCTCGGGCAGCAGATCGATGCGTGCCTCCATGATGCCGCGCAACTGCGCACGCAGCGTCGATTGCTCGGGGCTTTGGTCCGGCGTCTCGGTGAGTGCGGCCTGCGTTCCGGGATCGGGTGATATCATGGCGGCCTCGAGCGGAATGATCTGGGCGCTGGTCCGGCGCAACCGGCCCAGAGCTTCATTGGTGACGATGCGGACCAGCCAGGTCGACAGCCGGCTTTCTGCGCGGAACGATTTGAGGGCGCGCCAGGCACGCAGATAGGCTTCCTGCACCGCGTCCTCGGCGTCCGCGTCGGCCTTCAGGATGCTGCGGGCCGTCCGGAACAGCAGCTGGTTATAGCGCCGCATCAACACTTCGAAGGCCGCTCCGTCGCCCGCGGCTGCCCGCGATACGAGCTCGACCTCAGACGCATCGGGCAGGATCGGGGCTTGTAGGGGCTGCAGATGAGAAGTCACGGGACGCTCCTGATCTTCCATGAAGCTGGACCCGGCACGGGTCGCACCTCAACCATTTCTTTTCGTCATCAACTCGAGGAATTCCCGGCGCAGGTCGGGATTCTTCAAGAACGCACCACGCATGACCGAGTTCGTCATGACGGTCTCGGTGTCCTTGACGCCGCGCCAGTGCATGCAGAAGTGCTCCGCTTCCATGACCACTGCCAATCCGTCGGGACGGATGCGGCGCTCCAGCTCGTCGGCCAGCATGACCACCGCCTCCTCCTGGATCTGCGGCCGGCTCATGATCCAGTCGCACAGGCGCGCATATTTCGACAGGCCGATGAGATCGGAGGCTGCGTTGGGCAATACCCCGATCCAGACCTTGCCCATGATCGCGCACAAATGATGCGAGCAGGCGCTGCGCACGGCGATCGGCCCGACAATCATCAGCTCGTTGAGCTGCGAGACATTGGGGAAGCTGGTGATCGAAGGCGCTTCCTGGTAGCGCCCGCGAAACACCTCATCGACAAACATTTTCGCAACGCGATGGGCCGTCTTCGCCGTGTTGTGGTCGCCTGCGGTGTCGATGACCAGCGCGCCCAGCACCTCCTGCATCCGGGCCTCGACTTCATCGCGCAACTCATCGAGTTCGCCGGGATGGAGAAAGGCGGCGATATTGTCATTGGCGTTGAAGCGCTGGCCGGCTTCGGCAAGGCGCGCCCGAACGCGCTCTGAGGCCGGTCGATTTGAGGAGGCATCCTGCTTCCGGAAGACCGGCGTGGCGATAATGGAGGACATGGCAGATCCAATGGGCTTGAGGTTCGGCGAGGGCTTCCGGCCGTCGCCACCGGGCGAAGCCGGAACGAGACCACCGACGACAACGAAAGCCAGCAGAGCGTCGGTGGTCATGTCAGGATGCGCGTGTCGTCAGCCAGCGAACTTCTCGGGGAACGCCGCAATCAGCCCGCTGGTCAGCGCATCGGCCAGCATCATCATGTGGGCTTCGGCCTTGCCATATTCGGCGATGCCGTCGGCATAGTTGCCCTGCAACAGCGCGGTGGCATAAACCAGCGTCGTGTCGATATGGCCCTTGAGCATGTCGCGCACCGTGGCCTGCGGCCAGTTCGAGTTGGCGCCAGCGAGGAAGTCGGCGATCTCCTGGGCATTGGCATAGGCCGCGGCGATGGCCTTGTCCGTTGCCGGCTGGTCATCCGCCTTGGCGGCCTTGACGACCTCGACGGCGGCGCCGATGTGCTCCTGCAGGAGCTTGGTCAAGGCATCCCCCGCCTCGTCGCCATAGAAGGGCTTGATAGCGTTGCCGATGTCGGCCTGGTTCTGCATCAGTCGCGCTGCCGTGGCCTCGAAGGCCGGCGAGTCCGTGGCGAAGGCCGTCACCGCCGCATAGGTCCATTCCATGTGCTGGGCCCAGAGTTCACGCATGGCGTTATTGAGAGCGAGACCGCTCGAACTGCTGACCACTTGCGCGGCCTCGGCATGCGAATGCTCCTGCGCGAGCACGGGCGCGGCGTTGAACGACAGACCGACGAGCGCGGCGAGTGCAGTGGCCTGCGCCAGGCGGCGAACAGTCGCCACCCTGGTGGGCTTCGGGAAAGACATGGCAACCTCCTGGGTCAATGGCGTGATCCGAACGAAGCGGCTGTCTTGCCTTCCGTTCTGCCCATTGGATGCCGCCATGTTCTGCGGCGTTCCCAGGCCGGTCGATTTTTCTACGGGCTAGGTCGGATCGACATTCAAGATTCCCAATTGGGCTGATCGCTGATTCATAGAGCACCGTGATTTGGCACGGAGCGTCGACGATGGGGATCAAGCGGTACGAACTGAGCGCGGTGCAATAGACGAAGATCGCCCCGTTGCTGCCAGGCAAGGCTGGCGATCCGGGTCGGACGGGAGCCGATAATCGACTGTTCGTGAACGGCTGTTTGTGGGTGCCCTGCCCCGAGTTCGAGGTCATGGAACCTTTGGTCGGCGCTCCTTCCGGCCTGCGAGCTGAAGAGCTCAGCAGCGTCCTCGGTTGGGACAAGAGCCGGCTGGCACACCTGACGAAGCGGATGGAACAACGTGGCCTGGTGCGGCGGGATGCCTCGTCGCATGACGGTCGCGGAGCGATCATCAACATCACCTCAGAAGGCATGGAACTGCTTCAGCAGGCTGAGCCAAGCTTTGCAAGAACGGTTCGGTCCCACTTTCTGGACCACTTGAGCCGTGAGGAGCGGGCGGTTCTCGCCGATGTCTCGGCCAGACTGTCGGTCCATTTGGCCTCTCAGGCAGCGCACACAGCAGAAGCTGGCGGTGATCTCACCTCTGAGAAGACGCCCTAAGGTGCGTTGAGCCGCGCCCGTGCTTGGGTGCACCAGCAGCTGCCGAGGCCCAGCCATGACGGCAACAGGGCCTATAGTTGAGGTGGTGCCGGTTTTTGAGACAGGTGCCTAAGGTGGATCGACCGATGAAAAGGACGATCCAGGATGAAGACACGCAGACGGTTTACGGCCGAGTTCAAGGCCAAGGTGGCGCTTGAGGC
>Ga0206103_100388_pt1 | contig 25383 bp, 7 predicted proteins | sample 1B5Ametagenome_FD_148638 | JGI IMG/M metagenome (GOLD analysis project Ga0206103, IMG submission 148638) | Enriched microbial communities from leaf-cutter ant dump, University of Wisconsin, Madison, United States - 1B5A | ecosystem: Environmental > Terrestrial > Nest > Insects nest > Nest dump... | reverse complement strand
GTTGGCGGCGGCTGCTCACCAGTTGAATCATTATATACCACCGGATTATCGTAACAATACTCATACGAACTCGCGGTAAGCTCCAAAAAATCTCGTTCTTTATTTTTCTCTATCCCATAACCCTTATGCAGATTGTAGTTTTCGCTATTAATCGGGTCTGTACTCGCCCACCTTACTAACCATGGTATGTAATATCTCGCTCCATGATAATACAACCCACTTTCTTCATCTCGCTCTTTACCGGTATATCTATACCGCTTCGCTACTGCATTTATTGAAGCATTCATTGCCTGATAACTGGTCGTACCATAAGGATGGTATTCCTCATAGCTTATTATATTAGCACTGTCGTCCAGCTCTAAACTTGCAGACTGTAAGTGATTGCTATAAATATACCTCACTAATTCCCCGGCGGCATCATTATCATCTTCCGCATCACCAAAGGTGCGGGTTTCCAGCATGGCTATCCTTCCCGTATCATCGCTTACATGCACCGTTGTGCGCTCTATAATAAGTGTATCAGTATTATCGTACTTCCGGTAAATTTCATAGTTGCCTAAGTATATCCGTTCTTCCTTTTCACTTCCATAATCTCTATATTTTCGTATTCTTTGTCCACTACAGTACTGGTAATCCGTTACGCTGGTGCCTCGTTCTATCCGGTGCAGCTCATTCTGGATATTCCAAAGCATTGCATCTAAATGAGGCATTTCAACTATATTACCTCTTACGTCATAATCATAGTTGTAAGTGTTGGCGCCTACCGTAGTGCTTAACAGCCTGTTGCTATCCTGGTCAATATCGTAGGTTCTCGTATAGCTTGCAGTACCTGCTATATGCTGCAGCTCCAAAATGTTACCTACCTCATCATAAGTGTATTGCTGAGTATAGTTCTGCACTGCATTGCCATTACCTTTGTGCGTGGTTTTCCAATGGCGGTCATTCCAGTTGTCATCGCTGCCAAAGTTTGCCGTACCTATCAGCTCGCGGCCATGTGCTTCTATTAGCCGGTACAGCGCATCGTAGGTAAAGGTCTGCGTAGGGCTTACCACGCTGTTTTTAAAAAACAGGATCTGCTGTGCATCGTCTTTTATTGTAGTAATATTCCCTACAGGATCGTAGTAGTAATACAGGTTCTGGTAATCGGTAGTATTTTCTCTTGTTACTAAGTTCCTTAAACGGAATGTAAATTCATCATAAGTGTAGCTTGTTTTGGTGCCGTTGCCGTATTTTATCGCTTCTCTCTGACCTTTGGAGTTGTAGTGTATGTATTCTACATAATCCTCACTATTGAGCGTTACCGTTTTTAATAACCCGCCTTTATCATAAGTAAACTCCTGTACATTCCCGCCCGGGTCGGTTGTAGTAACCAGCCGGTTCAGGGCATCGTAAACAATGCCGGTAGTAAACACTTCTGTGCTTAAAACCGGGCTGCTGTCCCAATCCACATCAGTCAAAGTAGCATCTTCCAATAGCTGTTGCTGCATTACAATGGGGTTACCTTTGAAATCGTAATCCCTGTTTTGTTGCAGCCCGCCGCCATCATAATGCTGGTAAAGCTGTCCCCGTAAATTATGTTCCTTGTCATCCGGCTGTTCTTCGCCATAAATATAAACTTCTACGGTTTTGGTTACGGAGCTTTCGGTAAGCTTTCGCAGAAAAGGCCTGCGTAAGGTATCATACGTTATCTCCGTTTTCCTGTCCTCCGCATCCCAGGCATATAGCGGTTGCCCGGCAACATCCAAAAGGGTGTATTGTATTCCGCTGTCCACGCTTTCCTGCCGGCAGGGTGCCTGTAGCATATTGTAGCTGTAGTTAAGCGGCTTCAGCCCCCGGCCGTCGGTTATGCTCAGCCGGTTGCCTTGTACATCTAATGTTTCATAGCTTTCTATCAGCGGGTTAATGCCATCGTTCTGTATGGTGAAGAAACCCCTTGCTAAGGTGTCCGTATGGATAACGGTGGGGGTGTCCGCATGTGCCGCGGCTTTCTCTGCCGCATCCTGCTCCTCTGTACCCATACCGCCGCCAATGCGGGCAGCATACCAGTCGCTGTCTAATACCGTATCGTTGTTATCCCAGACGGCTTGTTCCCAGGCCGTCCATTCGGTTTGGGTGTAGCTGCCATCGGGCAATTCGGTTCTGTAATTTCTGCCTAAGGGATCGTAAAAGAGCCTGGGGCTTACCCCCATTGCCGCTGCCTGCTCCGCCGTATCGCAGGCATGCGTATTGCTGAAATAAGGCTCATACTGCATCACGGCCTTGCCTTTGTTGTTGTATATCGTTCGTCCCGTACCTATCCAGTTGGCTTCGCCCATAGGCGGCGGCATGGCCCGCTGCTCGCATTGTGCTTTATGCATCAGCACCCGGCCCATGCCGTCGCTATAGGTAATCTGTATTAGAGATTCCTCCCATCCCCCGCCAACAGGAGCGGCGACATGCTCCTGCCGCGCTATCATGGCTACGGCAGCGGGGGCAGCTTCGAAGTTATAGATACAACGCCAGGTAGCATCTTTTAAAAGTCCTGCCGCCGCACTTTCAGGCTCGTCCCAGAAATCTTCCTGCAATTGTTTATCGGTCGTACTGTCGGGAAGCAGCCCCGCCAGGGTATCGCCTTCCGTGCCATCGTCTTTTCCTTTTACCGCCATAGCCACAGGGAAGCCCAGCGCATCATACAACATTACGGTAATATTGTCGTTCGCATCTTTCATCCGTAAAGGCTGTAAGCTATGCCAGTCATAGCTTTCAACGGATGTTACATTGCCTTTGGCATCGGTAATGCTTTCCGGAAGCAGGTAATAGTCGTTCCAATAAGTAATGGTGGTTTCATTATCCCAGGGGTCTAAAAAACTTTCGGGTGTGTAAAAGGTTGTTTCCGGGCTGTCGTAAACCGCTTTACCGGAGGGTAACCAATGGGTGTTATTGCTTTGCAAGTCCATATAGCCGCCGTTTTCCAGCATGGAGGCATTTACTCTTGTACCATAGCTTTGCGTAATGATGTCCGGCGTAAATGCCAGCGTATAGCTTTCGTAAGGCAGCGCCAGGCTTTCTATAATACCAAAAACCAGAGCTGTAGCGGCATCATCATCATAAAACCGGCTTAAAGCATGGCTTAAAAGACGCTTCTCCCCGGCGCCGGGCAATTGGCTGTAATCCACTTCCGGTGCATTATCCAGCGCTTCCAGAAGTTCTGCTACGGTATATAATGCCGCCTGCGGCGCTGCTTCGGGATGCAGCTCCCAGGCTTTTTGCCCGTAAGGAATGCGCAGCCGGTAATATTGATGAAGCGTATCATCAATGGCATCATTGGTATAAGCATTTTGCTGTGCCGTGATATGGATTTTACCTTGCTCGTCTTTTACTTTTTGCGGCAAAGCAACGGGAATGTGCTTCCGGGGATAAACGACCGTGGCGCTTTGCAGCACATGGCCGTATTCATCGGTTTCTAAGACTAATTCGTGCATGATACGCGGGTCTTCATTATTCCGTTCACAGCTGAACACCACGCTTTGCTCCTGCAGGTTCAGGAAAACGGCATGCGCCGGCGCGCTCCTTCCCGGGGAGGGAGCCGCAGGAAGGGGCTGTATTTGCTGCACCCGGTAGGATATGGCCTTTACCGAATAGGGTATGCCTTCCCGCTCACTGCCGTCTGTGGCATACACTTCCTGCCGCAGCAGGCTGCCTTTCAGCGCACGGTGCGCTTCCCGACGCTCCTGCGCATGCATCCCCGCCGGAAAAACCGCCGCACGCACCAGCGCGTCCCAGCCTTCCACAGGAAAATACTCTTCCTTAAAGCGGCTGATCAGCGGCCCTTCCCGAAGCCAGGCCCCGGTATGGTACCAGTTTTTCGTCAGCACCGGAGGCTGGTCTAAAGAATTTTGAATTATGGATTCTGAATTTTGGATGACAGCGGTATCGGTATCAAGAGTTTCCACGTAGCCGAAGCCGCGGAACTCCCGCTCCGCATAGTCGTAATAGCCGTGACGGTAACGGTAGCTTTGCGCATATACCGTTTCGCTCACGCTGTCCTTAGTCTCCGTGCGGCTCACGCAGTGTACAGGAAAGGGCAGCCTGGTAGCCCAGCGGATACCCTGCTTTTTATCTTCTAAATAATACCGGGTGGAGCTTTTGTATTCTAACCGCACTTCCTTGCCCATACCGTTGCTATAGCGCTCCAGCAGGTAGGGCTTCCGTCCACCCATCAGGTCTATGTACTGTATGGGAGCCGTGGCATGGTGCGGCAGCGGGGAGCTCCACACGATGCAGCCGGTGCCGTTGCCTAAGAAATCCAGCACGGCAATCTTGCTGTAGGCACCCGTGCCCGGAAGGGGATGAATCGTTTCCCCGGCGCTGAAGCCGTTGCCGGACAAATTGATCCAGGCCGTCAGCCTGTTCCGGCCGGTATAGATTAAGTCGGCGGCGCCCGTGCCGCTGATATCGGCTAAAGTAAGGTAAAGCGGATTGTATATATCCGGGCGCTGAAAACGGGGCGCACCGGCCATCGTAACCTTTGCTCCGAAGCGGCCGTAGCCTTTATTGGGCCAGTAGCAGACCTCGCCGTTGCGGATGCGCACCAGGTCGGTAAGCCCGTCCCCGCTCATATCCGCTAAGAATATGCTTTGCACCGTATCCCGGAGGAGTAATACCGGGCCCCGCTCCTCGTCCCGGCAGGCCGCAACGCGGCCGCCGTAACCGTAGCCCTCCTTCCCTTCATTAGCCCACCAGGTCCAGACCTCGTCGCCGGCGATCAGCACATCAGCGCGGCCGTCGCCGTCTAAGTCCAGCATTTTGGTAAAGGGACTGTCCCAGTCAATCCGGATATTTTTCGCAAAAGGGCGGAAGGGACGCCACTGCCCTTTATAGCCGGTAGCGGCATCGGGGCCGTCCAGCTCCCAAAAGCCTTTTACAGGCTCACCGGACACGACCTGGCGCCGCCCGTCCGCATCTAAATCCTGCCACTGCAGCCCCCCTCCCGACAAGCCGGTAAAGGAGGGCTTTTCGGCTATCACTTTCGGCGACATAAAATGTCCTTCGCCGAGATTATTTTTATACAGCCAGCCGCCGCCCTGCTCCGTGAGGATACCGCTGATGCCTTCTCCCTCAAAATCCGTCCACTGGTAAGGGCCGGTAAGTCCCTGGGGCGCTCCGCGGAAATCCGCCGCTTTTACCTTATGGATGGTTTTGTCCCAGTGCAGCGGGGTGTATTCCATTTCCAGCGCAGGCAGCGCTTTAGCGATCGTATTGCCGTTCTGCTCCGTATAGCCCCGTTGTGTGGCGGAAACGAGCAGGTCGCATTCGGACAGGGCGCTTTCTTCCTCATCATTGCGATAGCTTAATTCTAAGGCACGCACAAGCATGGGCAGGCCTGCGTTCAGCTCATCGAAGCAATGAAACATCAGTACCCGCCGGCAGCGCCGCCAGGTGCGCAATTCGAAGCCGGGACGGTAATCCGAAAAGGCATCGCTGCGGCTGAGCCATTTGCCCGAAGGCGCGTATTCCGGTATGGGCTGAATATGATCCCCATAGTCCAGCAGGGCTTCAAACAGCCATTCCGCAGCGGGAAGCGCCGGCTTCCATACCTCATCTTCTTCTCCTAACAGCCAGGGGCTGCGGTTGCCGTAGCTTACTTTTTTCAGGTAAGTATTGGTAAAGCGCGCATTGCCGTTAAACCGGTTGTGCTCAAAAACCGCCTCCGGCACGTTTACCTTATCTTCTTTTTTATAGTGATATACCTGGATATTGCCTTTGTGGTCGGTAGCTAACTGCGGCAGCCAGCGGTAAATACGGTGGTCGTATTCCGGGTCGCTGATGCGGGCGGAAGCATCCAGACCGTACCAGGTAGTGATGTTATCTTTAGTGGTTACCCGCCACCAGCTGCCGCTTTCTCCCGTTTTGGAGACATATTCGATCCTTGCGAAAAGGCCTTCGATACGGGGACGGTAGCGCTTGATGGTATAAGCGCCCGAAACGAATATTACCCGCTGCCCGTTTTCATCTAATTCCGGTACTAAATCTTCGGCGCCGGAGAGCAGGAACACATCGCTTTCCTGCGCATCGTTGTAGCGCGGCAGGCGCTTGTCGGTTTTGCGGCTGATCTCCGGCAGGCCGAGGCTCCAGCCTAAGCCGAAGGGGCTGTTGCCGCTTCCGCTGCTGTAGCTGAGCGACAGCGCCGGCGTAAAGCCCCCGCGGCCAGGCGTGAGCGGCAGCGGAATGCTCAGTCCCGCAGTGCCGTTCACCGCATTGACCTCAAATTTTTCATCAATGCCTTTGAGCGCCCCGCCGCCTTTCGGAAGGCTCAGCGGCGGCGCCTGGCTCTTGTAGTAAGGGCTTTTGTCATCTTCCTGCTTAGGCTGCGCGCTGTATTGATCCAAAGTACCGGTACGCCCGCCGCGGTTGACCGGCTGGAAGGGGTTGACATATCCGCCTTTATGGCTGTTGTTATTGTTGTTATTATCGGTCATCGCTGTAGGGGTAAAGGGATAAAATAAAAATAAGCTTTAAAGCAACACATCATAAGACCGGCGTTGCAGGCGCAGGCCTGCGGCCTGTGCCTGCCCTCAGTCCCGGCCCCGATTATGCTGTTTGATAATTCATTTTCCTTCATAGTGCTAAGTCAAGAAGATATTGTCTGTATGTTCAAGACTTTGTTATATTGATTATCAGATTTTTATTGTTTTGCATTTTTGTCCCGATCATTCGGTTGACTTTTTACTTTTGACTTAACAATAGCATATTCATCAGTTTAAAGGGCAGAACACCTATTCCGTGAGCTTATAGATGGCCACGAAATAGAGGTCTTCCAAATCTTCCGGGCTGTTCAGCACCCCGTCGCTCACATCAATGGTCAGCTCCATTTCAATGCCTTCTTCCGTCAGCGCCGTACCCGTGCTGTCAAGATTGGTGTCATTACTATAATGATTATTATTCTCCAGAATTATACCGGTTATTCCCATATCTTCCTCATTTTCATTATTGACCTCCACGGTCAGACCCGCAACTTTAGGGTTGGCCTGGATGTACCATTGCCCGATTTTTATGTCCCGGCCTTTGCAGAAGAAGGGGAACATATCCCGTGTCAGCTTTATCGTTAAGGCGGCATCGGGCTCCTCGTTTTTCAGCGCTTCTATATAAGCAAACCATTCATTGCTGAACTCATGCTTCAGGCTGAAATAACGGGGAAGAGGTTTCTCATTTTCCGAAAGCGTTTCAAATACAGTGGTAAGATTACTAATTGCACTACTTTTAAAAGGATCCCCCTCATACAAAGCCGTATATTTAACATGTAAAATAACATCGGATATGGCATTGTAATCGAACTGCCGGTATTCCGATGGGAATTCAATTTCCCATTCGCTAATGGCTCCGGTCCCTTCGAAAGGCAAATAACGTTCATCTCTAAAGTTGAGTTCAAATACCCCACTGTCATTTTGCGCTGTGCTGGTGGCAATACGATTTCCTGAGTTTATACGCACAAAGCGAATATCTCCATCGGGATTTTCCGCATAAGTACTTCCTGAAGTATCCTTACGGTAACGGCTGTCTTTTTGTGTTAATTGGCAATTGATAGTCGTATATGGTCCGGCTACGCAGGGTATGGATATACTCACTGATTTAATTCTGCGCATATAATGCCCTGGATAATCCAGGTCGTATAATATTTCGGGAATTTCAAAGATGCCATGTCCCGTTGTTTTAAGGGTCAATAGTGCTTCGGGATTAAATATCGCCAAAGAAATATTCTTGGTGAGCTCTAAAGTTCTTGCATTGGCTTCCATATAGGAAGATTCCATCTTGCGGAGATCGAACTGCAGGCTTTCGCCACTCAGCAGACCCTTTTTGAGACTGTCCCAGTAGCCGTATTTAATAAACCCGGAAGCCGGTTTTTGATAATTCGGCTGCTCGTAATCGAAGCACATCTCCGCCTTTCTGGCCATATCATAAGCAAGCTGGTAGCTTTGGAAATAGCTGGTAGCAATCTGTCCCTGCATCCAGGCATAGAGATCTATATTGGAAAACTTACTCCGCATGTAGGCATCTACAGCAGAAGCATGCTCTATCTGTAGCTCCTGGTTGCTTAATTCGTTCTGTGCAATATTTAACCGGATTTGTGCGGCTAATATCTGCCTGTCCAGTTGTTCCAGCTCTTTGGCAGCAGAGGCCGCCTGGAACTGCCAGTCGTCACGCCGGCGCTCATAGCCGCCTTTAGTTACCGCCATGGTAGCCTTTGTGCTGTCAGTAGCCACCTTTATACCGATTGCCGTGCTGGCCGCCTGCATTAAATTGGAGAGTTGTATTCCGCCGAAGCTGACGCCGGATGCCGTAGCCTGGGCATGTGCGGTAGGGATCGCGGAAAGTACCCCTGCAACAGTTTGCAGCACACCCTGTACCGTCTGGAAGATCATCGCGCTTTGCAGCTTGCTGAGATGCTCCTCTTCGCTGGCATTTTTAAAAGGACGGGACTGGTAATAATCCATCCGGACACGGGTAACCTCTTTTGTTTTTATCACGGCATTCAGAGCGGCATCCGCTTCATTGACCTGGAGCTCCTTTACCTGCTTTATTTTTTCCAGCATCTGCATCTCCTGGGTAGAGCGCAGCAGCGACAGGGTTTCCGCATCTTTTTTCTCTATTGCGGATAAGATAGCATTACCCAGCGCTTTTACATCATTAATAACTTCGTTGGCCTTTTGTACTAAGTAGCTGAACCGGTATTTAGGCAGCGCCTGCCCGGAAATTTCGTTAATGAGCGTGCCGATATCTAATCCCATAGCCGTGGCGCGAACCAGTAATGCCGGATCAATCGGCGGCTCATACAAAGGAAGCTGGCGTACCTGACCCTGGATATTCATGCAGTGGCGTATCTTGAACAGGCGGTCTGCAATAGTATCCCAGTAAGCCAGCAGCTTATCATTCTTGGGGAGACAGAAATAAAGCGTTTCGAGATATATCTTGCCCGGAGGTATTTTATCACGGCCGTCATAAGTATCCGTATCATAAAATCCGCTGCCGGAAGGGGCATCGTTGGGAGCGAAGAAAGATTCAATCTGCACCATAGCGTTGGACAGCGCATCCAAAGGTCCGTTTGCAAGCAGCTCTTTGAAAGTATAATCCTTTCTTTTCGCCCGCGGAGGTATCTCTCTGGGGCGGTCGCCCAATATATTGGCTGCCAGGATGTAAATCTGCGTAGCTTCATTTACGGATTCAATGGTATCCTGCCGGAATAGCTGGTCGCCCCAGGCAATCAGATTATCCAGGTATTTCATCATCACATTCTTCATATAAGCCAGGATACGCATCCGCGCTATGATATGCGGATTGAAGGGGTTTTTCTCCCATACCTTTACCTGATCTGCTTCCTCGCCATTACCATTCTGGTTTATAGCCATGATCAGCTCTGCCAGCGTTTGAGCCGGAGAGCCGGCTTCCTCGTAAAACCGGCGGAATTTCCAGAAGCGCTGGATGGTATTGATGACGGTAGTGCCGTCCGCGCCGGTATTGCTGGTAGGATCAAATACGTAATGATACCATTTCTGAGCTTCTTCAAAGCGCTGGTTATTGCTCAGGCTCTGCGCGATAAGCATGGGGATATGAAAAAACAGCTCCCAGTTGTAGATGCTGTAAGGATCTGAAAATCCAAGCTGCATAGTATTTTTAGGGTAAGGCGTACTTACCATATTAGTCGGTACATAATTGCCCTGGAAGTTCATCGTATCCGGTTTGGACTGGTTGCCTAAGGTCAGGAGACCTTTGATGCCTTTATTATTCAGGCTGCTGATCAGCGCACCAATCTGTGCATGGTAAAAGGTATAAAAGCGGTAACCGTCCGGGTTAAAGGAATTGGCGGGCGTTCCATTGTATATAGATCCCTGGGTCATCGGGACTGCAGAATCAAAGACTTCATAAATCCCATAATTTTCGGCCGAATAAATAATCGTCCCTCCTATGCTAGGGCCATAGTTGAACCCGGCGGCGCTCATTCTTACACTGGCATAATATGAATTAGTGCCTGTGGAAGTTTTCTCGACATAATAGGTATTAGTGGTATCTTCATAGAAAAAGCGTTCCTGAATAGGTACAATAACTTCAGAGGGTAATTTTTTAACAGATCTTGCCGTGATTTTGTATTGCTTATAAGGACTTTGGTTTAATACGGTCAATCTTGTGTCGGTTTTAACGATAGACCTTCTTGCTATGCCGGGATTATTTGGAGGAGACACAGAGGGATAGTAAAAATTATCTTTGTATGTATAATACCCTGTATACGGATTCCCAACCACATCTTCATATAACCGGCCATCACGTACATCTTCAACAAATTTCATTTTATTAAACCTTGTAGCAAAAGGAGCTATCACGCAATATCCGGCATCTGTTTCCCGCATAACCCGTGGATCCTGGCTGCTATCGCCGTTCCAGATGAAAGAGTGCAGAGCCATAGCATCTTCATTTAATCCACCGGGAAAAGCAACACTGAAAAGAAGACCTCCTTCAGACCGCTGACTAACCATCAGGTAAAGCCGGCTTTCGAATAGCTCATCAATCTCCATTTCTCCCCGCTTAGCCTGGGTGTTGAAAAAATCCTCCATGTTGGCACTGCTGTTATTGGCTTCAGCAGCCGGCAGGTTGATCCGCACCTTGTTGATGTCTATGCTCATTACATCTTTACACAGCACATGATTCAGCCATTTTCCATCCTGCCGCAGGCTCCAGTTCAGGGTAATATTTACCTGTATTCCTTCGGGATTCTGGTTACCCGTAGGTGATCCGTACAGGGGCAACACAGCATCTAACCATCGCGATCCTTCACCGCTTGAAGGAATGCCGGATGCAACGGGCGGCGGGTTACCGCCGGGGTTTTTCGTCTGAAATGTCAGCCAGAAAAGATATAGCTTATCATTCCAGACATGAGGAACCGCATGCTGGCTTTTAATATCAATAGGGATTTTTTCCCATGCCGACCAGCAGTTATCTTCCCTCTTGCGGTAATAATAGATCTGTGGATTAGCGCTGGTTCTGCCGAATACGTGCAGCACATCTTTATAATCATTATGTTCGTGATATACTGAAACCGGCTCTAAGCGGGCCACATCGTCCAGGCCTTCCAAATATAAGCGGAAGCCTTCTTCCAGGCGGCTGTCGGTAGCTTCATCCTGTAGCAGGAAGGTTTGCAGCTCTTTGAATAATGGCGTTCTGTCATCCCTCAGCTCAGGCTCTATCCAGTTTTCGGGATACAGGAATACTTTACGGTTGGCTTCCCATACCCGGTACCATTTACGCCAGGTCTGCCATTGCGCGGACGTCTCATCATTCATGGAAATGTAGGTGCTGCTCCCGTTAACCCGTTCTATGTGGAGAATAATCCGGTCAAGGTAGAGCTGTATGGTACTGATGCCCTGCCGGATACGCGAGGTTTCCATGCAGGCGTCCATCTCTATATCAATCATCAGGTAAGCAAACAAATCGTTCTTATTCTTCCATTTCATATTGTTGCCGGAAATGATATCTGGGTTGGCAACGATATAATCCGCCAGGGCATCCCGTTGCTTAACCCGCAGCGTATCCTGCAGCGGCTTTGCTATTTTCAGCCAGTTCTCTATCGAATATTTGGCTTTGGCCGCCATACGCACCGTTTGAGACACCGGCACGGTAATCGTGGGCAGCAAAGCATCATAAACAGCGCTCACTTTCATACCCAGCTTATCCATCGCCTTCATAATATCCAGTACCTGGAGCAGGAGCTTAGCATCCTTAAAGCTGTTAAGCATCGGATCCGGACTCGGCGCCTCCCAATCTGTAAAATTCGTATATAACGCACCCGCTTCTGCCAGGACATCACCGGCACCCACAAGGAAAATGAGACTGTCCTGATCCCATCCGATCAGTTCTGCAGTCAGTGTCAGCCAGTCTTCTTTCGTAGCCGACCCGGCCTCAAGATCTTCGGGTGTTCTGCCAATACTGTACAGCGCAAACCGGATAAAATCCTGAGTGGAAAGGTTTAACCTGTCCCGCAGCATGATCCAGTCATTCAGAGGGAACAACACCCGGTAAAATGTGCTGGCCACCGGGTCATTCGGCATTGTAGGAATATCATTAAAGCTGAAGCCGGGAATAAAAAAGTAAGAAGCGAAATATCCGAACATAGCCACTTCTTTGGGTGTAAGAAGCAGCGTGGAGATAACCAGGGTCAGCTTCCCGGCCTTGATATAGGCCTTATAGAGCTGATCCATATTGCTGACGGGTTGCATATCGTCAACAGAGGTGAATGAGGATTGAATCAGGTAATCCGCCAGGGGCATGAGTGGCCCGGAATCGCCATCGGTTACCTTAATCACATGCCTGGTCAGGTTATCCGCCGTTTCCCGGTCTATATTGAACTGGATACTGAACTGCTGGCCTACGAAATTTTTAAGCATTTTATCAAGATCCAAAGGAGGCATATCAGCGTTATCTGCATTGACCTTTTTCAGGTCGGCACGAAGCGCCTGGTAAAAAGCCTCCGCCTGGCCATCTGCAGGAATAAACCGGTGGTCAGGATCAGCATGCCGGATCAGGTACATCAGCTCGTCCGTGCTGAAAATACTTTGGTCGGCCTGATGGATGCGGTTGATAATACGCTGCCAGGTAGCGAGCTGGGAATAAGGGTTATTCGTACCGGGTTCCGGATAAGTATAGATCAGGGATAACATATCCGAAAATGCGGCATAGCTCCGGAATCCGAGGCTTTTATATACAAGAACATTGCGGTAGAGGCTGCTCAGCTTTTCCAGCGTGGTATCATCATCTATATCTTCGGCCCAGAATCCGACATAATCCTCTTCTTTGATCGTTAAGGCTCCGATAACGCTGGCCGTATTTTCTGCAAGCGTACCGGCAATATCAGACCAGTCGTCAAAGTTCGGATCGGGTGGATTGATAACAGCTTTGTTCCGGAACAGCTCATCATAGGGCGAAGGCAAATCCGGCTGGCTGTTATTGTTAAAATCAATATAGTGATGCACACTGATATTGCTCCATAAGGTAGTGAGGATGTCCGGCGCTATACCGAGCGTTTTACCTAATTGCAAGGCCTCTGACATGTTAATGAGGAACTGCATATTGATATCCGTTGCACCAAAGGAAGTCAGCAGGATGTCTAACTGGTAAATGGTAATGCCGGCAGCTTTGTACAAACGGATAAACCGGTGCATCTTATCAAATAAGGCGATCTTGGCTTCCTTAATAGTTTGCGCCGGGTCACCGGCCGGGCGGTATTCCAGCATCAGGTCTTCTATGGCGCAGGTATCTGCCGGCTTACCTGCTTTAGCCACAATGGCAAAGGTTGTTATAGCCGGGTCGCCGGTTTTTTTATTGAGAAAATCGGTGACCAGTAATTGCAGTAGTTCCCTGTAGGTAATATTGGTTCTGTCCAGCAACGTGTCTATATCATTGCACAAGTCATCATACCAGGTATTGCTGCCTGAATCATAATTATAAAATGGCCTTATTTGCATCTCCTGCCCTACCGAATAATGCTGGATGATGATGTCTGCGGCGTGTTTGGGTATGCCCAGCCGTTCCGCAGCCGTATCATAAATATTTATGGTATCCTCTCCGGTCTCGTTTTCATAATTGGCGGGACGGTACAGTTCCATGAGGCGAAGGCGGTCGTACCCCAGGTGGCTGAAGAAAACCCTGCTTTCTTCCAGAGCCAGGTCAAAAGGCAGCGTATTGGGATAGTGCGCATTTTTCAACTTAAGGTCATACACGCGAGGATACAGCTCATAGTTTAAATACGATGACTCTCCTACTTCATTTACGAATTTATAAATATGTTCCGGGTATGCTTTCAGCTCGGCAGTGGTACCGCTTGTCTGAAAAGAATGCGGTACAAAAGGTATTGTACCGGCATCAACCTCATGCATTTTATTTAAGATGATCAATTCCAGCAATTCATTTACCAGGTCAATATAAGGTAATATGGTGTTGGAATTCTTGCAGCTTAAATCAATATGTATCAAATCGCAGCGGCGGCGGCGTAATTCGGCATAGGCTGTAGCGGTCAACTTTGTTTTAATAAAGTTCAGCAAATCCGTAAAGTATGCTGCAGGGCTGTACATGGAGGTACAGTCGGAGCAGGCGCAAAAGTCCATACTACCGAATAAAGATTCCAAATCGGGAGTAGCCGGGTCAGAAGGTGCAGGAGGTGCTTCATCCCGCCAAATTTCAAAATTGACCTCCTTCCCCAATTTGGCTATATAATTTCCGGGAAGTAACTGTAGATAATACTGTTTGGAAAGCAGATCGGTAGAAACCGCCTTAGCATATATTTTTTTTCCGTTTGCTATCTCTGTATTGTCATGCTGATTAAAATATGCTTCCAGAAAATCAGCCTCCGGCATCTCTACAACCTGGGATGAAGATTTTATACCGCCTTTGATCAGCTTAACGGCAATATCCGCTCTGCCTGAAGCAAGCCGCATAGTATTTTGCAGGGGAAGCATATCTTTTCTTAAATCGCCATCATCTTTAACGGCGCTCCAGGCATTTTCCACCTGGAAATTATAAGCAGGGTTGTCCTTGAGGTAATCGGACAGTGCCAGTGGGTCTTCAAAGCATGCAGCAAATGCCGTATCGGACGAGAGTTTATCACGCGTAACGTAAGTTCCGTATATCCGGTTGCTTAGCTCAAAGAGCTTTTGGGCATATTCCGCAATAAGCTCCGGGCTGTCCGGATCTGTAGCTTCCTTTTTTATATTTTTAGGAACACATAATTTATCTTCATGACGACAAGTGTCTGTAACCAGGTCTATCCAGTCATTAATACTCATTTGAGCTATCAGCATCGGCAGGGCATCAAGCTCATCCAATCCAATTATGTTTTGGGTTACCTCAGGTTGAAGGCCGGTAAGCGCTAATAACTGTAGTCCGGTTTTAAATTTTTCAGTATCCGGGGCGCCTAATTCGATCCCCACCTTATCCCACATGGCCTCTAAGGAGCCTTCTTCAGTATAGTCGCGGGAAATTCTTAAAAAGGTACTTACTTTAACGGGATCATTAACTGCGGCAGCTAAGAGCAAATCAGTCAGGGTATCTCCGTCATCAGTTTCATTGGCGCCATAACTATCAACCGCTGCTTCCTCCAATTTAGAGAAGGTAGTATTGATACCGGTTGGCGGCGCAATGATATGCGCATCGCCGGCGGCATAGAGAATATCTTCAATTTCAGCCTCCTTCAATGAGGACATGCTGCTTAATGTGAGATAGCCGGCACGGACAAGCGCATAAACATGTTGTTGATTAAGAGCAGGCGCTTCGGAAATGACGGCGGCCGTAACCATATTGAAGATCATGCTTTCCGGCAGACCGGAAGTATAAACCAGCACCTGTAACTCCGACATGGTACCCTGGGTGGTTATTGTATGGAGCGCGGAACTGTCCAACCCTGAAACCCGTTCAATATGCAGCAATGCGCCGTAATACTCCAGACTGAACAAACCAAAATGTGCATCGTCAGCTATATGGAGATCCACGGTAACCGGCGTGTCACTGACAATATCCGTATAGGGAGAAGTGGCGACGACCGTACTGCCATTATTCACATGCACAATCACTTTGGGAATAAGATCGGGGCGAGGTGTCGGAGATTCGGGATAAAGCAACCTGTAAGGAACTTTGATCTCATAATTTCCAAAATGATCGAGATAAGCGGCAGCTACAGGGACTTCCTCCCGGAAAAGCACCTTGCTTACTGATACGCTTATATCGGATTTGGGAATGGCCAAAATGTTTTGGTCACCCAGGGTGACTTTTCCCTTAATGATCAGATAATTGGGATGGGTGGAAACTCTCGACTCGTCAGTTACCTGATAGTCGAATTCCTCCCGATCTATGATAATAGTTACTTCTGTGAGAGCAGCCTGCACCTTACCTGATTGAATTAGCTGAGTGCCGTTAAATACTTTGTATAAAAGCCAGATACCTTCTTCCACTCCGTAAGCCGGAATAATTTTAAAATCGCCGCTATCCGGCACCGTGCAAAAGCCTAACCAGGTGCCGGGTGTTTCCGGAGGATCGGATGCAACCGGGCCGTAGAATTCTATGGTAAGTCCGGAGGGTATTTGTGATTTAACGATACCGGGGTCAAAATCTTTGGAACGAAGAGATAGTTTCCCTGAAATAAGAGTGATTGTAGCCATGATGACATGTTTTTTAGTTAAAAGATTAACACAAATATAGGGAAATAAAATTGGCAATAATAAAATTCTCCAAAATTATCTTTAAAATTTCTAAAGAAGGTATTTAATCCAATAAGACAGTAGTAGCGTGCATAAGAATTGAATATAAGCATAAAGACCAAATACCCGTACGTTAACCAAAGAAATATAACTGCAGGCATGCTGTCAGCATCATAAGGCTTCGGCTAAAGCAAATCGTTCTTCTGTTCAATCTTTTCAAATGGATGCGCAGCGTTAAGTTATTTCGCTCAATATGATTGGTGCCTCGAAAAGATACGGAGTGTACGGCTTTATGAATAAGATATTTATAGTTCGGCAGCTTATCCGTATAAATTCTTTTTGCTGCTGCATGCTCCAATGTTCTGATCACGCTTTTTAATGTTTTATTAGTCCTTTTGCCTACATGAAAGCAAACAACTTTTTTTGTATCCCGCGCTAAAGCATATACCATCCATATTTTCTTCTTTTTGCTTTTTACATAAGCGCTGATTTCGTCCACTTCGTAAGTCTTTCCTTTGGCAATAGCCGGAGGAGTGATGTTGCGCGCTATGGTCAATATTCTTTTGATGAGCGTGGTAGCAGATATCCGTAATACCCTTGCAATACTTCTGATACCCAGACCTTCTTTAGTCAGCGTAATAATTTGCTGATTGATTGCGGAGGTATATGCCTGATAAGTATAATGCTGTATCTGTGTCTTGCCACAGCCCTTACATTTATACCGCTGCTTCCCCGCTTTTGATAAGCCATGTTTGGTCAATTGTTCGCTACAATAACCGCATATTTTCACTCCACCCACACATCTGATACATGAGACTACCATCTGTTGCATATCAGGCTGATTTTTGATTTAAAAAATAGCGGGACAGGGTAACATAGCTCTGCCGTATTAAAAGGTAAAATTAAAAATTTATTGAGAAACAATGTGTTATGGTTGTAGAAAAGACCCACCCACACATCTAGTACATTACCCCGTTTTGAAATGATTCTGTATAGTTGATTGAACTAATGACCTATCCAGACCTAAGGCATCTGTATGACGGAAGGCATGATATATCTGATTTTCAGTCTTACCAAACTGAACTGCAATTTTACTACTCGACCCAGCGGCATTAGCACCAGCGTTCTCAATACTTTCTTGTAGCATATTTTCCAATCCTGCAATTGCATACCGTTTAGTAGAAGCAACGCTCATTGAATTCATTGTCGCAATACCAGCTTCCACTTCTGCTCTGAATAATGTAGCACCTCGGGCTACAGCGTTCCCTAATCCTTTTAATATACCTCCTGCAAAATAATCAATCGGGCTATCGCTTAAGTACACCACTCCAGACTGTCTGCCGCCATACTCCCAGTTAAAATCCTTAACTATTTCTCTGCCCGCACTACTCAATAATGAGAAAAAATCCGGGGATAAAGTGTCTCTGTTTTTATCCAGAAACTGCAAAGCAGCCATATCTGCCTTTTGTAAGGCTTCGTGTGCTCTGTCAAAATCTGCTGCTATACGTATTCCCCCTCCTTCTCCCAGAAGCCCGTGAAGCATTCCCAACATCGCTTCTTTATTGATGGAAACATAGCTTTCCTCGGAATACCATCCGCGTGAATGGCCTTCACTTCCAAGATGGAAACGTTGTTTAGCATACGTTACTAAAGCTATAGGCGCATCCTGTGGAATACTCTTATCCCTTTGCTGCCCCTCTTTACGGGCTTCCGCTGTTACAACTACTTCCTTAAGTGTTCCTCCGCTAATAACATCTTCTTCCCCGGGCCCGGCTCCGCTCAAATCATTCCATACAACAGGGTTATTGAATGAGTAATTGTAAGGGCTCATACCTGCATACTTACTCTCCAACGGATCACTTGCACTCCACCTTGCTAACCACGGTATATAATACCTCGCTCCATGATAGTATAATCCTGATTCCTCATCCCGTTCTTTACCCGTATATCTATACCACTTCGCCACCGCATTTATACTTGCGTTCATCGCCTGGTAAGAAGTCGTACCGTAAGGATGGTACTCTTCATAGCTTATTATATTAGCGCTGTCATCCAACTCTAAAGAAGCGCTCTGCAAGTGGTTGCTGTAAACGTACCTCACTAATTCCTCCGCAGTATCATTATCATCTTCTGCATGGCCAAAGGTGCGTGTTTCCAGCATGGCTATGCGCCCGGTGTCATCGCTTACATGTACCGTTGTGCGCTCTATAATAAGTGTATCAGTATTATCGTACTTCCGGTAAATTTCATAGTTGCCTAAGTATATTCGTTCTTCCTTTTCACTTCCATAATCTCTGTATTTTCGTATTCTTTGTCCACTACTATACTGGTAATCCGTTACGCTGGTGCCCCGTTCTATATGGTGCAGCTCATTCTGGATATTCCAAAGCATTGCATCCAAATGAGGCATTTCAACTATATTACCTCTTACATCGTAATCATAGTCGTAAGTGTTGGCGCCTACGGTAGTGCTTAACAGCCTGTTGCTATCCTGGTCAATATCGTAGGTTCTCGTATAGCTTGCAGTACCTGCTATATGCTGTAACTCCAGTATGTTACCAACCTCATCATAAGTGTATTGCTGGGTATAGTTCTGCACTGCATTGCCATTGCCTTTATGCGTGGTTTTCCAATGGCGGTCATTCCAGTTGTCATCGCTGCCAAAGTTTGCCGTACCTATCAGCTCGCGGCCCTTAGCTTCTGTTAGTCTATACAAAGCATCGTAAGTAAATCCTTGGGTAGGGCTTACTACGCTGTTTTTAAAAAACAGAATCTGCTGCGCATCGTCTTTTATTGTAGTAATATTGCCTACCGGGTCGTAGTAGTAATACAGGTTCTGGTAATCGGTAGTACTTTTTCTCGTTACTAAGTTCCTTAAACGGAATGTAAATTCATCATAAGTGTAGCTTGTTTTGGTACCGTTGCCGTATTTTATTGCTTCTCTCTGACCTTTGGAGTTGTAGTGTATGTATTCTACATAATCCTCACTATTGAGCGTTACCGTTTTTAATAACCCGCCTTTATCATAAGTAAACTCCTGTACATTCCCACCGGGGTCGGTTGTACTAACAGGGCGGTTGAGCGCATCATAAGCAACGGCGCTGCTAAATACTTCCGTGCTGATAGCAGGTGCGGGAAAGCCTGCATAATCGCCGTCGGTCAGGGTCGGGTCTTCTAAAAGCTGCTGTAGGGTTGCCAAAGCGTTACCTTTAAAATCATAGTCCCTGATTTGTTGCAGCCCGCCGCCATCGTAATGCTGGTAAAGCTGTCCCCGTAAATTATGTTCCTTATCATTGAGCTGCCCTTCGCCATATTGACCAGTTGAAAAAATAAAAACACCCGGGCATACTACTTCATAACAGTTGTAATGCCTCGCAAAATTTGTTTTTATTTTTTTAGTGAGTGTCATGCTGGAAATAAAAAATAAAAAATATCTTCACAGTTGAAATAGACTAAATTCATATTTTACACATTGCCAATTACATTAATTTACTTGAAGCTCTATGTAATTATCAGACAACTGCAAATAATACCCACCATTATTACCTAAGGGAACTCTATATGATGCACAAATTAAATATTTCCCTTTTCTACTAAGCCCATAAAATTTAAATAGTTGAATATGAAATGTATAAGACTGTCCAGGATCAAGTGTTAAAATATAATTTTCAGTATCGGGCAGAAATTGAATATCTCTTGGGGGCATGTCATATAATGAATATGATCCTGTATCAGTGGATTTATATTGAAATGAGAAATTAAGATAATCATAATCATTATTTTCAAAATTAGGTATGACGTTAGTATCAATTCTATAGAATTGGCTATCAGAACAATTTGTCAATATATAGTCAATGTAAATATCTCTAGCGTTTTCTAATTTTATTATTTCCATATTTACCTTTAATGATAATCTCAAACACGATAAATTATCATATTGATTGCAAAAAGAAAAACTACAATGGCATTTTATTAGTAAAAAAGCAATTAAAAATAATTTAAAATAATTCATTTTGTTAATTTTTGAAATTTTGTTAGAATATCATATTTACTTTTAATAATCCCTTTCACTGATTCTACTTTATCATTTACAGTAGGCTGTAAATTTTCATATAATTACAAATCAACGTGAAGCAAATATTTTAAAATTATTATTTTTAATCTGGATTACCCCCAATGCAGTAACGATAAAAATAGTTCTTTACTAAATATATTTCCTCTATCATCATCAATCATTATAGGGTATTTTTTTCCAAGTTTGAAGATGATATTTTGGAGCTTAGGGAAGTCATTAAATTCAACAAAATAAAATTTTGGAGTTTTAATATGAGAAATAATTTGGACAATCTCTGATTTATTATAGAAGCTTTGTATATTATTTCCTTCCAAGAAGGAAATGAACCAATCATTTTCTTGATATGATACAAAGTTTTTCCCTTGATACAAAAAGCCAAAGTCCTTTACCAATAAGCCCAAAAGGCCACTATTCAATGGCATATTTATTTCATCAATTATCAAAATGGCTTCGTACATATCATTTTGTATTTTGTGTTATATATTTCTCCAGCATTCCAGCATCTCTAAATAATTTAATATTATTTTTAATGAGAGACTTTTCAACCGCTCCCCCAACATTCGGCCCGAAAAGAATGACCTCTCTACCTCCTGCATTAGGGATAATGCGATTTTTAATTTGATCAAGTTTTCCCTTTCCCCAACCTTCTGTCGATTCTATCACAAATTTATCGGTAACAATATCTAAATCTGTCACAATCCTACCGGATTTATCTTTAACAATTTGGTCAACACCCTTAACTATATCAGGGTTTGCCTTTTCTAAAAAAGTTGCAAGAGTTTTAGTAAGGCGCTCATTAGATGTAAATTTGTAAGTATCCATTACAAAGCTCTTGAATAAGCCTTTGATGGCTACATTTATTGCATCAACGGCGTACACACTTAATTCGCCGACATTGTTTCTATATGACCAGTCTTTACTTTTTTCTATTTGCTGTACTGCTGCTTTTTCTAATTGAGGATTATCGGAGTAGAGTGCATTAATAGTACTATTAAAAACTACTTTTGTAGCTGCTTCTGAATATGAGTATGCAGGGGCGTTGTGAGTAAAGAAAAACTTTACAGTCTCAAGAGCATTGAAATATTTTTCATCTAAAAACTTATCGGAGCCAATCTTTGTTTCTCCTGGATTAAAATACCGTTCAACAACAAATTGATAGAGCTGTTCTTGGCTTTTTCCTTCGGATATCCCTGTAGCGTTTTTAGGTATATGTTTTACCTCTTCGGTATTAACAATATAAGCTGGATCATAAGCTACGACTGTTTCTTCAGTAGTCGTATAAACTTGCTTTTCTCCGTATTTATTTGTCGGAGTAGTGGGCAAATCCGGTCCCATTCCCGTACTGTCCTGCCATACAACAGGATTACAAAACCCATAATTATAACTACTCCATGTGGGCATATTGTCTTGTAATGGGTCGCTCGAACTCCACCTCGCCAACCACGGCACATAATACCTTGCCCCATGATAATACAATCCTGTTTCTTCATCCCGCTCCTTGCCAGTATAACGATAGCGCTTTAACGACACTTCTGCGCCGCTTCTTCCACTCTGGAAGCTCGTGCTTCCATAAGGATAATACTCCTCATAGCTAATGATAGCTGCTGCATCGTCTAATTCTAATGTAGCGGTACTCAAATGGTTGCTGTACTGGTAACGCAATAATTGTGCAGGTTCGGTGCCGCTGCCTGTGGTTCGGGTATCTATCAATGCTATCCTGCCTGTATCATCACTAATATGCAGCGTTTCCCTTTCCAATGTCAGCGTGCTGCTTACTGTTTTGCTATACACTTCCCATTCGCCTGCATATTTTCTAATTTCCGTAATAGCACTTGCCGTGTTTATAATGGTTTTTCTTACTCTTTGTCCGTTGGCATCATACTGATAATATGCAGTTGTATTCGCATTTATCTCTACTTTTTCTAAGCGGTTTTCCGCATTATACGCCAAACTTTGCAAATGGCTAAACCCGCCAATGATATTACCCCTCGTATCATAATCATAGCTTTCCGGTGTACCGCTGCCTATTACGCTTTCCAGCATCCTGTTGCTGTTATCATCCGTAGTGTAATACCGCGTCCAGTTGCCGGTGCCGCCGGTTACGGTATGCCGCATCTCTATAAAATTACCCACCGCATCATACTCATAATGCTCCATATACCGCCGCATCTTGGCCGTATCCGTAGCGGCTACGGGTACGGGGCTTATTCCTCTCCTCGTTCTGTCATTTCTATCCGGCGCCTGGTTATTGCCCGCATGTTCCCGGCCTTCCGCCTGTATCAGCCGGTACAGGGCGTCATAAGTATAATCGTTATCCGGAACGGCTACCGTACCATCAAAGTAAACAGCCTGTAAAGCCCCATCTTTCTGCAAAGTAATATTGCCTATCGGGTCATACCAGTATTGCAAATCCTGCAATACTTTGTTATCGCTTGTCCGCGTTGTCCTTATTCTTCTTACTCGGAATGTAAACGCATCATACTCATAAGTAGTAGTAGCGCCGTTTTCGTATTGTATCTTTTCCCGCTGTCCTTTGGCATCGTAGGTAATGTTATTTACAATATCTGTATCTAAACTGTGTACGTTTTCTACCGCAACGGTTTTTAATAACCCGCTTTTATCATAAGTGTAATTTGTTTTTCCACCACCAGGAGTAACAAGGGTTACCGGTCTGTTGAGCGCATCGTGAAGGGTAACGGTTTCATAAATTTCAGCTTCCATATCAACGTTGCCTATGGTTGTCCAGTCGGGGTGCTCTGTTGCATCTTCGGTATAGGTGCGTATTGGCGCAATGGCATTACCTTTAAAATCATAATCATTTATTGCTACTAAGCCCGCACCGTCATATACCTTGTGGGGCTTACCGCGCAGATTATGTAGTTTGTCATTTGTTTGCCCCTCGCCATATTGACCAATTGAAAAAATAAAAACACCCGGACATACTGTTTCATAACAGTTATACTGCCTCGCAAAATTTGTTTTTATTTTTTTAGTAGATGTCATGCTGGAAATAAAAAATCAATTTGCTATAATAACCTAAGTGGGTTATTCACACATCTGGTACATTACACTACCACCGTTACCCCTCAATAGTGATACGGGTATTTGAACTTCCATGGAACATCGAATGCTTGTGGGTCCATTTTTTTTTCTTCTAATAATTGATATAATTCTTCTATTGATTTTAGATATATTGTGGTTTTTATTTCATCATCTTCAAACCAATCTAAATCATTTTCAATAATATTTTTAGGGAGTTCAATTTCAATGTACTTAAATTTACCTCTCTCATCCTCATTTAAAGGATAAATTCCAATCCATTTTCGGTTTTGAGTAAATTGGGGTGTCACTTCCGTTGCAATACAACCATTAGACATTTCTAATGTATTCCAAACTTTTAATTTAAAACGTATGTTATTCATGTTTTTAATTTTTAGGCCAAAAGATATAAATTCTATCTCCTTTAGTTGGTTCAATTTGCAGATGAGGGTTAGCGCCATGTGGGTTATTAGGAGCGTGTTGTTTTAACCACTCTTTAGTTGCACCATTATCCAGTTTAATAGTTTCAAATTCTGTGTCCCAATGATAAAATCCTTCTTTTTGTCCAAAATAATCACGTGCTCCAGTAGAATTTAATCCTTCAGAGTTTCTATAACCAAACGATTGATATCTTCTTAAAAAAAGTTCTTCTGCTTCATTTTGAGAATTAACCCATATAGTAGTTTTTCCAGCATTCAGTTCACCTTCTGCAATACTTAAGTTTTTTGACGACCATTTAAACTCTCCTATTACTTTTGCACTTTTTGATAAACCACCACCATAACCTTCAATGGACAAAAGTGTCAATCCTGCATAAGCAGTTCCTGCAAAATAATTACCCTGCCTGAAGTTGTCATAAGAACTATAACCACTCCCTATGGTACCTACTATATCACTGGCAACAAAACTAAATGCGCCAATCATAGGGTTTCCCTGTGAGGCCTGTAGCATTTTTACCTGAAACTCTGCTGACCTTCTTGCCTGTTGCTCATAAGCATTTTCCTGTTTCCGTGCTGTTATAATAGCTTGCGGCTGAGAAGCAGCAGCTATCATTTTTTGTTTCTTTAGACCTTCTACAGTACCCGTAACTTTTTGATGAGATACCTTAAGATTATCTGCAGTATCCGGTGTGAATATGGCCACCTTTTTGGCCTCTGGCTCTGAATATAGTTGCAGATTTTCAAACTGGTAAGATTCTTCGGGCGGTGTAAATATACCGGTATGATCCACGCCGCTATATTGGGTTGGCGGCGGCTGCTCACCAGTTGAATCATTATATACCACCGGATTATCGTAACAATACTCATACGGACTCGCGGTAAGCTCCAAAAAATCCCGTTCTTTGTTTTTCTCTATCCCATAACCCTTATGCAAATTATAGTTTTCACTATTAATCGGATCCGCACTTACCCACCTTGCCAGCCACGGCACATAATATCTCGCTCCATGATAATACAATCCTGTTTCTTCGTCCCGCTCCTTACCCGTGTACCGGTATCGTTTCAACGATACCTCTGCTCCGCTTCTGCCACTTTGAAATGAAGTGCTGCCATAAGGATAATATTCTTCATAGCTAATGATAGCTGCTGCATCGTCTAATTCTAATGTGGCGGTACTCAAATGGTTGCTGTACTGGTAACGCAATAATTGTGCAGGTTCGGTGCCGCTGCCTGTGGTTCGGGTATCTATCAAGGCTATCCTGCCGGTATCATCACTAATGTGTAAGGTTTCCCTTTCTAATGTCAGCGTGCTGCTTACTGTTTTGCTATACACTTCCCATTCGCCTGCATATTTTCTGATTTCCGTAATAGCGCTTGCCGTGTTTATAATGGTTTTTCTTACTCTTTGTCCGTTGGCATCATACTGATAATATGCAGTTGTATTCGCATTTATCTCTACTTTTTCTAAGCGGTTTTCCGCATTATACGCCAAACTCTGGAGGTGCGCAAACCCGCCAATGATATTACCCCTCGTATCATAATCATAGCTTTCCGACGTACCACTGCCTATTACGCTTTCCAGCATCCTGTTGCTGTTATCATCCGTAGTATAGTACCT
>Ga0206103_100385_pt1 | contig 25729 bp, 18 predicted proteins | sample 1B5Ametagenome_FD_148638 | JGI IMG/M metagenome (GOLD analysis project Ga0206103, IMG submission 148638) | Enriched microbial communities from leaf-cutter ant dump, University of Wisconsin, Madison, United States - 1B5A | ecosystem: Environmental > Terrestrial > Nest > Insects nest > Nest dump... | reverse complement strand
CGGCGGGGGGCAGTGGGTGGCGGGGCAGGATCGGCGAGCGCGGCGGGAGCGGCGAGGGCAGCGAGGGCAGCCGGGGCGCGGAAGCTCGGGCCCTCCACCGCGGGATTCAGCGAAGGCATGGTTGGACGACACGCCGACGGACTCACGGTGTGTCGTCCAACGACGGCTTCGCTGAATGTCGCGCGTGCGGTCGGGTAGGAGCGGCGCGGCGCGCGCCGGTGCGGGCAGGAGCGGGACGGGCCGACCTCAGCCCTTGGTCCGTCGTGCGCGTCCACAGCGTCGCGTCGACGGCAGCCACGCAGCCGTGGGGCGTGCGAGCGGGCGTGCGAGCGGCGGCGCGAGTGGTCGAGCAGGGGCGGGTCGTGCGCCGCGTCGGTGCGACGGGAGTGCGGGGCGGGTCGTGCGCCGCGTCGGTTCGGTGGGAGTGCGGGGCGGGTGGTCTGCCGCGTCGGGGTGACGGGAGTGTCGGGCGTCGTGGGAGTGCGGGGTGGCGGTCGGGCGAGGGGGTGGGGACCGATGTGGGCGTGGAGACCGGTGTGGGGGTGGGTCGCCGTCGCGGTCGTCGTGCTCGTCGTCGGGCTCGGTGGGCCCGTCGTGCTGCGGGAGCGGGCGAGCGCGCGGTACCCGGTGACCGCCGACGACCTCGCGGCAGGTCGTGCCGAGCTCGCCGCTCTCGTCGTGACGGAGCAGATCGGCGAGGCGCCCTACGACCGCGACCGGTTCGGGACGGCATGGGCGGACGTGGACGCCAACGGCTGCGACACCCGCAACGACGTGCTGCGCCGCGACCTGTCGGCGACGACGGTCGACGTCGACGCGTGCACGGTGCTGACCGGCGTGCTCGACGACCCCTACACGGGCCGCCGCATCGCCTTCACGCGGGGCGCGCACTCGGCGGACGTCCAGATCGACCACGTCGTCGCGCTCGCCGACGCGTGGTCGAGCGGGGCCGCGGGCTGGGATGCGCGGACGCGGGAGGCCTTCGCGAACGACCCCGCGAACCTTCTCGCGGTCGACGGCGACGCGAACCAGGACAAGGGTGCGGCGGACGCCGCGCAGTGGTTGCCGCCCGACCCGGGCTACACGTGCGTCTACGCGCTCCGCCAGATCCGGGTCAAGCACGCGTACGGACTGGGAGTCACGTCCGACGAGCGACGCGCGCTGGCCGCTGCGCTCGGCACGTGCGCCGTGGTGTGACGTGTCGGCTCGAGTGACGACACGCCCGGAGCACTCCGGACCACTCACGACGAGCCTCCGGTGCCGGTCGCTGTGCTCGGTCCGTGCGCCGTCGGGCGCCGGTCGCTGTGCTCGGTCCGTGCACCGTCGGGCGCCGGTCGCTGTGCTCGGTCCGTGCGCCGTGGTGTGACGGGCGGGCACCGGACGGCGGCATGGTCGCGGCGCGCGGGACGCGGGTGCTCGGCGCGGCCGGCCGGGTGAATCGTGTGGCACACGCCACGTCCGCGACCTAGCCTGGGCGGTGAGGGTCGCACGACGGGGGACGCCCGATGACGTGGGTTCTGCTGCTGGTCAGCGTGCTTCTTCCGGCTCTCCTGTTCGGGGCTGTGTGGTCGTTGTTCCCGAGCGAGGACGAGCCGCCGCGATGGCGTGCGGCCCTGGCCCGGCGGCTCGAGCACTGGGCCGAGCGGCTGCGTCGACAGCCGACCGCTCCGACGACCGACCCGTTCGACGCGCTGTGGGTCCAGGACCGGCTGACCAAGGTCGCCGACCACGTGCGGCGGCTCGAGCAGGACACGCGCGGCTACGCCCGCGCCGAGCGCATCCTGTCCTCCCAGCTCGCGTACGACCAGCTGCTCGCGAAGGCGTGCGGGCTCGCGGGCGTCGACGTGCAGCCCGTGCCGCGGGGCGACCCCGTCGAACGGTTCCGCGAGGAGGTCGAGCTGGCCGAGCGCGGCTGGTCGTGGTGACCGGCTGGTCGTGGTGACCGGCTGGTCGCGGTGAACGTCTGGTCGTGGTGACTGTCGCGCGCGGCGCGGTCCCGCGGGTCCGCCATGTCGGACCGCAGTGCGGGTGACGTGCGATCAGCCCGCCCGGACCGTGAGCGTGCTGGGTCCCGCTCCCGTCCCGCGCACCTCGATGCGGTCCGCGATCGTCTGCTTGAGGGTCTCGACGTGCGACACCACGCCCACGACTCGCCCGCCGGCGCGGAGCCGGTCGAGCTCGCTGAGCACCTGGTCGAGCGTGTGCGGGTCGAGCGACCCGAAGCCCTCGTCCACGAACAGGGTCCCGAGGTCGATGCCACCGGCCTCCGCGGTCACGACGTCGGCCATGCCGAGCGCGAGGCACAACGAGACGTAGAACGTCTCGCCGCCCGAGAGCGTGCGCGGGTCCCGCTCCTGCTCGGTGCGGTGGTCGAGCACCCGCATCGCGAGGCCCTGACGCCGCGACCGCACGTCCTCCTTCTGGTCGCTGCGCACGAGCTCGAAGCGGCCGTCGGACATGCCGACCAGCCGAGCGTTCGCCGCAGCGACGACGTCCTCGAAGCGGCGCACCAGCACGTAGGTGGCGAGCGAGAGCCCGGCACCGTTGTCACCGCCCGTCCCGCTCGCGAGGCCGGCGAGGCGCAGGACGGGCGCGGACCGGCCCAGCAGCGCGACGTGCTGCTCGATCGCGTCGAGGACACCCTGCGCCGCCGACTGCGCGGCCGACGCACGAGCCTGCGCGACCCCCGCCTCGGTGTCTGCGGCGCGCGCCCGCTCCCGCGCGTCGTGCTCCACGGCTGCCGCGGCCTCGGCTGCCGTCCGCACCGCGGCGAGCAGCGCCTCGGGACCGGCACCGGGCGCCAGGTCGCGCTGCGATCCGGCGGCGTCGTCGGACCTCCCGAGCCCTGCGAGGAGCGGGTCGGCCGCGAGCTCGTCGAGACGGTGCCGCACGCGCGCGAGCGTCGTGTCGTGCTCGCGCACCGCGTCCTCGAGCGCGGCGGCCGTCGCGTCGGGGAGGTCGGCGGACCGGGCCGCAGCCTCGTCGACGAAGCCGTGCTCCGTCCGGGCGGCGTCGAGCTCGGTGCGCCGCCGCACCTCGTCCGTGGCGGCGGCGAGCCAGCCGTCGAGCGCCGCGCGCAGGTCGGCGGCGGCCGACGCGCGCTCGACGAGCTCGGTGTGCCGGGCGGCGACCGTCGGGTGGCCCGCACGCGCCTGCGCGACGACCGCCTCCGCCTCGGCGAGCGCCGTGGTGCGCACGTCCACGAGCGCTGCCGCGGTGTCGCGCGCGGCGGCGGCCAGCGCACGCGAGCGCCGTCGCTGCTCGGTCGCGTCGGTGTGCTCCTGGAGCTCGCGCGTGAGCCGCTCCGCGTCCTGGACCGCGGTCCGGGCGTCGGCCAGCGCGGTGGTCGCAGCACCGCACGCGTCGCGGGCCGCCTCGGCCGTGGTCCCCTCGGTCTCCGCACGCGCGGCATCGAGCTCGGTCCGGACCGCGGCGAGCGCGGCGCGCGCGTCCCCGAGCTCCGCCTCAGCGGCGACGCGGTCCTGCTCCGCCGCGGCGACCTGCTCCGCCGTGACGTGCGACGCATCGAGCGCCGCCGGGCGCGGGTGCTCGATCCCGCCGCACACCGGGCAGGGGTCACCGCTGCGCAGGTCAGCGGCGAGCTCGCCCGCGAGGCCCGCGATACGCGCCGCACGGGCGGCGGCCTCGCGCTCGACCGCGGCCAGAGCCGCAGCCGTGCCCTGTTCGACCTCACGCACGGCGCGGTCGTGGCGCACGACGAGCAGTGCGACGCGCTCGTGCGCGGCCACGCGCTCCTGCGCGACGCGCACGGCCAGAGCGCGCTGCGCCTCGGTCGCGGCCGTGCGCCGGGCACCGGTCAGCGCGCTCGTGAGCGCGTCCGCCTCGGCCGGCCGCAGCGCGAGCCAGGCGTCGTGCGCCGCGAGCTCGGTGTCGTGGTCCTCGACCGTGCCCTGCGCGACCCGGACCTCGGTGCGCAGCCGCTGCAGGGACTCCTCCACGGCGACCGCGTGCTCGAGCGCGGCGGCAGCCCGCACGGTCTCGTCGTGCGTGCCGACGAGCTGCGCGCGCACCTGCGCGACCGCGTCGTCGGCGTCGGGCTCCGGCGGGCGGCCTGCGCGCCGGTGCGGCACCGGTGCCGCAGGAGCGGGCAGAGGGTCCGGGACGAGCCCGGCGAGGTCCACCGGTGCGACGTCCCGCGCCGCGGCCAGCGTCTTCGCTGCGGCGTCGAGCGCGACCGTCGCGTCGTCGACGGCACGCAGCAGCGGCCGCAGGGCACGCGCGCCGCGGGCGGCCTCGAGCCGACGCAGGCTCGCGTCGCGCGCGTCGGCCCCCTCCTCGAGCATCCCTAGCTGTGCCGCGAGGTCGGCCCGGTCCTGCACGAGCCGCGCGACGCGTGCGGCGACCTCGGCCGCGTCGCGGGCCGCCCCGTGGGCCTGCGCCGCACGGACCGCGTCCTGCGCACGACGTCCCGCGGCCCCGGTGAGCTCGCCGAGCGGCCCCGCGAGCGCCGCGGTGACGTCGTCCACCACGCTGCCGGCGCGATCCACGCCCGCCTGCGCTGCACGGTCGCCCGCACGCCGGCCCACGAGCGCCAGCGCGACCGCGTCGCGCACGGGCGCCAGCGCCTCGTCGTCGAGCGCGGCCGCACCGGCCAGGTGCGCGACCCGGTCGTCGACGAGCGCGCGCGTCACCGCGGTGGCCCGGTCGGCGTCGCGGCGCAGCTCGACGAGCCGCGCCTGCATGCGCTCGTACACCTCGGTGCCGAAGATCTTCTGCAGCAGCCCCCGGCGGTCCTCGGGGTCGGCGCGCAGGAACCGGGCGAACTCGCCCTGCGGCAGCACGATCGTCTGCACGAACTGGGTGCGGTCGAGCCCGACGATCCGCTGGATCTCGGCGCCGACCTCGTCGAGCCGCGTCGCGACGACCTCGCCCTGCGCCTCGAGCCCGTCCCCCGTGCCCTCGGCCGGCAGCCGCCACAGCCGCACGGACGCCTGCTGCCGGACCGTGCCCGAGCCGCGCTTCTTCGCGCGGTCGAACGCGGGCGTGCGGCGGACCCGGAACCGGCCGGCACCGGTCTCGAACGTGAGGTCCACGTAGGACTCGACGTCGCTGTCGACGTAGGCGGAACGCACCCGGTCAGCGCTCGCGTCGTCCGACGCGACCTTGCCGTACAGCGCGAAGACGACCGCGTCGATGAGGGTCGACTTGCCCGCGCCCGTGGGCCCCTCGAGCAGGAACAGCCCCGACGCGCCGAGCGCGGCGAAGTCCACCGTGAACTGCCCGGCGAACGGCCCGACCGCCTGCAGCGTCATCGACTCCAGACGCATCAGGCGCTCCGCTCCGCGGCGGCGGCGTGCTCGTACGCGGCGCGCAGCACCGCGAGCTCGTCGGCGTCGGGTCGCGCGCCCGCCACGTGCTCGACGAAGTCGGCGGCGACCTTGACCGGGTCCGCCGCCGAGGTCACGGCGCGCAGCGCCGTCGCGCTCTCGACCTGCGGCGGGCGGTGCTGCACGACGAGCGCGTGCGGGAAGCGCGCACGCACGCGTGCGAACAGGTCCTGCGGACGACGCTCGTCGGTCACGACGACCCGGACCCAGTCCCCGGTGTGCGGCTCGCCCGCGGCCCCCAGCAGGTCCTCGAGCGGTCCGGTGACGTCCGCGAGCCGGCGCGGCACGGGCGCGGGCACGAGCGACGTGCGCACCTCGTCCGTCGACAGGTCGACGAGCACCGACGACTTCGTGTGGTGCTGCTCGGAGAACGAGTACGCGAGCGGCGAGCCCGAGTACCGCATCGTCGTCCCCGCGGGCGCACCGACCGTCTGCGGGCCGTGCAGGTGCCCCAGCGCGACGTAGTCGACGCCGCCCAGCACCTCGGCAGGGACGTGGTCGACCCCACCGACGCGGATGTCCCGCTCCGACTCGCTCGCCGCCCCGCCGACGACGAACGCGTGCGCCGCGACCACGCTCCGCAGGTCTCGTCGTGCCGCCCGCCGCTGCGCGAGGTCCGCCCGCACGCGTGCCATCGCGGCCGCCGTCACGGCCTCGTGGGACCGCGCGAGCGCGGGCTCGCCGGGTTCGACGAGCTGCGTGCGCACGGTGTCCGGGTCGAGGTACGGCAGCCCGTAGACCACGAGCCCGACGCCCGCGCCGTCGGTCAGCTCGACGGGCCGGGTGATCCCCGCGACGCGCGTGCGCAGCGCGACCCGCTCGCGCATGAGCCCGGCGCCGAACCCCAGCCGCGTCGCCGAGTCGTGGTTCCCCGACGTGAGCACGACCGTCGTCAGCTCGGCGAGCCGCGCGAGCGTCTCCGACAGGAGCGTCACGGCCTCGACGGGCGGGATCGCCCGGTCGTACACGTCCCCCGCGACGACGACCGCGTCGAGCTGCTCGGCGCGCACGACGTCGACCACGTGGTCCAGGTACGCCGCCTGGTGGTCGAGCAGGTCGACCCCGTGCAGCGTCCGGCCCAGGTGCCAGTCCGACGTGTGCAGCAACCGCATGCCCGGACCGTAACGCGGCCCACCGACACGCCCCGGTCAGACAGGCCGTCAGCGCGGCGGTGCCTCCTGCGTGACGTCCGCGACGGTCGCGCCGAGCGCGCGCACGAGCTCGTCGCCGTCGACGGTCGCCGCGACGCCGTGCGCGCCCGCGCCGATCGACACCGCCCGCCCGACCACACGCTCGTCGGCCACGACGGGCCAGGCCGTGAGCGACCCGAACGGCGTGATGGTCCCGCGCTCGTACCCCGTGACCTCGAGCGCGGTCGCCGCGTCGGGCAGCGACAGCCGTGAGACGCCGAGCAGCGCGCGCAGCTTCGGCCAGGAGATCGCGCGGTCGCCCGTGACCAGCACGAACAGGAAGTCGTCGTCACCCCGCCGCACGACGAGCGACTTCACGACGTCGCCGGGCGACACCCCGCGCGCCGCGGCCGCCTCCGCCAACGACCCGACCGGCCCGTGCCGCGTGACGACGAACCCGATCCCCGACGCCTCGAGCGCGGCAACCGCCCGCCGCTCCCCGTCCACCTCACCCATCCCCCCACTGAACCACGCCCCCCTCCCGCGAGCGCCACACATCGAGCGCGAGCGCACCGGCAACAAGGGGTGCGCTCGCGGTGGATGTGGGGCGCTCGCGGGAATGGGGGTGCGGGGGCTGGGAGGATGGGGACCCGTGAGCAGCGACCAGGACCAGCCCGACGCGCGTGCGCCGCGGCGACGCGGCGCACACCGCCCGCGTCGCCGGGACGACGAGCGCGGCGGGCGACGGGACGAGCGTCGCACCGGCCGTCCGCACGACGAGCGCCGGGACGACGAGCGCGGTGCGGCGCGGCGGGCGCGCGCGGCCGCCGCGCGCGAGGCGGCCGTGCTCCCGCCGATCACGTACCCGCCGGAGCTGCCGGTCAGCGCGCGCCGTGACGACATCGCGGCGGCGGTCCGGGACCACCAGGTCGTCGTCGTCGCGGGCGAGACGGGCTCGGGCAAGACGACCCAGCTCCCGAAGATCCTGCTGGACCTCGGCCGCGGCCGAGCAGGCCAGATCGGCCACACGCAGCCCCGCCGGATCGCGGCCCGCTCCGTCGCGGAGCGCATCGCGCAGGAGATCGGGACGCCCCTGGGCGAGCTCGTCGGGTACCAGGTGCGGTTCACGGACACGTCGAGCGAGCACACGCTCGTCAAGGTCATGACGGACGGCATCCTGCTCGCGGCGATCCAGCGCGACCCGCTCCTGCTGGCGTACGACACGCTGATCATCGACGAGGCGCACGAGCGCAGCCTCAACATCGACTTCCTGCTCGGCTACCTCACGCGCCTGCTGCCGCGCCGCCCGGACCTGCGGCTCGTCATCACGTCGGCGACGATCGACTCGGACCGGTTCGCGCGGCACTTCGCGAGCGCCCCCACCCCGGAGCACCCCGACGGCGTGCCCGCGCCGGTCGTCGAGGTCACGGGCCGCACGTACCCGGTCGAGGTCCGGTACCGCCCGCTGTCGCCGGACGCGCTGGGCGTCGACGACGAGCCCGACGAGCGACGCCGCACCCCCGCCCGGCAGCCGACGCGCGAGCGCGACCTCATGACGGGCATCACGGAGGCGGTCGACGAGCTGTGCGCGGAGGGACCGGGTGACGTGCTCGTGTTCCTGTCGGGCGAGCGTGAGATCCGCGACGCGGCGGACGCCCTGCGCGCGTCGCTCGGCCCGCGCGTGAGCGACCCCCGCCACCCGCAGGCCGTCGAGCTCCTGCCGCTGTACTCGCGCCTGTCGGCCGCGGAGCAGCACCGCGTGTTCTCGTCGCACTCGGGACGGCGGGTCGTGCTCGCGACGAACGTCGCGGAGACGTCGCTGACCGTGCCGGGCATCCGGTACGTGGTGGACCCGGGCACGGCGCGCATCAGCCGCTGGTCGAAGGCGACGAAGGTGCAGCGGCTGCCGATCGAGCCGGTCAGCCAGGCGTCGGCGAACCAGCGTTCGGGACGCTGCGGCCGCGTCGCGGACGGCATCGCGATCCGGCTGTACTCGCAGGACGACTTCGAGAGCCGGGAGCGGTTCACGGAGCCGGAGATCCTGCGTACGTCGCTCGCGTCGGTGATCCTGCAGATGATCGCGGTGGGCGTGGTCGCGAGCCCGCAGGACGTGGTCGACTTCCCGTTCGTCGACCCGCCGGACGTGCGCGCGGTGCGCGACGGCGTGCAGCTGCTCACGGAGCTCGGCGCGATCGAGCAGCACGCGGACGGCACGCGGCTGACGGCGACGGGCCGCGCGCTCGCGCTGCTGCCCGTGGACCCGCGTCTCGCCCGCATGGTGGTCGAGGCCGCGCGCCGCGGCGTGCTGCGCGAGGTCGTCGTGGTGGCCGCCGCGCTGTCGATCCAGGACCCGCGCGAACGTCCCGCGGAGCACCGCGAGCAGGCCGACGCGCTGCACGCGAGGTTCGCGGACCCCTCGTCGGACCTGCTGTCCTACCTCAACCTGTGGACGTACCTGCGCGAGCAGCAGCGCGAGCTGTCCGGCAACGCGTTCCGCCGCCTGTGCCGCAGCGAGCACCTCAACTACCTGCGGGTGCGCGAGTGGCAGGACGTGGTCACGCAGCTCAAGGACCTGTCGAAGCAGCTCCCGGGGGCGGCGGGGAAGCGCGCGGGTGTCGCCCCGCTGCACGCAGCGTCGTCGGACGGGTCCGACGAGCCCGCGGGCGGCGGTCCACGACGCGGCGAGCTGCGCCGCGACTGGGACGCGGACGCGATCCACCGGTCGGTGCTCTCGGGTCTGCTGTCGCACGTCGGGATGCAGGAGGCCACGGAGGTCGCGGCGCCCGCTCGTCGCGGCGACAAGCGCCCCGCGGCGCGCACGCGGGGCCGCAACGAGTACCTCGGTGCGCGCGGGGCGCGATTCGCGATCTTCCCGGGCTCGGGTCTCGCGAAGAAGCCGCCCGCGTGGGTCATGGCCGCGGAGCTCGTCGAGACCTCGCGGCTGTGGGCACGCGACGCGGCGCGCATCGACCCGGCGTGGGTCGAGGAGCTCGGCGCGCACCTCGTGAAGCACACGTACTCGGACCCGGCGTGGTCGACGAAGCAGGGCGCCGCGACGTGCACCGAACGCGTGCTGCTGTACGGGCTGCCGGTCGTCACGGGCCGCCGCGTGCTGTACGCGAAGGTCGACCCGGAGGCCGCGCGCGAGCTGTTCGTGCGGCACGCGCTCGTGCAGGGCGAGTGGACCACGCACCACCCGTTCTTCCACGAGAACCGCCGGCTGCTCGCGGAGGCCGAGGAGCTCGCGGCGCGCGCCCGGCGCGCGGACCTGCTGGCCGACGAGGACACGCTGTTCGACTTCTACGACGAGCGCGTCCCCGCGGACGTGGTCTCGGCGCGGCACTTCGACCAGTGGTGGAAGTCGGCGCGCCGCCGCGACCCCGACCTGCTGACGTTCTCGCGCGAGCTGCTGGTCGCGGCGGACGCGGACGCGATCGACGAGTCGTCGTTCCCGTCGCGCTGGCCGCAGGGCGAGCTGTCCGTGCCGCTCACCTACCAGTTCGAGCCGGGTACCGAGGCGGACGGCGTCACGGCGCACATCCCGCTCGCCCAGCTCCCGCGGCTGACGCCCGACGGTTTCGGCTGGATGGTCCCGGGCCTGCTCGACGAGCTCGTCGTCGCGACGATCCGGTCCCTCCCGAAACCCGTGCGCGTGCAGCTCGTGCCCGCACCCGACGCGGGGCGCGCGGTCGCGGCGTGGTTGCGCGAGCACGCCGCGTCGTGGGCGGACACCGTGCGCGCGGGCGACGCCGCACCGTCCTTCCACGACGCGTTCCGGTCCGCGGTCCGCGCGGTGCGGGACGTCGACGTGCCCGCCGACGCGTTCGACGACGACCGCCTGCCCGCGCACCTGCGCATGACGTTCCGTGTCGTCGGCGACCGCGGCGGCGTGGTCGACGAGGGCAAGGACCTCGCGGCGCTGCAGCACCGCCTCGCGGGGCGCGCGCAGGCCGCGGTCGACACCGCGGTGCGCACCGCGCTGCGGGACGCGATGCGCGAGGCGGGCCTCACGTCCGACGAGCCTGCCCGTCCCGGTCCCGGCGGCGCACCGGCCGCACGCGCTCGTCGCGGCGGCCCGGCCGCGGCCCCCGGCCGACCCGGTGCACCCGGCACGCCCGCAGGATCGTCGGACGCGCTCACGGAGGCCGTGACCCGCACGGGCCTGACGACGTGGCCCGACGACCTCATGCTCCCCGAGGTCGTCGAGGTCCGCCCGGGCACGACGACCGTGCGCGCCTACCCGACGCTCGTCGAGGAGCGGGCCGGTGCGACGTGGACCGTCGCGGTGCGCACGCTCGCCGACGAGTCCGCCCGGCCCGCCGCGGCGCGCGCGGGCCTGCGCCGGCTCCTGCTGCTGGACGTCGGCCTCGCGCCCGCGCGCGTGACGTCCCGGTGGACCGGCGCGCAGGCGCTCGCGCTCGCCGCGAACCCGTACGCGTCACGCGAGGCGCTCGTCGAGGACGTGCAGCTCGCGGCGGTCGACGTGCTCGTCGACGAGCACCTGCGCACCCGACCCGCAGACGCGGGCCGCGCGCCCGCCGACGTCCGCACCCCCGCCGACTACGCCGCGCTGCGCGCGCACCTGCGGGACCGGCTCGAGGACCGCGTCCACGCGCTCGTCGGCGTGCTCGTGCAGGTGCTCACCGCGTGGCGCGAGCTCGAGGTCGACCTCAAGGGCACGACGAGCCTCGCGCTCCTGGCCACCGCACAGGACGTGCGCGAGCAGGCCGCCCGGCTCGTGCACCCGGGGTTCGTCGTGGCCACGGGCGCCGACCGCCTCCCCCACCTGGCCCGCTACCTGCGCGCCGCGCGCCACCGGCTCGCGAAGGCCGCCGAGAACCCCGCGCGCGACGCGGACCTCGCGTGGCAGGTGCACGACCTCGAGCAGGCGCTCGACGCGGCCGTCGGTGCGCTCCCCGGTCCCGCACCCGCGCAGGTCACCGCGATCCGCTGGCAGCTCGAGGAGCTCCGCGTCTCGCTGTTCGCGCAGCAGCTCGGCACCCCGACCCCCGTCTCCGCCGCCCGCATCCGCAAGGCCCTCACCACCCTCTGCTGACCCTCGCCAGGTGATGTAGGTCGTGAGGACGATGGAGGCGCGCTCGTCGCACCCTTGAAGCGACCCGCCCTAGAATGCTGGAAATGTCACGCCCCAGGAGGTTACATTTACAGCATGCGTAAGTCCGACCTGGCGAGGCTCACCGCGCTCGCCTCTGGTCAGTGGGGGCTGGTGACCGCTGCCCAGGCCCAGCAGGTCGAGATCTCTCGGATGCAGCTGTCGCGCCTGGTCGAGGCCGGGCTTCTCGAGCGCGTCGCTCACGGCGTCTACGCGAATCCCGCTGTCGCGGGCGACGAGCTGCTCGGAGTGCGAACCGCGTGGATCGGGCTGCAGCCGACGCGGCTCGTCGAGGAGCGCCTCGCGGATCCCGTCGGCGCCGGTGTCGTCTCGCACACGTCCGCCGCGCGGCTGCTCGGCGTCGGCGACCTGCTCGCCGACGTGCACGAGCTGACGCTCCCCACTCGGTACCAGTCGACCCGGCCGGGCGTTCGAGTGCACCGCGGCACCCTGGTACCGACGGACGTCACCCTCGTCGACGGCCTTCCCACGACGACCGCGGCTCGCACCGTCGCCGACCTGCTCGCCGACGGGCACGACCCCGACCACGTCGGGCACGTCGCCGCCGACGCGGTCCGCAACGGCTCGGTCGACGGCCGCTCGCTCGTGCGCGTGCTCGAGCCCCTCGCCCACCGCCACGGCGCCCCCGACGCGGTGACCCTCGCGACTCGACTGCTCCAGGACGGCGGCCTCGGACCCGGTGAGCTCGGCCAGCGGCTCGTCGGCTCCGATGCCGGTGTCGAGCTTGTCGCCCGGTCCCTCGACGACCGTCTGGCCCTGTCTCCGGAGGACGCGAGGCTCGTGCAGGACCTCGTCACGCTCCTCAACGCTGCCGCCGCCAGCTCCGAACTGCGCGCCGGCCTGGCCGCCGTCGCCGAGCGCGCCCGCGCGATCGTCGGGCCGATCGACGAGTCCGTCGCGCGGGCGCTCACGCCGACGCTCGACGCGGCGCGCACCCGGGGCGGGGACCTGGAGGGGCGCCCGTGAACGTCACCGGCTACCGCGACGGTGTCGCGATGTGGCGAGCCGTCGCGGATCGCGCCCGAGCCACCGCCAAGGTGACCGGCATCCCCGCGAACGAGCTCGTGCGCAGGTTCGTCTACGACCGCTTCCTCTCGCGAGTCTTCGCCGATCCCACCTCACCCTGGGTCCTCAAGGGCGGTACCGCCGTCCTTGCTCGGGTCAACGACGCGCGCCACAGCAAGGACGTCGATCTCCTTCGCAGCCTTGGCAGCATCGACGAAGCGCTCGACGCGCTGCGCACTGCCGTCACGATCGACCTCGCCGACCACTTCCGGTTCGCGATCGCCGCTGTGCGTCCGGCCGGAGGAACTGCCCAGCAGCCGGACGTCACCGGCTACAGGATCCGGATCGACGCCTACTGCGGCCCGCGCCGCTGCGAGACCTTCGGCGTCGACCTGGTCACGGGATCGCTGATGACGACCGAGCCCGAAGCGGTGCGCTCCACCCTCCCCCTGGAGGTCCCCGGAGTACCTGGGCCGACCGTGCGGGCTTACCCGGTCGTGGACCACATCGCCGACAAGCTCGCCGCCACCGAAGCGACCTACGCCGATGGCTCGCGCTCCAGCCGAGTCCGCGACCTGGTCGACCTCATCGTGTTCGCGCGCACGCAGACCGTGGACGGCGAAGACCTGCACACGGCGATCGCCGCGGAGCGCCTGCGCCGCGGCCTCCCCCGCACGGACAGGTTCGCCACGCCGGACGGCTGGGCGAAGTCGTACCCAGCAGTCGCGGCTATGACCACCCACTGCGAGGGCCTGCGCGACCTCCAGAACGCCACCAGGTTCGTCGCGGCCTTCCTCGAGCCAGCCATGACCGGATCGGTCTCGGCGCACCGCTGGACTCCGTCCGAGGAGCGCTGGAGCAGGCGGGGCTGACTCGCTCGGTCGGCGAGTGTCAACATGCGTCGTGTGAGGACCTCCGCGCCGACACTCGTGCCGGTCTTCCGTCCGCGCTAGAGGCGCGCCCGCGTAGGCTGGTGATGTCCGCTCTCAGCGATCGGCTGGAGGAACACAGGTGCCTGGCTGGGTCCATGGCCTGATCGTCGTCTTCGCTGCGGGCACCGTGGGAGCCGGCACGCGAGACACACGTCAGAGGCGTTAGCCTCCCCCACACCCCGAGGCGGTGCCCGGGATCACGCAGTGCCCCACCTCAGCGACGCATCGGGCGCGACCGAGACGTCCGCAGAGCTCGGCGAGCACGCATCGCGAGGATCCTGGAAGTACATCCGGGAACGTGGATCCGCGATCACTGCTGGGGCTGGACGGGGCCGTCGCGGCCCGCGAGCGCGTTGCCGCAGCTGACCTCCTGCGCGGTGCGCACGACCGCGCTGTCGGCGGCGGCGTCGCGCGCGACGACCTCGTCGGCGCCGTTCGTCGCGACGTGTCCGGTCGGGTCGAGGTCGACCCAGGTGCGCCGCACGTCGAACGTCGCACCCTGGTCGTCGGACACGGCGTCCAGGCCGGCCAGACGGAGCCGACCGCCGTCGACCTCGGTGCAGCCGACGCCCGTCCCGTAGCCGCTGAAGCCGCGGTCGAACCGGTAGGGCTCGCCGTGCGCGTCGACCACGGGCTCGGCCGCGCAGTCGACGAGCGTCAGGAGCATGGCCTCGCGACCCGTGTCGACGATCGCGATCGGGAGCCGCTCGGCTTGCACGATCCCGACGACCGCCGCGGCCGCGATGGGTGACGCGGAGTCGACGGGCGTGTCGAACGTCGCGCCGGACGCGGTGCGGATGCCGAACCGTCGCTCGGGGCCGGTGCTGAGCCACGCCTCGTCGGGACGGCCGTCGCCGTCGACGTCGGCGACCGGGGCGACGTCCGCACCGGGCGGCACCCGGGGTCCGCCGGGTGCGCAGCCCGCACCGGTCGTCGGGCGAGCCGTGGGTTCGTCGGACGGTGGGCTGGCCGGCACGTCGGTCGGCACGTCGGTCGGCACGTCGGTCGGTCCTGCGGTCGGTCCGGTGGTGGCGGACGACGCGGGCGGGATCGTCGGTCCGGCCGTCCCGTTCGCGTCACCGCGGGACAGCGCCCACACGACGACGAGCACCGCGACGACCACGAGGCTCACGACGAGCACCCAGACACCCGGCCGGACACCGGACGTGCGCGGGGAGCCGGGCTGCTGCGACGTGGTCATCCCTCCGTCCTACTCGCAGTCCGTGCACCGCGCAGGTCGGGTGCGCCGCGCAGCGGGGGGGTGACGCCTCGTCGTCCACAGCGCGGCCGGACGGCTGCCCGCGTGTGGGTGCTCCGGGGCACACTCGGCGCATGAGCCTGCCGACGGATGCCGACCCGACCGAGATCGTCGACCCCGCCCCGCCGGCGCAGCCCGCGGGGCGGTGCTTCGGTGACGGGGACCCGCTGTACGAGCGCTACCACGACGAGGAGTGGGGCGTGCCCGTGCACGGCGAGGAGGCGCTGTTCGAGCGGATCGCGCTCGAGGGCTTCCAGTCGGGTCTGTCGTGGATCACGGTGCTGCGCAAGCGCGACGCGTTCCGGGCGGCGTTCGCAGGGTTCGACCCGCAGGTGGTCGGCGAGGAGGCGCTGTTCGAGCGGATCGCGCTCGAGGGCTTCCAGTCGGGTCTGTCGTGGATCACGGTGCTGCGCAAGCGCGACGCGTTCCGGGCGGCGTTCGCGGGGTTCGACCCGGCGGTGGTCGCGGGGTACGACGAGCACGACGTCGAACGTCTGATGCAGGACGCCGGGATCGTGCGCAACCGGCAGAAGATCGAGGCGACGGTCGCCAACGCGCGTGCGCTGCTCGCGCTGCACGAGTCGGGACGCACGCTCGACGCGCTGTTCTGGTCGTTCGCTCCGGACCGCACGCAGCACGTGCGCGCGACCACGTGGGCGGACGTGCCGGCGGTGACACCGCAGTCGCGCGCGCTCGCGCGCGAGCTCAAGTCGCTGGGCTTCCGGTTCGTCGGTCCGACGACCGCGTACGCCGCGATGCAGGCGTGCGGGCTCGTCGACGACCACCTGGCGACGTGCCCGGCCGCGCACCGGGGCGTACCCGATTCGGGTGGTCTTGCCGGGTGATGTCAGCCTCGGGTGCTTCGCCGCCGGAGGGTCGCTGGGTAGAGTCGCGCGCATGACCGACCTGCCCGACCCCGAGAGCGGCCTCGACGCCGTCCGCGGTGCGCAGGCTGCGCTGGACGGTTCCGACGTCCCCGACGCGCGCGTGCTGCAGGCCGTCGAGGCCGGGCTGCTGTCGGTCTCTGTCGGGTCCATGAGCTGGGTCGACGTGCCGCACCAGCACCCGAGCAAGAACACCTGACGCCGCACCACCCTGCCTGACCTGCGCCGATGCTGGAGCGTCCGCTCCGCGTCCCCGTGCGTCTCGTCAGGTGAGAAGTCGTGGTCAGCATGTGGTCGGTCGCCCTACGATCGCGGCAACCATCCAGAGCGGCCGAGAGACCTGGCTCGTCGACGCCGCAGCAACCCCCCTCCGCGCGAGGGTGTGGGTGCTTCCGCCAGGACCGATGGAGCTGACATGTCGCAGACCCCGTGTCTGAACGGTCCCCGCACATGAGCGCGGCGACCGTGGAACCGCCCGTGCAGACGCCCGCGGGCGCACCCACGACGGGTGCGCACGTCGCACCGGCGCCGCAGCCGCTCGGCTCGGTGGACCGGCCGACGATCTCGTTCGAGCTGTTCCCGCCGCGCAACCCGCAGGCCGCCCCCCGGCTGTGGGAGACCGTGCGGGCGCTCGAGTCGGTGCACCCCGACTTCGTCTCGGTGACCTACGGCGCGTCGGGCAGGACGCGCGAGACGTCGCGCGCGCTCGTGTCCCGCCTGCTGCAGGAGACGTCGCTGTCCCCCATCGCGCACCTCACGTGCGTGGGGACGAGCCGCGCGGAGATCACGACGATCGTCGAGGAGTTCCTCGACGAGGGCGTGCGGTCGTTCCTCGCGCTGCGCGGCGACCCGCCGGCCGGCGACGCGGGTTGGCACGCCCACCCGGACGGACTCGCGACGGCGAGCGAGCTCGTCGGGCTGCTGCGCGAGATCGAAGGCCGCCGCTGCACCGCGAGCCCCGCGCAGGCGGTGCGCGCACGCGTGCGTCCGCTGTCGATCTCGGTCGCCGCGTTCCCGCGCGGCAACGCGGCGACGGGCGGCACGCGCGCGCAGGACGTCGCGTCGCTGCTCGCCAAGCAGGAGGCGGGCGCGGACTTCGCGATCACGCAGGTGTTCTACGACGCCGAGGCGTACCTGGGCCTCGTGGCCGAGGCACGCGAGGCGGGCGTCGTGATCCCGATCATCCCGGGCATCATCCCGACGACCGACCCGGCCCGGCTCGTGCGCGTCGCCGAGCTCACGGGCGTGCCCGTGCCGCGCGACCTGCTCGACCACCTGGGCGCGGCCGACGACGACGCCGAGCGGCACCGGCGCGGCATCCGCGCGGGCGTGGACCTCATCAAGGGGATCCTCGACGGCGGCGCACCCGGCGTGCACCTCTACACGTTCAACAAGCACGAGGCGGCGCTCGACCTGCTCGAGGGCGCGCACCTCGACGGCTCGAGCCGCGACTGACGACCGCCGGGAGCGCCTCGACCCGGCGACCGCCCGGCACCACCACGACCCCGCACCACGACGAACCGAAGGCTGGACCCCCATGAGCGAGACCCCGCAGTTCCCGACCGGCTCCGTGCTCGGCTACCCGCGCATCGGCCCGCGCCGCGAGCTCAAGAAGGCCCTCGAGGCGTTCTGGGCCGGACGCAGCACGGCCGACGAGGTCGAGGCGGCCGCCGCGGCCCTGCGCCGCCGCACGCGCGAGCGCCTCGTCGAGCTCGGCCTGCCGAAGGACGTCCCGGCGATCCCGAGCGCGTTCTCGTTCTACGACCACGTGCTCGACGCGAGCGCGGTCGTCGGCGCGATCCCGGCCCGGTTCGCGGACCTCGTCGGCGAGGACGGCGGGCTCGACCTCGCGGGCTACTCGACGGTCGCGCGCGGCCGCGGTGACGACCTGCCGCTCGAGATGACCAAGTGGTTCGACACCAACTACCACTACCTGGTCCCGGAGATCGGCCCGGAGACGACGTTCTCGTACGTCGGCACGCGGCCCGTCGCGGAGTTCGTCGAGGCGCTCGCCGACGGCGTCGTGACGCGCCCGGTGCTCGTCGGCCCGGTCACGTACCTCGCGCTCGCGAAGGCGACCGAGGGCTCCCCGGACGACTTCGCGCCGATCGACCGCCTGCACGACCTGCTGCCGGTCTACGCGGACCTGCTGCGCGACCTCGCGGCCGCAGGCGCCACGTGGGTCCAGCTCGACGAGCCCGCACTCGTCTCGGAGAGCATCGACGTCCCGGTCGAGCGCCTGCTCGCCGCGACGGCGGACGCCTACCGCGTCCTCGCGACCGAGCTCGCCCGCCCGCAGCGGCCCGCGCTGCTCGTCGCGGCGCCGTACGGCGACCTGGGCGACGCGCTGCCGGTGCTCGCCGCCACCGACGTCGAGGCGATCGGCCTCGACCTGGTCAAGGGCTCGGCACCCGCGCAGGCGGTCCCCGGCCTGGCGTCCAAGACGCTCGTCGCGGGCGTGATCGACGGGCACAACATCTGGCGCGCGGACCTCGACGCCAAGCTCCAGGTGCTCGAGCAACTCGAGGTGCTCGGCGCGGGCGCGGTCACGGTCGGCACGTCGACCTCGCTGTTCCACGTCCCGCACGACACGGCCGACGAGCCGAACCTCGACCCGACGCTGCGGTCCTGGCTCGCGTTCGCGGACCAGAAGGTCGCCGAGGTCGTCACGCTCGCCGAGGGCCTGTCGGAGGGCCGCGAGGCCGTCCACGCCCAGCTCCTCGCGGCGTCCGACGCGGTCGCGTCGCGGCGCTCCGCGGCGGGCGTCGTGCGGCCCGAGGTCCGCGAGCGCACGGGCTCGCTCACGGACGACGCGTTCTCGCGCGGCCCGTTCGACGAGCGCAAGGCCGCGCAGACGGCACGCCTGTCGCTCCCGCCGCTGCCGACCACGACCATCGGCTCGTTCCCGCAGACGCCCGAGATCCGCAAGGCGCGCGCCGCGCACGGCAAGGGCGAGCTCACGGACGAGCAGTACACCGACGAGATGAAGGCGGAGATCCGCCGCGTCGTCGAGCTGCAGGAGCGCATCGGCCTGGACGTGCTGGTGCACGGCGAGCCCGAGCGCAACGACATGGTGCAGTACTTCGCCGAGAACCTCGACGGGTTCGCGGTCACGGAGAACGGCTGGGTGCAGTCGTACGGCTCGCGCTGCACGCGCCCGTCGATCCTGTGGGGCGACGTCTCGCGGCCCGCGCCGATCACGGTCGACTGGACCACGTACACGCAGTCGCTCACGACCAAGCCGGTCAAGGGCATGCTCACCGGTCCGGTGACGATCCTCGCGTGGAGCTTCGTGCGCGACGACCAGCCGCTGCGCGAGACCGCCAACCAGGTGGCCCTCGCGCTGCGCGACGAGATCGCCGACCTCGAGGCCGCGGGCATCGCGGTCATCCAGGTCGACGAGCCCGCGCTGCGCGAGCTGCTCCCGCTGCGCGCCGCGGACCACGCGGACTACCTCGACTGGTCGGTGCGCTCGTTCCGGCTCGCGACCGCGGGCGTGCGCCCCGACACGCAGATCCACACGCACCTGTGCTACTCGGAGTTCGGCCAGATCATGGGTGCGATCGACGGTCTCGACGCCGATGTGACGTCGATCGAGGCCGCGCGCTCGAAGATGGAGATCGTCGAGGACATCGCCGCCGCGGGCTACCCGCGCGCGGTCGGCCCGGGCGTGTACGACATCCACTCGCCGCGCGTCCCGTCGACCGAGGAGATCACCGACCTCCTCGCGGGCGCCGTCAAGGCCATCGCGACCGACCAGCTCTGGGTCAACCCCGACTGCGGCCTCAAGACCCGCCGCTACGAGGAGACGACCGCGAGCCTCGAGCACATGCTCGCCGCGACGCACGCGGTCCGCGCGACGCTCTGACGCACAGCACCCCGCAGCACCGCACGACGGACGGGTCGACCACCGCGAGGGGTCGGCCCGTCCGTCGTCGCGTGCCGTAGCGTGCGGGGGTGAGCGTGTTCGACGTCCCCCTCGACGAGCTGCGGGACCGCACCAGCCAGAAGTGGCGGGCCTACCCGCCCGACGTCCTGCCGCTGTGGGTCGCGGAGATGGACGCGCGCGTGTGCCCGCCGGTGGCCGACGCGGTCGCCGACGCGATGCGCCGCGGCGACACGGGCTACCCCGCGGGATGCCCGTACCAGGAGGCGTTCGCGGGCTTCGCGCAGCGTCGCTGGGGCTGGGGCGTCGACCCCGCGACGATCACGCTCGTCCCGGACATCATGCAGGGCACGGTCCTCGCGGCCGGACTGGTCACCGAGCCCGGCGACGCGGTCGTCATCAACCCGCCCGTGTACCCGCCGTTCCGCGCGTACACGCGCCGCTCGGGCCGACGCGTCCTGACGGCGGACCTCGGCGCGGACGGTCGCCTCGACCTCGCGGCGCTCGACCGCGCGTTCGCGCAGGCGCGTGCGGGCGGTCGTCGGGCCGCGTACCTGCTGTGCCACCCGCACAACCCGACGGGCACGCTCCACACGCCCGACGAGCTGCGCGCGGTCGGAGAGCTCGCGGCCCGGCACGGCGTGCGCGTCGTGTCCGACGAGGTGCACGCGCCCCTCACGCTCGATGGCGGGTTCGTGTCCGCGACGACGGTGATCCCCGACGCGATCGCGCTCCACTCGGCGTCGAAGGCGTTCCACGTCGCGGGGCTCAAGGCCGCGCTCGCGGTGCCCGGACCGGACGCGACGGCGGACCTCGCGCGGCTCGACCCACTCGTGCAGTCCGAGATCGGGCACGTCCCGGTGCTCGCGCACTCCGCCGCGCTCAACCACGGCGACGCGTGGCTCGACGAGACGCTCGACTCGCTGCGCGAGAACCGCGCGCACCTGCGGGCGGAGCTCGCGGCGCGGCTGCCGCTCGTGCGCTGGACGCCCGGTGCCGCGACGTACTTCGCGTGGCTCGACCTGCGCGAGCTGCGGCCCGACGACGACGACCCCGCGCGTCACCTGCTCGAGCACGCGCGCGTCGCGGTCAACCCCGGCCTGACGTTCGGTGCTCCCGGCGCGGGACACGTGCGGTTGAACTTCGCGACGTCGCCCGCGATCCTCACCGAGGCCGTGACCCGCATCGTCTCGGCGGTCTGACGCCCCGTCAGCGCACCGCGCGCACCAGGTGCTCGACGATCCGCACGTCCGAGTCGAGCCACGGCACGTCGCCCCACCGCGCGACGGGCAGCCACCGCACCTCGTCGTGCTCGACGAGCGGCGCGGGCGTACCGGACGTCAGGCGCGCCCACCACAGCCGCATCGTGTACGCGTCGGTGAGGATCCACGCCCCGTCGTCGGGCCCGGTCACCTCGGTGCCGACCTCGACCTCGACGCCGAGCTCCTCACGCAGCTCGCGGTGCAGCGCCGCGAGCGGTGAGGGGTCCGCGTCGTCGAGCTTCCCGCCCGGGAACTCCCAGCGCCCCGCGAGCGCCGCGGGCCGCGACCGGCGTGCGGCGAGCAGGCGGGTCGGTCGCGCGAGGTCGTCGACGATCGCGGCGGCCACGACGAGTCTGCGGGTCACGCCGGGCAGTCTGTCACCCGAGCGCAGGCTCGTCGGACCCGGTCCGGCGACCAGGGCCTCCGGGCACGGCGACGGCCCGTCCTGTTCCGCCAGGACGGGCCGGTCGGGGTGTGCCCGCGCGGGGGACGGCCGCTCGACGACGAGCGGCGGGGCAGCGAAGAAGTAGAGGGCGGGGTCAGCGGATGCCGTGCTCGACCGCCCAGGCGACCGCCTCGGCGCGCGTGGAGACGCCGATCTTGCGGTAGACGCTGCGCACCTGCGACTTGACGGTGTTGCGCGTGACGAACAGGCGGGTGGCGATCTCCTCGAGCGTGACGTCCTCGGCGAGCTCGGCGAGCACCACGCGCTCACGACGGGTGAGGCTCTCCGCACCGGTGATGGTCGGGGTGGTCTCCAGCATGCTCATGTTGTCCTCCGATCGGCTGCACGGACCCGGTGGAACCGGGGGTCCGCGGGGGCGTTCGTCGGATGAGAGGGGTGCGCGAGCCGACTATGACGCCGTTTCGCGAACTTCTTTTTCACCGAACGTGGCCGCACCCACGGTTCGTCCTGCTGTGCCCACAATGAACGCGAGGTCCGGTGCCAGATACACCCGACCCGCGTCAGGGCCGTCGCTTCACCCGATCGGCCCCGGACCCGTCGTTCTGAGCGACGCGCGCCTGGAAGTCCCGCCGGAGGGTCCTCCCGACCGGCTCCTCACCCGGCCGCGTGCGCCTGGTACTCCTCGGCGGTGAGCAGCGGACCGGTGCCGCTGACGTCGACCTTGACGAGCCACCCCGCCCCGAACGGGTCGGAGTTGACGACCGACGGGTCGTCCACGGCGGCCGAGTTGACCTCGACGACCGTGCCGGACACGGGCGAGAACAGCTCGGACACGGACTTCGTCGACTCGATCTCGCCGATGACGGCACCGGCCTCGATCGTGTCGCCGACGGCGGGCAGCTCGAGGTAGACGATGTCGCCCAGCGCCTCGGCGGCCACGGACGTGATGCCCACGGTCGCGGGGCTGCCGGTCGTCAGCCACTCGTGCTCGAGCGTGTACTGGAGGTCGGCCGGGAGGCCGGAAGCGTCGGTCATGGGTGCTCCGCTCGTGTTCCTAGGAGGAGGTCTACCGGGGTCGGCGGTAGAAGGGAAGTGGGACGACGCGCACGGGCTCGTGACGGCCGCGCACGTCGACCGCGAGCTCCGTCCCCGCGGCCGACACCTCGGGCGTCACGTACGCCATGGCGACAGGGTGCCCGAGCGTGGGCGACGGCGCACCCGACGTCACGGTGCCGACGCTCGCGCCGCTCGGCGTCACGACGGCGTACCCGTGCCGGGCCGCGCGCCGCGAGAGGCCCTCGAGCCCGACGAGCGTGCGGGACGGCGTCGCGTGCGCGCGCGCCTCGAGCGCGGCCCGTCCGACGAACGGCAGGGGCGCGCCCTCGTCGTCGACCTTGTCGAGCCGCACCACGCGACCGAGCCCGGCGTCGTGCGGCGCGGTCGTCGTGTCGAGCTCGTTGCCGTACAGCGGCATGCCGGCCTCGAGGCGCAGCGAGTCGCGCGCGGACAGGCCCGCGGGCACCAGGCCGAGCGGCGTGCCCGCGGCGAGCACGGCCTGCCACACGTGCGCGGCGGCGGGTGCGTCGACGAACAGCTCGAAGCCGTCCTCACCCGTGTAGCCGGTGCGTGCGACGAGCGCGGTGACGCCCGCGACCGTGGCCGGCACGGACGCGTAGTACTTCAGCGCGCGCACCGCGTCGGCCTGCGCCGGGTCGTCGACGAGCCCGACGACGATCTCCTGCGCACGCGGACCCTGCACCGCGATCAGCGCGGTCTCGAGCGAACGGTCCGTCAGGACGGCGTCCGGGCGGCCCGCCAGGCGCTCGGTGAGCGCGTCGCGGACCACGTCGACGTTCGACGCGTTGGCGACGACGAGGTAGCGGCGGTGCCCGAGGGTCTCGTCGGCGTCGTCGTCGGACAGCCGGTACACGACGAGGTCGTCGAGCACTCCCCCGTCCGGGGCGCAGATCATCGTGTAGCGCGCCCGGCCCGGCTCGAGCGCCGTGAGGTTCCCGACGAGCGCGCGGTCGAGCGCGTCGCCCGCACCGGGGCCCGTGACCCACAGCTCGCCCATGTGCGAGAGGTCGAACAGCCCGGCGGCCGTGCGCACCGCGGTGTGCTCCGCGACGTCCGAGCCGTACCGCAGGGGCATCTGCCACCCCGCGAAGTCGGTGAGCGCGGCGCCCAGCGCGACGTGCTCGTCGTGCAGGGGCGACCGACGGGCGGTCGTGGGCTCGGGCTGGTCGCTCATCGCACGCTCCTGCGGCTCGGGGATCGGGTCGTGGTCGTCGGGCGCACCCTCGTCGGCATCGTCGGGCTCACTCCGCGAACGCCTCGACGGGCGGGCACGAGCACACGAGGTTGCGGTCGCCGCGCGCGCCGTCGATGCGGCGCACGGGCGGCCAGTACTTGCCGCGGCGCAGGCCGGGCACGGGGAACGCCGCCAGCTCGCGGCCGTACGGGTGGTTCCACGAGTCGGCCGAGACGGACGCGGCCGTGTGCGGGGCCTGGCGCAGCGGCGAGTCCTCGAGCGGCCACGTCCCCGCGGCGACCTCGTCGATCTCGGCGCGGATCGCGACCATCGCCTCGACGAACCGGTCGAGCTCGGCGAGGTCCTCGCTCTCGGTCGGCTCGACCATGAGCGTGCCGGGCACCGGGAACGCGAGCGTCGGCGCGTGGAACCCGTAGTCCATGAGGCGCTTCGCGACGTCCTCGGCCGTGACGCCCGTGGCCTTCGTGAGGTCCCGCAGGTCGAGGATGCACTCGTGCGCGACGAGCCCGCCCGGCCCGGTATAGAGCACCGGGAAGTGGTCGCGCAGGCGGGTCGCGAGGTAGTTCGCGGCGAGCACCGCGGTCTCGGTCGCGCGGCGCAGGCCGTCGGGACCCATGAGGGCGACGTACGCCCACGAGATCGGCAGGATGCCCGCCGAGCCCCACGGCGCGGCGGACACCGGCGGGACGGTCGCCCCGCCCGCGGCGCGCGCCGCGTCGGGCGTGCGCGCGCTCGTCGTCGGGTCCCCGGGCAGGTACGGCGCGAGGTGTGCCGCGACCGCGACGGGGCCGACGCCCGGCCCGCCACCACCGTGCGGGATGCAGAACGTCTTGTGCAGGTTGAGGTGCGAGACGTCGCCGCCGAGCTCACCCGGCCGCGCGAGGCCGACGAGCGCGTTGAGGTTCGCGCCGTCGATGTACACCTGACCGCCGGCCCGGTGCACCAGGTCGCACACCTCGCGCACGTGCGCCTCGTACACGCCGTGCGTCGACGGGTACGTGATCATGATCGCCGCGACCCGGTCGCCGTGCTCCTCGAGCTTCGCGCGCAGGTCGTCGAGCAGGATCTCGCCGTCGTCGGCCGTCGCGACGACGACCACGCGCAGGCCCGCGAGCGCCGCCGACGCCGCGTTCGTCCCGTGCGCCGACGCGGGGATGAGGCACACGTCGCGCTGCGCCTGACCGTTCGCGTGGTGGTACGCCTTGATCGCGAGCAGCCCCGCGAACTCGCCCTGCGACCCGCCGTTCGGCTGCACCGAGACCGCCGCGTAGCCCGTGATCTCCGCGAGCCAGTCCTGCAGCTGCGTCACGAGCTCGGCGTAGCCCGCGGTCTGGTCCGCGGGTGCGTACGGGTGGACCTGCGCGAGCTGCGGCCAGGAGATCGGCTCCATCTCCGCCGCCGCGTTGAGCTTCATGGTGCACGAGCCCAGCGGGATCATCGTGCGGTCGAGCGCGAGGTCCTGGTCCGACAGGCGGCGCAGGTAGCGCATCATCGCCGTCTCCGACCGGTACAGGTGGAACACCGGGTGCGTGAGGTACGCGTCGGTGCGCGCGGCCCACGTCGGCAGCTCGGGCAGGGGCGGCAGCGCCACGTAGGTGACGTCCACGCCCGCCTCGACGGTGCCGGACCCGTCACGGGTCGCGCCCGCGTCGACGAAGGCCCCGTAGACGGCGCTCACGTCGTCGGTCGTCGTCGTCTCGTCCGTGCTCACCTGCACGTGGTCGGCGTCGACGACGAGCACGTTCACGCCCCGGCGGACCGCGGCCGCCCCCACGGCGGAGGCGAGACCCGGCACCACGGCGCGCACCGTGTCGAACACGACGTCGTGCTCGATGCGCACCCCGACCTGCCGCAGCGAGCGCGCGAGCGTGTCCGCGTGCCGCTTGGTCCGCTCCGCGATCGCCCGCAGGCCGTCGGGCCCGTGGTGGACGGCGTACATCGACGCGACGATCGCGAGCAGCGCCTGCGCCGTGCAGATGTTGCTCGTGGCCTTCTCGCGGCGGATGTGCTGCTCGCGCGTCTGCAGCGCGAGCCGGTACGCCGGCGCGCCGTCCGCGTCGACCGAGACGCCCACGAGGCGGCCCGGGAGCATGCGCTCGAGACCCTCGCGCACGGCCATGAACGCCGCGTGCGGACCGCCGCCGAACAGCGGCACCCCGAAGCGCTGCGCCGACCCCACCGCGACGTCCGCGCCCAGCGTGCCCGGCGACGT
>Ga0206103_100383_pt1 | contig 25939 bp, 22 predicted proteins | sample 1B5Ametagenome_FD_148638 | JGI IMG/M metagenome (GOLD analysis project Ga0206103, IMG submission 148638) | Enriched microbial communities from leaf-cutter ant dump, University of Wisconsin, Madison, United States - 1B5A | ecosystem: Environmental > Terrestrial > Nest > Insects nest > Nest dump... | reverse complement strand
CTGGGTCCCTCGCGCGCGCACGCGCATGGGCGCCGCTTGGGTTGCGGCCCGAGCGGGCGGCCGGGTCAGCACGCTCACCCCCGCCGCGACGGCGGCGATGAGGCACGCCTGAATGAGGGCAATGAGGGCTGCGCTGCGAAGGTCAAAGAAGGCGGTGAGCTCGAGGTAGGCGGCGGTCTCGAGGGTCTGGATCCGCGTCCCGCCCAGCACGAGCACGATCGCAAAGGAAGTGGAGCAGAACAGGAATGTGATCGCCGCAGCGCCGCCAACGGCGCGCCGCACGGCTGGCCACACAACGCGCCGCGCTGCCTGCGCAGGCGAGGCACCAAGAGTGCGCGCGGCTGCAACAAGGCGTTCGTCGAGCCCCTCGAGCGCAGGCCCCACCGTGCGCAGCACCACGGCCACGTTGAAGAACGCGAGAGCGGCGATGATCGCAGGCAGTCCGTGCCGGGCGCCAAGCACCGGGATCACATCGCGCTGAAGTGTGAGAAAGGCGAGCGCCACCACCACGGTGGGAAGCACAAAGGGGGCCGTGAGCGCGGCGCCCACCACGCGTGAGCCGCGCCAGCGTCGGCGGTAGAGCGCCCAGGCCGCCGGTAGGCCCACCGCGAGAGTCAGCGCTGTGCCCGCGCCTGCCAGCCAGAGCGTCGTGCCGGCAGCATCGACGACGCTGCGGGCAGATATCCCGGCGCCGTCCTGTGAGCCGCCCAGCACGGCCCGGCGCACCGTCGCGAGTAGCGGCCACGCAAAGAACACGCCCAGGAACACGACGGGAACGGCCGCAGCAAGTGCCGCGACCGTCCCGCGCCGTGCAATGGGTGGCATGGGGTTAGCGGCCTTCGATCACAATCTCGGACCACTCGCGCAGCAAGCGGTCACGGTGCTCGGCGATGTGGGCCGGGTCCATGATGACGGGGTTCTGGGCCAGCGGCGCAAACTGCTCCCAGGTGGCAGGGATAGTTGCCGTAGGGGAGATCGGGTACACGTACATGTTCTCCGGCAGTGCGCTTTGCACGGTGTCGCTGAGGAGCCAGTCAACAACGGCCTGCGCGCCCTCAGGGTTCGCGGCGCCGTCCAGCACGCCCGCGTACTCGGTTTGGCGGAAGCACGTGTCAAGCAGGGCGGCCGTGGTGGGCTCGCCATCGATCACCTCGGAGGGAGGGGACGACGCGTAGCTGAGGACGATGGGGAAGTCGCCGCCGTAGTTGGGGGCGGAGAAGTCAACAAAGTACGTATCCGACCATCCGGCACTCACCTTGAGGCCGTTGTCACGCAGCTGACGCCAATAGTCGGCCCAGCCGTCGCCGTACGTCGCATATGTTGCGAGCAGGAGGGCGAGCCCGGGTGAGGACGTGGTGGGGTTGGAGACGGAGACCATGCCCGCGTAGGCGGGGTCGAGGAGGTCTTCGAAAGTGGCGGGTGCGGGGTTGCCCGCGTCAAAGGCGGCAAGGTCCACGTTGAAGCACACGTCAGAGAAGTCGATGGCGGTGAGCTTGCCGTCAACGGACTCGACCGCGTGTGGTGAGACGTAATCCGCAAGCGCGCCCGATGCGATGGCCCGCGACGCGAACGTGTTGTCGATGCCGTAGACCGCATCGCCCAGCGGCGCACCAGCTGTGAGTGCGATCTGGTTTGTCAGCACGCCTGCGTCGCCAACGGGTTCAAAGCTCACGTCGATGCCGGTGGTGGCCGTGAAGTCCGCGATGACGTCCTCCGGCAGTGCGAAGCTGTCGTAGACCAGAACGGTGACGGAACCGCCCGCGGCGGGGGCAGCGTCGGCCCCTTGAGGTGCCGCGGTGGACGCGGCCGACGCTGGGGCGTCGCTTCCGCTCGCACAGGCGCCAAGGAGCAGCGCGCCTGCCGTTGCGATACCGATGGCGAATGAGACTTTCATGATTCCTCCCATGTCAGGAGGGGACGAGACTCGACTCCCTACGCCGGTGCGAGCCGGATCAGGTTCGAGGGTCTGCGGCTGGTCCGCACTCTCAGCGCTCTTGCCGTGTGGCGAAGCGCTCCCCTGTCGTGTGCTGTCACCATACCCCCGGTTGGTGGTGGGGAGTAAATTGCCTGCTAGGGGATGAGATCAGGCGGAAGGGAGTCAGCACGATCGCCGTGCCCGCCCGTCGCAGGCCTCCGGCCCAGAGCACTACGGTGAGGATCTTCGCCCACCACATACAGTGGGCGTCCGAGCGCGCGATTGACGGTCACACCGATGTACTCAGAGATGGTCCCGAGCGCGAAAAGAATCGCGCCCGAACTCACAAGTACGACAATCACAGTGGATGCCCATCCGTGAGGGAAGTCGCTACCAGCGAAATACGCGATGACAATCACGATCGTCAGCGCAAGTCCTGCGCAGGCAAAGAGAGCGCCCAACGCACTCACGACGCGCAGGCCCCGTGTGCCGCTCGTCAGGACCATTCGCCAAAAGTGTGAGAAGAGTCGCCGCGTTGAGTAGCCCGAAACGCGATCGCCCTCGTCGCGAAGCAGAACGTCGGTGGTGCTCGGCGTCGGCGCAATCCACGACAGGGCAACGTCAAGGTAGACGCCAGCGCCGGTCTGCTCGACGACACGCCTGCCGAGGCTGCCGAGCATGAGTCGGTAGCTCTGGTGAACTCGTGCGCTGGTGTTACCCAGCATGCTGCTCAAGATCACCTTTGCCACGCGAGACGCGGTATTGCGCAGGAAGCCGTGGGACGGCTTGTTAATGGGCCGTGCATAGACGAGTGGCGCCTGGTCAGTCATCGCGGTATCGAGCATCTTGGGGATGAACGCTGGGTCATGTTGCCCGTCCTCATCCAGGGTGACGACCCAGTCTCCAACCGAGGCTTCAATACCGGCCATCGTTGCAGCATGCTGCCCGTAGTTCCTTGTCAACCAGACGGCACGAACATGAGAGTTGGCTGACTCAAGGTGGCGAATGACTCGTTCGGATCCGTCATGACCGTGATCCCATGCGAGCACGACCTCACACACCCGAAAGACATGCCCCTTCTCGGTGCGCGAAGGCTCACGGTACTGGTTGAGTTCTTCGACGACTTTCGCGAGCGTGTGCTCGCCCCCATACACGGGGATGACGACGCTAATGGTGTGGGTATCAGTCTCGCCCTCACCTGTGTTCCTGGCCACGTTGCGAGACGGTATCACGGACGTGTTTGCGCCGATAGGCGTTCGTAGAGTGCTCGGTACCATAGGCGCGATCGAGAAAGGACGCCGCTTCGTGGCACAACCCCAGCAGACTCAGCCCGCAGAGAGCGGCGATCGCTCGGTGAGCGCACGTCTTCTCGCGAGCGAACAGATCCGTTTCATTCTCGTTGGAGTGTTCAACACGGGTTTCGGGTTTGCATTATTCGTGGCTCTCGAGCTCGTGCTCACCGGTGACCGGAGCTACTTCCTTAGCCTGTGTGCCTCATACGCGATCTCGACCCTGACGGCGTTCGTGTTGCACCGCCACTTCACTTATCGCAAGTCGGGCACGGGCAGCATGGTCGTCGACTTCATTCGGTTCGAGGGTGTCTATCTTGTGTCACTCGGAGTCAACGCCGTCGTGTTGCCACTCTTGGTGGAGGGCGCTCACATCCCGTCGATTCCCGCGCAGGCGATCGCCGTGTGCATCACCACGGCTATCAGCTACTTCGGCCACAAGTTCTTCTCGTTTCGGCGTCCAACGAAGGTGGCCCCCACTGAGGTGAGTGGCACGACGCCGGCAAATCACTAAGGGCGCAGGCTCCAGATACTTGTGTCCAACTGATCGTTGGCCGAGTCGTGGTGCGCCACGAGGTCAAAATCCTCAGGAAAGTTGATTCCACAGCCGTCGCTCAGATGTGAATGCATGAGATCGAACGAGGTCGTGCCTTGCTTCACCCAATCGGGTTGAAGGACCACGAGTTCATCGGGGCGGGCGCCATCGCAGGCCTCGCTTACGGACTGGAACGACACCGGCCAGAAGTCGGCAAGCCAAGGACTCGCGTAATTGCTGTTGTTGAAAATAAGGAGTGCACCGGGCGACTCCAGGGATAGCGTCGGGATGTCTTGTGCGCCGGGCGCCTGCCCTTGCAGCGTGAGCCAATCCGCCCAGAGAGCTTCCTCTTTCGTCAACAAGATGCCCTCAAGGTACGGGGCGCTCGTGGTGTACCCCTGATTGAGGTAGGACGTTGACCGGTAGGGGTGGTTGCGCACCTCTCCCGCCACCTGTGTTGCAGAAATGAGGACGAAGATGGTGAGGAATGCCACCGGAATCGTTGCAAGGCTCCTGTCGCTGGTTTCGATACGCCTTGCCACGAGCAACAATCCGATTGCGAAGACGGTGGCCCACAACGTCGATGCGTAAAGCAACTGTCCGGTGATGTACATGTTGGTACCGAACGCAGAAATGAAGGGGGCGGCGACGATCGCGAGGCCACCCACCGCGTGCGCGATGTGGATCCGCCGAGTCCCCGACGCAGCCTTCGAAACGGCGAACGCCGCGACATACGCCACTGTTGCCGTCCCTGCCATCAAGAGGATGAAGCGCCCAAGAGTCGGAAAACTGTCGACACGAGGGAGGGTTGTGATGGACAGGGCGGCAAGGACGCCCGCTGTCACTCCTCCTGCGCGCAAGAGTGAAGCGTCGTTGCCGTCACGGGTCGCCGCCAGCAGGATGAGCCCCACAGCGAGCGCAAATAGGCCGACGGGGACGAGTAAGTCCTGAACAGCGTCGCCAAGCGACTGCTGATAGGTGTTCAACAACGCCAACGGAGAGTGGCCGTTCGCCTCACGTGCGTCGCCGTCAAACAGCAAGTGGCCGATGCTCGATGCGAAATGTCCAATGGGAAAATCTGTGACAACGAGCCCGAGCATCGCAAGAGCGGCACCCGCTGTCGCGGAGAGCAGGCGCTGGAAAAGGCGCAACGCCTTGTCGCTCACGACTATCGCCACAACAGCAACCACGCCAAATGCTACGCCGGACGTGAATTTCGAGATCAATAGAAAGACGTTGCCGAAGCCCAGCGCGGCCCAGATGGCTGCCCGAAGCCGAGCTGACGTGACGAAGTACCCCTCTCTCTTGCGGGCCACCAGCGCGGCAATGGCGAGTGCCCCAAGTTGCGAGAGGATCGCCGTGAGCTCGTTGTACGCGAAGTAGCGAGGGGGAAAACTCCACGCGAGAAAGGTGCCGATCTGGGCGACGGTGAGGACGGCCCACCACTCCCAGCGGCGAAGCCGAAAGCCGAAGTAGGCGGCAAGCCTCGTCAATACGATGGTGAGCAGAACTGTCAGTGCGCCGTAGGCGACGTAGCGGACGATGCGCCACACGAGAATGCTCTCTCCGAGCCACTCAAATGGCCGGTGGAGGAGGTGCTGGTAGCCCCACGCTTCAGCTTCAGTGATGCGGCTGTTTTCAATGAGGCTGTACGACCAGGCCTCATCCGACCAGTCAAATCCGCGTCTCAGCACATAGAGAATGACCACGTGGACTGACACCGCCGCAAGGGCGGCGGCCCACACCCAGAGTTGAGGGCGAGCCGGGGATAGGCGCGGGCGAACGTCGGCGAGTTTCACATGTAGTCCTTTCATCAGCCGCGAGCCAGTCCCCGGCGCCCAGGATCACCTGGCACCAGCCGTCGCTAACGGTCCTGGTTGCCGTCGTCGGTATGCGACGTCGAGGAGATTGTGGACTCCTCAACCTTGATAGGCACCTCTCGCTCGTCGCACGAGGACGAGCGACGTAATGCGAACAGCACTCCAGCAACGGCCACCGCGAAACTGACGACGCCAAGAACCCACACCATGTTTGGCGTGAGCGGCATGTCCCACCACCATTCCCGCTCAGCATCGAGGCTTGCACCCTGATTGTCCACACCCGTGACATAGCGTCGGATGTTGGTGTGCAGGGCCACAGCGTTGGCGGCCGTGACGGCCACTCCCACGAGCGTGAGTTGAGCGCGAGTGAGGCCGAGGTCGTCGCGCCGGAAGCCAAGCGTCGCAACGCCTACCAAGACGATCATCAGCGGGTAGACGTAGCGGGGCTGGACACCGGCGCCAACGTTGATGCCCTCGCGAACAAGGATGTAGAGCGGAATCGCAATGAGAGCGCCGAACAGGACCAGCAGCACAAGCGACTTGCGCCTATCTAGCTTCGCGAGCCCCACAAATATGACGGCCAAGACGATGCCGATCATGGGAAACCACACAGTTGAGGGCATGGGGGTGTCGAGCCATCCAAGGCCCCATGAGCCGAGAGCGCCCGCCCACAAGAAGGGCATGTTGATGAGGTTCTCGACCGTCGCCGTCAATATCCCCCCGAGAGAGTGGTCGGCTGCGCTTTCGCGCAGCACAATGCCTGAGTCGCCTGATGTGAGGAAGAACGCGGCAGATATGGCGATGAGTGCAAGCGGCAAGATCGCACGTCGCAGTGCTGATCGCGTGCGTGGGGCGGCAAGGACCGCCGTCAACACTGCCGTCATAGCGGCATAAAGCGCGGCATCGGCACGAGCACCCGCAGCCATCACGGTCAAGAGAGTCGCGAGTGCGCCAAACGCGATTTGTGGCCGCCGTGCAGTCGCCTCCCAATAGGCAACGAGAGCGACCCACAGTGTCGCGCCGCTGATGACAGCCCAACTGCTCGGATTTTGGCTGGGAATGATGAATACGCCAAGTGGGACGAGAGTGGCAAGCGACCCCCAGACCAAGGGACCGCGCCGTCCGGGCTTAAGCATGAAGAAGAGCGCAGTCATTGCGCCAACGAAGAGGGCGACGTTCAGCAGGCGCATCGCGATTGCAGAGTGAGAGATATCGTCTCCGGCAAGTACGCTCATCGTCCCGTAGAAGACGGGCGGATAGCCGCCTGCGAAGTTGCCCCGGCTCGTACTCTCAAGTTCCGTCGACAGGGTCGACTGGCACGCCGCGCTCTTGCCGCCCTCGTACGCAAAACAGTTGGATCGGGTGAGGAACTGCGGCACCTCACGCTCGTCGCCCGCCGCGCCCGTCTCACACAAGCCATCACGCTCGCCGAGGCCACACCAAATGCTCGAAAGGTGAAAGTCATCGTCCGGGCTTGAGCCAACCGGAGAGGCTAGTGCCCATGCCGCAAGCGCGAGAAACAACGCAACCGGCACCACGGCTCGCTTGGCGAACCCCCGCGACATTCGTAGTACTGACATTCGCTCACCCTCGTTCCGGTGCCCCACCCGCAAAAGAATCGAACTCTCATGAGCGTCGCACTCGGGTCGTACCGTCACCGTTGGGCGCTCGCGGGACTGACACTACTATTAACCAGGCGGCGTCAGAATCCTGAGGAGGGCCACGTGGTACCCAGCGGGAATAGTGCTCCCGAGGCCCAACTGTCGATCGTGATTCCGACGTTCAACTCCGCACCGTGGCTCCCTTCGACGCTTGCGTCGGTCGTCGAGTCGTTGACGGTCGCGCAATGCGCGGGCGAGATCATCATTGTCGATGACGGTTCGACGGATGACACAGACGCGATGCTGAAGGACTTTGCGAGTTCCGCGCCCTTTTCCGTGCTGATCGTCTCGCAGGAAAATCAGGGCAAGTTTCATGCGCGCGTCGCAGGCGTGCGAGCGGCCTCGACGGACTTCGTGGTGTTGATGGATTCGCGAGTACTTCTCGACCCAGGCGCAATCGCGTATCTGCTAGAGAACCGCGACCCTGCGAACCCTGGCCAACCATGGAACGGACATGTGCCCACGGATCCACGGGCCTCGATCGTCGGACAGTTCTGGACGGTACCCACTTATGTCTTTTGGGGCTCGTACCTAGGCAACCCAAGCCCGACGTTCATTACGCCAGGTAACTTTGACCGTGTTCCTAAGGGAACCACCTTGGTCGCCATGTCTCGCGGACTGTTCGAGGCTGCTTGTGACGCAAACACGCCAGAGGCGAATGCTCACCTCGCATCTGACGACACGAAGATCCTCAGGTGGATCGCGTCCCGCGAGGCGATTCGTCTTGAGCCAGGGTTCTCTGCCACGTACAGGCCGCGCACCTCAGTGCGCCAGTTCCTGTCGCACTCGTTCTTGCGGGGCACGCTATTCGTTGATAGCTACGCGGGGACTTCTCTCCTACGAAATGTTGTCCTGGTGTTGCTCGCCCTAGCGCCTTGGATCGCGTTGGCATCGGGCATCGCGCTCGCAATCGCAGGGCCCGCGTGGCTGCTCGCGTCCTTCTTGGTTGTTCTTCTTGTAGCCGCGCTCGCTCCCGCGTTTATCGCCGCAGTAAGGCGCTGTCCGATCAGGGCACTCGCCGCGTACGGTCTCCTTATCGTCCCCTTTGGCTTCACCTTCGCCTCGGGTTTGCTCAGGGGCGTCGTCGTCCACCGTTCCGCCTTCAAGCGCTCCACGTGATGCGCTGAGCGAGGAGTCTGACCCATGATCGTTTTCATCTATGGCACAACAGCTGAGGCAATCAAGATTGCGCCTGTTGCGCGCCGCCTCAAGAGCCGGGGCATCCCCTACGAGAGTTGGGTCACCTACCAGCACACAGATTCCCTTCGCACAATCATCCCTGAACTCGGTCTCGATGCGCCTACTCGGGTGATCGCTGATGGAAATCGCGGCCGCCCTTTGCGTAGTTCTTTCGATGTGCTCAGGTGGCTGGCTTCGGTCGCAACGTGGACGCTTAAGAATGCTCGTTCGATTCGCAAGAGCATGCCGAAGGGTTCTGTGGTTGTCGTGCACGGTGACACCCTCACCACCGCGTTGGGTGTGATGATCGCCAGGCGCCTTGGATTGCCGTCCGCACACATCGAAGCCGGGTTGCGCTCAGGCAACTGGAGGCATCCGTTCCCTGAGGAACTCGACCGGCGCTTTGCGGGCCGATTTGCCACGATTCATTACCCGCCGTCGCGGGAAGCCGTCGACCACCTTGCGGGCCGTAAGAACGTGGTGTACACCCACGGCAACACGGTGATAGACGCGGTCCTGGATCAGGGCCACGATGCCCACAGCGAGGGCGCGCCTTACGGAGTGGTGTTGTTGCACCGCTATGAGTTCGTCTCAAACAAGCAACTAGTTGAACGTACCTTCGACACGCTGGTCAGCGAAAGCCCCGTGCCGCTCAAGCTCTTGGTCGATGCGTACTCCGGACACGGCCTGCAGGAGACTCTCGACAGGCACGCGGATGCACAACTCACCGTGCAGGGAAAGCTACGCCACCCGGAGTTCATTGGGCTCCTCAAGGGCGCGTCATTTATTGTGACGGATTCTGGCGGCATTCAGGCCGAATCTGCGCTGCTGGGTGTTCCCACACTCATTCACCGTCGTGCGGTAGAACAACGCGAAGGCATCGGCGAGAACATCGTCCTCTCGGAGTGGAATATCGACCGTCTCGGCCACTTCCTTGCAAATTTCGAGGATCTTCGCCGCGAGGTATCGCGTCCTGAAGAGTCACCTTCGGACGTCATCGTTGAAGACCTCTGCCGCCGTGGGTTCTGTAAGTAGAGTGAGATGACAGACCTCCCTGAAGAGCCCCGCCTGCCTAACTGGGGAGCCCGAGGCAGGGCTCTTGCCGGTCAACACGGTGGTGCACTCGTCGGAATCGCGGTTGCGAGTGCGGTTGGCATCGCCGCGACAGCAGGATTTCAGGTAACGGCGTCACGGAAGCTCGGCCCCCAAGATTTCAGCCTTCTGACGGCCTTTCTTGCATTCATTAATATCGCGGCGATTGGCTCAACGGCGCTACGAAATGCCGTAGCGGTCGATGTGGCTGACGCTCGGCCACGGGCGGCGGCTTCCTCTCGTTTCCGTCTAGACAGTTCAGCAATTGAAGCCCTCACTCTGGGCGTCGTATGCACTGTTGCGCTGGTGATCGTGGCTCCCTGGATTTCGGGCGCCCTGCAGTCGAGCGCTTCCGCCCCGTTGATCGCAGCCGCAACTGTGTTGCCCTATTTCCTCTTTGCGAGATCGCTCGGCATCCTGCAGGGCCGCCGCCGCGTCGGCGTGGTCGTGTGGTGGTCAACGCTGGCACAGGTTGTTCAGCTTGTCTTGGCCCTCGTCGTCCTTACCTTGGGTTGGGGCGTCCAGGGGGTGCTCCTCGTGTACTTGGCGACGATGCTTGCGGTTACGTGGGGCTCGTGGCGCATGACGCGGGGGATCAATGTGGCGGTTTCTCGACGGCCTTTTAACTCAACGACAACCGTCGTACTGCTCTTGTCAATCGCCTTTGCCTGGCTCACAAGCGTCGACGTCATTCTCGTGCGCTCGGGTGTTGTCGAGACAGCGGCTGGTTCGTATGCGGCTGGTGCGGTCCTCGTCAAGATGACACTTGTCCTTCCCGCAACCCTGTCGCTGTATCTGCTGCCACGGTTTGTCAGCAGCAAAGGCAATCAGGCACTCAGCCGTTTGGGCGTGAATCTTTCAGTCGGTCTGACGCTTGTTGCGGGTTTCGCGATTGCAGGCGTGCTCGCACTCGCGGGTGAGCCGATCACCAACCTCGTATTCGGTGGCAAGTACGCGGACACTGCGGTCCTGCTGCCGTTGATGGCGCTCGCATGGATCCCCTGGGCAATGACGCAAGCGATCCTCGTGCGCATCACGGCGGTTGCTTCGCAAGCCGGCCTAACTGTCCTCGTGGTCGCGGCTGTAGTTCAGTGGGTTGGAGCGAAGGCGCTCCTGCCGAACCTTGACGCGATGATTGCGCTGAACGGAGCAGTGGGCCTCGTGGCGTTCGCCTTGCTGTTTGTCATCCATCTCACGGCGTCGCGGGACTCGGGGACAACTCCTCGGGAGTGAGTGAATCCACGGCCAGTTCTAATCGTCGCGCCTTGCCTGGTCCTCGGCGTCCTTGAGTCGAAGTTCCAGTAAGGCGACCTGTTCGGCCAGTGCCCGGGTCTTCGACTCAAGAGCTGTCAACTCGGCGCTGTGCTGCAGGCTCACTAAGAAGAGAATGGCGATCGACGCGAAAAAGACAAGGTTGACCGGGACTGAGATTCCAATTGTGGACGCCAGCCAGTCGAGACTTCGGGGAAAGACGCTGGCGGCGAGTGCGAGGAAGCCTGCGGCGAACCACCACACCGCGTGACGCTCGCGCATGCGTCGGCGGCGCAACTGTTCGACTGCGAAACCAAGCACCAAAAGTGAAGCACCGATGCCGAGGAGGTAACTGGCGAGACTCACGTCACTACCTTTGTCCCATAGGTTGAAGATGGCCGGACGTACGCGAAGATAAGAGCGAGGACCGCCCTGCCGAGGTAGATCGCCGACTTGATGGCGTTGTGCGATGGTGTCCCTGTGGTGCGCGACCGCATCGCAACAGGGGTCTGAACTACCCTTAAGCCCGAACGCGCGGCAATCACGAGCGACTCGATTGTGTCTCCCAGGTACTCGGCGGGATAGTGACGCGCAAAGAGAGCTATCGCTCGGGGGCCGCTCGCCCGAAAGCCCGACGTTGTGTCGGTGAGGCGTGTATGAAGAGAACGGCTGAGGACGCTCGCGAGTACGACCATTGCCCACCTGCGTGGGCCTCGCACTTTGTAGCCGCCGACGCCGGCGAAGCGGGCCCCAAGTACGAGGTCAGCTTCACGCAAGTTCTCGACGAGCGTCGGAATCTCTGCTGGGTCATGCTGGCCGTCCGCGTCGACCTGGACTACGACGTCGTGACCGTGGTCGAGCGCATAGTGAAAACCGACCCGCATTGCGCCGCCAACGCCCAAATTGAAAGGAAGTGAAGCAACCCGTGCGCCCGCAGCGAGAGCAACGTTGCGAGTCGCGTCGGTAGAACCATCGTCAACCACAAGAACCGTGGCGCCAGGATTCTCGGAGAGGATGGTTGTCACGACCGCGCCGACCGATTCTTCTTCGTTGAGTGCGGGCACCACAACGAGCACGTTGTGGGAAGCGGCGACCATAGGCGGATCATAGCAACGACGGGAGAGCTGACATCGAGCCATTTGTGGCATGTAGCGCGCTATGATCTTGGCGGTGCGTTGTCGCATCGCGCATCCAATCCACGGCACCTAGGACGACTTTGAAGTTTCGCAGTGCGTTAAGTGCAGTCAGACAAACAGTCCGGGTCGCGCGGACCTCTGGATGGCGGTATGCGGCGTCAAGGGTTGCGGCGCGCTTGTCCCGAGAATCTGCGCCCGCGCACGATCAAGTCCAGGTCTCCCAAGAACTGATCGTGGCGGCGGACTGGACATCTCCACGCCCCTGGTCCACAGCGTCGAGAGATTCCAATTCCGGCCCGTACACCGTCGCGTGGGTCACCTCTCCCCCTAGTCCAGCGAGCGGTGGCCATCAGAACATGTTTCGCTTCATCAAGTTCCTTGAAGACGCCGGGCACCGATGCGTTGTCTCGTTGTATGACTGGCGTGGATCGTCTCCTGACCCGCTGGCTATCAAGGCAATGGTTGACAGTCTCGCCGCGTACCCCAACCTCGATGCTCGTTTCGAGTTATACGACCGCACCAAAGGCGTCGGACCGGATGTCGATGCGATCTTTGCAACCGCGTGGGAGACCGCATACCCCGTGTTCGTAGACCCGTCGGCTGCTCGACGTCTGTATTTTGTCCAGGACTTTGAGCCGATGTTCTACGCAACCGGAAGTAACTCGGTTCTCGCGGAGAACACCTACCGCTTTGGATTTCACGGCATCACCGCCGGCAGATGGCTTCAAGCGAAGCTTCGCGATGAATATCGTATGACCGCAGGCTCGTATGACTTTGCTGTGGATCCCTCGACGTATGGCCCAATTGCGGGCGCGAAGCGCGACGGGGTCTTCTTCTATGCACGGCGTGAGACTCCGCGTCGTGGGTTCGAAATCGGTGCAGCAGCGCTTGAAGAGTTTCATCGCATGCGTCCCGATGTGCCAATCCATCTTGCTGGATCTGCCGTTGTGGGCGAAGCGGTCAACTTCCCGTTCACCATGCACACCGGTTTGACGCTCACTCAGCTTAACGAGCTCTACAACACGTGCTCGGCTGGGCTTGTTATCTCTCTGACGAACATGTCGTTACTGCCGCTGGAGATGGTCGCGGCCGGCGTGCGCGTTGTCATGAATGACGCTCCCAATAACACCATGGTGTCTAGCAATCCTTGGTTGCGATACGTACCCGCCTCCCCGGTTGAGATGGCGCACGCATTGGCGGAACTTGTTGACGCGCCACTCGACGACTCTGCCGTCCTCAGAGTCTCCGAGAGCGCAACGTCATTCACATGGGACGACTCGGCGCGACAGTTCGTTGACGCGTTCGAGGAGGCCATGAATGCCTAGGGTGACTGTACTGGGAGCTAACGGCTTCCTTGGCTCTCACCTCGTTGACGCTCTCGTTCGCGAGGGTCACGACGTCACCGCTTTCGACCGCTTCGCACCAAAGGATGCGAGAGTCTTTGAAGCGACCGACATTCGCATTGTGCCGGGCGACTTCATGAATTCCGATGACGTTGCGACCGCAATTCATGGAAGCGACGTTGTGATGCACGCGCTGTCGACGACCAACCCTGCCACTGCGGTGAGGAATCCCATTGCCGACATGACGACGAATGTTGCTCCCACCGTTTCTTTGCTACAGCAGTGCGTCGACGCTGGCATCCGCCGCGTTGATTTCTTGTCGAGTGGTGGCGCGATCTACGGCACGAACAACTTTCGGCCCCACCGTGAGGACGACGCTGCACTCCCAGTCTCTCCCTACGGAATCGGCAAGCTCGCGATTGAGCGCTATCTCGAGTACTTCCGCGTCTCTCACGGGCTCGACTACGCGATCTATCGCGTCTCCAATCCCTTTGGGACAAGGCAACAGCCGGGCCGTCTGCAAGGCTTGATCCCCATCGCGCTCCGTGCGATTCGGGATGGAATTCCGGTTGTCCGGATGGGGGACGGATCGATGGTGCGCGACTACATCTATGTTGAAGATGTCAGCGATGCCCTCGCGCGGCTCGCGGGCCGTGCACTCCAGCATCGCCTCTACAACGTTGGAAGTGGACGGGGGAGGACGGTAAGCGAGATTCTCGAGACTCTCCGTGCGGTCACCGGCACTGACTTTGAGATTGAGGCGCGACCGAGGCCCGCAACCTTCGTCGATTACTCCACCCTCGATGTGACTCGATTTACGGACGAGCACGGACCCATCGAGGTCACTGATTTTCACGTGGCCATCGACCGAACGTGGGGGGCGATCAAGAGTGAACAGTGACACCATGCAATACCTCGTCACAGTTGTAGTGCCGACGTTCAATGGTGAGGAGTTCCTCGCTGAGTTGCTCGACGCGGTCGTGGCTCAAGAGCTTGATGGCGAAATTGATGTACTCGTCATTGACTCGGGATCAACCGATGGCACCCTTGACATAGTGCGTGCACGGCCCTCGGTCAGGCTTCACGAGATTCCAAACAGCGAGTTCGGTCACGGGAAGACTCGCAACCTTGGAATCGCCATGTCCCGCGGGCAGTTCACGGCCTTTCTTACGCATGATGCGGTACCGTCCCACCGCCAGTGGCTCAAGTACTTACTTTCGCCCATGCAAGCTGACGAACGCGTCGCCGCTGTGCTCGGTCCGCAACGCCCGCGTAGCGACTGCTTCCCGCTCCTCAAGTACGAGATGGGTGCTGTATTTGGTAACCAGGGGTCGATTCACGCGATCACCATTTACTCGAAGGACCTTGTACAGGGTGACGAGGAAGCGATGCGGCATGCCGCCTTCCTGTCTGATGTCAACGGCGCCGTGCGCACGGACGTCGTACGCGACCAGGTTCCTTACCGCGACGTCGCCTACGCCGAAGACCAGATGTTGGGCGCTGACCTTCTCGAGGCCGGCTATTGGAAGGCATTTGCTCCTCGGGCTGAGGTGATTCACTCCAACTCGCTCACCTTGCGTGAGTACCGCAAGCGTATGTTTGACGAAACCCTCGCGTTGCGAAAGCTTGGGCTTGCCACGCGCGACATTACTTTTGTCGGGGGCGTATTGCGGGCGCTCAAGGGCACAGTGGGAGACTCGTTGAGGATCATCCGCGATAGCGACTTTGGCCCCTTCGAACGAGTCAAATGGCTTTGTGCCAACCCTGCTTTCCAACTCGTCAAGTGGCGAAGCTTGCGTCACGCGATGCGGGTCGACGTCGATGACGAGGCTACTCGAATCCGTTACTCGCTCGAGGAAGCGCGGCGCGCGGCCGCGCGGGGTTCTGAGGCTAAGGCCGACGAGAGCTAGACCCGATACTGCGCGGACGCGTCTAGTTGGAGAATTCCGCCGGCTGTCGTTTCGCGATCTACGGTGAAAGTCGCTGCAGACCCAACTGCGTCCCACATGAAGCCGTCGGGCGCATCGATCGACACATTCACTACGTAGGTTCCTGTGGTCAACGGCACGTTGTGGAAGTCAAACTCAATGGTGTGTGTGCCTGCACCTGGAGGCAGGGTTGCGCCCGACTCCTTTGCCCCCACCGAAGTCAGGCGCACTCCGGAGGGAGTCATCAGCGAGACAGTGACGTCCCATTCGGGTTGTGGGTCGTGTGCGTCGACGACCACATCGACTGTGACTCGTGAACCGTCTCCTTGGGCCCTTGCCACGGCGTCGACGTGATTAACCGAGTAGATGCGACCCCGTGCACCCGCATCCGACGTTGTGTCCTGGGCACGCTCGATGTATGTCTCGCGGAGGACGCGCAGTCCCTTCTCGGCTTCGCCGTCGTATCGCATCACACCCTGCTTGAGGACAACGACGCGGTCACACAGGCTTCCGACCTGCTCCGCAGAGTGACTGACGAGAACGATCGTCCTTCCATCACGTTGGAACTCAGCGATCTTGTCCATGCACTTGCGCTGGAATGGCTCATCACCCACTGCCAGCACCTCGTCTACGAGCAGCAGATCAGGATCGACGTGGACCGCAACTGCGAAGCCCAGCCGGACGTGCATGCCGGAACTGTAGAACTTCACCTGGGTGTCGATGAACTGCTCGATGCCCGAGAAGTCAATGATGGCGTCGAGATACTTGTCAGTCTCTTTGCGCGACAGGCCAAGGATGGCGGCGTTTAGGTAGATGTTTTCTCTGCCCGTGAGGTCCGGGTGAAAGCCTGCGCCCAACTCCAAGAGGGCGGCGAGCCTGCCTCGCCGGAGTGCCTCTCCGGAGGTGGGTTCAAGGATGCCGCCGACAATTTTGAGCAGGGTGCTCTTTCCTGATCCGTTGTGGCCCACGAGGCCCACCGTCGTGCCTGCTTCGATCTCGAGCGAGATGTCCTTCAGCGCCCAAAATTCGGAGGAGTTCCTGCGCCCTCGCACGAGTGAAAATGCGCGCTCCTTGAGTGACTTCTCCGGGTGCAGCACAAATCGCTTCGACACGTCGCGAACCGAGGCAATGATGGGAGCGTTGGTCATCACACCTCCTGGGCAAAGTTGCCTTGAAGTCGGTTGAACACCCAGTGCGCGAACACCAAGAACGCGCACCCGATAGCGAAGCCAAGCACGATCAGCCAGGGCAGGTTAGGTGGCCACCCACCCACCTCAGGACTGGCGCCTGAAGCCCAGAGGCCGCGTTGCATTCCAAGGATGCCGAGGGTGATCGGATTGCAAAGGTATGCCGTCTCGAGCCACGTACCGCCGACCTTCTCGTTCACGAAGCGGAATGAGTAGACCACCGGGGAGGCCCAGAAGAGGACAACGAAGGCCACTTCCACAAGGTGCTCAATGTCGCGGAGGTACACGTTGACGGCGGCGAGCAGGATCCCCAGACCGAGAGCAACAATCGCAATCAAAGCAAAGCCGGCAATCGCGTACGGCAGCGCGCTGAGCGAAGGAACTTCCTTCAAGATGACAATGGCCGCGATCAAGATGATGAACTGTACGAAGAACGTAAAGAGGCCGGAGCCAAGTGACGCAAGGGGGAACACCTCGCGTGGCAGGTAGACCTTCTTGACGAGCCCGCCGTTGTGCACAATCGACTGCGTCGCCTTCTGTACAACCTCCGCGTAAAACGTCCAGCCAGTGAGGCCAATGAAGACGAAGAGCGCAAAATTAGGAATTTGCCGCGAGAGCCCGAGGAGCTCACCGAGGGCAAAGTAGTAGACGAGGAGTTGGGCAAGGGGGCGCAACAAACTCCACGCAATGCCAAGCGAACTGTCCTTGTACCGAGCTCGGATCTCGCGCTTGGTTAGAAGCACCACAAGGTCTCTGCGTGCCCACAACTCCTTAATAGGTGCAAGCGGACCCGAACCTGCCGCCCGGCCTGCGTGACGCAACGGCATTGTTGCGATCGCGGCGCTACGTTGCTCGGCGACGTTGTTTGCCATGGTCTCCCTGCTTCTGCGGTGCAGAGATCGAGTGTATCCGAACAGTGCTGGAGTGATTGCTGACTACTGTGAGGGGATGAACTTTGCTGGCTCTGAACCACGTGAAGCGAACCGACGGATCTCAGTGGCGCTGTGCACCTACAACTCGGGTCATTACATCGACGAGCAGTTAGGGAGCATCCTCGACCAGCACCGCCCCGTCGACGAAATCGTCATCTCCGATGATGGATCGACCGACGACACCCTGGAGCGTGTGCGACGCATCGCCGCCGAACACCCCCATGGTGACGTTGTCCGCATTCTTGACGCGGGGCGCGCAGGTGGCGTCATCAAGAACTTCCAGCGAGCGCTTGAGCACTGCACTGGCGATCTTGTGGTCCTCAGTGACCATGACGACGTCTGGCGGAACGATCGTATTGAAAAGGCGCTAGCGGTGATGCCTGCTGATCCCGCCATTCCAGCGCTTGTCTTCTCCGATGCTCGCCTTGTCGACGAGAACGGCGACCCGCGCGGCAGGACGCTTTTCCAGGCGTACTCAGTGTCCGACGATGAGCTTGAGTGGGTGACGGGCGAGAGGGCTTTTGAGGTCCTCGGGTGGCGAAACATCGTGACGGGTGCGACCGTCATGGTGAATAGGGCGCTCGTGGATGTGGCTCTGCCGTTGCCCGAGCGGTGGATTCACGATGAGTGGATGGCGGTTCTTGCTGCTGCCCTTGGACGCATTCTCGTGATCAAGGAACCTTTGATCGATTACCGTATCCACGGTCGCAATCAGATCGGTGTGCCGCCGCGAAATCCCTTCGCCGTGGCCTTCATTGCACTCAAGGTAGGTAGGGAGCGCTATCACAACCTCCTACTTCGGACGCAGTTCATCGATGATCGGTTGAAGGACGCGCAGGTGGCCGATGAGGTCCACACGTTGCTCGCTGGCCGTATGGAGTTTGAGAAGGCGCGCATGGCCTACGGCCGGTGGCCCCACCGACGCATTCGCGGAATTGTCAAACAGTGGCGCAGTGGCCGGTATCGCGTGTACTCGAGGCAGCCGCTTGGCGAGGCGCTTCGGGATCTCCTGCAGCGCCCATGAGTGCGGTGACCTAGAGGTGGCGCGTTGTCGGTTGCCCTAAGGCGCCGCGCGTTGACCACCATTGATGTGCTTGCACAGCACTCTCCACGATAGACGTGAGGTCATGCTGGGCGGCCCAACCGGTGAGTTCCTTGATCGCATCGACACTCGCGACCACGTTGCTCGGGTCTCCTTGACGGCGTTCTCCGATGATCGGTTCGATGTCTGCTTTCATTGCCATCGCAATGCGACTGACGATGTCGAGCACCGACGTGCCTTCCCCCGTACCGATGTTGAGGGCGCGGTATCCTCGCGCGTTCTGTAGCCAGTCGAGGACCGCGACGTGCGCATGCGCGACATCGGCGACGTGGATGTAATCCCTCACGCAACTGCCGTCGGGAGTGTCGTAATCAGCCCCAAAGACCGTCGGCCTCAACCCGCGTGCCAACTGATCGATGACGATCGCAACGAGGTTGACGATGGTGCGGTCGGCGAGTTCGGGGCGTGTCGCTCCCGCGACGTTGAAGTACCTCAGCGACGCGGCATTGAGGGTGCCAGCGCTCGCAACAGATTCGATGAGGGCTTCGCACGCGAGTTTCGTTGCGCCGTACGGGTTGAGCGGGAGCGTCCGGTGAGACTCGCGGACGATGCCGTCCACTTCGCCATAGACAGACGCCGACGACGACAAGACGAGCGACGAGACGGCTGCCTCACGCATCGCGTCAACAACGGCAAGTGTGGAGCCGATGTTGACGCGGTAGTAAAGGCCGGGGTTCTCGATCGACTCGTCAACTCGTTTTAACGCGGCGAAGTGAATGACGGCATCGCAACGCATTTCGCGCAGTTGCTTCGCCAAATGCGCCGATGCATGAGGAGCCGTGAGATCGAGTTCAAACAGTTCCGCATGACCGATGCGGGAGACGTCCCCGGTGGAAAGGTCGTCAACAACAACGACATCGTCGCCACGGTCCAGCAATTCGTGAACTGCGTGCGAACCGATGTAGCCCGCTCCACCCGTGACGGCAACTCTCATGTCGCCAGCGTAGTTGGTGCCACCGGACGTGCGGCGCGGTAATAGGGGCCGACATTGGTCCCGGAGCCCACTCGTTATGATCGTGACGTGGCGCTCTGTCGCCCGTATCCGCACACCACGATTGGATGCACATGATTCCCGCTGCAAAGCCGTACATCGGAGCCGAGGAGCGCGCCGCGGTCGACCGCGTGCTTGCCTCCGGAATGCTCGCCCAGGGCCCCGAGGTCGCGGCCTTTGAGCAGGAGTTCAGCGAGGTCGTGGGCGGCCGTGAGTGTGTTGCCGTGAACTCCGGAACCTCTGCACTGCACATGGCGTTCATCGCCGCGGGCATCGGCGCCGGTGACGAGGTCATCGTGCCGTCCTTCAGTTTCGCCGCGACAGCGAACTCCGTGGTGCTTGCTGGTGCGACGCCAGTCTTCGTCGACATCGAGATCGACCACTTTAACCTTGATCCCGCCGCTGTCGAGGCGGCAATTACCCCGCGCACTCGCGCAATCATGCCGGTCCACCTCTACGGGCACCCGGCAAATATGCGCGCATTCACTGAGATTGCCGAGCGTCATGACTTACTCGTGTTCGAAGACGCGGCACAGGCCCACGCAGCTTCGCTCGATGGCACCCCGGTTGGCGCCTTCGGCATTGCGGGTTCCTTCTCGTTCTACCCGACCAAGAACATGATGTCCGGCGAAGGCGGCATGGTGAGCACCGGCTCCCCAGAGGTCGCTCGCAACGTTCGCTTGCTCCGCAACCAGGGCATGGAGAAGCGCTACGCGAACGAGGTTGTCGGCTTCAACACCCGCATGACGGACGTTCACGCGGCTATCGGCCGCGTTCAGCTCCAGCGTCTCTCGGGCTGGACTGAAGCCCGCCAGGCGAACGCAGCATTTTTCGACGCTGAACTTGACGGTGTTGTTGTACCGCCGGTGGCGCAGGGTGCGGTCCACGTCTATCACCAATACACGATTCGGGTCGAGTCGCAGGATCGCGACGCCTTTGTCGCCGCACTTGCCGAGCGGGGCGTCGGCTCTGGTGTTTATTACCCGACGCCGATTCACCGCCTTCCCAGCTTCAAGCAGGAACTTGACTTGCCGGTCACTGAACGAGCGGCAGCAGAGGTGGTCTCACTGCCCGTGTATCCGAGCCTGACGCCAGCCGAGCGTGAGCAGATCGTCGAGGCGGTCAACGCTGTCGCCAAGGCAGGTGCCTAATGGCCCTGCGCGCCGGAGTCCTTGGGCTGGGGGTCATGGGGCGTCACCACAGCCGTGTCCTGTCGTCTCTCGAAGGTGTTGAGTTTGTTGGCGTCTATGACCCGTCCGACGCTGTGCCGGAGGTGGTGCAGGGGAAAGACGTAGTCCACAATCTCGAGCGGTTCCTTGACTTGGGCGCTGACTACTGCGTTGTTTCGGCACCCACCATCCATCACCTTGAGCTCGGTAAGGCCCTTGCTGAGCGGGGTATGCACGCGCTTATCGAGAAGCCGGTTGCCTCGACATTCGATGACGCTCGCGAGTTGGCTAGCTTGTTTGCCAAGCACGGTCTTGTGGGTGGCGTTGGTCACATCGAGCGTTACAACGCGGCAGTTCAGGCGGCTCGCCAGCGCATCGAGGACGGTCTCATTGGCGACATCTATCAGATCAGTACCCGCCGCCAGGGCCCCTTCCCAGGTCGCATTGCCGATGTTGGGGTCATCAAGGACCTTGCGACGCATGACATTGATCTGACCGCGTGGGTCACGCAACAGGACTACGTTTCGGTGAACGCACGTACGACGTTCCGCTCTGGTCGAGAGCATGAGGACATGGTTGTGGCCGTGGGCACGTTGTCGAAGGGCACGATCGTCTCGCATACGGTCAATTGGCTGACGCCGTTCAAGGAGCGCACGACGGTCATCACGGGTGAGCGAGGCGCGCTTGTTATTGACACGCTGACTGCCGATCTCACGCACTTCAACAACGGCAACATGAACAACAACTGGGAGCGGTACGCCTCATTCCGCGGAGTGTCGGAAGGCGATGTGACGCGCTTTGCTTTGTCGCGCAAAGAGCCGTTGCTGGCTGAGCACGAGGCATTCCGTGACGCAGTACTCACGGGCGACACCTCGCAGATTGTGACGCTTGATGCCGGGGCGCGCGTGGTTCAGATCGCCGAGAACCTCATCTCAGATGGTCTGCACAACCGGGAACCCGGGCCTAGTCACGCGGCATAGCGCTTTGGTTCGCGAGTTCGTCGACCAGCTTCACCCAGACGCCAACTTGGCGCTCGCCTGACAGCGCTTCGGCGTGCTCGGTTGAGCGCTTCTTCCACTCGGCAACACGCTCAGGAGTGAGTTTGTCGAGGGTCGCTGCGACATCCGCGGCATCAAAGCTCGATGCGACTGCTCCAAGGCCGTACTCGTTGACGAAGCGCACCATCTCGGGCGACGGACCGACCACCACCCCTAGACGTGCCTGGATGTAGTCGAAGAACTTGTTTGGAAGGCACCACGCCTGGTTGAAATTGAGTGGCGCAATGACGGCAAGGCCTACGTCGTACCCGTTGAGCGTCTCTACCAATTGGTCGTAAGGCACCGGGTCCTTGATCTGGACTCGATCCGTTGTGGCTGCGAGGTCGACGAGGTACTGATAGTAGGCCGATCCGTCCTTGAGCAGGTAGAGATCAAAGGTGACGTCTGCCTTCGTATCCCGGACGGCCTCGATCATGACGTGAATCCGACGCGTGGGAGCTGGCGCCCCACTGTGAACGAGCCTGATGGGTCCTGTTGAGGCAGTGGGATTCAGGTTGCGGTATGGCGTTGCGTTGACGACGACTTTCGCGTCGAAGCCGTAGTTCTTGCGGTACTCCTCTGCAATACCGGTACCTACCGTCGTGATCGCATCAGTCTTGGGGACCTCATGCTTGCAGATCCAGCGAAAGTAGGGGGCGACCGTCATGCGCCATTTCCAGTCTTGGTCGTTCTGGCGCGGCGCGTACTCGTGGAGGTCGGTCAGTATGCCTATCCGGGCGCGCAGGCGGAGCGCGAGAGTCATGGTTGCGACGTCGTGGTTCAGAATGATGTCCCATTCGCGGTCGCGAAGCTTGCGCCATGCGTCGAGGTTTCGCGACGACGTCCAGAAGGCAAGGCGGTGCAGTCGCAAGACCAATGTGGCGATGAACAGCCATTTCCGCACGAAGCCTGCGGACTCACCGCGCTTCAGCTCGATGTGGTCATCGACTCCCACTGGCGCCGGACCTACCCCGGCGGTGGTGACTTTGTAACGCTCTTGCAATGCGCGGACTTGCTTGAGTGGGCGAGGCCCGCTACTGATGGGTGCGAAGGTGAGTACCAGGATGCTTGGGCGTTCATGTTGCGGCGCCACTTTGGCTCCTTACTGATTTGACACGACACGACATGATGTCGCTGCACGGTGGTGGACGATGACCTAGCCCGTCTAAACGAGACCCGCGAGTGCGGCCTGCTTGGCAAAGTCGGGCACTTCGCCGACAAGATACTCGAACGTACCCCGCGCAACGACCCGTCCGTCCCGCATGAACGCGATCTGGTCGGCATGCCTGACGGTGGCAAGGCGATGGGCGACGACGATGAGCGTGAGCTCGCCGTGAAGCGAGCGAAGTGATTCGGTCACAGCGCTCTCAGTTGCAGTATCGAGCGCAGAGGTGGCCTCATCCAGCACAAGCACTGAAGGATTGGCATAAAGTGCGCGGGCGATCCCGAGTCGCTGGCGCTGCCCTCCTGAGACACTAATTCCCCTCTCGCCAACGCGCGCTTCGATCCCCTTGTCTCGGTCCTCAACGCTCTCGAGTAACTGAGCCTGGGCAAGGGCCGCTCGAACGCGATCGGGATCGTATGAATTGTCCCAGCACAACGCGACGTTCTGGGCGATCGTCGCGTCAAAGAGAGACACGTCTTGAGGGACATACCCAACCCTCGCCCGCCATGCTGTGGTCGCATGGCTCAATGGAATGCCATCCACCGAAATCTCGCCATGAGTGGGAGTGAGCAGGCCGAGTAAGAGGTTGACCATCGTCGACTTACCGGAACCGGAAGCTCCAACGATTGCAGTCGTCTTGCCAAAAGGCATGTCAAGCGAGACGTTATCGATCGCGCTAGTGGTGGCCGTCGGGTATCTGAATGTAACGTCCTTCACCTGCAGCGTGTTGGGGGATGGTGGAAGTGGAATGTCTGTATCGGCCTCGGCCTCGGCTCGCGCAACTTCTGAGTCCTTGATCTCGTCCAGAATCCTGCGAGCGGGCTCACGGTTGTTAGCCATTGTCGACGTTACGTTCTGGAATCGAACAACCGATGGCGCCATCCGGAAGCCTGCGAGCCCAAAAAGCGCGATCCCTGTTGTAGCGCCCGCGACGCCTTTCGTCGCGAACCCCACTGCGCCCACAAGAACGAAGCCGCCGATGATGCCCGCTTCGAGTACAAAGCGGGGAAGCTGAGAGAGGAATTGCGCATTTGCTCGAGCCTTGACCGTGCGAGTGCGGCTTTCGCGGACCACCTGTTCAATCTGAGCGTTCTTGCCGCGTAGAGTCAGTTCTTTCATGGCCCCAACCATCTCGGTGATGAGACGCGAGGTAAACAGACTTGTGCGGATGTTGACGCGGCCTGCTTCGCGCGCCCGGCGCTGGATCCAGAAGTACAGCATCGCGCCGAGCGCGCCGAGATAGACGAGCGTTACCGCGCCGATCGCAGGGTACGCAGTTCCGAGCACCACCAGGATCGTCGCGAGGGTGACGGCTTCGCCCACCAGGGTCGCGCCCGGCATCGAGTAGCCGACGACGGACTGGTTGACGCTTGAGTCAGTCAAGCGCACGATGTCGGCCGAATTCTTGCTGAGGCGCGAAACCCACGGTGCTCGCATGTACGAACCAAACAAACGCATCCCGAGTTCGAGCTCGTAGCGAGCCGCCTGCCGCGTGGCCCAGTAGAGCGCCCACACAGAGGCCGCTCCCTTCGCCAACGTCAGGATGACGATGCACGCGATCGTAATAAGAACGCCCGCGTCGCCGATCTCGCCGATGACTGGAAGCGTCACCGTATCGCCGGACGCTAGCGGGCCGATGACGAGGGCAAGGAGCGCCAGGGCCGCTGCGTCGAACACCGCCAGTGCTCCAAGAGTCGCACCGTAGCGGTTGAGGAAGCGACGAGCTCCTGGTGGGTACGCGTCAAGCAGTTCGCGGTACAGCGCGATGAGATCCCTCACGTCACGTTCTCCCTATGAACTGGTCGCTCGAACGTCAGTGTAACGATGCACGACGAGCGCCCACGGCTGGCATCACGGACGTGCTAGCGTCGACGCCAGCCGCGGGCCAAGCAACGGCCTTCCGGCCTATGCACCCCGAAGAGGTCCGTCACCAGTGAAGATCACCATTGTCAGCCGCATTTACGCGCCTGAGACTGCTGCCGCTTCCACCTATCTTGCGGCAGTTGCCAAAGCATTCGCGGATCGCGACCACCGCGTCACCGTGATCACGGCACGCCCCCCGAAGGGTCTTGACTTAAACGAGCCGGGCCACATTCGCATCCGCCGTGCTCCCGTGTTACGAGACGCCCACGGATACGTGAGGGGCTACATCCCCTACCTGAGCTTCGACGTGCCCCTGTTCTTCCGTTTGCTCTTTTCGCGACGTGCTGATCTTTACTTCGTCGAGCCCCCGCCCACTACAGGGCTGGTGGTGCGAATGGTGAGCTTCCTGAGGAGGACCCCGTTCGTTTACCGTGCGGCAGACCTGTGGTCAGATGCCGCTGCGACGGTCACCTCGTCGGGCATTGTCTTGCGCGTATTGCGGGCAGTCGAGTTGGGGGCGCTGCGCGCGTCAAGGATGTCCTTCGCGGCCTCGCCAGGCTTGCTTGAGCGGATGCGAAACATCGGAGTCTCGTCGCCGGCGATGGTCGCGGGAAGTGGCGCGGATACCCAGGTCTACCGCTTCGACCCGAGCATGCCGCCCGCTGATTACCCTTACTTTGTTTACGCGGGCACGTACTCGGAGTGGCAGGGAGCCGAGGTGCTTATCGAGGGCTTCGCCAAGTTTGTCGCAGACCATCCCACGTACCGGCTCATATTCATCGGGAGTGGCTCGGAAAGGGCCTTGCTCGAGGAGCGTTCGCGGCGCCTTGGCCTCACGTCGGTCGAGTTTCGTGAGCCGGTGCCAGGGCCCGCACTCAATGTGTTGCTTAATCAGGCGGTTGCGTCGGTTGCAAGTTTGCGGCCGGGCATGGGCTACGACTATGCGTTCCCGAGCAAGATATTCACGGCCCTTGCCGCAGGTTGTCCCGTCATCTTCTCTGGCGTAGGACCCACGGCGCCCTTCATGCGGGAAGCCGCCAACGAGGTTGGCGTTGGTGAAGCCGTCGATTATGACGCGGACCAGGTCAGTGCAGCGATGTGCCGCATTGCCGACTTACCTTCCTCCGCGGATGCTCGCCGTCGCCTCAGTGACTGGACCCACGAGCACCACAGTCTCGCCGCGACATGCGAACGTGTTGTGTCAGCGTGCGAACAGATCGAAGCGCGGTCTCGCATACGAAAGGCGGCGTAGGAGAACTTGGGGCTAGATCCGAGAGGCGTCATCGCCAGCTGCAGGCTGGTCTGGGCGTGGCTGTCTCGCTTGGAGAAGAGCAAGACCGCGAG
>Ga0206103_100381_pt1 | contig 26133 bp, 29 predicted proteins | sample 1B5Ametagenome_FD_148638 | JGI IMG/M metagenome (GOLD analysis project Ga0206103, IMG submission 148638) | Enriched microbial communities from leaf-cutter ant dump, University of Wisconsin, Madison, United States - 1B5A | ecosystem: Environmental > Terrestrial > Nest > Insects nest > Nest dump... | reverse complement strand
CCCGCTGCGCGCGCTCGTCGACCCGCGCGGCTACGACCGCGACGCCCACGACACGATCGACCGCGCCCTCGCCACCTGGCACGAGCTCGCGCTGGACCCGTTCACCACCGGCAAGGACCTGCTCGACATCGACACCCTGAACGAACACCCCGGCCAGTGGTGGGGCGCGCTCGCACCCGACATCGCCCTGACCGTCGCGACGGCAGGCGCCGGTGCCGCCGGTGCGCTCGCAGCACGAACCGCGACGACCGGCGCCCGCATCGCCGAGATCGGCGCGGCCGGCGCCCGCGCCGCCGAGAAGGCCCCCGGCGGGACCCCCTACGTGCGGACACCCTTCCCCTACGGCGCTGACCACGCCACGAAGTCCGCGTGGTATCGCGCGCGGGCCACCGAGCCGGGACTGCCGGAGTGGAAGCGCCGACAGATGCTCGGGAACGCCTACAACTACGAGTCGTACGGCCGGTTCGTCGCCCACGAGGTCACGATCCACGAGCTCGACGGTGCCGGTAGCCGGACCGCGACCTTCCGGCTCGACGGACTGGGCGAGCGAGAAGTCGCATCGTTCAAGCACACCCAGCTCGCCACGGTGTCGCCTGCCACCGCGCGCGGGTACATCGACGAGATGGTCCGCAAGTACAATCCGGACCGTCCCGAGCTCATCATCGCGGACACGCCAGGAAACCGGTCCAAGGTTCCCGACCTCGTCGGTGGACCGCTTCGCGGTGGCATGGTGCTCCAGGTACCCGTCCAACGCGTACCGATCCCCGAGTGGCTTCTGGACTACGCGGACGATCTGGACGTCAGCATCATCGAGTTTGGAGGGGCGTGGTGATGGAGGTTCGATACACCGAGCGCTGGGTGAACAAGCGGCACCGCCCGTTCCCTGGGACCGACTACCTGTCAGAGGAGCAGGCCCGTGCGCGGTTCGCCGCAGGCGAGTCGATGGATGTCCTCGACGCGACGCGGCTGACCGACGAGGGTCACCCGTTCCCGCGGTGGCGGATCGGCCAGATCCACGGCCAGTTCCGGGTCGCGTGGCACAACGAGGTGGGCTCCCAGGTCCAGGAGTCGGACTACCTGCTCGTCGACGGACGACTCTGGCTCGACACGATCACCGAGTACGAGTATCCGGACGACGAGACCGAGTACAGCCGCCGTGACGCAGAAACGATCGTCACGGCGAGGTTCAAGCCCGACGGGACCGGAAGCATGCGCGTCACCGCCAAGGACGGCCCGTCCGACGTCACGTTCTTCAAGGACATCCCGGACATCGACGAGCACTGGATGGACCCACCCACGTTCGGCGACTGGACCGCACTCATCGACCCGGACTACCGCGCCTCGAAGTACCGGTAGCACCGCGCCAGCCCCAAGGCACAGCAAGAGGCCCCCGCCCCGGGAACGTTCCGGGCGGGGGCCTTCTTGGCTCCTGGGCTACGCGGCGCGGCGGTCCGCGATCGCCGCGATCCGGTCGGGGCGGTAGCCCGACCAGTGGTCGCCGTCGACGATGACGACCGGGGCCTGCAGGTGACCGAGCGACATCACGAAGTCACGGGCGTCCACGTCCTCGGAGATGTCCACGACCATGTACTCCGCGCCGAGCTTGTCGAGAGCGCGGTACGTCGCGACGCAGGCCTGGCACGCCGGGCGGGAGTAGACCGTGATGGTGGGGCTCATGCTGCCGCCCCCTTCCCGTGCGCGGCGAGGACGGCCGCAGCCACGCGGCGGACCGCGGCGAGCAGCGCCGCCTCGGCTTCGAGCGCGTCCCGGACGGCGACGTGCCGCGCGACGGGGAGCGCGACGACCGCCTCCGCGACCCTTGCCCCTGCGAGGCTTCCGGCGACCGTGACCTCGCCCGCCTCCTCGACGACCGTGACCGCGGCGGGGGCGAGGCGGGGGCGGACCAGGTCGTCCCACACCTCGCCGTTGGCGGTCGCGGCGGCGAGGGCGAGGAGCGCACGCACCCAGGAGTCGCGGTCGGGGACGTGCGCACCGGGCACAACTTCGCAGACGGTCGCGGCGTACTCGCGGCGGGCTCGGTCGACGTCGCGGCGGACGTCGGCGTCGATGCTCGCGACCGCGGCGGCGCCGTAGACGCCCTCGGTGCGGGTGATGCCCCCTTCGCGGGCCAGGCGCACGGCCGTGCCAGGGTCAGCGTCGGCGTTGGTGGCGGGGCGGATCCGGGGTGCGGTGGCGCGGGCGTTGGCGACGAGGGTCTTCCAGGCGGCAAGGGTGGTCATGATGGTGCTCCTCTTCTTCTTGGTACTGCTGGGTTTTGGGCCGCCCGCGCCGAGGGCTTCGAGGCCGGCCCGGCGCGGGCGGGGATCAGGGGGTGAGGTCGCTCGCGACGAGCGCGCTGACGAGGTCCGCGAGCACCGCCTCGAGCTGTGCGTAGAGGGCGACCGCGTCGCGGCCCGTGACGGGGCCGGCCACCGCCACCGGCTCGGCGCGCCGGTCGAGGGCGACGAGTCTGAGCGTCGCCCCGTCGGCAGTGACGGCGTGGCGGATCGTGGGGGCGTAGCCGAGATCGGCCTCGAGCTCGGCCCGCTCGGCCTCGACGACGAGCTCACCCGCCGCCGCACCGATCGCGGTCGCGGCCACTCGCACCGCGAGCTCGCGATCCTCGGGGAAGCTGGCGGCCAGCCGGCGCGCGGAGACGGCCGTGGCTAGATGCAGCTCGACGGCGCGGGACGGCGCCCGCGTGGGGCTGGCCATCAGAACTCCCCGTCGATGGCGGCCCGGGCGAGATCCCCGACCGCATCGACCTGCTCGCCGAGCGCCAGCTGGAGCTCGACGACCTCGCGGGTGAAGGGCAAGGCCTCGAGCTGGTGGTCTGCGACGCGGTGACCGTCGACGAGGATCTCGACGTGGGCGAGGCCAACGGGGACGAGCGTGACCGCCCGACCGAGGTCGTCACGCAGAGCGGCCTGCAGGGCGGTGAGGGCGTCGGCCAGCTCCGCGGCGAGGGCGTCGTACGCGGAGTCGAGCGCCGCCTGGACGGCGGTCATGCCGCCACCTCCTCAACCGCGAGCCAGCGCTGTCGCTCCCGGCGGGCGGGGCGGCGGCGCAGGGTGATGGCGAGCGCGTCCGCGCAGCCCGCGGCGCACAGGCCGCGGACGAGGTGGCGGGTGGCCGTGCCGCAGCGGCGGCAGTGGCTGGCGTGGCGTGGGCTGGTGGTGCGGATCACGATGCTCTCCTTGCTCTCTAGTGGTGCTGCTCACGCGGCCGCGGGTGCGGGCGCGACGGCGAGGGTGCGACCTCGGGCCGCGATGAGCGCCGCGATGTCGTCGGCCGCGTAGGTGCGAGCTCCAGCCCGGGTACCCATCGCGCGCAGGCCGGCGAGCGCCACCCAGCGGGCGAGCGAGCGGTACGGCACGCCGTGCTGCTCGGCAGCCTGCGTGACCGTGACGGTCGACGGCGCGGTCGCGAGCGGGAGGGCGTCCGGGACGAGGTCGCCGAGTGCGACGGTCGCCCCGCAGCGGCAGACGAGCCATGGGGAGCGCTGCCCCTCCCAGCCGGCAGGCAGGTGCATCCGGCCGCCGCAGACGCGGCACGGCGGGACGCCCTGCGGGGTGGCGACAACCTCGACCGCGCGGCCGGGGGTGGTCACGACGCGCTGCCCGTAGCCGAGCACGGCCCAAGTCTCGGCCAGGACGCCGATCAGCCACGCCGCCGTCTCGGTGACGGCGGGGGCATCTGCGGGGGCGAGGCGCAGGAGCTCAGCGAGGGCAGAGAGCGCGCGAGGGGTGACCGCGTCAGCCGAGCCGAACGTCGGCGCCGGGGCCCCAGCGGCCTCCGCCAGGCGGCGAGCGGCGGCGCGGCCCGTGACCGCGATATCCAGCTTCACCGCGAGAGCCCGCGAACCCACCTGGCGGGGGCCAGCGGCGCCACGGGCGATCGGCTCCGCGCTCATACGCGCGGAGGCCACGCGAGGGTCGCGGGCGGCCTCGCAGAGGCGATCCCAGAGCTCCGCGGTGCGCAGCTCGAGCGCCGCATCTGCGGCCCTTTCAACGGTGATACCCAGCATTCCTGCTCCCCGGATCGTGCCCTGCTGACTTCTTCAGGTTGCTGGCGTCGTGCCACCCCGGTCGGACTCCAACAAATCTGCTGGCGTACGGGTGAAATGGCACTTGACCTGCGCAAACGGCTTGCACTGGAGGTAGACTGAAGATGTTCGCGGCGGGGGTTGCGGACGACGAGCAGGGAGCAGGGAATGGCGGAGAACGCACGCAAGCGGGGACGGCCGTACGCGCTCGCCTACAAGGCGCTGGACGCCCCGAGCGACGAGTGGTCGGGGGCGCCCGGCTACGCGGAGCTGCTCGGCGAGCTGCGGGCCGCGGGCGACGAGCAGGCCGAGTACTTCGCGAGGTCGGCGATCCTCGCGCGGCTGAGCGTCTGGCGCGGGTGGGCTGACGGAACCGACCTCGAGGAAGGGCTCCCGACCGACGCGGAGTGGACGCCCGAGCAGGTCCAGATCTACGCGAAGCGGCGGGCCCGACGCCTAGCCGGCTGGGACGACGCGGAGATGCACAGCTGGGGCTCGCGCCGCAAGGCGATCGTCGAGTGCCCGGTCACCCGCGAGCAGCGCACCCAGGAGCTACGGATCGTGTGGGGGCGCGGCTGCGGGTGCCGGACCTGCCTGATGATCGCTCGCGGAGGCGACCTCCGGTCGACGGCGAACCGCGCGGGCCGCGGGTGGCTCCTCGAGGAGCTCGTCGGTGACGCCGATCCGCGTACGATCTCGGCTAGCGACGAGAGCGCCCGCTCATGGCGGTGCCCAGGCTGCGGCGAGGCGCGGACCGCGTCGGTGCGGTCCCGGCTGGAGTCCGCCACCGGGCACCTCGCCTGCCCGGTGTGCGACGCCCGGGCCCTGCCCGGCGCACCGACCACGACGCTCGGTGCGGGCGTGCGCCCTCGCGGGCGAGCAATCCGGGCGACCGAGATCGCCGCGATGGGCGAGACGGTGCTCGGCGCCGTGCGGGTCCCGACCCTGGACGGCGCGCCCGAGACCTCCCTCGCGGAGATTGCCGTCGACGAGGCGGCGGGGACCGTGACCGCGACCATCGCACGCTACGGCGCGAGGGGCGCCCTCGTCGTCGACGAGGGGGTCACGATGGCGCTGGAGCCCCTCACCGCCGAGAGCTGGGTGCGGCCCGCGCAGAAGGCGCACCGCGGCGGCCGCCGCGTGCGGGCTCGCGTGGTGCGCCTGGTCGTGCGGTGCGAGCGGCACGGCGTCTTCTCGGCACCGCCGACCGAGGTGCTCGACCTGCTCCGGGCGCACGGGACGACGTGCCGCCATTGCGGGCTCCTCGCCGACCGGCGCGCCGCGGCGCCGGATGCGAACCTCGTCGACGCCATCGACCTCGGTCTGGCCGACGCCGCCGAGGCGTTCGGCGACCTCGCCGCCGAGGTGCTCAGCGCTACGCCGCGCGCAGTAGCCGGCACCTCGATGGTGCGTCCGGTCGAGTCGGGCACGATCGAGGAGTGGCTGGGGTCCCCAGACCCCGCGAGGCGACAGGTCGCCGAACACCTCGCTGCGCGCGCGGCCGAGCTGCATCGCCAGCGGGGAGACGCCTGAGCGGGCACCACCGACGATTTGTTGGAACCCGACCGGGGTGGCACGACGCCAGCCAGATGGGAACCGGGAGCACCCCCGACGTGGGGGCGCACGTAGTTCTCAGGGAGCAGGAATGGCTGGCATCGTGCACCACCTCACGCCGCACCACGAGCAGATCCTGGCCAAGGCGGGGATCCCGCGGCAGGCCGCGCTCGACTGGGGCATCTGGTCCTCGGCCACGCCGTCCGGCCTGGACGGCACCGACATCGACTCCGAGCACAACAAGGGGCTCACCGGGCTCGTGTTCCCGCTCAACCGGGCGCTCGGCGGCGGACGGTACGCCGTCACCTACCAGATGCGCATCGACGACCACCTGGTCGACGAGGAGTCCGGCCAGCGCAAGTACGCGCAGGCGTCCGGCGTCGGAGCCGTCATCAACGTCCCGGCCATGATGGTCGAGCGGGTCGGCAACGTCCGCAAGTTCCTCGTCGTGGAGGGCACCAAGCAGACCATCGCGGCGTCGCTGTACGCCCCCGACGACGTGCTCGTCATCGGCATCCAGGGTGCCCGCAACTGGTCCAAGGACGGCATCGCGCTGCCCGTGCTCAACGAGCTCGTCCCCATGGGCGACGACATCGAGGTGTTCCTCGGCTTCGACGCCGACTGGCAGACCAACCCCGACGTGTGGGCCGCCGCCCAGTACCTGTCCGGCCACTTCAAGACCGGCCGCGGCGCCAACGTCAAGCTGCTCGTCGTGCCCGGCGGCAAGAAGGTCGGCCTCGACGACTTCCTCGGCACCGACCCCGACCCGGTCGCCCGCCCCCGCATGCTCGCCAACCTCATGGCCGACGCCGTGGCGAACCTGGGGCGGCGCCCCGCCCGCAAGCGGGTCGCCGGCAGCCACTCGACCGTGCCGACCGTGACGATCGCAGCCGACGACCACCTCGTCCCGGCGACCGAGCTCGGCGGCATGGGCGCGACCGTGCAGGACCTCCTCGAGGATTTCAAGGGTGACAGGATGAGCCTGCCGGGCGGCGTCATGGTCGTCGTCGGCGGTGACACCCACGGCGTGTGGGTGGCCCGCCCGGGGCTCGGGGAGGGCACCGGCCCGGTGCTCGAGCAGGTCGCGGACTGGTGGGCCTGGCGGTCGGCGTCCACGAGGAAGCTGCGGATCGCAGCTGACGGCCGGGCCGTCCCGGTCGATGGCGTGCCAGCCACGTGGAGCGTCGAGATCGTGCGCGCCGACGGGCGCCGGTGGCAGGTCCATGGCCTGACGGACGCCGAGAGCACCGACCCCGCAAAGGTCGTCGACGCTGCCGGTGCGGCGGTCGCGATCCCCGCCGTCCCCGCCCACCGGGTCGCGCTCGCGAACCTGCTGCGCGTGTTCGGCGAGGGCGCGGGCCGCAAGCAGGTCGAGGAGCTCGTGTCCACGGGCTGGGTCGTCCACCCCGAGCTCGGGCCCGTGTGGGCGGCGCCCGCAGGCTCGGTCTGCTCCACCGGCATCACGCGCGCGATCACGGTCGGCCCGCCGCTCGGGTCCGAGGACGGGTCGATGAACGACGCCATGGCCCAGCTCGGTTGGGACCGCGTCGCGGAGGGTGAGGAGCTGCGCCGCGGCGCCCGCGCGTTCGGCGCGCTCATCGCCATGGCGCCGAAGCGGCCGGAGGCAGGCGTCGCGCTGATCGGTGCCCAGGCGGCGGCTCCGCTGCGCATGGTCCGCCGCGCAGCGGTGCTGCTCCAGGCGCTCCCCGAGGTCGGCAAGGGCCACTTGCTCGGCGCCGCGAACTGGTTTTGGACGCCGCTCGGGCCGAAGGAATTTACGGTCGACATGCCCGACTCGAGTCGCGCGGTCGCGACCGCGCTCGCCGCCTGGGCCCGCGACGGTGTCGTTTTCGCAGACGATTTCAAGCTCGTCGGGACGGATAAGGACGTCGAGGTGATGCAGGCGTTCGGGGTGCTCGCCCGCGGCTCGTACTCCGGCGCGTCCGCGGCCAAGGCCACGCGAGAGGGTGGCCTGCGCCGACGCACCGCGACCGCGACGACCGCGCTCATCTCCGGCGAGGAAATTCACTCGGACGCAGCCACAATGCAGCGCGTCGTCACGATCGAGCTGGTCGCAGGCGACGTCGACCGGACCCTCGGCGGGCCCATCGAGGAGTTCGCCACAGAGTACGGTCGCACGGGCCTCGCCCGCGCGGTCTGGGCCTCATACCTCCAGTGGCTCGCGCGGTACGCCGCCAAGCACGACGACCCGCTCAGCGCGCTGAGCGAGCTCGGCGCGCAAGCCCGCGCCGAGGCGCTCAAGAGCCTCGACGGCACCTCGCGCGCCGACGAGACGGTCGCGGTCATCCTCGCCGGTTGGTACCTGCTCACCGAGTGGGCGGAGGACGTCGGCGTCGCGGATCTGCTCCCGGCGTTCGGCGTCGACGAGGAGGGGCCGCTGTCGGCCGCGATCGGTGCGCTGCGCGACCGCGGCCTCGCGCAGCACGCCGACCATAACCCCGCACAGCGGGTCCTCGACCAGATCGCGCAGATGATCGGAGCGGGCCGGGTCAGCGTCGAGAACTGCGAGGGTTACACACCCCCCGTCATCGACCGCGCCGCGCTCGGCTGGCGCCGCGATGACGAGCGGAGCGGCGTCTGGCGCGGGGCGGTCACCCACCGGATCCGACTCTCGGAGGACGAACAGTGGGTGGTGCTGCCGCCGTCCGTCGTCACCGCCGCGATCCGCGAGGCCGGGCAAACCATCGCGCCGGCCAAGCTGGCGGAGGCGATGACAGCCGCCGGGTACGTCGGCGGCCGTGGCGAACGCTGCCCCGCCAGCCTCGGCATCGACTCGCGGCCGCGCGGCTGGGTGGTCCCCGCGGCGAAGGTCGGCATCGACGAGCTGGCGCTGCGCCCGGAACCGCCCTCGAAGGACAAGCTCTAGCGGCAGCCGCGAACGCCCCGCGCCCCCTCTCGGGTGGGTTGCGGGGCGTTCGTATGCCCCCAAACCGGGCACTGCTGTCCAGTGCTGTCCAGCCCTGTCCAGGCCCTGTCCAGTCAAAAACCGCCTCTGACCTGCGAAAACGCCGCTGTCCACTCTGTCCACCCCTATGACAGAGGTAGGTATATAGGCACACACACTCTCTGCGGTAGTGGGGGTGCTGAGAAGAGAGAGAGAGAGAGTCACCTATGTGTGACCGTAAGTATCTATGGACAGATTGGACAGACACCTCTCTCACATACAAACATGCAGGTCAGAGCCTGTTTTCTACCCAGAAACTCTGTGGACAGAGGCTGGACAGGACTGGACAGAGCTGGACAGGCAGAAACGGGCCCGAACGCTTGCCTCCCCCGCAGTCTCAGCGTAGGGTGGCAATCGTTCGGGATTCGTCGTGCCCGCGATCAAGGAGCCGCTCGCGGCTCCTTCTTTCATCTCCCGCCGGGTTGACCCGAGCTGGGGCCACCCACCCCAGAGCGCGCCAGCACCCCTGCTCGCTGGCGCCGCGGTCGGGTCCCCGGCGGGCCCATTCCCCTGAAGCCCCTGCACCACACGGTGCGGGGGCTTCGTCGTCCCTGCCTCGAGGAGGTGCCCAGTGACCACCACGCCCGCCGCCGGTGACCTCGTCGAGCTCGCGCACGACGGTCGGCGCCTCTCCCTCGCGCTCGTCGCGTCCGCGCACGACGGCTTCGTGCTCGTGTGGCCGGTCTCCTCGCCCGGCGCCCCGGTCTCCCCGCCGGCGGTGCGCGTGGGTGGGGGGCTGTTCGGGCCGGTGTTCGCGTGGCCGTCGCGCGAGACGGGCGTCGACGCGGGGCTCGTCTCGCGTGTCCTCGGTCGGCTGCTCTCGCCGACGCTGGTCGCCGAGGTTGCGGATGCGATCGACGACGGGGCCACCCCACCTCTGCAGTTCGCGCCCGCCCCGCCGCCGCACCTCGCGGACGCGGCGCTCGCGTACTCCGTCGCGATGGTCGAGGCATGGGCGCGCGTCGGGGACCTGGTGCCGTCGGGGGCGCCCCGATGACCCTCGGTCTTCTGGCCGCCGTGGACGACGAGCTCTCGAGCAGCCCGTACACCTTCCGCGCCCTCGGCGATCTCTACGGCCGCGTGTACGTCTTCACGGTGGATTCCGGCGAGCTTCACCTGGTCGCCGACGCCGGTTGCGGCTACCCGCCCGCGCAGGCTGTGGAGCTTGCGCGCTCGGCGGCGCGCCTCGTCGTCGAGCAGGCGGAGCGGCCTCGCCGGCGCCGTGAGCGGCTCGCCGCGGCCGTGGAGGCGTTCTTCGCCGAGCTCGAAGCCTGACTCGACCGCTACTACTACCCGCCGCGCCAGGTGCGGCGGGGGCTGGGGCGTGTCCCCGCACATCTGCAGTCCACGACCCACGACCCGAGGAGGTCACCATGAGCGTCTTCCGCCGTGCCGTCGCCGAGGCGGCCGCCGAGCAGGTCGTCATCGCCCGCGGCCGCTTCCTGGCGCGGGTCGCCAAGTGGCTCGCGCTCGTCGCCCTCGCAGTCGTGGCGCTGGTCGTCGCTCCGGCGCTGCTGTCCGCGGCCCTGACCGTCGCGGTCATGCATCCGCTCGCGTGGGCGGGTGCCGCGGCGGTCGTCTCGTTCTGGCGTGCCCGCCGCCGTGACCCCGCCGCGACGGTCGTCACCTGGGCTGGCGACCTCGCTCAGGCGGTGCGTGTCGTGGTGGCGCACCGTCGAGGTGCGCTGGTTCTCGCTGGCGTGTGGGCGGCGCTGTCGGTGGCGCTGGGTGTGGCTGCCGGTGGCGGTGCGGCGTTCGCTGAGGCGCCCGTGGCGATCGCGATGCTCATGGTCTTCACCGTGCAGGCGTTCCTGGCTGGTGGCCGTCGCGCACCGGTGCCTGCCCCGGCTGGCGAGGCGGTCGACCCGGACCGCCGCATCGAGCGGTGAGCCCGGTGGCGACGCCCACGCTGTACGACGTGCTCGGCGTCGCCCAGGACGTCGACGACCTCGAGCTCAAGCGGGCGTTCCGGCGGCGTGCCCGCGAGCTCCACCCGGACGTCGCCGGTCCGGACTCCGGTCCGGCTTTCGCCGCCGTGACCGAGGCCTACGACCGCCTCAAGGATCCATACGAGCGTCTGGAGTACGACCGGGAGCTGCGGCTCGCGGCGGAGGGGCACGCGGAGCCGGAGTCGGAACCGCAGACCTGGGCGCCGCCCGAGCCGGAGCCCGAGCGGGCGTGGGCGCCCCCGCCCGCCCCGGAGCCGGAACGCCCGACCGGGCCTGAGCCCGCACCCGCGCCCGTCCGTCCTGCGCCCCCTTCCCGTCTGTCGTGGCGGGTGCGGGGTGCCGTCGCCGGTGTCGCGCTCGTCCCGGCTGTCGCCTTGCTGCTCGCCCACCACCCGGGCGCGTGGGCGTGGGCGGTGGTCGCGGCTGTCCTCTCCGTCGCGATGTGGCGCACCGGTGCTCGTTCGGTCCGGGTGCTTGCCGCCCTGGTTGCCGCGGTGGTCGGCGTCTGGGTCGCACACCCGGCCTCGCTGCTCGGGGTCGTCGCGTCCTCGTCCGTTCTTCTCTGGCCCGCCGTCGCGGGCTTCTTCTCCTCCCGGAAGGGGTGATCGTCGTGGGTCAGGTCGTCTCCGTCGTCGTCGTGCTCGCCCTGCTGGGCGGGGTGCTCCTGCACTTCGCCCCACGCGGGGTGCGTTCGGGTGTGCGCGGCATGGTGCGCACCACGGGGCGGCTCGCCCGGTCGGCCACCGCGACCCGCCGCCGTGCCGCGGTCACCGTGACCGGCGTGGTCGCGCTCGCCGCGCACACGTGGCCGGGCGTGTGGGTGGGGGCCGGTGCCCTCGTCGTGCTGACCCTGGTGGCCGGTGCGCTGGACCGTCGGCCCCGGATCGACGATGCCGCGATGTGGGTGGGACTGGCCTCTGCTGCGGTCGTCCCGCTCGTCGTGACAGCCGACGACCGTGAGCTCGCGGACGTCACCACGATCGTGGGGCGTCTACCGCTGGTGGCTGCCGGATCGGTTCTGCTCGCCGCGGCCTGCGGTGCCCTCGTCGGTCTCGGTGGTCGCCGCAGCCACGGGCCCCGTGAGGCGGAGGCGCACGCCGCACTCGGCGTCTCGCGCGCCGAGTACGAGGCGAACCGGGTACGGATGACCCGCACCCGTGACGGCCGAGTGATCCTGCGCCCGGTGCCTCCGGCGTCGCGGGTCCGCGGTGACCTCGAGGAGCGCGTCGCTGCGATCTGGCCGGGCTGGACCGTCGCCTCCGTCACGCCGACGGAGGCGGTCCTGGTGCGCGAGGGCGCTGACGCTGCGGAGCGGCGTGCCGTGCTCGCTTCCTCCGGTGGCCTGGTCGCGGCGGTCGAACCGCTGCCCGACGCGGGCGAGCACCGCCCCGACGCTGCCCGCCTCGTCGGCCCGGCCGGTGGTTGGCGCCTCGGGCAGGTCGCCGGCCTGGAGGACCTCGCTGCTCGTGATGGTCGCACCCTCGTGGAGGTCGACCTCGACCGTGGGGTCGCGGTCGCTGCGGCGGTCGAGCGGCGCACCGTGGAGGTGCGGGACCGCCTGGCGGGGCTGCTGCGCGTGCGCCCGTTGGAGCTCGAGGTCACGGTCACGGCCGACGCCGTGGTCGTGCACCGCGGCCCGGTCCTGCCGCCCGACGCGCGGGTCGGCACCTGGACCGCCGCGCTCGACGATGTCCTGCCGCTCCCCACCGGTGAACGGTGGGTGGTTGAGGTCGAGCACGGTCGGGTCGCTGCCCACCGGCAGGCGGACCCGCTGCGCGAGGTCCAGCCCTACCCATGGGACGTGCAGCCGTCGTACGGCGCGGTGCCGTTCGCGGTCGACGAGCGCGGCGAGCTCGTCACCCTCGGCCTGATCGAGGTCAACGAGCTCCTTGGCGGCACGCCTGGAGGTGGGAAGTCCGGTGGGCTGACGGCCCTGCTCGCGGGCATCTCCCGGCTGGAGCACACGGCCCTCATCGGTCTCGATCCGAAGCGCGTGGAGCTCTCGCTGTGGGCGCCGCGGTTCTCCCGCGTCGCGAAGGCGGAAGCCGACGCGCTCGACGTGCTCGGGCTCATGGTCGAAGAGATGGAGCGGCGCTATGGCTGGCTCGAGGAGCGCGGCCTGAAGAAGATCACGCCCGAGCTGCTGTCCGCCGAGCTGCCACTGCTGGTCCTCGTCATCGACGAGCTCGCCGACCTCGTCTCGGTCGGCGTGACGAAGGAGGACAGGGAGGCCGACGCGCAGCGCTCGACCATGATCCGGCGGTTGATCGCCAAGGGCCGTGCGGCGGGCCTCGTGGTGATCGCCGCCACCCAGAAGCCGCAGAGCGACGTCGTCCCGACCGCGCTCCGCGACCTCATCCAGCTGCGCGTCGCGTACGCGACCACGAACGCGGCCATGACCGACACGATCCTCGGGGCGGGCATGGCCCAGAACGGAGGTCTCGCCCACGAGATCTCGGCCACACAGCGCGGCGTCTGCTATGTCGTCTCGGAGACCTCGCGGGAGCCGAAGCGGGCCCGCACGTTCTGGGTCCCGGACGACGAGGTCTCCGGGCTCGCGCAGCGCACCGCGCACCTGCGCGTCGAGCTGCCCTGGCTCTCCCCGGCCGCGCCCGCGGTCCCGGAGCCGGTCGTGGTCCGCGGCGAGGACGTCGACCTGGGCGAGAGCGAGCTCTCGTGGGACGACCTCGAGTCCCTGGGCCTCGGTCCCCAGCCGCACGACGCGGCGTAACCCCACCCCAGCAGCCCCGGCGCCCTCTCGGTGCCCGGGGCTGCTGGCCGTCGAAAGGAGCTCCACGTGTCCCACATCCGAACCGGTGGCCGACGGTCCCGGTCCCCGGCGATGACGACCGCGACCACATCGCCACCGTCTCGGTGGGCGGTGTGCTCGTCCGCGCGCAGGTCTTCCCGGCCGTCTCGTGCGAGACCGGGGAGCCGCTGCCCAACTGAACCCGAGGTCAACGACCCGCGTTGACCTCCTTCCCCGTCGCCGCCCCGCCACTCTCCCCGTGTGCGGGGCGGCGGCGTCTCCCCCTCTTCTCTGCTCTCCCCTGGAGGTGTCCCCGTGTCCCGTCTCTCCCGCGTCGCGGTCCTGCTCGCCGCCTCGTCCCTCGTCGTCGCGGCCACGGTCGCCGGCTCCGCATCTTCCGCTCGCCCCGCCCCGCGAACCGCCCCCGCTGACCGCGTCGACGTCCTGTTCTCTGAGGGGCGGCTCGCGGGGCCGACCGACGTGCTTGACCTCGCGGCGACTACGGCAGCGCCGTCGCGCACGGTGGCCGCGCGGCCGCAGATCACGGCGTGGCTCGCGCAGTGGGGGCACGGCTGGGCCGACGAGTACCGCACCGGTGAGCTCCGCGTCGAAGTCGTCGACGAGATCGAGGGCGCTGTCGGGCTGTACGCGGACGGCTCGATCGTCCTGCAGCGTGGTCAGGGCCGGTGGGTGCTCGCGCACGAGCTCGGGCACCTCCTGCAGCACCGCCACCCGCAGGGTGACAGCATCCGCGCCCGCGAGTACGGCGCGGATTGCATCGCGGCGCTGCTCACGGGCTCGGCGGAGCGTGCCTGCTCGGCCGACGACCTGACCTTCGCGGTCGCCGTGGTCAACGGCTCGCCGCTGCCGTTCGACGATCCCCGCCGCCCCGCCGGGCCAGGTACCGGCTACGCCCCGCTGCGCGAGGTCACCCGGCCGGCCGGCCTGACGACCGTGGCGGACCCCGCCCTCGCAACGGCCCCCGAGCTGGTGCGCGCCCGGTTCGCCGCCGGCCTGATCGAGCCGCGCGGCCTGGCCCGCGAGCTGGCCGCGGCCAGCGCTGACTTGGGCACCGCGGAGCGGACTGTCTACCCGGGCGCGTGGGCGGTCGAGGACCTCTTCGAGGAGGAGGGCGTGACCGCGAAGGTGGCCGGTGACCGCGTGTTCGTCGACGCCGGCGCGGTTCGGTGGCGGGACGACGAGCTCGCCGAGCAGGCCGCCGACCTCGTCTTCGGTGCGCTCTCCGCCGCGCACCCCGGCCTGCCGGCCTGCTGGCGCGGGGCGATGACCGCCGGGTACGCGGATGAGGTCTGCTCGCCGGACGAGTTCGCCCGCGGGGTCGAGCTGCTCGCGCCGGACGGTGACCCGCGGGTTGTCGCGTGGATCGCTGCCGCGGACCCCGCCGTCGACGTCCCGGCCTACGAGCTCGCGAGGGTCTCGCTGGCTGCGGCTGGGCTGACGGATTACGAGGCCCGGGTGACCGAGGTCGGCGACGGGCCGGTCGCCGTGTTCGACGCCTGGATCGGCGGGGTGTTCTGCGTCCCGGCGGTCAACGGGTTCGTCGTCCAGGCGGTGCCGTCCGGCGACGAGCCGAACCCTGTCGAGCGCGCCGACTGGTGCGCGAACTGAAAGGAGCACCTGCATGACAAACACCCCCGACGAGGTCGAGGTCCACCTCGTTCCCGCCGCCCCCTCCAAGCCCGCGCCCTCGTGGACCGGCATCGGTCAGGTGGTCGCGGTCATGGCCGTCGGCGGCGGCATCACGGTCGCCGTCCTGGCGGCGTTCCACCTCCTTCACCTTCCCCTCTAGCCCTGCCCGCCCCCTACTCGGCCACGCCCCGCGTCCCCTCCCCGGCGCGGGGCGTGGTCGTCCCCGTTCCCCTGTTGCCCGCTGCTGCGGGCTGAAAGTGAGGTACGTCATGTCCACGCACAAGTTCGCCGCGGCCCTGGCGGCCGTGGCTCTGGTTGGCGGCGGCGCGCTCGTCGCCTCGCCGGCCTCCGCCGCGGGGACGCCGTTCGGCCCGCTCGTCGTCCCCGACATGAGCCAGGCCGAGTACGACGCCTGGTACTCGACGTGGGTCGAGCCGTGGCTCGGCGAGGGGCCGATCGCGACCCCGCCGCCGTACGCGGACCCCGCCGCCGTGTGGTGCGCCGACCCCGACGCCGGTGTGGTGCCCGACGACGAGGCACGGTTCGTGCCGGTCGGTGGATGGGTCCCGCCGGTCATGCACATCTACCAGGCCACGGGGCTCGGCACGACGAGCATCCCCGTCGTCGACACGGCCTGCGCAGCGTCGTGGGGCGCTGAGGCGTTCGGCGTCGGCGACGCCGGCGAGCTGACCTCGCCCGACGGCCGTGACGCGGAGATCACCATGGACGGCGCCACCGGGTACGGCGGCGGCGGCTACCTCGCGCTCCCCGGCGGTGTCGGGGCCCGCGTCAAGGTCAACACGAACCCCGACTACGCGGCCATCCAGGATCAGGTCGTCCGCGTACCGGTGGGTGAGACGGCGTCCGCTGACCTGCTGCGCGGCGCGAGCTGGTTCCGTGGCGTGCTGCCCGCCGGCGACCCCGCCACGCTCACCGTTGCCGTCGACACCTCGGCTGTCGAGGACGATCTCTCTCCCGTGGTCGACGGCGCAACGCTCACGGTGACGCCCGCCTCGGTCGGCACCTGGGCGGTGCCCTTCACCGCCACCACACCTTCGGGCCACGTGGCCGCGGCTGAGGTCCAGGTGGTCGCGACCGAGCTCGCACTGCCGGACCAGCAGATCGAGGTCGAGGTCGGCAGCACGGTCGAGATCGACCTCTTCGACGGCATCACGTCGACGTGGCCCACGGACGATCTGCTCGTGGCGGCGTACGCGGTCGAGGGTGCAGATTCGCTGATCTCGGGCACGGGCTGGGTGCGCACCGGCCACCTCGCGACGGTCACGCCGACCGTCGCGGGCACGTGGCACGTCGCGGTCTCGGCGGGGGCGCCGGACGGTTCGGCGTGGGCTGACGCGTCGCTGGCGATCGTGGCGGTTGACCCCGCCCCGGTCGTCGTGCCCGAGCCGCTCGAGCCCGAGCAGCCCGTCGTCGACGAGCCGGTCGAGCCGGTGGTGCCCGAGCAGCCGGTCGTGCCTGCGGCGCCGCCCGCTGAGCCCGAGACGCCTGCGGTCGTCCTGCCGCCGATCTCCGACGAGCCGCACGTGCCGCAGGTCCCGGAGGAGCCGGCCGTCCCGGTCTTCGCTACCGGCCTGCCCGAGGCCACCGGCACCAGCCCGCTGCGTGGTGTCGGGCTGGTGCTGGTGGTCGCGGGTCTCGGTGTCGGTGCCGTCGCGGTCGCGCGCCGTGGACGTGCGGATCGGTAGGCGGCTGGCCGTCGCCGCGGGCGCGGTGCTCCTTGCGGGGGGTGCCGCGCTCGCGGCCTGGCCGGCCGGGCCCGGACCCATGGCCGTGGCGCCCCCGGTCGCTGCGGTCGTTACGGCTCCCGCACCCGCGTCCGTGGCGCCTGCCCCTGCGGGGTCGTCGTCGCCCACCAGCTCACCCTCACCGACCACCGCGGCTCCGGCGTCTGTCGGGCGGGTGGTGGTCGGGAACTTCGTCGACGTCGAGCTCGTCGAGACGGTGCGGCCCGGCGCTGACGGCGTCGTGAGCCCGTCGACGTCGACCGCGGCCGCGAGGGTCGAGGGCGTCGGTGCGGCCACGGTCGTCGCCATGCATGCGGGCCCGCCGGGTGCGCCGGGGACGGCGCTCAGCCACCACGGCGAGCCGACCGTGCGCGTCGGCGATCACGTGGAGGTCGACGGGCGTGCGGCGGTCGTGACCCGTGTCGTGGTCGCGCCCAAGGGGGAGGCTTACGCGGCGGTCGGCGCCGATGTGTGGGCCGACCCGTCGGCGGTGGTCGTCGTGACCTGCCGTCCCCAGGGTCAGCCGGTCGCGGCTGACAACGTCGTGGTCATCGCGGCGACGATGTGAACGCACGAAAGCGCCCCGCCCGGGTTGTCCCTGGGCGGGGCGCTTTCGTGCGTTCGGGCGGGGCTCAGTGCATCGGGGTCAGCGCGAGGACGAGCACCGCGACGTCCGCGAGGACGAGCAGCGTCGCGACCGCCCACGCGGTGCCGCGGATCGCGTCGGCGTGGTCGCGGTACCAGATGTCAAGCTTCGTCGGGTTCATCTTCTTCTCCTTCTCTTGGGGTTGGCGGTGCTCAGTGCTTGGTGGTGGGATCGAGGCCGAGCAGCCCGTGGATCGCAGCCTCGATCCGCCGCGTCGACACGCCTGGCACCCCGTCCCACTCGCCCGGGTAGTCGGGGCAGTCCGGGAGGCGCGACGACGCGTGGAAGCTGACCTGGCCGGTCGGCAGGTCCACGTACAGCACGTCGCTGTAGCGGCGACCGACGCGTGCCGGGTCGGTGGCCCACCCCCAGGTGAGGTCGGTGTCGGCGAGCAGCCGGACGGCCTCGCGCAGCGCCTCGTCCTTGCGGCCGTACGCGTCGGCCGCGTACGACCCGCGCACCATCCACAGCCGAACCGCGTCGCGCGGATTGGCCTCGTCCTCGAGCGTCGGACGGTAGCCGCCGAACCGCTTCGCGGCGTCAGAGCCGAGCTGGGCGCGCCACAGCGCGTGCAGCGCCCGCGAGTACGGGTCGTCGCGCTCGCCCATCGCGTCGGCGTACGGGTCGTGCTCGCCCGCCGCCGCCACCATCCGGGCGAGCGCCTGGCGCCACTCCTCGACACGGTTCGCGAGCTTCGCCTCCCAGTCGGCGTCGACGATGAAGCCGACGACGTTGTGGCGCCGCCGCCCGTCGCGGCCAACCTTCGCGTCGCCCGTGATGATGCGGATGACGTCGACTCCGGCCTCCTCGAGCCTCCACTTCGGCACGGGCAGGGTCGTGAAGCGGACTTGGCAGGTCGGCAGGACCTCCGGGACTCGGCTGGCACCGATACGGTCGCACTTGCTCGGGCGGATCCGGTCGATGGTCGTGGTCCTCATTGCTCTCTCTCCCTCACTTCTCGCAGCCTGTGGGCAGAACTTCCGCGGTCTCGACGGCCCACGCGGCGGGGTCCTCCCCGTCGGGGAGGTTTGCCGCGATCGCCGCGTTCGAGTGGGCAACAGGTGCGCCCGTGAAGATGCGCTCGAGCGCGCCCTTCGCGGCGCAGAACCCGTCGTCGAGCAGCGCGTCGACGGCCTCGGTCGCGGGGGCGATCACCTCGCCGAGCGGCCGGACTAGCTCGCCCAGGCCGATGACGGCGCCTGCGAGGAGCGCGACGGTCGCGGTCGCCGCGAGAGTGAAGCGGATCGCGCGGACGATCCCGCGGGCAAGGTCGGCGAGGGTTGCGCCCGTGGTGTGAAGGGCGACCCGTGCACGGCTCGGCGCTGTCGGCAGGGGGCGAAGTACGGGTGTGGCAGCGCAGGGTTCGGCAACCCGTGGGGTCCAGGGTGTGGGGGTCCAGGTCTCCCAGGTTGCCGTCGTAGCGGTCATCGCTGCACCTCCTTGCTTGCGTTGATCCAAAGTTCTACGACGACAGTACGTCACTGCTTGGAGTAATGCAAGGGCTTGGAGGGGTCGTGCCGCACATATATAGGCATGACCTCCACCACCCCTCCGCGTGACCGGAACCGACCGGTTGCGGGCAGCGAGCATGCGGCGACCGCGACCAGCGGCGACGCCCGCCCAGAACCAGCGCCCGGAACCGGATTCGACCGGAACTCGGTCCTGACGGTTCCGGGCGGTGCGCCGCACCGGCTCGGCTATGCCCGCGTGTCGACCGCCGGGCAGGACCTCGACCTGCAGGTCGACGCGCTGTCGGCGGCGGGGTGCAGCCGCATCTGGCTGGAGCACGGTGTCTCCGGCGCCCGGGCCAGCCGGCCGGCGTGGGACGACCTGCGCGGTCACCTGCGCCCGGGCGACTACCTCGTGGTCTGGCGGCTCGACCGGGCGGGTCGTTCGCTGCGTCACCTGCTCGACCTCGCCGGGGAGCTCGACGCGCTCGGTGCGGAGCTCGTCAGCCTCCGCGAGGCGATCGACACCTCAACCCCCGCGGGCCGGCTCACTTTCCAGCTGCTGGGTGCCCTGGCCGAGTTCGAGCGCGAGCTCGCGAAGGAACGCTCCGCGGCTGGGGTCGCTGCCGCTGTCGCGCGCGGCGCCCGGGTGGGACGCCCACCCGTGTTGTCGCCCGCCCAGCGCGAGCTCGCGCGACGGCTCGTCCGCATCGAGGGCGAGTCGGTCTCCGCGGTCGCGAGGGTCCTCGGTGTGGGGCGCGCGACCGTCGGCCGAGCCCTGGCGGAGGTGGCGCGATGATCCGCTACGCCGCACCCGCCGACACCTGCGCCCCCGACGCGATCCCGATGTGGCTCGTCGACCTCACGCTCGCCACGTGGCCGGAGCCTGCCGACGACGGCGCGCTACTCGTGCGCCGCCAGGTCGACCTGGTCGCAGTCCCGGCCCGCTCCAAGAGCGTCGTGGTGGCGCGCCTGCGCTCGGTCGACGACGGCTACTGGGTCTCGCTGGTCCTGTCGACCCCGTCGTCCCGCCGCGCCGCGCAGGCCGTGCGCGTCGGCGACCGCTACGTCGTCGAGGTCGGAAGCAACGCGACCGAGTTCCGGCAAGTCCGGCGTGCGGCCGGTCCCGCCGCCTCGACCACCGTCCTGCTGAACTTCGACCGAGAGGACGGGCGCCCCGTGCTCACCCGGTGCGGCCCTGCGTACGCCTTCACCGCCACGCGTGCCGCGTCGGTCATGTGGTCCTGGTGCCGACACGGCCGCACCCCCGACGACACCACGACGCAGGAGGTGCTGTGAGCCGCCTCGACACCGTCAGCTCCAACTACGTCCCGCTCCACTGGTGGGCTCGTCCGCCCGTCGACCCCGACGTGCTCGGGTCGACGGTCGAGCTGGATTGGCGCCCGCTCGGGTCCTCCGCCTGGCTCGCGTGCGGCGCCCGCACCTTCGAGCTCTGCGACCTTCTGCGCGACTGCGGCGGGCTCGAGATCCGGCAGGCCGGGGTGGCCGACGGTCGAACGGCGGTCGTCGTGCCGCTCGACACCGGCTGGACCGTCCAGCTCCGCGCGTCGCTGCGGGACGGGGCGGTCGCGCAGGTCGGCGCGGACGACGTCTCGCGGCCCGTCGGCGTCCGCTCGCTCGTCGGCGGTAGCTCATGGGCGCGGCCCGTCTACGCCGGTCGGGGCTGGTGCCTGCGGCGACTGCGCGCGGCGGACGTCGTCGCGCAGTGGTGCGGCGCGGGGGCCCTGCCGACCGGGCTGACGACCGTGCCGTTGGCGTCGGCCGACGCCGTGACCGTCACCTGGTCTGTCGCGCCGGCGGTCGGACGAGCGGAGCCAGCCCGTCCGTGCGTCGGCCTGGACGAGGTCGAGGCCGTGCTCGGGCTGCTCGCCCCCGGCGACGCTGTGGAGCTACGGGGCTCCGGTCCCGCGACGGCGTCCGTGACGCTCGGCGAGACCGAGCCGGACATGCTCACGCTGCTGCTCGACGGGGACCGGGTCACCGGCGACGCAATACCGGCGGGCGGCCTCCACGTCGCGCTCGAGCGCGCCCTCGCGTGGGTGGAGGGGGTGGCATGACCCGCCTTGTGCTGTCGGCAGTCGGCGACGATCCCGACGACGTCACCCCGGACTCGCCGATCTTCCGCCGCGCCATGGCGCGCGAAGCGGCAGAGGCACTGCGCTCGGGGCGAGCCGTCGTTGCGCAGGGCGCGCGCGACGACCTGGTCGCCGACCCCGCACCGTGCCGGTGCCACGCGACCCTGGTCTGGAACCTTGACGCGCGCGAGCCGGGGCGATGGCTGCTGCCCGCGCACGTCGGCCCCGACCTCCCGGCGAGCAACTTGGTCCCGGTCCGCCTGGCCGCTCGGACGCTGGCATCCGTGGCGCTCGCCGACCAGGTGGGCGAGGGGCTCGTCGCCGGTGCGCCGGTGGGGCTGGAGGTCCAGCTCGGCGGTGACCTGCCCGGGCAGTCGTGGCCGGTCTACTCCGTCTCAGCCCTCCAGCAGACGGTCCTCGGGCTCCCGCGGTGCACCACCGCGACCCTGGACCGGCCCTTCTCGCGCTTCGTCCGGTTCGCCGTCGAGCTGGCGGGCCGACGCTGGCGGGTCGAACAGCACGACCAACTGCTCGCCAACAGCTCAGACGTCGTGATCGAGGGGGCCGACGAGCTCGCGCGCGTCGTCCCCCACGCCGTCGACTGGCTATACGAGGGGGACGCGTGACCGACTTCATCCTCCTCACGCCCCGCAACCCGGACGCCGGGTTCGTCGACGATGCCCGCACGCGCCGGTCGATCAGCCGCCGCGTCCGGCGAGGGCTCATGGCGGGCTGGCTTGTCGAGGTCGACGGGCGCGACGACGTGCTGCTGCTCCGGCCCGTTGCGTCCGGCCTCGCCACGGGCGTGCTGTGCCGCCCGCCGTACCCGCCGGGGAGGCGGCTGCTCATACCGGGGGTGCCGGCGAGCGAGCTCATCCCGCTCGAGGCGGCGGTACGCGCGGCGGTAGCGGTCGCGGTCGGGCGGGGGCTCGGCGGGCTGCTCGTCGGCGCACCGCGCGGGGTACCGTCATAGTCGCGGTGCCGCCCGGCCGGTCGCCAGGGTGCCCTCCCGACTCACCGAAAACTCACCGGTATCTCCCGCAGCGTGACGCATCCGGGAGCAACGAGCCGCATCGACCACCGTCCATCTGTGCAGGTCAGGGCGCGCAACGGCGCGCAACGGCATCGCGCGACAACAGCGCGCATCGGCCGGTCCATTGCCCACCGCTACCGCCACCCGAAGGGCCCCATCTGCAGAAGCCTGCGGGCGGGGCCCTTCGTCGTACCCGGTCCTCCGTTGTGGCGGGAAAAGCACGGTCGTCCGGGCGGCGGTGGGGGAGCCGACGGTCCTACGATCCGCGCATGCGTACCGACGACGTCGCGGTGGCGCCCGGGCTGCGCGGGCGGGTCGACCGCGCGGTCGAGGGGCTGACACCGGGGTACTTCGCGCTCGTGATGGCGAGCGGCATCATCTCGGTCGGCATGAGCCTCGAGGGGTTCGACGTCCTGTCGGACGTGCTGCTCGTGGTGTGCGCGGTGGCGTACGCCGTGCTCGTCGTGCTGACGGTGTGGCGGTTCGTCGCGTACCGGCACGCGGCGGTCGAGGACTTCATGGACCCGCGCCGCGCGTTCGGGTACTTCACGTTCGTCGCGGCGACGAACGTGCTGGGGGTTCGTCTGGGGATCGCCGGGCACCACTCGGTGACGGTCGCGATGCTCGTCGTGTCGGGGCTCGTGTGGCTCGTGCTCGGCTACGTGGTCCCGTGGACGGCGGTGCTGGGACGCGACGAGCGCCCGGTCGTCGTCACGGCGAACGGCACGTGGTTCATCTGGGTGGTGGCGAGCCAGTCGGTCGCGGTCGCCGCGGCCACGCTCGAGCCGACGTTCACGACGGGCCGCCGGGAGCTCGCGCTGCTCGCGGTCGTGTCGTGGTCGGTCGGGGTGTTCCTGTACGGGGCGGCGGCGGTGATCGTCATGCTGCGCCTCATGCTGTACTCGTTCGGGCCGCAGGACCTCACCCCGCCGTACTGGGTGTCGATGGGCGCGCTCGCGATCACCGTGCTCGCGGGTGCGCGGATCGTCGAGATGGCGGACGCACCGATGGTCGCCGCGACGCGCGGGCTGATCGCGGGGCTCTCGGTGGTGTTCTGGGCGTTCGCGACGTGGCTGTTCCCGGTGCTCGTCGCGGCGGGGTGGTGGCGGCACTGGCGTCGCGGGGTGCCGCTGCCGTACGAGGCGACGCTGTGGAGCATCATCTTCCCGCTCGGCATGTACGCCGTCGCGAGCATCTACCTCGGCCGGGCGGACACGCTGCCGATCGTCGAGGGCGTCGGGCGCGTCGAGCTGTGGGTCGCGCTCGCGGCCTGGGTGCTGGTGCTGGCGGCGATGACCCGCCACGTGTGGCGCACGGTCCTGACCCGCCGCCCCGCCCCCTGATCCGCGGCAGATCGTGCGAGGTTTCGGTCGTTCTCAGCGACCAGAACTTCGCACGATCTGCCGCGAGGGCGGGCGGGGCGGCGGGGTCAGCGGTGGGCCGCGACCCAGGTGCGGATCGTGTCGCGGACGAACGTGGCGTGCTCGGCGCCGCCGTAGTTCTCGGCGAACCGCGGGTCCGCGACGTACATGTCGGCCAGGCCGAGCAGGTACTCCGTCGTCGGGCCGCCGTGGCCCTGCCCGGGGGTGCCGGGGATGCCCGCGAGCCAGTCGACGTGCCGCTGCGCGAGGGCCTGGGCCTCGTCGGACGCGGGGTCGGTCCCGGCCTGGGCCGCGTCGACCCACGCTGCGCCGAGGTCGGCGGCCTGCTGCTTCCAGCCCGCCTGCTCGTCGGACGACATCGAGGTCCACCACGCGTCCGACGCGGCGTACGTGTCCGCACCCCAGCGGCGCTCGACCTCCTCCCGGTACTGCGTGTGGTCGAAGCCGTCGAACATGTCCTGTGCCATGAGCGGTTCTCCGTTCTCTCGTGCGGTGAGCGTCCGTTCGACGGAGACGACGAGCCTCGCGAGCCGGTCCTGCTCGGCCCGCAGGTGGCGCAGGTGCTGCCGCAGCGCGGTCGGCTCGTCCTGCTCGCGGTCGAGCACGCGGCGGATCTGCGCGAGCCCGAGGCCGAGGTCCCGCAGCAGCAGGATGCGCTGCAGCCGGACCAGGGCGTCCTGCCCGTACCAGCGGTAGCCGTTGTCGGCCACACGGGTCGGCGGGAGCAGGCCGATCGCGTCGTAGTGACGCAGCGTCCTGCTCGTCGTCCCCGCGGCGCGGGCGACCTCCTGGATCGAGGCTTCCATCGTCGTCTCCTTCCGGACCTGATGCACGGTAGGAGCTGACGCAGCGTCAAGGTCAAGCGGTCAGACGAACGGGTCCGGGGTGAGCGTGTACTTCGTCTCGAGGTACTCGCCGATGCCCTCCGCGCCGCCCTCGCGCCCGAGCCCCGACTGCTTCCACCCGCCGAACGGCGCCGCGGCGTTCGACACGACACCCACGTTGAGCCCCGTCATCCCCGTCTCGAGCCGCTCGATCATGCGCTGCCCGCGTGCGAGGTTCTCCGTGAACACGTACGACACGAGCCCGTACTCGGTGTCGTTCGCGAGGCGCACGGCCTCGTCCTCGTCGTCGAACGGGACGATCGCGAGCACCGGTCCGAAGATCTCCTCGCGCAGCAGCGCCGATCCGGGCCGCACGTCCGAGAGCACGGTCGCCGGGTAGTACGTCCCCGGCCCGACGAGCGGTGCGCCGCCCGTGTGCACCGTCGCGCCCCGAGCGACCGCGTCCGCGACGAGCTCGTCCGCCTTGGTGACGGCCCGGTCGTCGATGAGCGGCCCGATCGTCACGCCGTCCTGCGTGCCGCGGCCCGTGCGCAGCTCCCGCACGCGCTCGGTGACGCGCCGGGTGAACTCGTCGGCGACCGACCGGTGCACGAGGAACCGGTTGGCGGCCGTGCACGCCTGGCCGATGTTGCGGAACTTCGCCGCCATGGCACCCTCGACGGCCCGGTCCAGGTCCGCGTCCTCCAGCACGACGAACGGCGCGTTGCCACCCAGCTCCATCGACGTGCGCAGCACACCGTCCGCGGCGAGCCTCAGCAGGTCCCGACCCACGGGCGTCGACCCCGTGAACGACAGCTTGCGCAGCCGCGGGTCGCGGATGATCGCCTCGGAGACCGGGCCGCTGTGCGCGGTCGTCACGACGTTCACCACGCCCGCCGGCACGCCCGCGTCGAGCAGGAGCCGGGCGAGCAGCAGCGTCGTGAGCGGCGTGAGCGACGCGGGCTTCACGACGACCGTGCACCCCGCCGCGAGCGCCGGCGCGATCTTGCGCGTGGCCATCGCGAGCGGGAAGTTCCACGGCGTGATGAGGAAGCACGGTCCGACGGGGTGCCGGGTGACGATCATCCGCCCCGTGCCCTCCGGGTTCGGGCCGTAGCGACCCTGGACGCGGACCGCCTCCTCGGCGAACCACCGCAGGAACTCCCCGCCGTACGTCACCTCGGCGCGCGACTCCGCGAGCGGCTTGCCCATCTCGATCGTCATGAGCAGCGCGACGTCCTCGGCCCGGTCCTGGAGCAGGTCGAACGCGCGGCGCAGGATCTCGGCGCGCTCGCGGGCGGGGGTCGCAGCCCACGCCGGCCCTGCCGTGCACGCCGCGTCGAGCGCCGCGATCCCGTCCCGCGGCGTCGCCGACGCCACGGTCGTGACCACCTCGTTCGTGGACGGGTCGCGCACGTCGAACGTCGTCCCGTCCGACGACCCCCGCCACGTCCCGCCGATCAGCAGCCCGCCCGGCACCCCGGCGAGCACCTCCGCCTCACGCTCCGCACCCATCACGCCTCCCACCTCACACCCAGACTCCCACCGCTCCCCAGCTCCCCGCCGCTCGGCACGTGCCCGGTGCGGGTGGAGTTGGTGGCGTGAGGGGCGACGAGGTCCACCCGCAGCGGTGGGTGCGCGTGCGCGGCGGGTCGGGGCGCGGCGAGTGGGGCTGCCCCGCGTGGCGGCGGGTGTGGGTGGGGTTGGTGGCGTGAGGGGCGACGAAGTCCACCCGCAGCGTGGGTGTGCGGGTGCGCGGCGGGTCGGGGCGCGGTGGGTGGGGCTGCGCCGCCCGGTGCGTAGGTCGGTGGGTGGAGTTGGTGGCGTGAGGGGCGACGAGGTCTACCCGCAGCGGTGGTGTGCGTGCGCGCGGCGGTTCGAGGCGCGGTGGTGGGGCTGCGCCGCGCGGTGCGTAGGTCGGTGGGTGGGGTTGGTCGCGTCAGGGGCGACGAGGTCCACCCGCAGCGTGGGTGTGCGGGTGCGCGGCGGGTCGGGGCGCGGCGGTGGTGTGTGGGCGGCGGCGCGGGGAGGGGGATGGATCGGGAGG
>Ga0206103_100380_pt1 | contig 26136 bp, 22 predicted proteins | sample 1B5Ametagenome_FD_148638 | JGI IMG/M metagenome (GOLD analysis project Ga0206103, IMG submission 148638) | Enriched microbial communities from leaf-cutter ant dump, University of Wisconsin, Madison, United States - 1B5A | ecosystem: Environmental > Terrestrial > Nest > Insects nest > Nest dump... | reverse complement strand
CGATCGGCTGCCCGACGACGCCCGCCGCGACCGTGTCGACCCAGCTCGCGTACCGGCTCGTCGAGACCCCGCCCGCCGAGTGCAGGCCGCAGTCCCGGCCCGGGATCGCGTACACGACGAACGTCGCGGTCTGGTGCGCGTCACGCGCCGCCGTCGTGAGCGCACGCACCTGGTCCCGCGCCGCGTCCGCTGCCGTCCAGTCGCCGATCCAGGCCGCCTGCGGGGTCTGCGCGATGCGCGCGAGCAGCGCCTTGTCCTCGCCCGTCGCCTGCGCCCACGCCGTGGCCGCCTGCGTGTCCGTGCGCGCGTAGAGCTCGGTCGAGCGGCCTGCGGCGGGGCTCTCGGTCGCGCCGGCCTCGCCGGCCGCGGCGTCCGGCGTCGGCGAGCCCGACGACCGTGCGGGAGCCGACGGAGCCGCGGTCGTCGACCCCGACGGTGCGGCCGCGTCCGCGGGCGAGCCGTCCGCGTCGCACGCCGTGAGCCCGACGAGCACGGCCAGGGCGGTCACGCACGCCCACGCCCGTCGACCTGTCATGGCAGAGCTCCGTCCCTCGTCCCCGTCGTTCGTCGATGCTTCCGGCACGTTCCCCGGACGAGGACGGCGGTGCGGTCCCTCAGGTCCGCACCGCCGTCCCGGTGGTTCGTTCCGAGCCTCAGACGAGACCCAGCGCGAGCATCGCGTCCGCCACCCGGACGAAGCCCGAGATGTTCGCACCCGCGACGTACGAGCCGGGGACGCCGTACTCGTCGGCCGTCGCGAGGCAGCGGTCGTGGATGTCGGTCATGATCGTCGCGAGGCGGGCCTCGGTGTGCTCGAAGCTCCACGAGTCACGGCTCGCGTTCTGCTGCATCTCGAGCGCGGAGGTGGCGACACCGCCCGCGTTCGCGGCCTTGCCGGGTGCGAACAGCACGCCCGCGTCCTGCAGCAGCGCGACGGCCTCGGGCGTCGTCGGCATGTTGGCGCCCTCGGCGACGACCTTGACGCCCGACGCGATCAGTGCGCGCGCGTCGTTCTCGTCGAGCTCGTTCTGCGTGGCGCACGGCAGCGCGACGTGCGCCCCGACCTCCCACACGCGACGGCCCGCGACGTACTGCGCACCGCGACGCTCGGCGTAGTCCGAGACGCGCCCGCGCTCGACCTCGCGCACCTGGCGCAGCAGGTCGAGGTCGATGCCCTTCTCGTCGAGCACGTAGCCCTGCGAGTCGGAGCACGCGACGACCGTCGCGCCGAGCTGCTGGGCCTTCTCGATCGCGTAGAGCGCGACGTTGCCGGCGCCCGAGACGACGACCCGACGGCCGTCGAACGACTCGCCGACGGTCGACAGCATGCGCTCGGCGAAGATGACCGTGCCGTAGCCGGTCGCCTCCTTGCGGACCAGCGAGCCGCCCCACGTCAGGCCCTTGCCCGTGAGCACGCCCGACTCGTAGCGGTTGGTGATGCGCTTGTACTGGCCGAACAGGAAGCCGATCTCGCGGCCGCCCACGCCGATGTCACCGGCGGGGACGTCCGTGTACTCGCCGATGTGGCGGTAGAGCTCGGTCATGAACGACTGGCAGAAGCGCATGACCTCGCCGTCGGACTTGCCGCGCGGGTCGAAGTCCGAGCCGCCCTTGCCGCCGCCGATGGGCATGCCGGTCAGCGCGTTCTTGAAGACCTGCTCGAAGCCGAGGAACTTCACGATGCCGAGGTACACCGACGGGTGGAACCGCAGGCCGCCCTTGTACGGGCCGAGCGCCGAGTTGAACTCGACCCGGAAGCCGCGGTTGATCTGGACCTGGCCCTGGTCGTCGACCCACGGCACCCGGAAGATGATCTGCCGCTCCGGCTCGCACAGCCGCTCGAGGACGGCCGCGTCGACGTAGTCGGGGTTGCGGGTCAGGACGGGGCCGAGGCTGTCGAACACCTCGTGGACCGCCTGGTGGAACTCGCGCTCACCGGCGTTGCGCGCGAGCACCTGCTCGAGTGCGCGCTCCAACTGCACCTGCATGAAAGGCTCCGCTCTGCTCAGCGTCCCCAGTAGGACGGTGCACAGGGTAGCCACGCGCGCGCGGGCCTGACGGGGACTCCCGACCCGTGGACAGCGTCGCCGCGACCTGCGGCTCCGGTCAGCCGAAGTGGCGCGGCAGCGTCGCCTCGAACGTCTCGCGGGCCTCGGCCAGCGGGATCGTGAACAGGCCGTCGACCTCGACCGCGGGACCCTGCTCGTCGTCGCCCGACGCGACGTCGGCCGTCCACCCGAGCCGCAGCACCGGGACGCCGCGCGCGACGCACAGGTCGGCGAACCGCACCTCCTCCGAGCGCGGCACGGCGACGAGCGCCCGCGTCGTCGACTCCGAGAACAGCGCCTCGAACGGTGTCAGCCCGTCGCGCTCGCACAGCGCGTCGAGCGACACGCGCACGCCGACGCCGAACCGCAGCGACGACTCGACGAGCGCCTGCGCGAGACCGCCCTCGGACAGGTCGTGCGCCGCGTCGACCAGGCCGTCGCGCGACGCGTTCTGCAGCACCGCGGCGAGCCGCCGCTCCGCCGCGAGGTCCACCGCGGGCGGCAGCCCGCCCAGGTGCGCGTGCACCACGTCGGCCCACGCCGAGCCGTCGAGCTCGGCGCGCGTCGTGCCGAGCAGGTAGACCGCGACCCCGGGAGCGGTCCAGCCCGACGGCACCGCGTCCGCGACGTCGTCGAGCACGCCCAGCACGCCGACGACGGGCGTCGGGTGGATGGCCGAGTCGATCTTCCCGGGCTCGCCCGTGCCGTTGTAGAGCGACACGTTGCCGCCCGTGACCGGGACCTCGAGGACCTGGCACGCGTCCGCGAGGCCGCGCACGGCCTCGACGAGCTGCCACATCGAGTCCGGGTGCTCGGGGCTGCCGAAGTTGAGGCAGTCGGTCACCGCGAGCGGGCGCGCACCCGTCGTCGCGACGTTGCGGTACGCCTCCGCGAGCGCGAGCTGTGCGCCCGTGTACGGGTCGAGCTTGCCGTAGCGACCGTTCGCGTCGGTCGCGAGCGCCACGCCGAGGCCCGTCGTCTCGTCGACGCGCACGACGCCCGAGTCGTCGGGCTGCGCGAGCGCCGTGTTGCCCTGCACGAAGCGGTCGTACTGCTTGGTCACCCACTCCTTCGACGCGAGGTTCGGCGAGCCGAGCAGCCGCAGGACGGTCGCGCGGAGCTCGTCGGCGGTCGTCGGACGCTCGAGCGAGCCCGACGAGTCCGCGTTCAGCCCGTCCTGCCACGCTGGCCGCGCGTACGGGCGGTCGTAGACCGGACCCTCGTGCGCGACCGTGCGCGGGTCGACGTCGACGATGCGGTGGCCGTGGTGGTCGATCGTGAGCCGACCCGTGCCCGTCACCTCGCCGATGATCGCCGTCTCCACGTCCCACTTCGACGTGATCGCGAGGAACGCGTCGAGCTTGTCCGGCGTGACGACCGCCATCATGCGCTCCTGCGACTCCGACATGAGGATCTCGCCGGCCGTGAGCGTGGGGTCGCGCAGCAGCACGTTCTCGAGGTCGACGTGCATGCCGCCGTCGCCGTTGGACGCGAGCTCGCTCGTCGCGCACGAGATGCCCGCCGCACCCAGGTCCTGGATGCCCTCGACGACGCGCGCGGCGTACAGCTCGAGGCAGCACTCGATGAGGACCTTCTCCATGAACGGGTCGCCGACCTGCACCGACGGCCGCTTCGACGGCTTCGCGTCGTCGAACGTCTCCGACGCGAGGATGGACGCGCCGCCGATGCCGTCACCGCCCGTGCGCGCGCCGAACAGCACGACCTTGTTGCCCGCGCCCGACGCGTTCGCGAGATGGATGTCCTCGTGCCGCAGCACGCCCAGGCACAGCGCGTTGACGAGCGGGTTGCCCTGGTAGCACGCGTCGAAGACGAGCTCACCGCCGATGTTCGGCAGGCCGAGCGAGTTGCCGTAACCACCGACGCCCGACACGACACCGTGCACGACGCGCGCCGTGTCGGGGTGGTCGATCGCGCCGAACCGGAGCTGGTCCATGACCGCGACCGGCCGCGCGCCCATCGAGATGATGTCGCGCACGATGCCGCCGACGCCCGTGGCCGCACCCTGGTACGGCTCGACGTACGACGGGTGGTTGTGCGACTCGACCTTGAACGTCACCGCCCAGCCGTCGCCGATGTCGACGACGCCCGCGTTCTCGCCGATGCCGACCAGCAGGTGCTGGCGCATCACGTCGGTCGTCTTCTCGCCGAACTGGCGCAGGTGGTTCTTCGACGACTTGTAGGAGCAGTGCTCCGACCACATGACCGAGTACATCGCGAGCTCGGCGGCCGTGGGGCGCCGACCGAGGATGTCGCGGATGCGCTGGTACTCCTCGGGCTTGAGGCCCAGCTCCGCGAAGGGCTGTGCGAGGTCCGGGGTCGCCGTGGCGTCCTCGACCGTGTCGTAGTGCTGGGCGCTGTCGCTGGGACGCACGGGTGCGGAGGTCATCGATTCCCTCGGTCGAGATCCGGGCCGGGTTCGCGGGACGCGCGCGCGTCGCCGGCGGGCGGACCCAGGATACCGACGCCGGGCGCCGCACCGACGGCGCGTCCACGGCCGGGACGACGATCCGCGCCGGCGGACACCCGTGCGCCTCGCGGCCCGAGGTGCTCATGGGCCGTTCGGGTGAAGTTCGTGCCGACGTTCACGAGTTCGCGGCGTTTTGGGCGCGACACGCGGTCCGACAATTGCGCATTTCGCCCAGGCAACCCTAGAGTCCCGATCTGGTCGAGCGTCCGATTCGATCCATTCGTCCGTCCTGTCCCCGTCGCGATCGTCCCTGATTCGAGGTCCGATGTCCCGCCGAACCGTCCTCGCCGCCGCCGTCCCCGCCGTGACCGGCCTGCTCCTCGTCTCCGGGGCTGCGGGCGCCTGGGCCACCGGCTCCGACGACACGCACGTGCCGTACGACGTCACCGCCGACGGCGTCACGCTGCCCGCCGGTGACACGTTCTCGGAGTCCGACCACGTCAACGTGCGCTACACCTACCGTGGCAAGGACGGGTCGGCACAGCTGCACATCGAGCACGACCGACGCACGGGCAAGGTGATCGGGAAGCACAGCGTCTCCTGGGAGACCGTGGGCGTGCCGGACGGCTCGTGCATCACGTGGGTCCAGGTCAGCGGGTACGACGAGCACTTCGGCGAGGGTCACCAGCAGCCCGTGTGCCAGGTGAAGTGCCGCCACTCCGCGAAGCCCACCCCCACGCCGAGCCCGTCCGCGACGCCCGCGCAGAAGACGCCCGAGGTCGAGGAGACCCCCGCCCCCGAGCAGACGCCCGACGTCGAGGAGACGCCCGCTCCCGAGGCGACTCCCGAGGTCCCCGCGGTCGTGGACGCCGACGAACCGACCGAGGACACCACCCCGGACGTGACCGAGACCCCGGCACCCGCAGCGCAGCCCGAGTCCACGCCCCAGCCGGAGGCCACACCGACCGTGCCGTCCGCGGTGCTCGCCGACGACGGTGACGACGCGGGCGACGGCTCGGGCGACACCGCCGAGGTGGGCGTCCCGTCCGCGGTCCTGGCCGACGAGTCGCCCGACGACACGCTCGCCGTGACCGGCTCCGACGCGCTGCTGCCCGGGCTCCTGCTCGCGTTCGCGGCACTCGGTGGCGGCGCCGCGCTGCGCGCCGTGCACCTGCGCAAGCGGTACACGCCGAACCACCGGCTCTGAGGCCCGCACCCTCCGAGCACGGCCCCGGGACCACGGACGGCTCGACGACGAGGCGGACACCGGTCCCACGATGAACCGCGAGCCCGACGGGCACACGGACGACGATCCCCCCTCGCGTCTGCTGCCCGTCGGGCTCGCGGCATCCCCGGCCCCTCCGCGTGGCTCTGACCATCGGCGTCGACCAGGCCGACGGCTCCGTTACGGTCGGACGGTGCCCCTCGGACGCGTCCACCCGCGCCCCGGTCGCGTGCCCCACGGCCGCACCGGACGGCCGCGTCGGCTGCGACGGGCGCTCCTGGCGGGCGTGCTCGTGCTCGTCGGCGCGACGGCGAGCGCCGCAGTCGCAGCCTGCACCGCGGCACCGGCACCGGCACCCTCGCGACCGGCACCGTCACGACCGGCACCGGCCGCATCCGGGTCGGGGCCGACGAGCGCGACCGACGCGGGCACGACCGACGCGGGCACGATCGACGCGGGAGCGACCGGACCGGCTCCGACGGACCCCGGCTCGACCGCGGCGGCAGGACCGTCGGGCACCGACCTGACCGTCCGCGCGTTGCGCGACGGCCTCGACGCCACCTCGGGGGCGGTGACGCTCCGGGTGCTCGGCGGCTCCGCACCCGTCGTGCTCGACGACGGGAGCGTGCGGGTCGCCGCCGTCGACGACAGGGCCGGCCACGACGTGGACAGCGACGACGGTGGCCTCGTCGGCGGCAGCGAGGACGGTGGCCTCGTCCGCGGCAGCGAGGACGTCCGGCTCGTCGTCGCGGTCCCACCCCCGCTGACGATCGACGTCCTGCGCGACGGCACCGCGCTCGTCCGGGACGGCGACACACCGGTCGCCGGGCTGCGCGCCGATCCGGAGGGTCGGCTGCGCGCACGCGACGCCGCCGCCGTGCTCACCGCACCAGCGAGCTCGGCGAGCGGGCTCTGGTTCACGGCGCGCTCGATCCTCGACCTCTCCTGGGGCGACCGCGAGGGTGGGCGGTCACTCGCCGTGACGCCCGCGGACTGGGCGCGCGCCGGCGGGCTCGCGGCCGACACCCTCGTCTGGGCGCAGCTCTCGGCCGCCGAGCCGGACGCGCGCACGGCGACGATGCACGCGCAGCTCTCGTGCCACCAGCTCGGCGCCCGGGACAAGGACACGTGGAACCTCGAGCCGTGGCGCCCGCACGTCGACGCGTTCGAGCTCGTCGCGGCGCGGTGCAACCCGACCTGAGACGACGCAGCGCGAGCCCCGGACCGGGCAGGTCAGGACCTGCGACGGACCCGGCGCGCCTTGACCAGCCACCCGGCGACCCCGCCGAGCACGAACGTCGTGGCGAGCAGGATCCACAACGGCATCGTCACGGTCATCCAGAACACGTCGACGCGCTGCTCCTGCGCGTTCTGCAGGATCAGGACGAGCGCGGCGACGAGGACGACGAGCGCGACGATCGGGCGCCAGGGCACCGGCCTCGGCTCGGGCTGCTGGGTGGACATGTGACCTCCGCCGGTCGGGCGGTCGCACGCCGCCGATGCGGTCATCCTGCCGCGGGGGCACGGGACCGGCGACCGGTGGACCGATCGTCAGCGCACGTGCTTCTCCGGCACCGCGAGGCGACCCGCCGCGCGCTCCGCGCGGTAGAACGCCCGCGCCTCGTCCTGCCGCTGCGCCTCGAGCCCCGAGGCGATCGGCGCACGCAGGTGCTCGGGCCCGTAGCCGAACGCGTCGACGAGGTCCTGCGCGTGCGGGCGCAGCCGCACCAGCAGGCGGTCGAGGTACGACGAGACCGTGCGCGCCCGGCCCGCGGACAGGCGACCGTTGACGAGGTACCACGCGAGGTGCCGCTCGACGAGCGAGAGGCCGAACAGGTCCCGCAGCCAGGTCAGCACCTGCGCGGTCTCGGGGTCGCGCACGGCGTGCACGCCGCGCGTGAACGCCTCCCACTGGACCCGCTCGGCGTGCGCGCGGGCGGCCTCGATCAGCTCGTGCTGATGGGCGTTGACGAGCTCGGCCGCCTCCGCGGGCGGGAGCTTGGCCGCGGGGCGCAGCGCCGCCGCGAGCTCGGCGACCATGACCTCGACGCGCTCCGTCAGCAGCTCGCGCTGCGTGTCCTCGTCGCGCAGCTGGCCCGCCGAGCGACGCGCGTCGCCCGCGTCCGCGATGGTCTGCACGGCCCGGACCAGGGGCGTGCGGTGCACGGCCTTGTCCGCGACGAGCCGGGCGAGGTCGCCGGCGCCGCCGGCCTTGAGCTCCTGGGCGAAGTCGCCGAGCAGGCGCTTGCCGACGAGCTGGTACAGCACGGTGTTGTCGCCCTCGAAGGTCGCGTAGACGTCCATGTCCTGGTGCAGCCCGACGAGGCGGTTCTCGGCCATGAAGCCCGCGCCGCCGCACGCCTCCCGGCACTCCTGGATGGTGCGCAGCGCGTGCCAGGTCGACGTCGGCTTGAGGGTCGCCGCGAGCGTCTCGAGGTCGCCGCGGCTCTCGGGGGTGTCGTCGCGGCCGGAGAACACCTCGTCGAACGCGGCGAGCAGCTCCTCGTGCGCGAACGTCGCGGCGTACGTCTCGGCGAGCAGCGGCAGCAGGCGACGCTGGTGGCGCTGGTAGTCGAGCAGGTGCACCTCGTCGTCGGCCGTCGCCCCCGCGAACTGCCGCCGCTCGTTCGCGTAGCGGATCGCGATCGCGAGCGCGATCTTGCTCGCGTTGGCCGCCGCGCCGTCGAGCGACACGCGGCCCTGGACGAGCGTGCCGAGCATCGTGAAGAAGCGCCGCCCGGGGCTCGCGATCGGCGACGAGTACGTGCCGTCGGGCGCGACGTCGCCGTACCGGTTGAGCAGGTTCGTGCGCGGCACGCGCACGTGGTCGAAGTGCAGGCGGCCGTTGTCGATCCCGTTGAGCCCGCCCTTGAGCCCGTCGTCCTCGCCGCCGACGCCCGGCAGGAACTCCCCGGCCTCGTCGCGGATCGGCACGTAGAACGCGTGCACACCGTGGTTGACGCGCTGCCCGTCCGCGGGCCCCGTGACGAGCTGGGCGAACACGACCGCGGCACGCCCGTGCAGCGCCGCGTTGCCGAGGTAGTCCTTCCACGCCGCCCGGAACGGCGTGTGGATGACGAACTCCTGCGCCTGCTCGTCGTACTCCGCGGTCGTCGCGATCGACGCGACGTCCGAGCCGTGCCCCTGCTCGGTCATCGCGAACGCACCGGGTACGGCGATCGACATCGCGTCCGGCAGGAACGTGTCGTGGTGGTGCTGCGTGCCGAGGTGCAGGATCGCCGACGCGAACAGCCCCCACTGGACGCCCGCCTTGATCTGCAGCGACGGGTCGCCCGCGACGAGCTCCTCGAAGCGCGACAGGCTGCCGCCGTGGTCGTCGGCCCCACCCAGGTGCGCGGGGAAGGCCCGCAGCACGTCGTGGTGCGCGACGAGCTCGCGGAGCTGGTGGAGCACGCGCTCGCGGTGCTCCGCCAGGGGCTGGCCCTCGATCTTCTGGAACTCCGGGTCGCCCGCGACCGCGCGCGCCTCGCGGCGCAGCTGCGCATACCGGCCGAGCAGCTGCTCCGTGAGCGCCGGGACGTCGACGTGGGGGTCGCCCGTCGTCGCGAGGCTGCGGGCGGGGCGGTGCGCCGACGTGGCACGCGGGGTGTGCGTGTCGCGGGGGCTCGTGGTCGTGCTCATGGGTTCTCCCTCGTCGTCGGTTCTCGTCGGGCGCCGTGCTCGTCGCGCGCTCGTCGTGCTCGTCGTGCTCGCCGGCAGGCCCCGGTCACCTGATCTCCCACGGGGTGCGCGACGAGCGTGCGCGGGCCAGCAGGCCGACCGGCCCGGCCCACAGCCACGCCGCGACCTGGGCGGTGAGCGCCTCGCGGTCCGGCACGCCCGGCTCGCCGCGGTGCGCCATCCACCACTCGCCCGCGCCGCGCACGAAGCCCACGGCGCCCGCCGCCCAGCCCTGGGCGAGCGCGTCGCGCGCCGGGTCGCCGTCGGCGAGGTCAGCGGTGGGGCCGGCGGTGGCGTCAGCGGCGGGGTCGGTCGTGCTGTCCACCGCGGGTTGCGCGCCCTGGTCGGCGAGCTCGCGCGCGAACGGCAGCGCCACGAGGTGCGTCACCGAGTCCAGGAAGTGCCCGAGCGGTCCGCCGGACTCGACCGACCCGTCGCGCGTCACGAACGCGTACACGTTCGGCGAGGACTCGATCATCTCCAGGTAGACCGCGACCATCGCCCGCAGCCCCTCGCGCGGCGTCGGCGCGACGCGCAGGACCCCCTCGAGCGCGCCCTGGATCTGCAGCACGGCAGCCTCTGCGACCGCGATCTGCAGGCCGGTCTTGTCCGTGAAGTAGCGGTAGACGATCGACTTCGACGTCCCGGCCGCGGAGGCGATCTCCTCCATCGAGACGTCCGGGCCGCGGTGGTGGACCGTGCGCCGCGCGACGCGCACGAGCTCGGCACGACGAGCCTCGCGGTGGTCGGCCCAGCGCGCGGAGCGCCCGTCGACGACGAACGGGTCGCTGCGCTGCTCAGGTCGCGGCTGGGCGCGCTGCTCGGTGCGCGCCTCAGGCCGCGGCGCGCTGCGGGGGGGCGTGCTGCGGTCGCCTGCCGTCGACGGTGACGGTGTGATCGGGCTCACGAAACCGACGGTATCAGGTACTGTGGGTTGCGGGCACCACCTCGGGACGAACGTCCCTTGAGCCGCGTGCCCCAGGTCCGGTCACGCGACGGCGCGCGACGACGTGAGAGGAGCGCCAGGCAGCATGGCACCCACGAAGACGGTCACCCCCACCGCGCCGCGGCGCGCGCTCGTCCTGGGCGGCAACCGCATCCCGTTCGCCCGCGCGGGCGGCCGGTACGCGCACGCGTCGAACCAGGACATGCTCACGGCGGCGCTCGAAGGGCTCGTCGCGCGGTACGGGCTGCAGGGCGAGCAGATCGGCGAGGTCGCCGCGGGTGCGGTGCTCAAGCACAGCCGGGACTTCAACCTCACGCGCGAGAGCGTGCTCGGCTCGTCGCTCGCCGCGACGACCCCCGCGTACGACCTGCAGCAGGCGTGCGCGACGGGGCTCGAGACGGTCGTCGGTCTCGCGAACAAGATCCGGCTCGGCCAGCTCGACTCCGCGATCGCGGGTGGGGTCGACTCGACGTCGGACGCGCCGATCGTCGTCACCGACCGTCTGCGGCGCGCGCTGCTCGACCTGTCGCGCGCCACGAGCGCGGGCCGCAAGCTCGCCGCGCTCGGCCGCATCCGCCCGCGCGACCTCGCCCCCGTCGCGCCGACCACCGGCGAGCCGCGGACCCGGCTCTCGATGGGCGAGCACCAGGCGCTCACGACCGCGCAGTGGGGCATCACGCGCGAGGCGCAGGACGAGCTCGCGCTCGCGTCGCACGAGCGGCTCGCGGCTGCCTGGGAGGCCGGGTTCTTCGACGACCTCGTGACGCCCTACCGCGGTCAGACGATCGACGGGAACCTGCGCACCGACACGTCGCTCGAGAAGCTCGCGGCGCTGCGACCCACGTTCGGCACGGGCCTCGAGACCCCCGCGACCATGACCGCCGGGAACTCGACGCCGCTGACCGACGGGGCGTCGACCGTCCTGCTCGGGTCGGACGAGTGGGCCGCGGAGCACGGGCTCACGCCGCTCGCCGTCGTCGTCGACGCGCAGGTCGGCGCGGTCGACTTCGTGCACGGCGAGGACGGTCTGCTGATGGCCCCCGCGTTCGCGGTCCCGCGGCTGCTCGCGCGCCACGGGCTCACGCTCGCCGACCTCGACCTCGTCGAGATCCACGAGGCATTCGCGTCGACCGTGCTCACGACGCTCGCAGCGTGGGAGTCGCCCGAGTTCGGGCGGGACCGGCTCGGGCTCGACGGCGCGTTCGGCACCGTCGACAGGGCGCGGCTCAACGTGCACGGGTCGTCGCTCGCCGCGGGGCACCCGTTCGCGGCGACCGGCGGCCGGATCGTCGCGACGGTCGCCAAGGAGCTCCACCTGCGTCGGCAGCGCGACGGCGGGACACCGCGCGCGCTCGTGTCGATCTGCGCGGCCGGCGGGCTCGGGCTCACGGCGCTGCTCGAGGCGGCCTGACATGGCGAACCCGATCACGCGCTCGGTCTCGGCCACGCTCTCCGCACGTCTGTCCGGGCTGCTCGGCTTCTCCCCCGCGGTGCCCCTGCGACGCTGGGAGCCCGGCCACCCGCTCGTCGACGGACCCGTGCTCGTGCTGGGCTCCGGTGCCGGCACGGGTCACGGCGCCGGGTCCGGCCGGGACGCCGACGCCGACGCCCTCGCGGCGCTGCTGTCCGGCGCGCCCGCGGTGCCCGACGCGACGGGCGACGAGGTCCTCGACGGGTGGGACCTCGACGTCGAGCGTCACGCCGTCCCGGGCACGCGGTACGCCGCGGTCGTCGTCGTGCTCACCTCGGTCACCCACCCCGACGACCTGCACGCACCCCTGCTCGCGGCCGCGTCGACCCTCAAGACGCTCGCCCGCGGAGCGCGCGTCGTGACGGTGTCGCGCGCGGCGACCGCCGACGACGCGCCCGCGGTCGCCGCCGCACGCCAGGGCATCGACGCGGTCGTCCGCACGATCGCGAAGGAGTCCCGGGGCGGGACGACGGCCAACGGCGTCGTGCTGGGCGGTGACGTCCCGGTCACCGCGCCGTCGGCCGTCGGCGCCCTGCGGTTCCTGCTCTCGACGCGGTCGGCGTACGTGCACGGCCAGCTCCTGCCCGTCGACTCGACCGCCGGCGCCCTGCCCACCGACTGGGACCGCGCGCTCGACGGTCGGGTCGCTGTCGTCACCGGCGCCGCACGCGGCATCGGTGAGGCGATCGCGCGCACGCTCGCGCGCGACGGGGCCACGGTCGTCGCGGTCGACGTGCCCGCCGCAGGCGAACAGCTCGCGGCCGTCGCGAACGCCGTGCACGGCACCGCGCTGCAGCTCGACATCACCGCACCCGACGCGGGAGCGCGCATCCTCGAGCACACGCTCGCGCGGCACGGTCGGCTCGACGTCATGGTGCACAACGCGGGGATCACGCGCGACAAGCTCTTCGCGAACCTCACCGACGAGCAGTGGGACGCGGTCGTCGCGGTCAACATCGCGGCCCAGCTGCGGATCAACGAGGCACTGCTGACGTCGGGCGACTTCGTCGACGCGCCCCGGCTCGTGTCGATCTCGTCGACCACCGGCATCGCCGGCAACCGCGGCCAGGCGAACTACGCCGCGACGAAGGGGGGCGTCGTCGGCATGGTCCGCGCGACCGCGCCGCTGCTCGCCCCGTTCGGCGGGACCGCGAACGCCGTCGCGCCCGGGTTCATCGAGACCGACATGACCGCACGCATGCCGGCCGTGACGCGGCAGGTCGCGCGCCAGCTCGCCTCGCTGCAGCAGGGCGGGCTGCCGGTCGACGTCGCCGAGGCCGTCGCGTTCCTGTCCTCCCCGCAGGCCGGGGGGATCGTCGGCCGGACCGTGCGGGTGTGCGGCCAGAACGTCGTCGGCGCATGACGGCCGACCCGACCGAGCTGCCCGTCGACCTCGACGTCGTCGACCTGCCGGCCGTTCCCCGGCTCGGCGGCGTCTACGCGCGCGGGGCCGCGTCGGCAGGTCGCCTCGCGGTCGCCCGGCGCGCGGGCCGTGCACCCCGCGAGCTGCCCGACGTGGCCTACCGCGTGCGCGGCGTGCGGGCCGACCCGGAGCACCTGCTGGCGTACCAGCGGCTCGTCGGCGAGGAGACGCGCGACGAGCTGCCCGCCGGGTTCGTGCACGTCCTCGCGTTCCCCGTCGCGACCGCGCTCATGGCCCGCGCCGACTTCCCGCTCCCGCTGCTCGGGATGGTCCACCTCGCGAACGTCGTCGAGCAGCGGCGGGCGGTCCGCTCCGACGAGCCGCTCGACGTGGTCGCGCACGCCCGCGACCTGCGGCCCCACCGCAGCGGCACGCGGGTCGAGCTGGTCGTCGAGGTCACCAGCGCCGACGAGGTCGTGTGGCGTGGCACGTCGACCTACCTGGCGAAGGGCACGCGTCTCGCTCCCGGGGACGTCGGGATCCCGACGTCGGAGGTCGTCGACGGTCCCGCCGGCGCGCGGCCCGCGGACCGGGTCGACGACGGTCGCGCCCGGTTCGAGGCGCCCCTGCCGACCGGGCGGTGGCGGCTCGGCGCGGACACGGGACGGCGCTATGCCGCGGTGTCGGGCGACCGCAACCCCATCCACCTGTCCGCGCTGTCGGCGCGGGCGCTCGGCTTCCCGCGCGCGATCGCGCACGGCATGGACACCGCCGCGCGCCTGCTCGCCGACGTCGGCCCCGCGCGCGGCGACGCGTTCGTCTGGTCGGTCGAGTTCGTCAAGCCGGTCCTGCTCCCGGCGACGGTGCCGACGTCCGTCCGTCGCACCGCGACCGGCTTCGCGATCGCCGCGTGGGACGGCCGGTCGGGCAAGCCGCACGTGCTCGGGTCCGTGACCCCCGCGACCGTCTGACGTCAGTCCTCGGGCAGCCAGCCGACGAGGTCCGCGAGCGCACGGGCGACCTCCTCGGGCGTGCGGCCGACCGTGTCGACCCGGTGCACCGACGGCGGGCAGCCGTTCTCGAGACGCACTGCCGCGGCGTCGCTGCGCGCGACGTGCGTCACGAGGCCGGCGCCGTGCTCGCGGCGCGCGAGGCGCGTGTGCGCGGTGTCGTCGTCGGCCGTCAGGAGCACGGCCGTGACCCGAGGGTGGTCGCCCATCGCGGCCGCGAGGTCGTCGGCGTACTGCGGGGTGGCGGTCCCGGTCAGGATCAGGCGCCGATGGCCGAGCTCGCGGTACGCCGCCCACACCGACGCGAGGTTGCGCTCCGCGAGCCGTGCCGCGTGCGGCGCCGGGTGCGCGAGGTCGAGCACGTCACCCTCGACGACCGCGTGCGCGACGTCGGCGGCCGACAGCAGGTCGTGCAGCGCGAACGCCGCGGTCGACTTGCCGACGCCCGAGCGGCCGCCGACGAGCAGGACGTGCGAGCGGTCGTCCGACGAGGGGCGTCGGGCCGAACCTGCAGGAACGTCTCCGGGAAGCTCGGCGGGCGCGTCCGCCACGTCGGCGGGCCGCCCGAGCCGTGCGTCGAGGCCGGCCCGGACGGCGGGCCACTCGTCGGCCAGGATCGAGAAGTAGACCGTGTCGCCGCGCGCACCGTCGGGCGCGACGCGATGACCGCGCAGCCGACCCTCCTCGCGCGCCCCGAGCCGCGCGATCGCCGCGAGCGACCGGGCGTTGCGGGCGTCGGCCCGCAGCGCGACGCGGTGCACGCGCCACTCGTCGAACGCGTGCGACAGGAGCGCGAGCTTGGTCGCCGGGTTCACGTGCGTGCCCCACACCGCCGGGTCGTAGAACGTGTGGCCGATCTCGAGCCGACCGATCCGCAGGTCGACGTCGTAGTACGACGACGAGCCGAGCACCGCGCCGGACGCGGCGTCGAGGACCGCGAACGCATACCGGCCAGGCGCCGCGACCGCCGCCTCGACGTCGCGGCGCATCGCGGGCTCGTCGCGCGGGACGGGCGTCGTCATGCCGCGCCAGACGCGGTCGTCGACGAAGGCGACGAGCGCTGCGGCGTGCTCCGGTGCGAGCGGGACGAGCCGGACTCCGGGGCCCGTGAGCGTGAGGTCGTGCTGCACGGTCGCGATCCTGCCAGGCCGACCGCGTGGGCCTCGACGGGATTCTCGCGGGCGTCGCGGCTCTGGCAGGGTGACGGCATGGACCTGGTGCCGGGCGGCGACCACGACGGGCTGACGTTCGACGGCGAGCGCTGGGCCGGGCAGGACGGCAGCGAGGCGCGGTTCCTCGACTGCACGTTCACCGACTGCACGCTCGACGACGCCGACCTGCGGCACGCCCGGCTCGTCGACACCACCTGGACGGGGATCCGCGCCGCGACGCTCGACCTCGCGAGCTCGACGTGGCAGGACGGCACGTGGACGGACTGCCGCCTCGGTGCGGTGCAGTCGTACGGCGCGCGGTGGACGCGCGTGCACGTCGTCCGCGGGAAGCTCGACTACGTCAACCTGCGCGACGCGACGCTCGAGCACGTGCGGTTCACGGGCGTCGTGATCGACGAGCTCGACCTCGCGCGCGTGCGGGCCGCGCACCTCACGTTCGAGGACTGCCGGGTGCGTCGGCTCGACGTCACCGGTGCGAGCCTCACGGACGCGGACGTGCGCGGGCTGCGCGACCTGCAGCACCTCGACGGCGTGGCCGGCCTCGCGGGCGCGACGATCAGCGCCGACCAGCTCGTCGAGCTCGCTCCCGCGCTCGCCGAGCACGTCGGGCTGCACGTGCGCTGAGGGCGCGTCCGCCCCGCCGGAGCGGGCCGGTCAGTCGAGCGCGGGTCCGCACGCGGCGGCGGCCGTCGCGGCGAGGTGGTCCAGGCCGTGGACCGGGAGCAGGGGCCGCGGGTCGTCGACCACGGCCCAGCAGCCGTCCACCACCTCGTACGACGAGCGTGCACCGTCCGTCACGTAGGTGCGCAGGGCGCCGATCAGGCGGTCGACCGCCTCGCTCGTCGTGCCCACGCCCACGGACGCCCGGATCGCCCCCGTCGACGCGCCGAGCCGCGCGAGCAGCGGGTGCGCGCAGAACCGACCGTCCCGCACACCGATCCCGTGCTCGGCGGCGAGGTAGGCCGCGACGAGTCCCGCGTCGTGGTCGGCGACCGTGAAGGTCACGACGCCCACGGGCTCGTCGGAGTCCGCCCAGATGCGCGCGACCTGCACGCCCGGGACGGACTCGAGACCCGTCACGAGACGCGCGCGCAGCGCGGACTCGTGCTCCTGCAGCGCACCGGCCGGCAGCGCGGCGAGCGCGTCGCACGCCTCCGCGAGCGCGATCGCGCCCACGACGTTCGGCGAGCCTGCCTCGTGCCGGGCCGGGGCGGGCTGCCAGATCGTGCGGTCGGTGCGCACGTCGCGCACCGCCCCGCCGCCCGCGAGGTACGGCGTGCCGGTGTCGAGCCAGTCGCGGCGCCCGACGAGCGCGCCCGCACCGAACGGCGCGTACGTCTTGTGCCCGGAGAATGCGACGTAGTCCGCGCCGGACCGCGCGAGCGAGAAGCCGCGGTGCGGGACGAGCTGGGCACCGTCGACCGCGACGCGCGCGCCCGCCGCGTGCGCGAGCTCGACGACCTGCTCGACCGGCAGCGCCTCACCCGTCACGTTGGACGCCCCGGAGACCGTGACGAGCGCGTACGGGTGCGCCGCGAGCTCGGTGCGCAGCGACTCGAGCGTCGCGGCGACGGTCTCGGCGATCGGCAGGATCGTCGTGCGGTGCCCGCGGGGCTCGGACCCGCGCAGCCAGGGCAGCAGGTTCGCGTGGTGCTCGAGGTCGAGCACGAGGACACGCCCGCCCGCCGGGACGACGCCCGCGAGCAGGTTGAGCGAGTCCGTCGTGTTGCGCGTGACGACCGCGACGTCGTCGGGCCGCGCGTCGACGAAGCGCGCGATCGTCTGGCGCGCCGACTCGTAGAGCGCGGTCGAGACCTGCGAGAGGTACCCCGCGCCGCGGTGCACGGACGCGTACAGCGGCAGCACCTCGGCGACGCGGTCGGCGACCGCCTGCAGCGCGGGGGCGCTCGCGGCGTAGTCGAGGTTCGCGTAGACGCGCTGCGAGCCGTCGACGAGCGGGACGGTCGTCGTGCCGCCCACGACGGGGAGGAGGGCGTCGACGCTCGCCGCCGCCTCCCCCTCGGCCTGCGTCCGACACGACACGCGCTCGGCGACGACGCTCATGGGGTACCTCCAACGATCCGGGGACCCCGGGGTCGGCAGTCCCGCGCTTGCCGGCACCGGACGGTGCACGGCCTGGTCGTCACCCGGGGCACCCCACCGCGGAGGAGGGTTGCCGGCCAGCGAGCCGGGGCTTCGCGCTGGCGCTCATGACCTGACGACGAGAGTGGCGACCCGGCCCGCGCCGTGTCAACGCCGGGCAGCAGACGTCTCGCAGACCGGGACAGCATGTTCACCAGGTGGATGCCGGGCCGGAGGGGGCGTTACTCTCCTCGCACCATCCAGAGCGGCCGAGAGATCTGGCTCGACGACGCCGCAGCAACCCGCGGCCCCACCGGGGCCGGCCGAGGGTGCTACCGCCAGGACCGATGGAGGAGCACATGCCTGACGTCGTCCCCGACGCCCTGCCCGCACCCGGCTACGCGGGCGACCTCACGCCGCAGCAGGCGTGGGACCTGCTCCTGTCCGACGAGGACGCGCTCCTCGTCGACGTCCGCACGCGCGGCGAGTGGGCACAGATCGGCGTCCCCGACGGCGCAGAGATCGGCGACCGCGTCGCGTTCGTCGAGTGGACCACCGGGTTCGGCCCGAACCCCGCGTTCCTCACCGAGCTCGCCGCCGCCGGAGCCGCGCCCGACCGGGCCGTCGTGTTCCTGTGCCGGTCGGGCGTCCGCTCCGTCGCCGCCGCGCAGGCCGCGACCGCGGCGGGCATCGGCCCGTCGTACAACGTGCTGCGCGGGTTCGAGGGTGACGTCGGCCGCGACGGCTCACGCGGCCACCAGGGCTGGCGTGCCGAGGGCCTGCCGTGGCGGCAGGCATGAGCGCGCGCGTCCCCGGACCGGGCGACTGGGACTCCCGCCGCGTCCCGCTCGAGTCGCTGCGACCCGACACGGTCGCCGTGCGCGCGGGCCACGTGCGTTCGCAGTTCGGTGAGTTCGGCGAGGCGCTGTACCTGACGCAGGGCTTCACGTACGAGTCCGCGGCACAGGCCGAGGCCGCGTTCGCGGGCGACGTCGACCGATTCCTGTACTCCCGCTACAACAACCCGACGGTCTCGACGTTCGAGGAGCGCCTGCGGCTGCTCGACGGCGCCGAGGCCTGCACCGCGACCTCGTCGGGCATGAGCGCCGTGTTCACCGCGCTCGCCGCTCTCGTGCGGTCCGGGTCCCGCATCGTCGCCGCGCGCGCGCTGTTCGGCTCGTCCGTCGTGATCTTCGACGAGCTGCTCGCCAAGTGGGGTGTGCGCACCGAGTACGTCGACGGGCACGAGCTCGCGCAGTGGGAGCAGGCACTCGCGACCCCCGCGGACGTCGTGTTCTTCGAGACGCCGTCCAACCCGATGCAGGACCTCGTCGACATCGCCGCGGTCAGCCGTCTCGCGCACGCGGCCGGAGCGGTCGTCGTCGTCGACAACGTCTTCGCGACCCCCGTCTTCTCCCGCCCGCTCGACCTGGGCGCCGACGTCGTCGTGTACTCCGCGACCAAGCACATCGACGGCCAGGGGCGCGTGCTCGGCGGCGCGATCCTCGGCTCGCGCGAGTTCGTCGAGGGCCCCGTGCGCGCGCTCGTGCGCAACACCGGGCCGTCGCTGTCGCCGTTCAACGCGTGGGTCCTGCTCAAGGGGCTCGAGACCATGTCCCTGCGCGTCCGGCACCAGGCGGCCTCCGCGCTGACGCTCGCGCGGTGGCTCGAGGAGCACCCCGCCGTCGCGTCCGTACGGTACCCGTTCCTCGGGTCGCACCCGCAGCACGACCTCGCGCGACAGCAGCAGACCGGGGGCGGGACCGTCGTGACGTTCACGATCCGAACGCCGGAGGGCGCGGACCCGGCCGACGCGAAGACCACGACGTTCGGCGTGCTCGACGCCCTGCGGATCATCGACATCTCGAACAACCTCGGCGACGCCAAGTCGATCGTCACGCACCCCGCGACGACGACCCATCGCAAGCTCGGCCCCGAGGGGCGTGCCAGGGTGGGGATCGGCGAGGCCACCGTGCGCTTCTCCGTGGGCCTCGAGGACGTGGACGACCTGCGGGACGACCTCGAGCAGGCGCTGCGGCTGCTCGCCTGACGGCACGGCGGCGCGGCGTTCAGACCATCGCGCGCAGGCTCGCCACGACGTCACGCGCGCGCGTCCGGGTGCCACCGACGAGGACCAGGTCGACCTGGTCGACCCCGACCTCGGCGGCGAGCTCTCGTGCGCGCGCCCCGATCCCGCCGACCGGTGCGACGAGCACGACCGTGTCGGCGTGCCACGTCGCGTGGCTGAAGGCCGCGCTGAGCGCCAGGTTCGTCCGCCGCCGGACGGCGTCGGCCTCGTCGTCCGCGACGACCACCTCGACCTCCAGCACCATGCGGACGTCGCGCCGGTCGCGGCCCGCCGCCGCGATCTCGCCCGCGAGCATCGCGACGAGCGCCCGGACCGCCGCGCGCGTCGGGAGCGCGGCGCCGTGCCGGAGGCGCACCGTCCCGGCCCGTGCCGCCGCGAGCGCGAGGCTCGTCGGACCGAGCGTGCGGTCGTCGAGGAGGAGCTCGTCGGGACGGGCGCGGTCGTCGGGACGCACGACGCGCACGAGAGCCGTCGGGAGCGTCCCACGTCCCCGAGCGGAGGTGCCGGTCGGGTGTGCCGCAGGGTCGAACCCCGCGTCGGGAGCGGTCGTGGACGAGGTGCGGGCAGGGAGCTGAGCCACGGGGGGAGGTCCTCGGGTCGTACGGGGTGCGCGGCGAGGGCCGTGAGGCCGCGAGCGCGCGGGGTCGTCAGCTCAGCGACAACACACCCGGACCGAGAACATGGCGTGCAGCGTAACGGCGAACGCGCTCGGAGGGCCAGGGGTGTCGGTGCACCCGGGCCGAGATCACCCGGCCTGTAGCGGCCACCCGGGCGGACCAGGGCCGCAAGTTTCGTTCGTCCAGCCGGAATCGTTTAGCGGGTGGACCGAAAGTCGACCCCCGGCCGATGGTCCTCGTGTTCGATCCACGCCCCGGCCGCTCCACGACGGCAGCACCGGCGCGACCGCCGCAGGCCGCAGGGGGACCACCGCATGGCTCAGCTCGTCCTGATCGTCACCGACCTCGTGATGGTCAGCCTCCTCGCGGGGCTGTACTTCCACCGCCACCGCCGACGCGACCTCGTCGCCGCGTTCGTCGGGCTCAACGTCGGGGTGCTCGCCGTCGCGTCGTCGATGAACGACGGCGGGATCGGCGCCGGGGTGGGTCTCGGGCTGTTCGGGGTGCTGTCGATCATCCGGCTGCGCTCCACGGAGATCGACCAGAGCGAGGTCGCGTACTACTTCGCGGCCCTCGCGCTCGGCATCCTGGGGGCCCTGCGGCTCACGGTGTGGTGGCACGCCCCCGCCCTCATGGCGCTCATCGTCGCGGCCGTCGCCGTGGGCGACCACCCGCGCCTGCTGCGCCGCCACGGCCGGCAGGAGCTCGTCCTCGACGGCGCCGTCACGGACCGCGTCGTCCTCGTCGCGCGGCTCGAGCAGCTCCTCGGAGCCCGCGTGCACGCCGTCCATGTCCAGCGGCTCGACCTCGTCAACGACACCACGTGGGTCGACGTGCGGTTCGAGTCGCCCGACCCGGGCACCGCTCGACGCCGGGCGGTGCGCACCCGACCGACCGCCGAGGCCGACCGCGGGCTCGCGCCGTGGGGGGTCGACGCATGACGACGACCACCACCGACACGCTGCACGCGATCGCACCGATCGGCCTCGACGAGCTCGTCGCGACCGCGGCGCTCCAGACCCGCGTCGACCGCAAGTACGTCCTGCCGCTCGCGCACGTCGACACGCTGCTCGACCGGCTCGCCCCCGACGCCCGGGTGCTCGAGATCGGCACCACGCGCCGGTTCGAGTACGAGTCCGTGTACTTCGACACGCCGGACCTGCTCGCCTACCGGCTCGCCGCGACCCGCCGGCGCCGCCGGTTCAAGGTCCGCACCCGCACCTACGTCGACTCCGCGCAGTGCTGGCTCGAGGTCAAGACGCGCGGCGCCCGGGGAACGACCGTCAAGGACCGGCTGCCGTACTCACCGCACGACCGTCTCGCGCTCACCCCCGGGCGATGGTTCGTCACCACCGTCCTCGAGCGCACGCGCACGCTCGCGGCAGGTACGGCGCGCGCCGACGAGCTCGCGCTGCGACCCGTGCTCGTCACCCGCTACCTGCGCACGACCCTGCTGCTGCCGGGCACCGCGAGCCGCGTCACCGTCGACACCCGCCTGACGCTCGACTCGGGTCGGCAGCGACGCGTGCTCGACGACGTCGCCGTCGTCGAGACGAAGACCGGCTCGACCGCGTCGGCGGCCGACCGTGCCCTGTGGTCGCTCGGGCACCGGCCCGTGCGCCTGTCGAAGTATGCGACCGGGCTCGCCGCGCTGCGGCCCGACCTGCCCGCGCACCGCTGGCACCGCACGCTGGGGCTCCTGCAGCCCCGCCTGCGACCCGATCCCTGAGGCGCGCCACCCACCGGGCACCCGACGGACGATGTCGCGGCCCGCACCGACCTGCACCGACCGACCTGCACGACCTGACGAGAGCGGAACCACGATGCACACCTCGACCCGACGAGCCGTGATCTCGACCCTCCTGACCGGTGCGCTGCTCGCCGTCGGCGCCGCCACCAGCACAGCGGCGCCCGCCGTTCGCGGCACGGCGACGAGCTCGGTCGCGCAGGCCACGGTCGCGCAGGGGCCGGTCGCGCAGGGCCCCGTCGCGGCGGCGACCGACCCCGGGCTCTCGGGCGACGTGACGTTCTCGAGGCCCGCCGGGACGTTCACCGGCTCGACGACCGTCTCGTTGAGCACGACGACCGCGGGCGCCCAGCTCCGCTACACGACCGACGGCCGGGCCCCCACGGCGACGTCGCCCGTCTACGCGGGGCCGCTGACGCTGACCCGCAGCACCGAGGTCCGCGCACAGGCGTTCGTGGGCGGTGCCGCAGTGGGAGAGCCGGGCTCCGCGCAGTACGTCGCGACGAACGTCACGACGGCACACGACCTGCCCGTCGTCGTGCTCGACAGCTACGGTGCGGGCGCCGTCGGCGACGACTGGCGCTCCACCGCCTTCATGGCCTTCGCCCCCTCGCCGGGCGGGACCACGAACCTCACGGCCGCGCCCGAACTCGTGTCGCGCGCGGGCTACCACCTGCGCGGGCAGTCGAGCCGCATGTTCGCGAAGCTCCCCTACCGGCTCGAGCTGCGGGACAACACCGACGACGACCTGGACCTGCCGCTGCTCGGCATGCCCGCCGAGTCGGACTGGGTGCTGCGCGGCCCGTTCAGCGACAAGTCGCTCGTGCGCGAGGCGCTCGTGCTCGACCTCGGACGCGAGCTGGGCCTGCAGGTGCCGCGCTACCGGTTCGTCGATGTCTACGTCAACGAGGACGCGCAGCCCGTCTCGTCGGACGACTACCGCGGCGTCTACCTGCTCCTCGAGACGATCAAGAACCAGAAGAACCGCCTCGATCTCAAGAGCCTCGACGAGGACGACGTGACTCCGCCGAAGGTCGAGGGCGGCTACATCCTCAAGTTCGAGTGGCTCGCCGCGGAGGGGACGACCCTGACCTGCACCGGCTCGTCGTCGTGCTGGACGGACCTCGAGCTGCACGACCCCGAGGAGCTCGTCCCGGCCCAGCAGGCCTACATCACGGACTACGTCCAGCGGTTCCACGACGCGCTGCACTCGTCCGACCCGGCGAACCCGACGACCGGCTATCCCGCCTACATCGACGTCGACTCGTTCGTCGACCAGGTCGTCGTGAACGAGCTCAGCCGCGAGATGGACTCCTACATCCGCAGCCAGTACTTCTACAAGGACCGCGGCGGCAAGCTGGTCGCGGGACCGCTGTGGGACTACGACCTGGCGTTCGGCGTCGGCGGCTACTTCGGCAACGAGCAGACGTCGGGGTGGCAGTTCGACCAGGTGCGCACGCCCGCCGGCAACGACTGGTTCCGCACGCTCATGCACGAGCCGACGTTCGTCAACCGCGTCAAGGTCCGCTGGCAGGAGCTGCGCCGCGGCGCGCTGTCCGACGCGAACCTGCAGACCCGGCTCGACGCGCTGACGGCTCCCCTGTCGGCAGCCGCCGCCCGGAACTTCCAGAAGTACCCGAACCTCACGACGAGCCTGATCGGCCCGTTCATCACCTCGACCACCCCCACGTGGCAGGGGCAGGTCCAGGACCTGCGCTCGTGGCTGCTGCGGCGCACGGCCTGGCTCGACTCGGCCGCCGCGTGGGGCGGTCCGACGACACCGCTCCCGCCGACCGAGCCGACCACCACCCCCGAGCCCACCCCAGAACCCACGACCGGTCCGACCGACGCCCCGACCACCAGCCTCACCCCCGAGCCGACCGCGACGCCGAGCGCCAGCCCGACCACCACCACGCCCGCGGACCCCGCTGCCTGCACCGCGACCCTGACCGTGCCCAGCCGGTGGCCGGGTGGGCTCCAGGGCGAGGTCACGGTGCGCGCCGGTGCGCGTCCGCTCACGGGGTGGACGGTCACGCTGACGTTCCCGAGCGGCTACGGCGTGAGCCAGGTGTGGAACGCCGACACGACCGCGAACGGTCAGGTCCTCGTGGCACGCAACCTCGCGTGGAACGGCTCGGTCGCCGCCGGGCAGTCGACGTCGTTCGGGTTCATCGGCACCGCCCCCGCGACCGGCTCCCCGACGGGCACGCCCACGCTCACGTGCACCGCGGGCTGAGGGCGGGCGTCGGATCAGACGGTCCGAGCGAACCAGAGCGTCAGGAAGTCGCCCGACGGGTCCGTGTACGGCGCCACGGGGCGGTACCCGCTCGACAGGTACAGGTTGACGGCCTCGGGCTGGCGGATCCCGGTGCCGAGGACCGTCGTCCGCACCCCTCGCGCGCGGGCCTCGTCGTGCGCGGCGGCGAGCAGCGAGCGCGCGACCCCGCCTCCACGGGCGGCGTCGGAGACGTACATCTTCTTCAGCTCCACGCTGCTCTCGGGGTACCCGGCGCGAGGCGCCCGCAGGCTCAGGCACCCGACGGGCGCACCGCCGACGCGAGCGAGCCACGTCGCCAGGACACCGATCCCCTGCCGGGCGTCGTCCGAGGCGAACCCGCCGTCGGGCTCGTCGGTCACCAGCTCGGGGTAGCGGTCCGCGTTGAACTCCCACATCGCGCGGCGCAGCCCGTTCGCGTCCGGGTCGTCCCACGCGACGGTCTCGAGCGTGACCGGCACGGAGCCGCCACCGGCTCGGCCCGACGACCGTCCGGGCAGCCGCGCGGCCGTCTCGCGCAGCGACCTCGCTAAGCAGCGGGACGACGGTTCGGCCGCGTACTCGCCGAAGCTCGGGATCGACCGGTAGCCGAGGGACAGGTAGAGCCCGATCGCCTCGGGCTGCAGGACACCGGTCTCGAGGACCAGGCGCGTCAGGCCCAGCGCGGCCGCGTGGCGCTCGAGCTCTCCCACGACGCGCCGCGCGTGGCCACGGCCGCGTGCGGAGGGCACGGTGTAGAGCCGCTTGATCTCGCCGGTGCCGGGCCCCAGGTCGTCGCGCGCGTCCCGCAGCGCGACGCACGCGACCGGCGCGTCGTCCTCACGCAGCACGAACGTCGCGACGATCTGCTCGCCGGTCAGCTGGTGACGGACGTCGTCGTCGCCGTACCGCGCCCGCAGCTCGGTCTGCTGCGCGGTCCGCAACCGGACCGCGTCCTCGTCGTCCCAACCGACGAGGTCGAGCGTCGTCGCCACCCGCCGCCCCGGGTCAGCCGACGAGCGTGTGCAGCACCGAGGTGAAGAACCGCAGCCCGTCGGTGCCGCTGCGGGGCCCGTTCGCCGCATCGGGGCCGAAGCCCTTCTCGACCGCGTGCTCCGGGTGCGGCATCAGGCCGACGACGTTGCCGCGAGCGTTGGAGATCCCGGCGATGCCCCGGCGCGACCCGTTCGGGTTCACGTCCTGGTAGCGGAACACGACCCGCCCTTCGCCCTCGAGCTCGTCGAGCGTGCGCTCGTCGGCGACGTACTGGCCGTCCTGGTTCTTGAGCGGCACGGTGATCCGCTCGCCCTGCCGGTAGTCGCGCGTCCACGCGGTGTCGACGTTCTCGACGGACAGGACCTGCTCACGGCACACGAAGTGCAGGTGGTCGTTCTTGATCATCGAGCCGGGCAGCAGGTGCACCTCGGTGAGGACCTGGAACCCGTTGCAGATCCCGAGGACCGGCAGGCCGCCGTTCGCCGCGTCGACGATCTCGTCCATCACCGGCGCGAACCGGCTGATCGCCCCCGCGCGGAGGTAGTCGCCGTAGGAGAAGCCACCGGGCAGGACCACGGCGTCCACGCCGTGCAGGTCCGCGTCGGCGTGCCAGAGCGCCACGGGCTCGCCGCCCGCCAGGCGCACCGCACGGGCCGCGTCGCGGTCGTCGAGCGTGCCCGGGAACGTGACGACGCCGATGCGGCTCACGCGTCGGCCCCCGCCGTCACGTCGCCGTCGCTCGGGTCCGCGTAGACCGCGACGACGTCCTCGATCACCGGGTTGGAGAGCACCTGCTCGCCCGCCTCACGCGCCGCCGCGAGCACCGCGTCGGTGACCTCGCCGTCGACCGTGAGCTCGAACCGCTTGCCCTGGCGGACTGCGGCGAACTGGTCGAAGCCGAGGCGCCCCAGAGCGGCCGCGACGGCCTTGCCCTGCGGGTCGAGGATCTCGGGCTTCGGCATGACGTCGACGACGACTCGTCCCACGGGTGTGCTCCTGATGACGTG
>Ga0206103_100379_pt1 | contig 26230 bp, 22 predicted proteins | sample 1B5Ametagenome_FD_148638 | JGI IMG/M metagenome (GOLD analysis project Ga0206103, IMG submission 148638) | Enriched microbial communities from leaf-cutter ant dump, University of Wisconsin, Madison, United States - 1B5A | ecosystem: Environmental > Terrestrial > Nest > Insects nest > Nest dump... | reverse complement strand
CGGATCCCCAGGTTGACCCACCCGATGCGCGCCTTCTCGGCGAGGTGGGGGACGACCTGGTGCTGGACGATCTCGCGCACCTCGGTCGCGGTGCGCTCGGAGTTCGCGAACGTGGGGAACAGCGCGCACGACAGCCCGAGGCACGCGCGGTCGACAGCGTGCGTGAACTGCGACGTCGACCACCAGACGAAGTTCATGACGCGCGGCTCGGTCCCGGGCCGCGCGGTGCCCGAGGCGCGCAGCGTGCGCCACACGGCCGCCGAGTCGACGACGTCCATGTTGATGACGACGGTGTCGCCCGCGTCGACGAACTCGAGCGGCAGGACGTCGAACCCGTCGCAGCGCCGCGGCCCGTCGCCGACGAGCACCGAGCCGGGGAACACGCGCAGGAGGCGTCGTACGAGCGTCGCGCCGGCGTCGTGCCCCGCGACGTGGCCGTCGGGGTCGACGAGCACGTCGCGGTAGCGGACCGCGATGCGCGGGCTCATGACACGCTCGCCTCCTTCGTGCCGAGCTCGTCGTCGACGGGCCGCGCCTGCGCGGGCAGGGCGGGCTCGTCGGACGCAGGCAGCGCGGAGCCTCGGTCGTCGGACGCACGCTCGTCGGCGGGTGGTTCGTCGGCGGGGGACGGGGCCGCGCCCTCGTCGTCACCCTCGAGCGAGGTACGGATCCGCATGCCGTAGAACGAGCGGTGCACGAAGTAGGCGCTGACGACGAAGAACACGGCGGCGAGCGCGCGGACGAGCGTGCCGCGGCCGTCGTCGGTCAGCGACACCGCGAGATCGACCGCCAGCAGGCCGAACAGCGTGGTGAACTTGATGACGGGGTTGAGCGCGACGGACGACGTGTCCTTGTACGGGTCGCCGACGGTGTCGCCGACGATCGTCGCGTCGTGCAGCGCCGTGCCCTTGGCGTGCAGGTCGGTCTCGACGATCTTCTTCGCGTTGTCCCAGGCGCCGCCCGCGTTCGCCATGAAGATCGCCTGGTAGAGGCCGAACGTCGCGATCGACACGAGGTAGCCGATGAAGAAGTAGGGCTCGACGAACGCGAACGCGAGCGTCGCGAAGAACACGCCGAGGAACATCGTGAGCATGCCCTGCTGCGCGTACTGCGTGCAGATCTCCACGACGCGGCGTGAGTCGGCCTCGCTGGCCTTGGTCACGCCGTCGAGCCGGATCGTCGTGCGGATGAACTCGACCGCGCGGTGCGCGCCCGTCGTGACGGCCTGGATCGACGCTCCCGTGAACCAGAAGATCACCGCGCCGCCGGTGATGAGGCCCAGCAGGAACGGCGGGTGCAGCAGCGAGAGGTTCTCGATGCCCTCGGTGAGGCCGCCCGTCAGGCCCATGATGATCGAGAAGATCATGGTCGTCGCGCCGACGACCGCGGTGCCGATGAGCACGGGCTTGGCGGTCGCCTTGAACGTGTTCCCGGCGCCGTCGTTCTCCTCGAGCATGAGCTTGCCGCGCTCCCACTGCGGCGCGAACCCGTAGTCGCGCTCGAGCTCGTCGTCGATGTCCTCGAGGTCCTCGATGACGGACAGCTCGTAGACGCTCTGCGCGTTGTCGGTGACCGGGCCGTACGAGTCGACGGCGATGGTCACGGGGCCCATGCCGAGGAAGCCGAACGCGACGAGCCCGAACGCGAACACCGCGGGCGCGACCATGAGGTCGCCGAGACCCTGCTCGCTCAGCAGGTACGCGCCACCCATGAGGCCGACGATCGCGACGCCGAGCCAGTACGCGGAGAAGTTGCCGGCGACGAGCCCGGACAGGATGTTGAGCGACGGCCCGCCCTGGCGCGAGGACTTCACGACCTCGCGCACGTGCTTCGACCCGGTCGACGTGAACGCCTTGACGAGCTCGGGGATGAGCGCCCCGGCGAGCGTGCCGCACGAGATGATCGTCGCGAGGCGCCACCACTGGTCGCCCGCCTCGGTCGGCGAGAGCACGAACCACGTGGTGAGGAACGTCGCGACGATGCACGCGGCGGACGTGAGCCACACGAGGGTCGACAGCGGCCGCTCGAAGTCCATGCGCGTGGCGTCGCGGTAGCGGCGGACCGTGTACGCGTCGTTGAGCTGGTAGGACACGGCCGACGCGACGATCATCACGGCCCGCACGACGAAGATCCAGACGAGCAGGCTCGCCTGCACCGCGGGGTCGTGCACGCCCAGGAGCACGAACGTCACGAGCGCGACGCCGGTCACGCCGTACGTCTCGAACCCGTCGGCCGACGGACCGACCGAGTCGCCCGCGTTGTCGCCCGTGCAGTCGGCGATGACGCCGGGGTTGCGGGCGTCGTCCTCCTTGATCTTGAACACGATCTTCATGAGGTCCGACCCGATGTCCGCGATCTTCGTGAAGATGCCGCCCGCGATGCGCAGCGCGCTCGCCCCGAGCGACTCGCCGATCGCGAAGCCGATGAAGCACGCGCCCGCGATGTCACGCGGCAGGAACATGAGGATGACGAGCATCATCAGCAGCTCGAGGCTGATGAGCACCATGCCGATCGACATCCCGGCCTTGAGCGGCATGCGGTGCAGCGGCAGGGGCCGACCGCGCAGCGACGCGAACGCGACGCGCGAGTTGGCGAGCGTGTTGACGCGGATGCCGAACCACGCGACCGAGTACGAGCCCGCCATGCCGACGAGGCTGAACGCGATCACGACCGCGACGCGACCCCACCCGAACCCGACGAGCACCTTGTAGTAGACGACGATGACCGCGGCGATGAACGCCCACAGCACCATGAGGAAGCGACCCTGCTGGCCGAGGTAGGCGCGGCAGGTCGAGTAGATGAGCTCGGAGACCTCGCGCATCGACGTGTGCACCTCGAGGCGGCGCATCTGCACGTAGGTCGCGACGCCCATCGCGAGCCCCATGACGCACACGACGAGCCCGAGCCCGAGCAGCGCGCGACCGGACAGCCCGCCGAGGACGGTGACCTGACCGAGGTCCGGCAGGGCGAGGCTCGCCTCGCCGCCGCGGTGCGCTCCTCCCGGTGCGCCGCCCTGTGCGGCGGTCGAGCTGCCGCAGGCGGTCAGGAGCCCCAGCAGCGGGACGAGGATGAGCGCCGACGCGCGTCGGCGGCGTCCCGGGCGCCCGTCGGAGGTGCCGACGGTGGTGGGTTCGGGGTCGGGTTCGGCGGTGCGGGCGACGGTGTCCACGTTCTCTCCTGAGCGAGGGTGGTGCTCTCAGGTTCGAACGTAGGCACGCTGGTCAGGCGCGCTCTGAGCCGAAGGTCACATCTTTCCCGACGACGAGCCCGGCGACGTCAGTGGCGCGTCAGCGGTCCTCGAGGGCGGGGACGATCGTCGTCGGGATCGCGAAGGCGAGCCCGACCGACGCGATGGCGCCGAAGAAGACCCACGGCTTGGCGGCGTCGACGACCTCGAACGCGACCGCGAACAGCGCGAGGCCGGCGAGGAACAGCACGAACGAGAAGAAGACGGTGACCGCACGCTCGGGGGAGCCCGAACGGTCGTCGTCGCGGCGCTGCAGGACGGGTTCGCTCATGCCGCCAGCCTACCCGCGCGGGCCGCGTCGCCGGGTGCGGTGCGACGTGCCGCGGGTGGGCGCGGCCGACGACCGCCGAGCACGCCCGACGACCGCCGCACGCGTCGCGCGGTTAAGCGATTCGACGCGCGACGGCGGCACCGGCCGTGCGTCATGGTGCCCCCACGACCGTCGAGACGCTTCGACGACGGCGACGAGGGCGGTCCGGTGACGACACCGACGAGACGGGGAGTGCGATGCACAGCGTGGACAGGACGTTCGTGACGACGGTGGCCGGCACCCGCCCGCCCGCCCGGCGGCTCGTGGCGGCGCTCGCAGCGCTCGTCGTCGCGGGGCTCGCGGCGGTGCTGGGGCTCGTGGCCGGTGCGCCCTCGAGCAGCGCAGCCGACCCGGTGCGCATCATGGCGCTCGGGGACTCGATCACCGGCTCGCCCGGGTGCTGGCGCGCGCTGCTGTGGCAGCGCCTGCAGGCGGCCGGGATCACCGACACCGACTTCGTCGGGACGCTTCCGGGGCAGGGCTGCGGCTTCGCGTACGACGGCGAGAACGAGGGCCACGGCGGGTACCTCGTGACGGACGTCGCAGCGCAGGGCATGCTCGTCGGCTGGTTGCAGCAGACGCGGCCCGACGTCGTCGTGATGCACTTCGGCACCAACGACGTCTGGTCGGCACGCCCGACGAGCGCGATCCTCGCGGCGTACACCACGCTCGTCGGGCAGATGCGCGCGAGCAACCCGGACATGCGGATCCTCGTCGCGCAGATCATCCCCGTCGCGCCGCCGACGTGCGCGGACTGCCCCGCGCGGACCGTCGCGCTCAACGACGCGATCCCCACCTGGGCCGCGGGCCTGACGACGACGCGCTCGCCGATCACGGTCGTCGACCAGTGGACCGGCTGGGACCCGGCGGTCGACACGTACGACGGCGTGCACCCCGACGAGGACGGCATCGCCGTCATGGCCGACCGGTGGTTCGCGCCGCTCGCCGCGGTGCTCACGGGCACGACGCCGACGCCACCGCCGACCCCGACGCCGACAGCCACCCCGACGCCGACCCCGACACCCACCCCGACGCCGACCCCGACCCCGACGCCGACGCCGTCCCCGAGCCCGACCGGCGGTCCGGTCGGGGGCGGGTGCACGGCGGCCTGGTCGGTGCAGAGCACGTGGCCCGGCGGGTTCGTCGTGAGCGTGCGCGTGACCGCGGGCTCGGCTGCGGTCAGCACCTGGACGGTGACCGCGACGATGCCGTCGGGCCAGGTCGCCAACGCGTGGAGCTCGCAGGTCAGCACGTCGGGCACGACGGTGACGTTCCGGCCGGCCGCGTGGAACGCGGCGCTCGCGGCCGGTGGCTCGACGGAGCTCGGCTTCCAGGGCACGGGCCTGCCGACGGCGACCGCGCTCACCTGCACGGCGTCCTGAGCAGCCCCGAGCAGTCCTGAGCAGTCCCGAGCACCCTGGGCGCGCGCTCGTCCGCCCCAGCCTGCCGTCCGGTCCCGACCGGGGCAGGCCGGGGCGGACGAGCGGCGTTCAGTCGCGGCCGCGGAGCCGGTCGAGCTGGCGCCGGTCGCGCTTCGTCGGCCGACCCGTGCCGCGGTCGCGCTGGCCGGCGAGCGCGACGTGCTCCCGGGGCGGCGGTGCGGGCGACCGGTCGAGGTAGCACCCGACCGCGACCGCGGCGCCGACGCGCTTGACGACGGTCCGCTGCACGATCACGATCCGCTCGCGCGCACCACCGCGCACGTGCACCTCGTCGCCGGGCACGACGATCGTCGCGGGCTTGGCGCGCTCGCCGTTGACGCGCACGTGTCCCGCGCGGCACGCGGCACCCGCGGCCGACCTCGTCGGGAACAGCCGCACCGCCCAGCACCACGCGTCCACGCGCGCCCGTACCGCTTCTGCCACGCGCCCACCCTGGCACACGGCGCCGACGGTGCGGTCACGGGCCCCGGCCGCGACACGCGATCGGGGCCCGGGTCGTGCGACGTTCACGCGGTCCCTCCGGGACGCCGATTGACCGGAGGGACCGCGTGGTCGTTCCGCCGGCGCGCGGCCGGCTGGTTCAGGCTGCCGGGCTCAGGCGCGACGCGTGATCTTCACGGTCCAGGCGTCGGGCCCGTCGACGAGCACCTCGGTGTCGATCGGGGCGCGCTCGGCGAGCTGCGCGAGCAGCGGGCGGGGCAGGTGGGGTGCGACGAGCACGAGGGACGCACCGGGGGCGATCGCCTCGAACGCGCCGAAGACGGTCGCGTGCCGGATGGCGTGCGGGATGGCGCGGACGTCGAGGACCGGGTCGGCCTCGTCGTGCCCGCCGCAGCCGCACGAGTGCCCCGCGGGCTCGGACGCGGGCGCGCTGCCCAGGATGTCGACGTGCTGCGTGGTCATTGAGCTACCTCCGTGGCGAGTGCGGTCAAGGTGGAGCATGCGCCGGATCCCCGGGGTTTGCCACGGGTTCGACCGTGAAAAAGCCTGCCGTCCGGCGCCGGTCGGCGCCTGGGACTCTCGTCCCGGGTGTGCCGCGGCCGGGTGTGCTGCGGATCACTCCGGCGGCGTCGCGGGTCCCGGCGGGTCGGCGGGCGTGCGGGCGAGCTCGAGCACGCAGTGGTCGTGCCCGACGAACGGGCGCAGCCGCTCCGCGACGATCGGGCCGCCCGCGGTCTCGAGCACCCCGACCGCGAGGCCCAGGTGCACGCTGCACACGACGTCGGGACGTTCGCGCGCCAGGTCGAGGAACGGGCACCGCCACAGGTCGATGCGCAGCGCGGCGTCGTCGCGCTCGGGATCGAAGCCGAGCCGGTCGAGGTGCCCCTCGAGCGCGTCGAGCTGGCGGCCCTCGACGGCCTGCTCGGTCAGCCCGTCACGCGTGCCGGGCACGCTCGGCTCGAGCGAGCCGCCGGGCCCGGTCAGCGCGCGGCCCGCCGAGCGGGCGGCGTCGCGCGTCGGTCCGACGTCGCGGCCGAACCCGCCGATGAGCGCCTTGGTGAGCGCGACGTGCGCGATCGCGTCCTCGAGCCGTCCGCGTGCGGCCGGGTCCCGGCGGGCGTCCTGCGGGGACGTCGCCCGGTACAGCATGCGCGGGCGGCCGCGGACCGTCCGGGTCTCAGGCTCGCGCACCGCGTAGCCGTCGTGCACGAGCCGGGCGAGGTGCTCGCGCGTCGTGTTCTCGTGCAGGCCGGTCGCGCGTGCGAGGTCGCCGACGGTGTGCGTGCCACCACGCTGCAGGAGGTGCAGCAGGTCGACACGGCTCGCCGCGGCGAGCGTGCGCTCGGCATGGCTCAGTCGGGACGAGGACATGTCGTCAGTATCGACGCACACCGACCCGGCCGCGTCCGGGACCTCGGTCCCGTGCGACGCGCCGGGCGGGTTAATTACGGTCAGGGCGTGGAAATCCCTGCGCGCCGCTCCGGTCCGGGTCGGCGGGTCCTGCTCCTGCTGCCCGCCGGCGTCGCGATGCTCGCGGGTCTCGACGCCGCACTCGTGCTCCTCGGCCTGCCCGCCCCGGTCCGCGTCGACCGGCTCCCGGACGTGCACGGGCCGCTCATGGTGCTCGGGTTCGTGGGCACGCTCGTCGCGCTCGAGCGTGCGGTCGCCCTCGCGCCCGGGACGGCGGGCGAGCGCCGACGACCGTGGGCCTGGCTCGCGCCCGGGGGCCTGGGGCTCGGTGGGCTGCTGCTCGTCTCGCCCGCACCGCTCGCGGCGGGTCAGGCGTGCCAGACGGTCGGCGCGGGCGTGCTCGTCGCGCTGTACGTCGCGGCGTGGGGGCGCCGCGCGGACCCGGCGATCGCGGTGCAGGGCCTCGGTGCCGTGTGCGCGCTCGGGGCCGCGGTCCTGTGGTGGGCGGGCGTGCCGGTGCCGTCGCTGGTCGCGTGGCTCGTCGGGTTCCTCGTGCTCACGATCGCGGGGGAGCGGCTCGAGCTCATGCGCATCGCCCCCGTCCCCGCCGCGGCGGAGCACGGGTTCGTCGGCGCGTCCCTCGGCGTCGTGACCGGTGCCGCGTTCGCGCTCGTGTGGCCGCAGGTCGGCACCGCGGTGCTCGGCGCGTCGCTCGTCGCGCTCGTCGTGGTGCTCGGCAGGTTCGACGTCGCGCGCCGGACCGTGCGCGGTCGCGGGCTGCCGCGGTTCATGGCGGTCGCGATGCTCACGTCCTTCGCGTGGCTCGCGGTCGCGGGCGGCGTGTGGCTCGTCGGCGGGCCCACGGTCGGCGGTCCGTCGTACGACGCCGTGCTGCACGCCGTCTTCCTCGGCTTCGTCATGTCGATGGTCATGGCGCACGCGCCCGTGATCTTCCCCGCGGTGCTGCGGCGGCCGCTGCCGTACCGGCCGGTCATGTACGCGCCGCTCGCGCTCCTGCACGTCACGCTCGTGCTGCGGCTGCTCGTCGGCGACGCGCGCGACCTCGCGTGGGCCGTCCAGGCGGGCGGGGTCGGCAACATCGTCGCGGTGCTCGCGTTCGTCGTGGTCGCGGTGACGAGCGTCGTGCTGGGCGCGCCCCGTACGGCACCCCGGGCTCGTCGCGCTCCCCGCGACGCGTCCGTGCCCGGACCGGCCGAGGGCACGGCGTCGGGCACCGGTGAGCGCCGCGTCGTCGGGCTGGGGGTCGGCGCATGAGCCGCGCGTCCTGGCACCTGCGCGCCAACGGCCTCGTGCTCGCGTGGCTCGCGGCCGCCGCGGTGCTCACCGCCGCGCACCGGCAGGTCCCGGCGTCGCAGTGGCTCATGGTCCACCTGCTCCTGCTGGGCGCGGTCACCACCGCGATCCTGCTGTGGAGCCAGCACTTCGCCGACACGCTGCTGCGTCGACCCGCGCCCGGGGGTCAGCGCGGGCTCGCGCTGCGTCTCGGCGCGCACACGGTCGGTGCGCTGCTCGTCGTCGCGGGCCTCGCGCTCCCGCAGTTCGCGCTCGTGGTGCCCGGCAGCGTGCTCGTCGCGGCCGCCGGGCTCACGCAGGGCGTCGTGATCGCGCGCCAGATGCGCGGCGGCCTGCCCACGCGGTTCCGCCCGCTCGCGCGCTGGTACGTCGCCGCGGGGCTCCTGCTTCCCGCGGGCGTCGCGTGCGGCGTCGTCCTCGCGCGCGGCACGCTGTCCGACGACCTGCACGGCCGGCTCTACGTCGCGCACGTCGTCCTCACGCTCGTCGGCTGGGTCGCGACGACGGTCCTCGGGACGCTCATGGTCCTGTGGCCCACGGTCCAGCACGCGCGCATCGAGCCGTCCGACGAGCGCGCGGCCGCGCGGGCGCTGCCCACGGTGCTCGCAGGCATCGCGGTGGTTCTCGCGGCTGTCGGGACCGGGTGGCGCTGGCTCGTGCCCGTCGGGTGCGTCGTCGTCACGGTCGGCGTCGGGCTCGTCGCACGCGTCATGCTGCGGCAGCGCCGCTCGGCCGCGGCCGTCGTCGCGGCGAACGCGACACGCGACCTGCCGGGCCGCACCGCGCCCGTGTACGTGCCGCCGACGTTCGCGCCCGCGTCGCTCGCCGCGTCCGTCGCATGGCTCGCGGGGTCGCTGCTCGCGTTCGGCTCGGTCGTCGTGTTCGCTCCCGGGTGGGACGTCGCCGTCGATCGCGTGCGCGGCCTCGTCGCGCCGTTCGCCGTCGGCTTCGCGGCACAGGTGCTCGTCGCCGCGCTGTCCCACCTGCTGCCCGTCGTGCTCGGCGGCGGACCCGCGGTCTCGCGCCGCACGGTCGCCGAGCTCGACCGGGGCGCCGTCGTGCGCGTCGTCCTCGTCAACGGCGGGCTCCTGCTCTTCTGCGCGCCCGTGCCGAGCGCCGTGCGCGTCGTGATGTCGCTCGTCGTGCTCGGCGCGCTCGTCGCGTTCCTCGTCCTCGCGGTGCGGGCGCTCGGCATCGCGCGCCGGGCCCGGCGCGCGATGGGTGCCGGTGCGCTCCCGGCCCCGGGCGCCGGTGGCGGCACCGCGCCCGAGCCCGCGCGGCCCGCGCACCGGTCCGGTGCCGCCGCCGTGGGCGTGGGGGCGCTCGCGCTTGCGCTCGTCGTCGGCGTCGCGGTCGACCCGCCCGCCGCGGGCATCGCGAGCGCCGCGGGCTCCGGCCCGGTCGTCGCGTCGGGGCGGACGACGACCGTGCAGGTCGAGGCGCGCGACATGCGGTTCGTGCCGGCGCGCGTCGAGGTCCCGGCGGGGGACCGCCTCGTCATCGAGGTGACCAACGTCGACGACGACGTGCACGACCTGGTCGTCGCGAACGGCGCGACGAGCGGTCGGCTCGCACCCGGGGAGTCGGCGTCGGTCGACGTCGGCGTGGTCGGCTCGGACCTCGGCGCGTGGTGCTCGGTCGCGGGGCACCGGCTCATGGGGATGGTGCTCGCGATCGTCGTGACGGGCGAGGCGCCGGTCGCCGACGGCCCCACGGACGGTCCGACGAGCGACGCGACGGTCGAGCCGAGCGAGCCCGGCTCGATGCCGGACCACGGCTCGGTGCCGGACCACGGTTCGATGCCCGGCCACGGCACGGGTGGGTCGACGGGGTCGTCGGACGCGACCTCCGCCGCGGACCTGCTCGATCTCATGGCGACCCCGGCCCCGGGCTTCACCGCACGCGACGCCGCGCTCGCGGACCTCGGCCCCGACACCGGACCCGTCACGCGGCACGTGACGCTCACGGTCCAGGAGGTCGTGCGCGAGGTCGCGCCCGGCGTCACGCAACGGTTGTGGACGTTCGGCGGCACCGCACCCGGACCCGTGCTGCACGGCAGGGTCGGTGACAGGTTCGTCGTGACGCTCGTCAACGACGGCTCGATCGGCCACTCGATCGACTTCCACGCGGGCGCCCTCGCGCCCGACGACGTCATGCGCACGATCCAGCCCGGCGAGTCCCTGACGTACGCGTTCACGGCGACGCGCTCGGGCATGTGGATGTACCACTGCTCGACCATGCCGATGTCGGTGCACATCGCGAACGGCATGTTCGGTGCCGTCGTCATCGAGCCCGACGGGCTGGCCCCCGTCGACGCGCAGTACGCGCTCGTGCAGTCCGAGCTCTACCTCGGCGCGCAGGGCGGCGAGGTCGACGCCGCGAAGGTCGCGACCCAGCAGCCCGACCTGGTGGTGCTCAACGGCTACGCGAACCAGTACCGCGACCGCCCGCTCGCGGCGCGCGCGGGGGACACCGTGCGGTTCTGGGTGCTCGACGCCGGACCGAACCGGCCGAGCGCGTTCCACGTCGTCGGCGGCCAGTTCGACACTGTCTTCCGCGAGGGCGACTACACGCTGCGCGACGGCGGCTCGACCGGCACCGGCGGGGCGCAGGTGCTCGCGCTGCAGCCCGCCGAGGGCGGGTTCGTCGAGCTGACGTTCCCCGAGGTGGGGACGTACTCGTTCGTCTCGCACGTCATGTCGGACGCCGAGAAGGGGGCCACGGGCCGGGTGCTGGTCACACCCTGAGGTGCGCTCCTCCCGCACGGGGGACGCACCGGCGGAGGTGGGGTCGGACGCGCTGGAGGCGTCCGCCCCCACCTCACGCGAACACCGCGCGACGGGCGCGCGCGTCACCGGTTCCGGAAGTACGTGAACAGGTGGTCCTCGCGCACGAGCGCGGTCGCCGCCTGCACGGCGAGCAGCGCACCGAGCGCGGCGGCGAGCCCGGTGCGCGCGGCGAGCACGTACGCCGTGGCCTCGTCGGGCCGACCGTGGCACGCCAGGACGACGAGCGACGCCGTGACGAGGACGGGCGGCACGGTCCACGCGAGCGACTCGAGGAGCAGCTGGACGTGCTGGTCGCGTCGGCGGACGCCCGCGTGCTGCGCGGAGGCGAGCTCGAGCCGTCGGGCCCGCACCGAGATCGCGCCGAGCAGGGCGCCGACGACGAGCGCGACGAGCACGGCGTGCCGGGTGAGGCGGGCGTCGAACAGCGTGGCTCCGTCGAACGTCGTCCCGAGCGTGGTGTTGACACGCCCCAGCTCGGCCTGCGCGTCCGGGCTCGTCGTGCGGTCCACCGCGAGCTGTGCGAGCGACCACGTGTCGTCGGTCAGGGGCCAGGCGTCGACCCAGCACTCGTCGAACGCCGTCGTCGCGGGCGTCGGGACGAGGACGGCGTGGGCGAAGCCGCGGCGTCGTCCGTCGTCGGGCCAGGCGTACGTGGCCCGGACGTGCGCGGGCCCGGAGGTGGTCGCGAGCTCGTCGCCCGCGCCGCGGCCGAGGGTCCGTGCGGCCTCGTCGGGGAGCAGGAGGCCCGCCCCGCGCTCGCCGCGGGCGTGGAGCACGTCCGCGAGCCCGGGGCTCACGTCGTACGCCGCGAGGGGGGCCCCGGGCAGCGCCGTCGCGACGACCGCGACGTCGACGGCGCGCAGCGCACCCGACGCCCGCACGCCCGGCACCTCGGCGAGCGCGTCGCACGCCGCGCCGTCGACGGCTCCGGGCGCCGTCAGCGTCACGGTCGCCGCGCCGGCCGCCTGGAACGCGCGGGCCCGGTCCCCGAGGTCGCGCACCGCCGCGAGGTCCGCCCCCACGAGCAGGACGACGACCGCGAGCAGCGCGAGCCCGTAGCGCACGGCATGCGTCGTCCCGCTCGTGACGTCGCGCCACGCCTCGTCCGCGACCCAGCGCGGCATCATCGGTGCTCCGCGAGGTCGATCACGTCCGTGCACGCGTCCCGCACGGCGGTGTCGTGCGTCGCGACGACGACGATCGCGCCGCTGCCGGCGAGCGCCGCCAGGGACTGCGTCACATCGTGCGCCGCGGCGCGGTCGAGCTGCGCGGTCGGCTCGTCGACGAGGAACAGGTCGGGCGCCGACGCGAGGCCCCGCGCGAGCATGAGGCGCTGCGCCTCACCGCCCGAGAGCTGCGCGAACGGGCGGTCCGCGGCGTCGCCGAGACCGAACCGTTCGAGCAGACGGCGTGCGTCCGCGTGCGCCCGTGCGCGGTGCGCACCGCGCGCCAGCAGCGGGAGCGCGACGTGGTCGACCGCGGTGCGGCGGGCGACCCCGTGCGGGTTCTGGAACACCCACCCGATCCGCTCCACCCCGTCGCGCCGCACCTCGCCGTCCGTGGGCTCGAGCCAGCCCGCGAGCAGCGACAGCAGCGTGGACTTGCCCGACCCGGACGGTCCGACGAGCGCGTACACGTGCGCCGGTGCCAAGGTCGCGCTCAGCGCGGTGAACAGGGTCGGTCGGCCGTCGAACGCGTGCCCGACGGCGTCGAGGACGACCCGCATCACGAGCAGGCCGCGCGTCCGGGCGCCGTGCGCACCCGTCCGGGCGGATCCCCGTCGACCCGCACGAAGGTCTGGCCGAGCTGCGACCCGACGACCGTCACCGCGTGGGCGGCGCCCCGCTCGTCGAGCACGCACGCACCCGCGGGCCCGGTGACGACGGCGGACGGCGGCACGACCGCGGTGATCACCGGGTCGACGAGCCGCCACTGTGCCGTGAGCTGGATCCCGGACTGCTCGAGGACCGCGGCGCGGTACGTCGGCGTCGCGGCGAGCGCGGCCAGGGCGTCGGGATCGGTGACGGCACCGTCGTCCAGCGGGAGCGTCACGTCGTCGACGACGAGCGTGCGATCGCCGGGGAGGGCGTCCGTGGCCGGTGCGGGGACGCGCGCCGCGACGAGCCGGGGCGGGAGCGTCGCGAGCGTCTGACCCGCGCCGACGAGCGCCCCGACGGGCGCGTCGCACGTGTCGACCGTGACCTCGTCGTCCGGCAGCCAGATCACCGCGGTGTGGTCGATGCGGTCGTCGTCCACCGTCGACGGGGCGAGCTCCCGCCACGACGCGAGCGTCGCCGCGTCGACGACGCCGGTGCGCGGCGACACGTCGAGCGCGTCCTGCAGCGCGTCGACGTCCGGTCCGCGATCGCCCGGCGTCAGGTCGCGCCACAGCGGGTTCGCGGTCGCGAGCGCCAGGAGCGGCACACCGTCGACCGAGAACGGGGTCTGTCCCGAGCGCACCCGTGCGCCCGGGACGCACGACGACGCCGTCACGCGCCCGCCGCGCGTCGTCACGAGCGGCTGTGCGGCCGTCACGTCGAGCGAGATCGGGACCGTGCGCGCGTCGTCGAGGCCGCGTTCGACGACGGGTGCGAGCCGGTCGGCGACCGTGCCCGCGACGTCGGTGGGCGGCGGCACGCGCACCAGCAGCGCTCCAGCCACCAGGCCGAGCGCCAGGACGCTCACGGCGCCGAGCACGAGACCGGTCCCGTGCGGCCGGAGTCGGGACGGCGTCACTGCCCGCCCGGCCCGTCGGTGGCGGTCGGAGCGCCCCCGGTGCCCGTCACCAGACCCAGCGGATCCTTGGCGCACCGCTCGGAGCGTTCGTCGAGGGGGTTCCAGGAGACGGCACCGCTGTCCAGCGCGGCCCGGTAGTCCTGCGCCGTGAACGACGGGTCGACGAGCCCGGACGACACCATGCACGCCGCGATGATCGTGGCGTCGTCGTCGTTGCCCGGGTTGCGCTCGATCTGGTGGTAGAGCGCCGAGACGCCGCCGTCGGCGAGCGCGCAGCGACCCATGACGTCCACCGGGTCCTCGTTGCCCTCCAGCACCTCGACCGTCTCGAACCCGTAGGCGTCGTACGTGACGGTCGCGTGCGCGTCGCGGTAGCACTGCGCGATCAGCGCGTCGCCCTCCTGCAGCTCGCTGTCGCTGATCTGCGAGTCGGCGAAGGCCCGGTGCGCGAACTCGCTGTCCGTGATCTGCGTGTACCGCGCGAAGTCAGCCGCCCACGGACCTCTGAACCCCGACGCGTCCGCGCCCGTGGTGGGCTGCGAGCAGGCCGGGACGCCCGTCGCCAGCAGGAGAGCGAGGGCGGCGAGCACGGCCCACCGTGGGCGTGATCGCGTGTCGACGGTGCGTGCGGTGCTCATCGGGCTGCGCCTCCGTGCGGGTCGCGCGGGGGCCCGGCGTGATCCCGAGGCCGCGACGTCGAACGAGCCCCCTGATGCCGCCGCAGACCTGTGACGCTAGCGCCGGGCGCGGCGGCAGCACCAGGTCCGTCCGCATCACGAGCACGCGGACGGCCGCGCGTCAGCGGTCGGCCAGGAGCGGCGTCCTGACCGACCGCTGAGCGGACCGGATCAGGCGCGCAGGGCCAGGTAGGCCGTGATGAGCGCGCGCGTCGACGGGTCCTGGGCCTCGAGGGCCGCGGTGTCGCCCTCGACGGCCGGGGCGATCTCGGTCGCGAGCTTCTTGCCGAGCTCGACGCCCCACTGGTCGAACGAGTCGATGCCCCACACGACGCCCTGCACGAACGTGATGTGCTCGTACAGCGCGATGAGCTGGCCGAGGACGGACGGCGTCAGCGCGGGCGCGAGGATCGAGGTCGTCGGACGGTTCCCCGAGAACACGCGCGCGGGGACGATCTCCTCGGGTGTACCCTCCGCGCGCACCTCGTCGGCGGTCTTGCCGAACGCGAGGGCCTTGGTCTGCGCGAAGAAGTTCGCGAGGAACAGGCCGTGCACGTCGGTCTCGCCGTCCTTGAGCGGGTGGGCGGGGTTCGCGACCGCGATGAAGTCGGCCGGGATCAGGCGCGTGCCCTGGTGGATGAGCTGGTAGAACGCGTGCTGGCCGTTGGTGCCGGGCTCGCCCCAGAACACCTCGCCGGTCTGCGTCGTCACGGGCGTGCCGTCCCAGCGCACCGACTTGCCGTTCGACTCCATGGTGAGCTGCTGCAGGTAGGCGGGGAACCGGTGCAGGTACTGCGCGTACGGGAGCACGGCGTGCGTGTGCGCGCCGAGGAAGTTGACGTACCAGACGTTGAGCAGGCCCATGAGCACGGGCACGTTGCGCTCGAACGGGGTCGTCGCGACGTGCTCGTCGACCGCGTGGAAGCCCGCGAGCAGCTCCCGGAACGCGTCCGGCCCGATCGCGATGGCGATCGACGTGCCGATCGCGGAGTCGACCGAGTACCGGCCGCCGACCCAGTCCCAGAACCCGAACGCGTTCGCCGGGTCGATGCCGAACGCGGCGACCTTGTCGAGCGCGGTGGACACCGCGACGAAGTGCTTCGCGACCGCGGCGGTGCGCGCGTCGTCGTCGTCCGCGATCGCGCCCGCGGCGACGAGCCGCTCCCAGAGCCACGCGCGTGCGAGCCGCGCGTTGGTGAGGGTCTCGAGCGTGCCGAACGTCTTGGACGCGACGATGAACAGCGTCGTCGCGGGGTCGAGGTCCTTCACCTTCTCGGCGAGGTCGGTCGGGTCGATGTTCGAGACGAACCGGACCTCGAGGCCCTCGGCGACGTACGGCTGCAGCGCCTCGTAGACCATGACGGGCCCGAGGTCGGAGCCGCCGATCCCGATGTTGACGACCGTGCGCACGCGCTCGCCGGTCACGCCGGTCCACGCGCCCGAGCGGACCTGGTCGGCGAACGCCGCGACCTTGTCGAGCTCGGCCTGCACGTCGGAGTCGACGTCCTGCCCGTCGACGACGAGGCGCGGCGTCGCGCCCGCGGGGCGGCGCAGCGCGGTGTGCAGGACGGCGCGGTCCTCCGTGACGTTGATGTGGTCGCCGCGCAGCATCGCCTGCAGGCGCTCGGCGACGCCCGTCTCCTGCGCGAGGCGCACGAGCAGCGCGAGCGTCTCGTCGGTCACGAGGTTCTTCGACAGGTCGACGTGCAGGTCAGCGAGCGGGAGCGTGAGCCGCTGCGCGCGCTGCGGGTCGGCGGCGAACCACGCGCGCAGGTCGGGCGTCAGCGTCGACTCGTGCGTCGACAGGTCCTGCCATGCGGTGGTCGTCGTGGCGTCGACGGGTGCGCTCAGGGGGGCAGGCGTGGGGGTGGTCACGAGGGTTCCTCCGGCTGGGTTCGGACGCGGCGACGACGGCCGACCCGGCCGGTGCCCGCAGACCCTCCCAACCTAGTGCGCGTCGCCGGGTGCCCGCACGGGACGTCCGTGCGGCTCGCCTAGGGTGGTCGGGTGGTACGACGAGCGTCCGACGGCACCCGACCTGACCGCCCCGCCGGCCGGTCCGAGGCCCCGGCGGGGGCCCGGCCTGGGGCCCGGCACGAGGCCCGGCACGAGGCGCGGACCGGGGTGCTGGTCGGCGTCGTCGCGGCGCTCACGCTCGTCGTCGGCTTCGCGGTCGCGCAGCTCACGGACGTGCGGGCCGCCGGGGGAGCGGTGCTCGTGCTCGGCGGGGGCTGGTGCGCGTGGCGGGCGTGGCGACCGGCGGGGCCGTGGCGCGTCGCGGTGCTCGTCGGGCTCGCGCTCGTGTGCTTCGTGGCGGCGCACGTGCTGGCGCGCGGCCGGACGGGGCCGTGGGCGTCGGTGGTGCTCGTGTCGCTCGTCCTGGGGGTCGCGTCGTGGTGGCTCGTGTCGCGGGCAGGGGCCGCGCGCGGTCGTCGCCGCGACGTCTGAGCCGTCGCACGACGAGCACGTCGCCGGTTGGTCACGATGTGATCACGGTCACCGGACCGGCTTGACTTTCGATTAATAAGGACTGTCTACTAACAAACGTGAGAGCGACGACGCCGAACCAGGGAGCGCGGGCAGGCCGCGCCCTGCGGCCCACAGCGAAGGTGCTGCCGGGGCACGCCCGGGTGCACAACCGCTCGCTCGTCCTCGCGCACCTGTTCCACACCGGACCGTCGTCGCGTGCCGACATCGCGCGCAGCACGGGCCTGACCCGCGTCACGGTCTCCACGCTCGTGGGGGACCTCATCGACGAGGGCCTGGTCGAGGAGCTCGGGGTCCGCGCCGAGGGCAAGGTCGGCAAGCCGGCCACGCTCGTCGGGATGCGGACGCAGGACTTCCAGGTCGTCGCGGTCGACCTCGCCGACGACGCGACGATCCACGGTGCCGTCCTCACGCTCACGGGCGACGTCGTCACGCGGCACGACGCGCCGCTCGAGGGCCGCTCGGGCGAGGCGGCCGTGCTCGCGCTCGAGAACCTGTGCCGCGACCTGCTCGTCGCCGCGGACCGGCCGGTCATCGGGATCGGCATCGCGTCGCCCGGCGTCATCACGACCGACGGCCACGTGGTCCAGGCACCGAACCGCGGCTGGTACGACCTGCCGCTCGCGGCCCGCCTCTCCGAGAGCCTCGGCGTCCCGGTGCACGTCGCGAACGACGCCAACACGCGTGCGCTCGGCGAGTTCACCTACGGCACGGCGTCGGGCTCCGGCTCGATGGTGCTGACGGTCGGCCAGGGTGTCGGCGCGGGCCTCGTCGTCGACGGTGCGCTCGTGCTCGGCCGCAACAACGCCGCGGGCGAGCTCGGCCACGTGACCGTGGTCGACGCGAGCACGCCCGGCGAGACCCCGGCGGCGTGCGCGTGCGGACGCGCCGGCTGCCTCGAGACCGTGCTGAGCGTGCCGGCCCTGCGCCGCCGCGTCGCCGGTCTCGCCCCCGAGGACTCCGACGCCGCGCTGGCGTCGGCGGGACGGATGCTGGGCATGGCCCTCGCACCCGTCGTCAGTGCGCTCGACCTCGCGGAGGTCCTGCTCTCCGGCCCCCCGGAGCTGCTGGACGGTCCGCTGCGCGAGGCGGCGCTCACCGCTGTCCGGACCCGGACCATGCCCGTCATCGGGCGAGGGCTGTCGGTACGGATGGGCTCGCTCGACGAGGACGGTGCGCTGGCCGGTGCGGCAGTGCTCGTCCTGTCGGGGCAGCTCGGGGTCACGTGACGACCCCGAGCCGCCCCTCTGGCAAGTCAAGGCACCACCCGGCGACCGCCGCCCCGGCGTTCGCCTCGCACACGGGAGGAACCCCAACGTGAAGATGCTACGGTTCGCGGCCCTCGGCGTGGCGGCGACGCTCGCGCTGACCGCGTGCAGCTCGGGCGACGACGCCCCGGCCGACGACGCGACGACCCCGTCCGACACCAAGACGACCGACGCGGCCGAGGCCCCCGAGGCCGCCGAGATCACCCTCTGGCTCGCCGGCGGTGACACCAACGACGACCTGCGCACGTACCTCAAGGACACGTTCGCCGCCGAGAACCCCGGCTCGACGCTGAACATCGAGGAGGTCGCCTGGGGTGACCTGGTCACCAAGCTGACGACGTCGCTGCCCGACGCCGCCAACACCCCCGACGTCGTCGAGATCGGCAACACGCAGTCGCCGACGTTCACCACGGTCGGTGCGTTCCGCGACATCACGCCGCTGTACGACGAGCTGGGTGGCGACAAGCTGCTCCAGTCGTTCGTCGACGTCGGTGCGGTCGACGGCAAGAACTTCGCGCTGCCGTACTACTTCGGCTCGCGCTACATGTTCTACCGCGCCGACCTCTGGAAGAACGCGGGCGTCGAGGTCCCGACGACGCTCGGCGAGTTCACCGAGGCGGCCAAGGCCCTCACGACCGACAAGCTGTCGGGCTTCGCGATGGGTGGCCAGGACTGGCGCAACGGCATCTCGTGGGTCTTCGCCAACGGCGGCGAGCTCGCGACGGTCGACGGCACGACCTGGACCTCGACGCTCTCGGACCCCAACACCATCAAGGGCCTCGAGCAGTGGCAGGAGATCTACGAGGGCGCGTCGCTGCTGCCCTCGACCGAGCGGGACGTCGCGTACTGGGACTTCCTGAACGACGGCGCCAAGGGTGAGCCCGCGGCGGCGGCGACGATCATGGCGCCGGGCTGGGCGCGCTGGTCGATCGGTGACATCGTCCAGAACGACAAGGGCGAGGACGTCCGCGACGGCATGGCCGACGCGTCGAAGTTCGACATCTTCGCCCTGCCGGGCGTCGACGGCGGCATCGCGCCGGTGTTCGCCGGTGGCTCGAACATCGCCATCTCGGCGAAGTCGCAGCACCCGGAGCTCGCGGAGAACCTCCTGCGGATCGTGTTCTCCGAGGAGTACCAGAAGATGCTCGGCGGTGCGGGCCTCGGCCCGGCGAACTCCGACTACGTGTCCGCGCTCGGCACGGACAAGTTCGCGCAGACGATGATCGCGACGGCGCAGGCCTCGAAGCTCACCCCGGCCGCGCCGGGCTGGGCCGCGATCGAGGGTGCGTTCGTGTACGAGGAGCTGTTCCAGAAGATCGCCGACGGCGGTGACGTCACCGCGCTGGCGAAGGAGTACGACGCCAAGCTGACGCCGATGCTCAACGGTGGTGCCGCGGGCTGACGCCCGCTCCCGGGTGGACCGGGGCCGACGGTCCCGGTCCACCCGAGCTCAGAACCCGTCGTCCGCGGGGGCCCGACCCCCCAGCGCCCCCGCGGACGGCGCCCCCCGGGCCGGCTCTCGGCACCGACGCCGCGGTCCGCGGCCCCAGGAGATCACCCATGTCCCACGACGCTGCCCTCGGCGTGCCCGCGCACGACGCGGCCACCGCCCCCGGCGGTCCGACGAGCGAGCGACCGGCCCCGCGCCGACGTCGCACCCCGGCCGCCCCCTACGTCTTGCTGGTCCCCGCCGTCCTCGCGCTCCTCGCCGGTCTGGCCTACCCCGTGGGTCGCCAGATCGTGATGTCCGTCCAGAAGTTCGGGCTCGAGCAGCAGTTCGGCCAGCCGCCCGAGCTCGTCGGGTTCGCCAACTTCGCCCGGGTGTTCACGGACGACGCGCTGTGGGCCGTCGTCATCCGGTCCGTCGTGTTCTGCCTCGTGAACGCCGGCCTCACGGTCGTCATCGGGTTCGCGTTCGCGCTGCTCATGCGCGCGGTGCACAGCTCGGTCAGGATCGTGCTGCAGGTGAGCCTGCTCCTCGCGTGGGCGATGCCCATGGTCGCCGGGGTCACGGTCTTCAAGTGGCTGTTCGACTACCGCACGGGCGTCGTGAACTGGCTCCTGGTGAAGATCGGCTTCACGGGCATGGAGGGCTACTCGTGGCTCTCGAAGCCCTTCACGTTCTTCCTCGTCGCGACGCTCGTCATCGTGTGGATGTCCGTGCCGTTCGTCGCGCTGTCGATCTACGCGGGTCTCACCGCCGTACCCGACGAGGTGCTCGAGGCCGCGCGCATCGACGGTGCGACCGGCACGCAGCAGCTGCGGCACATCCTGTTCCCGATGGTCCGGCCGGTCCTGTCGATCGTGCTGCTCCTGCAGATCATCTGGGACCTGCGGGTGTTCGCCCAGATCCGGCTCCTGCAGGACGCGGGTGCGCCCGTCTCGGACACCAACCTCCTCGGCAACTTCATCTACGAGCTCGGGATGAGCCGTCAGGACTTCGGCGGCGCGGCCGCCGTGTCGATCTTCGTGCTGCTGCTCACGGTGCTCCTGAGCTGGCCGTACGTCCGCAGCCTCATGAAGGAGGACGCATGAGCGCCGTCGCCCCGACCCGGTCCGCCGGGTCGTCCCGCCCCGCCACGGCCGCGGGTTCCGTCCGTCGGCAGCACGCGCCGGGCGCCGGCCGTCGTCGGACCCGCAAGGTGCTGCTCGGGGCCCTCGGTGTCCTCGCCGCCCTCGTGTGGGCGTTCCCGGTCTACTGGATGGTCCTGTCCGCGTTCACGCCCGCGGCCTACCTGCGTTCGACGACCCCGGAGTTCCTGCCGCTGCACGCGACCGCGGCGAACTTCCGCGGCGTGCTCGAGGGCGGCTCGTTCACGAGCGCGCTCAAGATGAGCCTCACGATCACCCTGCTCACGGTCGTGCTGGTCCTCGCGTTCGCGTTCCTCGGCGCGCTCGCCATCAGCCGCTGGCGGTTCCGCGGCCGCACGTCGTTCGTGCTCGCGGTGCTGTTCATCCAGATGCTCCCCGCCGAGGGGCTGTTCATCGCGCAGTACAAGATGCTCTCGAGCGTCCACCTGCTCGACTCGGTCATCGGGGTCACGGTGCTCTACACCGCGGCGGTCATCCCGTTCACGATCTGGATGCTGCGCGGCTTCGTCGCGGGCGTCCCGGCCGAGCTCGAGGAGGCCGCGATGGTCGACGGGCTCTCGCGCACGCAGGCGTTCCTGCGGATCACGTTCCCGCTGCTCGCTCCGGGGCTCGTCGCGTCGGGCGTGTACGCGTTCCTGCAGGCGTGGAACGAGTTCACGGTCGCGCTCGTCGCGCTGCCGTCGCAGTCGAGCCAGACGCTCCCGCTGTGGCTGCGCAACTTCCTGTCGGCGTCCGCGAACCGCGGCGTCGACTGGGGACAGGTCATGGCGGCCTCGACCCTCATCGCCATCCCGGTGATCGTGTTCTTCCTGTTCGTGCAGGGCCGGATGACCTCGGGCCTCGTGTCCGGCGCGGTCAAGGGCTGACGCGATGGCGCACGAGAGGATGACGGGCCCGGAGACCGGACCGCCCGTGCCGGGCCGGCAGGTCGGGAGCACGGTCGGTGTGGACGTCGGCGGTACGACGATCGCGACGGTCGTGCTCGACGAGCACGGCGCGGTCGTCGCGCACACCGAGTCCGCGACCCCCACGGGCCCGACCGCGCTCGCGGCCGCGGTCGCGGACGCCGTCCAGGACGTCGTCGCGCGCGCGGGGCTCACGGCCGACGACGTGCTCGGGGTCGGGGTCGGCGTCCCCGGCGTGGTCGACCCGGAGGCCGGGACGGTGACGCACGCGGTCAACCTCGGGATCGAGGGGTGCGCGCCGCTCGCCGTGCTCGTGTCCGACGAGCTCGTGCGCACCGGCCTCGGCCGGGTCCGGGTCCGGGTCGAGAACGACCTCAACGCGGCGGTGCTCGGCGCGGCGCACGAGCTCGCGGCGCACGACCACGCACCCGCCGACGACCTCGCGTTCGTCGCGCTCGGGACGGGGCTGGCGGCGGGGCTCATGCTCGACGGCCGGCTGCGCCGTGGACCGCACCGCGCCGCGGGGGAGATCGGTCACCTGCGTTACGTGCCCGACGGCCTGCCCTGCAAGTGTGGGCAGAGCGGCTGTCTCGAGCGGTACGCGTCGGGCTCGGCGCTCGACGCCGCGTGGGGACCATCGCGCACGGGACGGCCCGCGCCGGTCGAGGTGTTCGAGGCCGCGGAGGCGGGCGACGAGCACGCGGTGGCGGTGCGCGACGAGTTCGTCGCGGCGGTCGCGGCCGCCGTGCGGATCCTGGTGCTCACGTGCGACCTCGGTCGTATCGTCGTCGGTGGCGGCGTGAGCCAGCTGGGCGAGCCCCTGCTGCGTGCGCTCACCGTCGAGCTGGAGCGGCAGGCCGCGTCGTCGCCGTTCCTCGCGGCGGCAGACCTGCCGAACCGCGTGCAGCTCGCGCCCGTCGGCGTCCCCGTCGGGGCGATCGGCGCGGCGCTCGTCGGACGAGGAGAACGCTGATGGAGGTCGTCATCGCACCCGCGCCGCAGCTCGCGCGGATCGCGGCGGACGCGGTCGAACGGCTGCTGCGGGCCCGGCCCGACGCGGTGCTGGGCCTCGCGACGGGCTCGAGCCCCCTCGCGGTCTACGACGAGCTCGCGCGTCGGCACGCGCAGGACGGCCTGTCGTTCGCGCGCGCGACGGCGTTCATGCTCGACGAGTACGTCGGCCTGCCCGCGGACCACCCGGAGCGGTACCGCAACGTGATCGAGACCGAGATCGCCTCGCGCGTCGACCTCGCACCCGGTGCCGTGCACGGACCGGACGGGCTCGCCGCGGACCTCCCGGCCGCGTGCGCGGCGTACGAGCAGGCGATCGTCGACGCGGGCGGCGTGGACCTGCAGATCCTCGGGATCGGGACCGACGGGCACGTCGCGTTCAACGAGCCGGGCTCGTCGCTCGCGTCGCGCACGCGCGTCAAGACGCTCACGCGTCAGACGCGCGAGGACAACGCGCGGTTCTTCGGCGGCGACGTCGACCTCGTCCCGCAGCACTGCCTCACGCAGGGGCTCGCGACGATCATGTCGGCCCGCCATCTCGTGCTGCTCGCGCAGGGCAAGGGCAAGGCGGAGGCGGTCCACCAGCTCGTCGAGGGCCCGGTGTCCGCGATGTGGCCGGGGACCGTCCTGCAGCACCACCCGCACGTCACGGTCCTCGTCGACGACGCGGCCGCGAGCCGTCTGCAGCTCGCCGACTACTACCGCGAGACGTACGCCGCGAAGCCCGGCTGGCAGGGTCTGTGACGTCGCCGCGCCCGGCGCGCCGGTCCGACGACCGCGTGCCGGGCGCAGCCGGGGCGTGTCGGGGTCGCGACGTAGACTGCCCGGCATGAGCGAACCGCAGTTCCCGCCCGCCGGACCCGACGATCCGTTCGGCCCGGACCGGGCGGCGGGGACGAGCGTCCTCGAGCGTGAGGAGACCACGGAGCAGGTCGAGCCGGGGGACCACGAGCGGTTCGCGCACTACGTGCGCAAGGAGAAGATCACCGAGTCGGCCGTCACGGGCAAGCCGGTCGTCGCGCTGTGCGGGAAGGTCTGGGTGCCCGGCCGGGACCCCAACAAGTTCCCCGTGTGCCCCGTGTGCAAGGAGATCTACGAGGGGCTGCGACCCCCGCAGGACGGTGACGGGGAGTCGGGCGGCTCCGGCGGCGGCGGTGGCCGCGGCTGGTTCGGCCGCGGCTCGTCCGGCCGTTGAGCGCGGCGTTCGAACCGTCCACCACCCACGCGTCGACGTCGGCGGCATCGCACCTGCCGCCGGCCTTCCCGTCGCGTGCGCCGTGGGGGACGGCGGGCAAGCTCCGCGCGTGGCAGGCCGAGGCGCTCGAGCTCTACCGCACGCGCGCGCCGCGCGACTTCCTGGCGGTCGCGACCCCGGGCGCCGGCAAGACGACGTTCGCGCTGCGCATCGCGACAGAGCTGCTCGAGGCACGGGTCGTGCGGCGCGTGACGGTCGTCGCGCCCACGGACCACCTCAAGCGGCAGTGGGCGGACGCTGCGGCCCGCGTCGGCATCCGGCTCGACCCGAGCTTCTCGAACGCGCAGGGGCGCCACGGGCACGGCTTCGACGGTGTCGCGGTGACGTACGCACAGGTCGCGAACAAGCCCGCGCTGCACGCGGCACGGACGACGGCCGCGCCCACGCTCGTCATCCTCGACGAGGTGCACCACGGCGGCGACGCGCTGTCGTGGGGTGACGGTGTGCGCGAGGCGTTCGAAGGCGCGGCACGGCGCCTGGCGCTCACGGGTACGCCCTTCCGCTCCGACACCGCGGCGATCCCGTTCGTCAGGTACGAGCGTGACCGCGAGGGCATCCGCCGCTCGACGGCCGACTACACGTACGGCTACGGCGACGCGCTGCGGGACAACGTCGTGCGTCCCGTGATCTTCCTGTCGTACTCCGGGTCGATGCGCTGGCGGACCAAGACGGGCGACGAGGTCAGCGCACGCCTCGGCGAGGCCATGACGAAGGACATGACCGCGCAGGCGTGGCGCACCGCGCTCGACCCGGGCGGCGAGTGGATCCCCGCCGTCATCCAGGCCGCCGACCGCCGCCTGACCGAGGTCCGGCGCAGCGTCCCGGACGCGGGCGCGATGATCATCGCGACCGACCAGACCGATGCCCGCGCGTATGCGGGCCACATCGCGCGGATCACGGGTCAGTCACCGACCGTCGTGCTGTCCGACGACGACGGCGCGAGCGACAAGATCGACGCCTTCTCCCGGGACGACTCGCGCTGGCTCGTCGCCGTGCGCATGGTCTCCGAGGGAGTCGACGTCCCGCGGCTCGCGGTCGGCGTCTACGCGACGAGCACGTCGACGCCGCTGTTCTTCGCGCAGGCCGTCGGCCGGTTCGTGCGCGCCCGCAAGCGCGGTGAGACCGCGTCGGTGTTCCTCCCGTCCGTGCCGCCGCTGCTCGCGCTGGCGAACACGCTCGAGGCGGAGCGTGACCACGCGCTCGACCGGCCCCGCACCGCCGAGGAGGAGGGCGCGGAGTTCAACCCCGAGGACGCGCTGCTCGCCGCCGCCAACCGAGAGTCGTCCGGACCCGACGCCGTCGGACCCGACGGCGTCCAGGGCGCGTTCGAGGCGCTCGAGGCACAGGCGTCCTTCGACCGCGTGCTGTTCGACGGCGGCGAGTTCGGCACCGGCGCCGAGGTCGGGTCCGACGAAGAGCTCGACTTCCTCGGCCTGCCCGGCCTGCTCGACGCCGACCAGGTCTCGGCCCTGCTGCGTCAGCGTCAGGCCGACCAGCTCAAGGGCCGACGCAGCGGGCGTGCGGCGAAGGCGGAGCTGGCCGAGCTCGCCGAGATGGACCACCGCAAGCAGGCCGAGCTGCGCAAGGAGCTCGCGCAGCTCGTCGGCGCCTGGTCGCGGCGCAGCGGACAGCCTCACGGCTCCGTGCACTCCGAGCTGCGCCGCCGGTGCGGCGGTCCGGAGGTCGCGCTCGCGGACCCCGCCCAGCTCGAGGCACGCATCGCCCTCCTGCGCGGCTGGTTCGTCGGCAAGCGCTGACTCCCCAACTCACCCAACCCTGCACCCCTGCTGCACGAGCCGCCCGCCGGCGTCCACCCCACCCACCCCACCCACCCGCCCGCACGGCCCACCCGCAGCCTCGTCGCAGCCCGCCCCAGCACCCACCCCCCGCCCCAGCACCCACCCGCCCGCGCTCCGGCCCCACGCTCCCCGCGAGTTCGTTGTAGATGTCTGAGTTCGTCGTCTCTAGACCGCGAACTCAGACATCTGCAACGAACCCGCGTCCACCTGCTCGCGCCCGCGTCGATCCGAGCCTGCGTCCACCAGCGCCCACCCGCGCCCACCCGCGCACGCCAGCCTCGCTCGCTGGCTCCCGCTCATGCCCTGCGCCGTCGGCGAGTTCGTCGTAGATGTGTGAGTTCGTCGTCTCTAGGGCGCGAACTCGGAGATCTGCGACGAACTCAACTCCTCACAGGTCGTCGCACCGCCGAGAGTGCGCACCCGCTCGGGGCGACGCCCTGCAGGCAGCGGTGCTGCGGGAAGACTCCATGGGGGAGGCGTGGGTCGGGGCGGCGGGTGGCGCGACGGTGGTGGTTCGCCGCCGTGGAGCAGGTGGGGCGGTGCGTGG
>Ga0206103_100377_pt1 | contig 26446 bp, 18 predicted proteins | sample 1B5Ametagenome_FD_148638 | JGI IMG/M metagenome (GOLD analysis project Ga0206103, IMG submission 148638) | Enriched microbial communities from leaf-cutter ant dump, University of Wisconsin, Madison, United States - 1B5A | ecosystem: Environmental > Terrestrial > Nest > Insects nest > Nest dump... | reverse complement strand
GCGAGGACGCCCCCGAGGTCCTGCGCGGGGTGCACCGCGCGCTCGTCGGCGGACGCGGGGAGCGTCAGCGGCACCGTGCGGACGACGAGGGGGTGGGGGAGTCGCTCCGCTCCGGCGGGGCCTGCGGGACCTGGCGTGCTCATCGCGACCAGGGTATGCCCGCGCGCGTCGTGCCTCTGCGGGACCCCGGGCGCCGTGGGCGGGGCGGGCCCGCGCACGGGCCCGGGGCGGTCGGGTGGCACGATGGGCACATGGCGCGAGCGAACCTGGACAAGAGGCCCGACGAGGTCGCGGCGATGTTCGACTCCGTGGCGCAGCGGTACGACCTCACGAACGACGTGCTGTCGATGGGCCAGGACCGGCAGTGGCGCCGCGCGACGCTCACGGCGCTCGCCGCACGGCCCGGCGAGAAGGTCCTCGACCTCGCGGCCGGCACGGGCACGTCGTCGGAGCCGCTCGCCGACGCGGGCGTGCTGGTCGTGCCGTGCGACCTGTCCGAGGGCATGCTCGGCGTCGGCAAGCGGCGGCGCCCGGACCTCCCGTTCGTCGCGGGCGACGCGCTGCACCTGCCGTTCGCCGACGCGTCGTTCGACGCGGTCACGATGTCGTTCGGCCTGCGGAACGTGCCCGACGTGCCGGCCGCGCTCGCCGAGCTCCTGCGCGTGACCCGCCCGGGCGGGCGGCTCGTGGTGTGCGAGTTCTCGACGCCGACGTTCGCGCCGTTCCGCGCCGTGTACTCGGGATACCTCATGAAGGCGCTGCCGCGCGTCGCGGGGGCCGTGACGAAGGACGCCGAGGCGTACCGGTACCTCGCGGAGTCGATCCGCGACTGGCCCGACCAGCAGGAGCTCGGCCGCACGATCAAGCGCGCGGGGTGGGAGAAGGTCGCGTTCCGGAACCTCTCGGGCGGGATCGTCGCGCTGCACCGCGGCACGCGCGCGACCTGAGGCGGTCGGGTGCGCGTCCGACGAGCGTCCGACGGGCGTCCGACGAGCGTGCGCGCGGGCCGTGCACCAGGGCGTGCGCCGCTGCCCGCAGCGCGAGGTCACGGCGGGTTCGTCGGGTGTTCACGGGACGGCCCTCGCAGGTGAGGTAAGCCTTCGCAGACACCCCCGCGGTGCGCGGTTAGACTCCCCGGAGTCGCACGTGAACACGGTCACAAGTGGAGTCGCAAGTGGTGGTGCAGAACGATGACGCGGACGTCATCGTGGTCGGTGCAGGCCCCGCCGGGGCTGCCACCGCGTACCACTGTGCGCGCGCCGGACTGGACGTGCTGCTGCTCGAGAAGGCGTCGTTCCCCCGGGACAAGGTCTGCGGTGACGGACTGACGCCGCGCGCGGTCGCCGAGCTCGTGCGCATGGCCGTGCCGATCCGGGAGCAGGACGGCTGGATCCGCAACAAGGGGCTGCGCGTGATCGGCGGCGGGCACCGCCTCGAGCTCGCGTGGCCGGAGATCTCGTCGTACCCGTCGTACGGGCTGGCCCGCAGCCGCGTCAACCTCGACCAGACGCTCGCCGAGCACGCGCGCGCGGCGGGCGCCAAGCTGCACGAGCTCACGAACGTCACGGGTGCGGTGCACGACGAGCGCACGGGCCGGGTCGTCGGCGTCACCGCACGTCCCGTGGACCACGACGGCAAGAGGGCCGGCGACGACGTCACGTACCGTGCGCGCGTCGTCGTCGCCGCCGACGGGGTGAGCGCGCGGCTCGCGACCGGGGTCGGCCGCACCAAGCGCGACGACCGCCCGATGGGCGTGGCCGTCCGCACGTACTTCCGCACGCCGCGCCACGACGACGCGTGGATGGAGTCCCACCTCGAGCTGTGGGACGGCGAGCCGGGCCGCTCGAACCTCATGCCGGGCTACGGCTGGATCTTCGCGCTCGGCGACGGCACCGCGAACGTGGGTCTGGGGTCGGTGAGCTCGACGGCCGCCGCGACCAAGGTCGACTACAAGGCGCTGTTCGCCGCGTGGATGGCCAACGCGCCCGCCGAGTGGGAGTTCACGCCCGAGAACCAGGTGGGCCCCGTGCGCGGCGCCGCGCTGCCCATGGGCTTCAACCGCGGCCCGCTGTACGCGAACGGGCTGCTGCTCGCGGGCGACGCGGCGGGCATGGTGAGCCCGTTCAACGGCGAGGGCATCGCGTACGGCCTGCAGGCCGGGCGCGTGGCCGCGGACGCGATCGCGCAGGGCCTCGCGCGCGGCACCGCCGCGGGCCGCGAGCGGGCGCTCGCGACGTACCAGGGCCGCATGAAGGACGACCTCGGCGGCTACTACACGCTCGGCCGGGTGTTCGTGAAGCTCATCGAGCACCCCGAGGTCATGCGCATCTGCACGCGCCACGGCCTGCCTCGGCCGCTGCTCATGAAGTTCGTGCTCAAGCTCCTGTCAGACTGCTACGAGCCCCACGGCGGTGACCTGGTGGACCGGACGATCTCCGCTCTCGCCCGCATCGCCCCGGCAGCCTGACGGACCGACCCAGGACGGATCAGCCCCGATGACCCAGCAGACCTCAGTGCCGAGGAAGGACGCCTGATGACCAACCCCTACGTGCCGCTCCTGTGGCTCATGGGCATCGCCGCGGTCCTCGCCCTCGGCGGTGTCGGCGCGAGCGCGATCATCGGCCCGAAGCGCTACAACCGCGCGAAGCTCGAGGCCTACGAGTGCGGCATCCAGCCCACGCCCCACGCGGTCGGGGGCGGCCGCTTCCCGATCAAGTACTACCTCGTCGCGATGACGTTCATCGTGTTCGACGTCGAGGTCGTCTTCCTCTACCCGTGGGCCGTGAGCTTCGTGGACCTCGCGCTGTACGGCCTGGTCGCGATGGTCGCGTTCCTCGTCCTCATCACCGTGCCGTTCGTGTACGAGTGGCGCCGGGGAGGGTTCGAGTGGGACTGACGGCGGCACCGCGCCCACGGCGCGACGTAGGACTTCGGTCCGGGGCGGGCCGCCCCGACCGGCCGAGGATGACGCCTGGCACGGCGACGGTCAGGACGACGTGCCCGGCGACGAGCACCACGACGAGGAGGCCCTGACATGGGGATCGAGGAAGCGCCTTCGGGCTTCCTGCTGACGACGATCGAGGACCTCGTCGGCTACTTCCGCAAGGGTTCGCTGTGGCCCGTGACGTTCGGTCTCGCGTGCTGCGCGATCGAGATGATGGCTGCGGGCGCACCGCGCTACGACCTGTCGCGGTTCGGCATGGAGGTCTTCCGCGCCTCGCCGCGCCAGGCCGACCTGATGATCGTCGCGGGCCGCGTGAGCCAGAAGATGGCCCCGGTCGTGCGTCAGGTCTACGACCAGATGTCGGAGCCGAAGTGGGTGCTCTCGATGGGCGTCTGCGCGAGCTCGGGCGGCATGTTCAACAACTACGCGATCGTGCAGGGCGTCGACCACATCGTGCCCGTGGACATCTACCTGCCGGGCTGCCCGCCGCGGCCGGAGATGCTCATCAACGCGATCCTCACGCTGCACGAGCAGATCCAGAACGAGCCGCTCGGCGTCAACCGCAAGGAGGCCGCCGCGGCCGCCGAGCGGGCGGCGCTCGAGGCGACCCCCACCTCGCACATGACGGGCCTGCTGCGATGAGCGACGACCTGAAGAAGGACGCCGCGCAGGCGGCCAAGCCGGGCGAGGGCACGACGGCCGCGCAGCCCACCACCGAGGCGGCGCTCGAGGCGGGCGCGCAGAACGTCCCCGCGACCGACGAGGCCGGGCCGCGCACGCCGCTCGACGTCGTCGAGGTGCGGCACGGCCTGTTCGGCGCGCACGACTCGGGCGACACGTCGGGCTACGGCGGCCTCGTGACGACGATCGCGATGCCCGGTCCGAGCGAGCGGCCGTACGGCGGCTGGTTCGACGAGGTCGTCGACGTGCTCGCGGAGCTGCTCGACGCGTCGGGCACCGGCTTCGCGAACGCCGTCGAGGCCGTCGTCGTGGACCGCGGCGAGCTGCAGCTCGACGTCGTGCGCGAGCACCTCGTCGAGGTCTGCCGGCACCTGCGCGACGACCAGGACCTGCGGTTCGAGCTCGGCCTGGGCGTCTCGGGCGTGCACTACCCGCACGACACGGGCCGCGAGCTGCACGCGGTCTACCACCTGACGTCCGTCACGCACTCGCGCCGCCTGCGGCTCGAGGTCGCGGTGCCGGAGGGCGACCCGCACGTCCCGTCGACGACGAGCGTGTACCCGGGTCACGACTGGCACGAGCGCGAGACGTTCGACTTCTTCGGGATCATCTTCGACGGGCACCCGGGCCTCGCCCGGATCGAGATGCCCGACGACTGGCCCGGGCACCCCCAGCGCAAGGACTACCCCCTGGGCGGCATCCCGGTCGAGTACAAGGGCGCGACCGTCCCGCCCGCGGACCAGCGGAGGTCCTACAGCTGATGAGCACCACACAGGCACCGCGCGCGACCGGTCACCTTGTCGACGAGGACACGACCGGCATCCCGTCGTTCGAGGCGTCGGGCGGCGACTGGTCGACGATCGCCGAGGAGGCGGCCCGGCTCGGCGAGGAGCGCATCGTCGTCAACATGGGCCCGCAGCACCCGTCGACGCACGGCGTGCTCCGGCTCATGCTGGAGATCGAGGGCGAGACCGTCACCGAGGCGCGCGCCGGCATCGGATACCTGCACACGGGTATCGAGAAGAACATGGAGTTCCGCACCTGGACGCAGGGCGTGACGTTCTGCACGCGCATGGACTACGTCGCGCCGCTGTTCCAGGAGGCCGCGTACTGCCTGGCCGTCGAGAAGCTGCTCGGCGTGACCGACGACGTGCCCGAGCGCGCGAACGTCATCCGCGTCCTGATGATGGAGCTCAACCGCATCACGTCGCACCTCGTGTGCATCGCGACGGGCGGCAACGAGCTCGGCGCGACGACGATCATGACGGTCGGCTTCACCGCGCGCGAGGAGATCCTCAAGATCTTCGAGCTCATCTCGGGCCTGCGCATGAACCACGCGTACATCCGCCCCGGCGGGGTCGCGCAGGACGTGCCCGCGGGTGCGGTCGAGACGACGCGCGCGGCGCTCACGAGCGTCGAGCACTACCTGCGTCAGCTCGAGGACCTCATGCTGGCGAACCCGATCATGCAGCTGCGGCTCAAGGACGTGGGCGCGCTCAACCTCGCGGGCTGCATGGCGCTCGGCGTCACGGGCCCGATGCTGCGCTCGGCGGGCCTGCCGTACGACGTGCGCAAGACCGCGCCGTACTGCGGCTACGAGACGTACGACTTCGACGTGCCGACGGCCTCGTCGGCCGACTCGTGGGGTCGCCTCGAGGTGCGTCTCGAGGAGATCTACCAGTCGATCAGGATCTGCCGTCAGGCGCTCGACCGGCTCGAGAAGAACCCCGGCCCGGTGATGGTCGCGGACAAGAAGATCGCCTGGCCGGCGCAGCTCGCGATCGGGTCCGACGGCATGGGCAACTCGCTCGCGCACATCAAGGAGATCATGGGCACCTCGATGGAGTCCCTGATCCACCACTTCAAGCTGGTGACGGAGGGCTTCCGGGTCCCGGCCGGCCAGGTGTGGCAGACCGTCGAGCACCCGCGCGGCGAGCTCGGGGTGCACCTGGTCTCGGACGGCGGCACGCGGCCCTACCGCGCGCACTTCCGCGACCCCAGCTTCAACAACCTGCAGGCGACGTCGATCCTGTGCGAGGGCGGCCAGGTGGCCGACGTCGTGGTCGCCGTCGCGTCGATCGACCCGGTGCTCGGAGGGGTGGACCGCTGATGTCCGTCGAGGAGCTCGTCCCGCGACCTGAGGGTCAGGCGCACCGCACGTCGTACGACGACGAGACGCGCGCCCGGCTCGACGCCGACGCCGCGCAGATCGTCGCGCGCTACCCGCAGGAGCGCTCGGCGCTGCTGCCGCTGCTGCACCTCGTGCAGTCGGTCGACGGCTACGTGAGCCCGCGCGGCATCGCGTACTGCGCGGCGACGCTCGGCATCACGACGGCCGAGGTCTCGGCGGTCGCGACGTTCTACACGCAGTACAAGCGGCACCCCAACGGCGAGTACACCGTCGGGGTCTGCACCAACACGCTGTGCGCCGTCATGGGCGGCGACGCGATCTACGAGCACCTGTGCGACCACCTCGGCGTCGGGCACGACGAGACGACCGAGGACGGCAAGATCACGCTCGAGCGCGTCGAGTGCAACGCGGCCTGCGACTACGCGCCCGTGATGATGGTCAACTGGGAGTTCTTCGACAACCAGACGCCGCAGTCGGCGGCCGCGGTCGTCGACGCGCTGCGGGCCGGCGAGGACGTCGCCCCGACGCGTGGCGCGGACAAGGTCGTGACGTTCAAGGAGATGTCCCGCGTGCTCGCGGGCTTCCCGGACGGGCGCGCCGACGAGGGCGTCGGTGCGGGCGAGCCCTCGCTGCGCGGGACGGTGCTCGCGCACGAGCAGGGCTGGACCGCGCCCCCGGTCCCGGGCGACGAGCCGTCGACCCGCGCCGCCGCCCCGGCCGGGGCGCACGCGCCGCAGACCGGCCACGAGCAGTCGTCGGCCGAGCGGCCCGCGACCACGCCCGCGGACTCGTCGTCGGGGCAGCAGGAGACCAAGCAGGCGTCGTCGGACGCGAAGGAGGACTGAGCGATGACGACTCTCGCACCCGTCCTGACCGACTTCTGGGACGCGGACCGCTCCTGGACGCTCGAGACGTACGAGGCCCACGGCGGCTATCGCGGCCTGCGGCGCGCGCTCGGCATGCAGCCCGCGGACCTGGTCTCGATGGTCAAGGACTCAGGCCTGCGCGGCCGTGGCGGCGCCGGGTTCCCGACGGGCATGAAGTGGAGCTTCCTGCCCGCGCCCGACGGCGGCCCGCGCTACCTCGTCGTCAACGCCGACGAGTCCGAGCCGGGGACCTGCAAGGACATCCCGCTCATGATGGCGAGCCCGCAGCACCTCATCGAGGGCGTCATCATCACGTCGTTCGCGATCGGCTGCCACCACGCGTTCATCTACGTGCGCGGCGAGGTCGTGCACGTGTACCGCCGCCTGCTGCGTGCGGTCGAGGAGGCGTACGCCAAGGGCTACCTCGGCACGAACATCCTCGGCTCGGGCTACGACCTCGAGCTCACGGTGCACGCGGGCGCCGGCGCGTACATCTGCGGCGAGGAGACCGCGCTGCTCGACTCGCTCGAGGGCCTGCGCGGCCAGCCGAGGCTGAAGCCGCCGTTCCCGGCGGTCGCGGGCCTGTACGCGCGCCCGACGGTCGTCAACAACGTCGAGTCGATCGCGTCGGTGCCCGGCATCGTCGTGGGCGGCGCCGACTGGTTCAAGCAGATGGGCACCGAGCGCTCGGCGGGCCACGGCCTGTTCTCGCTCTCGGGCCACGTGACGCGGCCCGGTCAGTACGAGGCGCCGCTCGGCATCACGCTGCGCGAGCTGCTCGACCTGGCGGGCGGCATCCGGGCGGGACACGAGCTCAAGTTCTGGACGCCGGGCGGCTCGTCGACGCCGATCTTCACGGCCGAGCACCTCGACGTCCCGCTCGACTACGAGTCGGTCGGTGCCGCGGGCTCGATGCTCGGCACGCGAGCGCTGCAGATCTTCGACGAGACGACGTCGGTGGTCCGGGCGGTCACGCGGTGGACCGAGTTCTACAAGCACGAGTCGTGCGGCAAGTGCACGCCGTGCCGCGAGGGCACGTTCTGGCTCGCCCAGATCATGCATCGGCTCGAGCGCGGGCAGGGCACGTCCGACGACATCGACGTGCTGCTCGACCTGTGCGACAACATCCTGGGCCGCGCGTTCTGCGCGCTCGGCGACGGCGCGACGAGCCCCGTGACGAGCGCGATCCAGTACTTCCGGGAGGAGTTCGAGGCGGGGACGCACACGCCCGCCGACGTGCTGTTCCCGCCCGAGCGCAGCTCGCTCTTCGACTACACGCCGCGCCGTGGCGCGGCCCTCGCGGGGGTGCACGCATGACGATCACCTCGGACCACTCGCAGCAGTCGGCTGCGACGCCGCTCGTCCCGGCCGCGCCCGTCGTGGCGCCGGCCGAGCCGGAGGCGACGGTCACGTTCACGCTCGACGGCGTCGAGACGACGGTGCCGAAGGGCACGCTCGTCATCCGCGCGGCCGAGCAGCTCGGGATCCAGATCCCGCGGTTCTGCGACCACCCGCTGCTCGCGCCCGCCGGCGCGTGCCGCCAGTGCCTCGTCGAGGTGTGGGCGCCCGGCCGCGACGGCAACCTCGCGAAGATGCCGAAGCCGCAGGCCTCGTGCACGCTCGAGGCGACGCCCGGCATGCAGGTCAAGACGCAGCACACGTCCGCCGAGGCGGACAAGGCGCAGCACGGCGTCATGGAGCTCCTGCTCATCAACCACCCGCTCGACTGCCCGGTCTGCGACAAGGGCGGCGAGTGCCCGCTGCAGAACCAGGCGATGAGCAACGGGCGCGCGACGAGCCGGTTCGTCGACGTCAAGCGCACGTTCCCCAAGCCGATCTCGATCTCGACGCAGATCCTGCTCGACCGCGAACGCTGCATCCTGTGCCAGCGCTGCACGCGGTTCTCCGAGGAGATCGCCGGCGACGTGTGGATCGACCTGCAGAAGCGCGGTGCGATGCAGCAGATCGGCACGTTCGACGTCGACGTGCTGGGCTTCGCGGGCGACGCGCCCGTGGGTGCCTCGTCGCTCGACACGAGCGGCCGGCCGTTCGCCTCGTACTTCTCGGGCAACACCGTGCAGATCTGCCCGGTCGGCGCGCTGACGTCCGCCGCGTACCGGTTCCGCGCGCGCCCGTTCGACCTCGTCTCGACGCCGGGCGTCTCCGAGCACGACGCGCAGGGTTCGGCGATCCGCGTCGACCACCGCCGCGGGGTCGTCATGCGACGGCTCTCGGGCGAGGACCCCGCGGTGAACCAGGAGTGGATCACCGACAAGGACCGCTTCGCGTTCCGCTGGCAGACCGCCCCCGACCGGATCGCGACGCCGCTCGTGCGCGACCGGCTCGCGGACGGCTCGCGCGGCGAGCTGCGTCCCGCGAGCTGGGTCGAGGCGTACGGCGCCGCCGCGGCGGGCCTGCGCGAGGCGCTCGCGAACGGGGGCGTCGGCGTGCTGCCCGGCGGCCGGGTCACGCTCGAGGACGCGTACGCGTACGCCAAGTTCGCGCGCGTCGTGCTCGGCACGAACGACGTCGACCACCGCGCCCGGCCGCAGTCCGACGAGGAGCTCGCGTTCCTCGGTCACCACGTCGCGGGCCGCACGCTCGACGTCACGTTCGCCGACGTGACCGCGGCGCCCACCGTCGTGCTCGTCGGCCTCGAGGCCGAGGAGGAGGCGGGCATCCTCTTCCTGCGCCTGCGGGAGTCGGTGCTCCAGCACCGCACCCGGGTGTTCTCGCTCGCGGCGCTCGCCTCGCGCGGCCTGGAGCGGTTGTCGGGCACGCTCGTGCCGACGGCTCCCGGCACGGAGGCCGAGGTGCTCGAGGGCATCGAGGCCGGGTCCGACGAGGAGCTGCTCGCCTCGCTCGCGGAGGCGCTCGCCGCACCGGGTGCCGTGGTGCTCGTGGGGGAGCGCGCGGCCTCGTCGGCCGGTGCGCTGTCCGCCGTGCTGCGGCTCGGCGAGCGGACCGGTGCGCGCGTGGCGTGGGTCCCGCGGCGCGCGGGCGAGCGCGGCGCGGTCGAGGCCGGCACGCTGCCGACGCTGCTCCCGGGCGGTCGGCCCGTCGCGGACGCCGCGGCGCGGGTCGACCTCGCGGCCGCGTGGGGCATCGAGACGGTCCCCGCGACGCCCGGCCGGACGCTCGCGCAGACGATCGCCGCCGCGCGCGACGGCTCGCTGGGCGGGCTCGTCGTCGGCGGCGTCGACCCCGGCGACCTGCCGGACCCGGTGCTCGCGCGCGACGCGCTCGAGAAGGTCGGGTTCGTGCTCTCGCTCGAGGTGCGCGAGTCGGACGTCACGCGGCGGGCCGACGTCGTGCTGCCCGTCGCGCCGCCCGCCGAGAAGCCCGGCACGTTCGTCACGTGGGAGGGTCGCCCGCGGCCCTTCCCGCAGGCGCTCGTGTCGCACGCGCAGCCGGACCACCGCGTCCTGCACGGTCTCGCGGCCGAGCTCGGCGTCGACCTCGGTCTCGGCACCGTCGCCGACGTGCACGGCGAGCTCGACCAGCTCGGCGGGTGGGACGGCGCACGCGTCGCGGCCCCCGCGGTCGGTGCGGCCGAGCCGCCTGCGGTCCCGGCGGGTCACGCCGTCCTCGCGACGTGGCACCAGCTGCTCGACGCGGGTCGGCTGCAGGACGGCGAGCCGCACCTCGCGGGCACGGCCAAGCGGCCCGTCGCGCGGGTCTCGGCCGCGACCGCGCAGGCCGTCGGCGTCGCCGACGGTGCGCCGCTCGCGGTGAGCACCGACGCCGGGACGGTGACGCTGCCCGCACGCGTGAGCGACATGCCGGACTTCGTCGTCTGGCTCCCGACGAACGCGCCCGGCTCCGCCGTGCGCGACACGCTGCACGCCGTCGGCGGCGACCTGGTCCGGCTCGCGCCGGGCGAGGCGGCTGTCGTCGCGGCGCAGGACGAGGAGGCCTGACGTGCACACGATCCTGCTCGCCGAGCCGGTCGCGCCGGTCACGGCGGACTTCTCGAACGACACGTGGTGGATCTGGCTGATCAAGTCGGTCGCGATCCTCGTGTTCCTGCTCACGAGCGTCCTGTTCGCGATCTGGTTCGAGCGCAAGGTCGTCGCGCGCATGCAGGTGCGGCCCGGCCCGAACGTGCACGGTCCGTTCGGCCTGCTGCAGTCGCTCGCGGACGCCATGAAGCTCCTGTTCAAGGAGGACATGACGGTCAAGGCGGCCGACAAGGTCGTCTACATCGTCGCGCCGCTCATCGCGGTGTTCTGCTCGCTGCTGACGTTCGCGGTCATCCCGCTCGGGCCGACGGTCAACATGTTCGGCGTCCACACGCCGCTGCAGCTCACGGACTTCCCGGTCGCGGTCCTGTACATCCTCGCGTGCGCGTCGGTCGGCGTGTACGGCATCGTGCTCGGCGGCTGGTCGTCCAACTCGACCTACCCCCTGCTCGGTGGCGTGCGCTCGACGGCGCAGGTCATCTCGTACGAGCTCGCGATGGGCCTGTCGCTCGTGAGCGTGTTCGTGCTCGCGGGGTCGATGTCGACGTCGCAGATCGTCGACTCGCAGACGCAGCTGTGGTGGTTCCTGCCGCTGCTGCCGGCGTTCCTCATCTACGTCGTGTCGATGGTCGGCGAGACCAACCGGCTCCCGTTCGACCTCCCCGAGGCCGAGGGCGAGCTCGTCTCCGGGTACATGACGGAGTACTCGTCGATGAAGTTCGCGTGGTTCTTCCTCGCGGAGTACATCAACATGCTCAACGTCTCGGCGGTCGCGACGACGCTGTTCCTCGGCGGCTGGCGCGCGCCGTTCATCCCCGCGGACAGCTTCCTGCAGCAGGGCTACTGGCCCGTGCTGTGGTTCCTCGTCAAGCTCTGGGCCGTCATGTTCTTCTTCGTCTGGGTCCGCGGCTCGGTGCTGCGGTTCCGGTACGACCAGTTCATGAAGCTCGGCTGGAAGGTGCTCATCCCCGCGGCGCTCACGTGGCTCGTGCTCGTGGCCGTCGTGCAGGGCCTGCGGCAGTTCCCCGAGTTCGAGCACCTCGAGCTGCGCTCGATCCTGTTCGGCATCGCGGGCGTCGTGATCGTCGGCGTGGTCATCTCGCTGTTCGTCCCCGACCGCAAGGCGGCAGCCGAGAAGCCCTCCGGCGCGCCGACCGTGCTCGACGCGTTCGCGGACGGGTACCCGGTGCCCCCGCTGCCCGGTCAGGTCCTGCCCCCCTCGCCGCGCCTCGCCCGCGTGCCCGCGGGAGCTCCCGAGGCGTCCGACGAGGCCGCCCCCGCTGCGCCCGATGCGCAGACCGACACGAAGGAGGTGCACGGTGGCTGAGCCGCGCAAGAAGCCGCCCGCCCCGCGCCCGCAGCAGGCCGCCGGGTCGCAGGTCGCGCGCCGGGGGACGCCCGGCGAGGTCGGTGCCCCGACCGCGCCGCGGTACGAGTCGGTCATCCCGCCGGCGTCGCCGGTGCGCGCGCTGCTCGCGCCCGTCGGCGGGTTCGGCGTGACGCTGTCGAACATGTTCCGCAAGACGGTGACCGAGCAGTACCCGCGCGAGACCGTCCCGACGAAGCCGCGGTACCACGGGCGGCACCAGCTCAACCGCTACGCGGACGGGCTCGAGAAGTGCATCGGCTGCGAGCTGTGCGCGTGGGCGTGCCCCGCGGACGCGATCTACGTCGAGGCCGGCGACAACACGGCCGACGAGCAGTACTCGCCGGGCGAGCGCTACGGCCGCGTCTACCAGATCAACTACCTGCGCTGCATCTTCTGCGGGCTCTGCATCGAGGCGTGCCCGACGCGCGCGCTCACGATGACGAACGACTACGAGCTCGCGGGCCCGACGCGCGCCGGGATGATCTACGAGAAGCAGGACCTGCTCGCGCCGCTGCGGGACGACATGCTCGCGGCACCGCACCCCATGGTCGAGGGCACGACCGACACCGAGTACTACCTCGGCGAGGTCACCGGGCCGACCGACGCGCAGCGCGAGTGGGTGCGCGAGCACCGGCCGCAGGACCCGACGCTCCCCGAGGGCGCGGGCCTGTCGGCCGACGAGCAGCGCGGCGAGACCGCGGCGGCCATGGCGGCGTCCGTCGCGGCCGCGCACCGCCAGGGCGGTGCCCGATGAACGCTCTCGTCACGGCGTCCGGCACGCTGGCCGACGTCGCGGGGGTCCTGCCGCGCGCGGTCGACGCGGCGGGCGACCCGTCGACCGCCGAGGCGGTCCTGTTCTGGGTCCTCGCGCCCGTCATGGTGATCGCGTCGCTCGGGCTGCTGTTCGCCCGCAAGGCGGTGCACGCGGCGCTCTCGGTCATCCTCGTGATGATCTGCCTCGCGTTCATGTACGTCACGCAGGGCGCGGTGTTCCTCGGCGTCGTCCAGGTGGTCGTCTACACCGGCGCGATCATGATGCTGTTCCTGTTCGTGCTCATGCTCGTCGGCGTGAGCTCGGCGGACTCGCTCGTCGAGACCCTCCGGGGTCAGCGGTGGGCGGGCTGGATCGCCGGGCTCGGGCTCGTCGTCGTGCTCGCGGGCGTGATCGGGACCGCCGCCTACCCGGTGCCGAAGGGGCTCGCGGGCGTCGACCAGGCGTCGAACCCCGAGGGCATCGCGCACCTCATCTTCAGCCGGTACGTGTTCGCGATGGAGGTCGTGGGCGCGCTGCTCGTGACCGCCGCGCTGGGTGCGCTCGTGCTCACGCACCGGCGTCGGCTCACGCCTCGCGTGGGTCAGCGCGAGCGGGCCGCGGCCCGCGTGCGCGGGGGCGAGCACCTCGCGCCGCTGCCCGCACCCGGCGTGTACGCCAAGCACAACGCGATGGACGTGCCCGCGCTCGACGCCTACGGGCAGCCCATCGAGGAGTCGGTGCCGCGCGTGCTGCGCGTGCGCGGCCAGGAGGCCGACGCGGCCGAGTACGCGGCGCGGATCGACCGCGTGCTCGCGGGCAAGTCGGCCGCCGACCGCGGTGCGACGCGGGGCATCGCCGCCGACGCGACGCACGACGACCAGGAGGAGGGCAAGTGACGCTCACCCACTACCTCGTGCTCGCGGGGATCCTGTTCTCCGTCGGCGCGTCGGCAGTGCTGCTGCGCCGCAGCGCGATCATCGCGTTCATGGGGGTCGAGCTCATGCTCAACGCCACCAACCTGTGCCTCGTCACGTTCTCGCGCATGCACGGCGAGCTGACCGGACAGGTGCTCGCGTTCTTCGTCATGGTCGTCGCGGCCGCCGAGGTCGTCGTCGGGCTCGCGATCATCGTGGCGATCTTCCGCACCCGCCGATCGGCGTCGATCGACGACGTCAACCTGCTGAAGAGCTGAGGGAGCGCACGTGCACACCCTGATCTCCCTGGGAGCTCTGCCCGCCGCCACGGCCGGGCCCGCGAGCGAGACGGTCTCGGGCGGCATCTACGCCGTCGCGCCGCTGCTCGTCGGGCTGCCGCTCGCGTCGGCCGCGGTGCTGCTGCTGCTCGGCCGTCGCGCCGACCGGTGGGGCCACTGGCTCGGCGTGCTCGCGTCGGCCGGCGCGTTCGTCGTCGGGCTGCTGACGTTCCTGCGCCTGCTCGACCGGCCCGCCGAGAGCCGCGTGCTCGACGTGCACCTCGGCACGTGGCTCGACGCGGGTGCGCTGCACCTCGACGCCGGGCTGCGGCTCGACCCGCTCTCGCTCACGTTCGTGCTCCTCGTGACGTTCGTCGGCACGCTCATCCACGTCTACTCCGTGGCCTACATGGAGCACGACGCGGACCGGCGGCGGTTCTTCGCGTACCTCAACCTGTTCGTCGCGGCGATGCTCGTCCTCGTCCTCGCGAACTCCTACGTCCTGCTGTTCGTCGGCTGGGAGGGCGTGGGTCTCGCGTCCTACCTGCTGATCGGGTTCTGGAACCACCACACGCCGTACGCCGTCGCGGCGAAGAAGGCGTTCGTCGCCAACCGCGTCGGCGACGTCGGCCTGCTGGTCGCGATGGGGCTGATCTTCGCGAACTTCGGCGCGCTCGACTTCGCGACCGTGCTCGACGACCCGTCGCAGCACGCGTCGCAGGGCACGCTGACCGCGATCGGCCTGATGCTCCTGCTCGCCGCGTGCGGCAAGTCGGCGCAGTTCCCGCTGCAGTCCTGGCTCGGCGACGCGATGGCCGGCCCGACCCCGGTCTCGGCGCTCATCCACGCCGCGACCATGGTCACCGCGGGCGTCTACCTCATCGTGCGCTCCGGCGCGGTGTTCGAGGCGGCTCCCGACGCGCAGCTCGTCGTCGTCATCGTCGGCGGCATCACGCTGCTGTTCGGTGCGATCGTCGGCTGCGCGAAGGACGACATCAAGAAGGCGCTCGCCGCGTCGACCATGTCCCAGATCGGCTACATGGTGCTCGCCGCGGGTCTGGGCCCCGTCGGGTACGCGTTCGCGATCTTCCACCTCGTCACGCACGGCTTCTTCAAGGCCGGGATGTTCCTCGGCGCGGGCTCGGTCATGCACGGCATGGACGACCAGGTCGACATGCGGCGGTTCGGCGGCCTCGCGCGGTACATGAAGATCACGTGGCTCACGTTCATGATGGGCTGGCTCGCGATCCTCGGGATCCCGCCGTTCGCCGGGTTCTTCTCGAAGGACAAGATCATCGAGGCCGCGTTCATCCCGACCGACGGCGCCACGTGGCGCGCGTGGGTGTTCGGGACGGTCGCGCTCGTCGGCGCGGGGATCACAGCCTTCTACATGTCGCGCCTGTTCTTCATGACGTTCGAGGGCGAGCGGCGCTGGACGACGACGAAGGACGGGTCCGAGCAGCACCCGCACGAGTCCCCGGCGCTCATGACGTGGCCCATGATCATCCTCGCGGTGGGCTCGGTCGGCCTCGGCCTCGTGCTCGCGCTCGGCAACCGGTTCACGCACTGGCTCGAGCCGGTCACGGGCCACGCCGAGCACGGTGAGCCCGTGCTCCCCGCGGGCGTGCTCGTCGGGCTCACGCTCGCGGTGGTGGTCGTCGGGCTCGTGCTCGCGTGGCGGCGCTACGCGGTCTCGACCGTCCCGGTGGTCCCGCCGCTCGGCACCGCGCTCACGCGCGCGGCTCGGGTCGACCTGTACCAGGACGTCGTCAACGACGCCGTGCTCGTCGAGCCCGGTCAGCACCTGACCCGGTCCCTCGTCTACGCCGACCACGCGGTGGTCGACGGCGGGGTCAAGGGGCTCGCCCACTCGACGGTCGGGCTCGGCGCGCTGCTGCGCCGGCTCCAGACCGGTTACGTCCGCACCTACGCCGCGACGATGCTCGGGGGACTCGTGGTCCTCCTCGTCGTCGTGCTCGCCGTCCAGAGCTGAGGAGAGCGATGTCTCCCGACTTCCCCTGGCTGACCACGCTGATCGCGTGGCCGGTGCTCGGTGCGCTGCTGCTGTGGTTCGCGCCGAAGGCGCTGCGCCCCCGCGCGCGTGCCGTGGCGCTCGCCGTCGCGCTCGTCGAGCTCGTGCTCGCGGTCGGCGCGCTCACGGCGTTCGACACCGGCGACGCCGGCACGGTGCAGCTCACCGAGACGCACCAGTGGATCCCCGCGATCGGAGCCTCGTACGCCGTCGGCGTCGACGGTGTCGGCGTCGCGCTGATCCTCATGTCGGTGCTGCTCGTGCCGCTGGTCGTGCTCGCGGCGTGGCGCGAGCAGGGCGCGGACACGACGACGAGCGACGCGCTGCGCCGGTACCTCGCGCTCGTCATCGTGCTCGAGGCCTTCATCGTCGCGGTGTTCGCGGCGCGCGACGTGTTCCTGTTCTACGTGCTCTTCGAGGCCATGCTGGTCCCGGTCTACTTCATGATCGGCGGCTTCGGGGGAGCGGGTCGCCGGTACGCCGCGGTCAAGTTCCTGCTGTACTCGCTCGCGGGCGGGCTGATCATGCTCGTCGGCGTCATCGCGCTCTACCTCGAGGGTCCGGGCGGCCCCGACGGGTTCCTCATCGAGAACCTCACGGGCCTCGACCTCGGGACGACGACCGAGCGCTGGCTGTTCGTCGCGTTCTTCGTCGCGTTCGCCATCAAGGCCCCGATGTTCCCCGTGCACACCTGGCTGCCCGACGCGGCCGAGCAGGCGCCCGCCGGGACGTCGACGCTGCTCGTCGGCGTGCTCGACAAGGTCGGCACGTTCGGGATGCTCACGCTGTGCCTGCCGCTGTTCCCGAACGCCTCGCGGTGGGCCGCGCCGACGATCATCGTCCTCGCGGTCGTCTCGATCCTGTACGGGGCGCTGCTCGCGATCGGGCAGAAGGACCTCATGCGTCTGATCGCGTACACGTCGGTGTCGCACTTCGGCTTCATCGTGCTGGGCATCTTCGCGTTCACGTCGACCTCGGTCGCGGGCTCGTCGTTCTACATGGTCAACCACGGGCTCTCGACGGGTGCGCTGTTCCTGCTCGCCGGGTTCCTCGTGGCCCGCCGCGGGTCGCGGCAGATCGCCGACTTCGGCGGGCTGCAGAAGATCACGCCGGTGCTCGCGGGGCTGTTCCTCGTCTCGGCCCTCTCGGCGCTCTCGCTGCCCGGCCTGTCGACGTTCGTCTCGGAGTTCATGGTCATCGTCGGCACGTTCTCGGCGCACACCACGGCGGCGGTCTTCGCGACGCTCGGCGTCGTGCTCGCCGCGATCTACGCGCTGTGGACCTACCAGCGGATCTTCACCGGCCCGCCGCGCGACGAGCTCACGGGCTGGCGCGACGTGAGCGCGACCGAGCGCTGGGCTGTCGCCCCGCTCGTCGCCGCGATGCTCGTGCTCGGCTTCGTGCCCGGGCCCGCGCTCGACCTCGTGCGCCCGCCCGCCTCCGTCACGCTCGAGTCCGTCGGCGTGCACGACGCCCCGGCCGCTGCTCTCGAAGGGAGCGACCAGTGAGCTTCCACGCTCCGGAGATCGCCTGGGGGGCGCTCAGCCCCGTGCTGATCGTGCTCGTCGCGGGCATCGTCGGCGTCCTCGTCGACGCGTTCGTGCCCGTGCGTGCACGCCGTACCACGCAGCTCGTCCTCGCCTTCGGCGCGCCCGTCGGCGCGCTCGTGGCGGTCGCGGCGCTGTGGGGTCGCGTGAAGTCCGACGGCGGCATCGACGTCGTCGACGGATCGCTCCTGGTCGACGGCCCGACGCTCGTGCTGCAGGGCATGATCGCCCTGCTGACGCTGCTCGCGCTCCTGATCATGGCCGACCGCACCGCGACGGGCGAGGACGCGTTCGCGCCGACCGCGGCGTCCGTGCCGGGCTCGGAGTACGAGGAGCTCGCGCGGCGCACGGGTCTCACGCAGACCGAGGTCTACCCGCTCGTGCTGTTCGCGACCGGCGGCATGATGATCCTGCCCGCGACCGGCGACCTGCTCACGCTGTTCGTCGCGCTCGAGGTGCTGTCGCTGCCGCTCTACCTGCTGACCGGCATGGCGCGGCGCCGTCGCCTGCTGTCGCAGGAGGCCGCGCTCAAGTACTTCCTGCTCGGTGCGTTCGCGTCCGCGCTGTTCGTGTTCGGCATCGCGCTCGTCTACGGCTACTCGGGGTCGCTGCGCTACTCCGAGATCGCCACGGCCACCGCGACACCGTCCGAGCTCGACGGACTCCTGCTCGTCGGCGCCGTGCTCCTGCTCGTCGGCCTGCTCTTCAAGGTCGGTGCCGTGCCGTTCCACGCCTGGACGCCCGACGCCTACCAGGGCGCCCCGACGCCCATCACGGGCTTCATGGCCGCGTGCACCAAGATCGCCGCGTTCGGCGCGCTGCTGCGGGTCTACTTCACGGTCTTCCCGGGGCTCCAGTGGGACCTCGACGTGTTCCTGTGGACGGTCGCGATCGCGACCATGGTGGTCGGCACGGTGATCGGCCTGCTCCAGACGGACATCAAGCGGCTGCTGGCGTACTCGTCGATCGCGCACGCCGGGTTCGTGCTGACCGGCGTGATCTCGCTCGACGGCTCGGGCATCACGGCCGTGCTGTTCTACCTGCTCGCGTACGGCGTCGCGACCATCGGTGCGTTCGGCATCGTCTGGCTCGTGCGCGAGCGGACGTCCGGCCCGGTCGGCGCGGACGACGACGCGCTCGACGACGAGTCCGACGCGGACCTGAGGGCGACCGTCCTCGGCGAGGCGACGCACCTGTCCCAGTGGGCGGGCCTGGGCCGGACGCACCCGGCGCTCGCCGGCGCCTTCGCGCTGTTCCTCCTGTCGTTCGCGGGCATCCCGCTCACGGCCGGGTTCATCGGGAAGTTCGCGGTGTTCTCCGCTGCGATCGAGGGTGGCGCCTGGCCGCTCGCGCTCATCGGCGTGCTGTCGTCGGCGGCCGCGGCGTTCTTCTACATCCGCATCATCGTGCTCATGTACTTCACGCCGAGCGCGTCCGACGAGACCGACGAGCTCGGCGAGGAGGGTGTCGGGGCGGGCGCCGGACCGGCGGAGGACGCCGGTGTGCCGGCGGCCGTGGCGACCGAGGCGGGCGAGGAGGTCGTGCTCGAGTCCGCGGACGGCGCGGTCGCGGTCGCGACGATCACGGCGGCGCCGGTCACGCGCACGACGACGACCGTGGTCCCGTCCGAGGGCCTCGCGGCCGTGGCGATCGCGGTGTGCGCGGTCGTGACGATCGTGCTCGGCGTGTTCCCGACGCCGGTGCTCGACCTCATCTCCGACGTCGCGAAGCTCCTGCCCTGAGCAGCTCCCGACCGCGCCGCGCGCGGTACGCCCGGTTGGTCCCGACCTCCCGCGGCGTACCCGCGGCGGCGACGCCCGGTGCCGTGCGGACGCACCGCGCCGGGCGGGATAGGTTCGTCTCGTGACTTCGACCTCGTCGGCCATCCCGCTGGCCGACCCGGCCCTCGCCGACCGCCTCACCGCACGCCTCGCCCTCGTCGAGGAGGCGCTGCGCGACGCGGTCGCGCACGCTGACACGCTCGCCGACACGGCGTCGCGCCACCTCGTCAACGCGGGCGGCAAGCGTCTGCGCCCGCTCCTGACGCTGCTCGTCGCCGAGCTCGGCGACGGCGCGCGGCGCGAGGTGATCGACGCGGCGGTCGTCGCCGAGCTGACCCACCTCGCGACGCTGTACCACGACGACGTGATGGACTCGGCGCCCCTGCGCCGCGGGGCGCCGTCGGCGCACGAGGTGTGGGGCAACTCGGTCGCGATCCTGACGGGCGACCTGCTGTTCGCGCGCGCATCGACCACGGTCGCGGGCCTCGGGCCCGAGGCCGTGCGGATCCAGGCGCGCACGTTCGAGCGCCTGTGCCTCGGCCAGCTCCACGAGACGGTCGGGCCGCGGGACGGCGAGGACCCCGTCGAGCACTACCTGCAGGTGCTCGCGGACAAGACCGCGTCGCTGCTGGCCACGTCGGCGCGCCTCGGCGCGATGTTCGCGGGCTGCACGCCCGACGTCGTCCAGGTGGTCACGGACTTCGGCGAGCGCATCGGCGTCGCGTTCCAGCTCGCGGACGACGTCATCGACCTCACGTCCGACGGGTCCGTCACCGGCAAGACTCCCGGGACGGACCTGCGTGAGCACGTCCCGACGATGCCGGGCCTCCTCCTGCGGGCCCGCGCGGCGGGTCCCGACGGCACCGAGGCCGACCGGGCGCTCGTCGGGCAGCTCGACGGCGACCTGTCCGACGACGCCGCGCTCGCAGCCGTCGTCGCGACGCTGCGGGACCACGAGGTCGTCGCCGAGACCCGGGCACGTGCGGTGGCGCTCGCGCACGACGCCGTGCGGGTGCTCGCGCCGCTGCCCGCGGGGCCGGTGAAGGACGCGCTCGTCTCGTTCGCCGACGCGCTCGTCGACCGCGCGTCCTGACCGCACGTCCCGGCCTCGCGCCGGCCTCCCGTCGGCGTCGCGTCGACCTCCGGTCCGTGCCCGACGAGCGGGCGCACGCGTGCCGTCGCGTTCGTCGCGATCGCCCCGGTCGCTCCGGAGTCGTCCTCCCGCCGGTCGGGTGAGATTCGATCGCGACCTGCCACGAAGGGTCGTGCGGGGGCCGGAGCTCGACCGGTCGTCTGGCACCATGCTGCGGGCAGTCGCCCGGCGCACGCCCTCCGCGGAGGTCCGACGAACCTCGTCGTGCGGTGGCCGACGACCGCGGCTGCCGGGAGGGACGAGGACATGAGTGGGGCCGGATCGCAGGGCACGCTGAGGATCGCTCGGAACGTGCACGACGCGCCCGTGAGCTACCTGCACGTCTCGTCGGTCGCTCGCCGAGCCGGCGCGTACGCGCTCGACCACGTCGCGCTCGGCGTGCTCGCGCTCATCGGTGGCCTCGTCGCGCGCGCGGTCATCGACGGCGGGGTGCACGGGGGCGCGAACTCGACGCAGGAGCTCGCGATGGCGAGTGGGTTCGCGGCCGGGGGCGCCGTCGTGCTCTGGGTCACGGAGGGCGTCTGGGGGTGGACGTTCGGAGGGCTGCTGCTCGGCTTGCGGACCGTGAACGAGCGCACCATGCGCCCGGCGGGGCTGGGCCGGATCCTGTTGCGCAACATCGTCGTCGCGCTCGGACTGCTGCTGTGCGGGGTCGGCAACTGGCTCGTCGTCGTGTCCGGGCGGTTCGAGCGGTCCAACGTGCGGCGCGGGTGGCACGACCAGTGGGCGGGGACGATCGTCATCCGTCCGCGTGGCACGAAGCTGGGACATCGCTGACGCGACCGGCCCTCTGCGGACGCCCGCGCCTTCCGCGGCGCCCGCTGTGACGGCAGCGCCCGTGGCGCCGACGGCCGTCGGCAGCCGTCGTGGTCTCAGACGCCGCCGTCCGCGCAGCGGTGACCTCTGGCACGATGCTCCCGGCGCCCGTGTCGTGGCGAGGCCGGGCAGGAAGGGACGACGAGGGTGAGCGCAAGGACGTGCGGCACGTGCGGTGCCGAGCTCGAGACGGGCGCGATGTTCTGCGCCGAGTGCGGTGCGCGGGTGCCCGCGCCCACGGGGACGCTCCCGCCGCCGCCCGGCGCGTACGCGACGAACCCGCCGCCGCCCGGCCCGCACGCCGTCACGGTCCCGGGCGCTCCGGTCCCGCCGCCCCCGACCTCGGCGGTCCCGCCGCCCCCACCCCCGCCCGCCCCCGCCCCCGCGCCCGCGGGCCCACCGCCGCCCGCTCCGACGTCCGCGGGCCCGCCGCCCCCACCCCCGACGCCGGTGACCCGGCGCGACGTCGCGGGCACCGAGTTCCCGATCGTCCCGGGGAGCGTCGCGCCCGTGGGACGCCGCGTGGGCGCGTACGCGCTCGACCTCGTGGCGCTCGCGCTGCTCGGGGGCATCGGGTTCGCGATCGGGCTCGCGAGCGGCGGCGACTCGCCCGACCTCGCGCACCTGACCGTGAGCGCGATGCTGCCGTCGGTGCTCACGGGAGTGGGTGGCATCGCGCTGTGGGTCGCGGAGTCGATGACGGGTGCGACGCTCGGCGCTGCGATCCTCGGGATCCGGACGGTCTCGGTCGCGACCGGCCGACCGGCGGGGCTCGGTCGCATCTTCGTGCGCCAGCTCGTCGTCGGTGTCGGCACGCTCGCGTGCGCGGTCGGCAACTGGCTCGTCGTCGCGTCCGGGGCGTTCGACAAGGAGCCCGCGCAGCGCGGCTGGCACGACAAGGCCGCCGGGACGCTCGTCCTGCGCGCCGGTGCGGCCGGGGTCGCGCGCACCACGGACCCCGCGGTCGCCTGGGACCGCGCGGTCGCGCGTGCGGTCGGTCCCGTGCCGCCGCCGCCGAGCACACCGGCCACGCCGGGCACACCGCCCGCGCCGCCTGCTGCACCCCCGGCCGCACCGCCTGCCTCGTCGCTCGTCCCCCCGCCGCCCGCCGCTCCGGCGCCGGTCGTCGGGCACCTCGTGAGCGACTCCCCGAGCGCTTCCCCGAGCCACCCTGCGAGCGACCACCCGAGCCCCGCGCCGTCGTCGGTGTCCGAGCACCCCGCGGCTGCGATCGTCGACGTGCCGCACACGATCGGCCTCGTCCCGCTGCCACCCGCGGCGGGCTCGCGACCCCCCGCCGCACCCGACTCGCTCATCACCGGCTTCCCGGGAGCCGTCGCTCCCGCACCGGCCTCCGGCGCGGTCCCGGGCGCCGGGCTGTCCGGCCCGCTCGACGGTGGCGCGCTGCCCCCCGCGGCGCTGCGCAGCACGCCGTCGGGCGGCGAGAGCACGGTCTCGTCGGTGCCCGCACCGCCACCTGTCGCCACCCCACGTGTCGAGCCCGCAGCGTCCGTCGAGCCCGCGGCGACAGCGGCGGGCGCGTACTGGGCCGACGGTGTCGACGACATCGAGCTCACGCGCCTGCGGACGCCCGCGGCGGGCTCGCCCGTGGTCCCCGCCGGGCTGCGGCTCGCGTTCGACACCGGTGAGCGGGTCGACGTCGTCGGGGACGGCGTGGTCGGTCGTGACCCGCAGGGCGACGTCCCGCACGTCGTCGCGATCGACGACCCGGCGCGCTCGCTGTCGAAGACGCACCTCGCGTTCGGGCCCGGTGAGGCGGGGACCCTGTGGGTCGTCGACCGCGGCTCGACGAACGGCACCGTCGTCGTGCGCCCGGACGGGTCGGCGGCGACGCTGCCCGCCGGGGCGCGCGCGGTCGTCGCGGCGGGCTGGTCGCTGCGGATCGGGGAGCGGACGGTCCGCGTCGAGGCGCGCTGACGCGCACCGCGGTCCGCCCCGGCCGTCGTGCGGCGCGGGTCGGTCGTCGGCCGCGCGTCAGGTCGTCGTGGGCGTCCAGGCGAGCTGCACGACCTGCAGCCCCGCGTCGCGCGTGACGAGCTGAGCCCGGCCCGGCACGGCCGGCACGGGCCGGGCACCGCCGACGAGCACGCCCTCGTCGGGGCTGCCCGACATCACGATGCCGGGCGCCGCGAGGTCGCGCATCGCCTGCAGGACGGGGTCGAACAGCGCGCGGGACGCACCGCCGGTGCGGCGCGTGAGCACGACGTGCAGCCCGACGTCGCCCGCCTGTGCGAGCAGCGGGACGAGCGCGGACAGCGGGTTGCCCGACGACGTCGCGACGAGGTCGTAGTCGTCGACGAGCACGTACACCTCGGCGCCGCTCCACCACGAGCGGGTCCGCAGCTGCTCGGGCGTGACGTCCGGTCCCGGCAGCCGACCGCGCAGGTACGCGGCGAGCTCGCCGAGCTCGGCGGCGGCCTGCTCGTGCGTGGTGAGGTAGCTCGTGAGGTACTCGGCCGGGATCTCGCCGAGCAGCGCTCGCCGGAAGTCGACCGCGACGATCTGCGCCTGCTGCGGCGTGCACAGCCGCCGGACCTCGGCCGCGACGAGCCGCAGGAGCCCCGACTTGCCCGCGCCCGAGTCACCGAACGCGTACAGGTGCGGGTCGTCGCGGTCGAGCACGACGGGGGCGAGCGCCGCCTCGTCGATGCCGAGCAGGATCCCGTCCGGCTGTCCGGCCTGGGCGCGCAGGGTCTCGAGCGGCACCTGCTCGGGCAGGAGCCGCAGCTTGGGCGCAGGAGCGCCGCGCCACGACTGCGCGACGGCGCTCACGAGGTGCTGCACGCCGACGCCGAGCGTGTCGGCGGACCCGTCGCCGTCGACCCGGGGCAGCGCGGTGAGCACGTGGTGCTTGGACACGACGAGCCCGCGGCCCGGACGGTCCCGCGGGACGGCCGCCGCGACCTTGCGGTCGAGCTCGGAGTCGCTCGGGTCGCCGAGCCGCAGCTCGAGCCGGGAGCCGAACAGGTCCTTGACCTGTGTGCGGAAGTCCATCCACCGGCTCGCCGCGGCGAGCAGGTGCATGCCGAAGGTCAGACCGCGTCCGGCGAGCGCCTGCAGGCGCGGCTCGAGCTCCTCGAACTCGGCGCGGACGGTCGACCAGCCGTCGACGACGAGCAGCACGTCGCCGTAGCCGTCGTCGGCCTGACCCGCGGCGCGGCGCTGCCGGTACGTCTCGATCGAGTCGATGCCGTGCGTGCGGAAGTAGCGTTCGCGCGCGTCGACGATGCCCTCGACCTCGGCGACGATGCGCCGCACGACGTCGGGCTCGGCGCGCGTGCCGACCCCGGCGACGTGCGGCAGCCCGGCGAGCGGGGTGAAGGTGCCACCGCCGAAGTCGAGCACGTAGACCTGCGCCTCGAGCGGCGTGTGGACGAGCGCGAGGCCCGTCACGACGGACCGCAGGACCGTGCTCTTGCCCGACCGCGGGCCGCCGACGACCGCGAGGTGCCCGCCCGCGCCCGCGAGCGACATGGTGAGGTGCTCGCGCCGCTGCTCGAGCGGACGGTCGACGATCCCGAGCGGGAACGTCAGCGGTCCGGTCGCGCGCCAGGAGGGCGACACGAGGCCGAGCGCCGGGTCGACCGCGAGGTCGGGCATGAGCCGGTCGAACGTCTCGGGCACGACGAGCGGCGGCAGCCAGACCTGGTGCGCAGCGGGTCCCTGCCCGCGCATGAGCTCGACCGCGATGTCGAAGGTCGCGCGCTTCTCGTCGTCGTCGAGCGCGGGCTCGTCGGGCTCGTCCCGGCCCGGCGTCGCGGACAGCACGGGTGCCGCGGTGAACGACTCGAGCCGGGCCCGCCCGGTGAGCGCGGGGCCCGTACCGCCGCTCGCGGTGCGCCGGCGGGCCTTCGGCGGGCCGGACACGTACGACGCGCGGAACTGGATCATGGTCGTCGGGTCCGGCTTGAGGTAGCCCATGCCGGGCACGGGCGGCAGCTCGTACGCGTCGGGGACGCCCAGCACGGCGCGCGACTCCGCGGCGGAGAACGTGCGCAGACCGATGCGGTAGGACAGGTGCGACTCGAGCCCGCGCAGGCGGCCCTCCTCGAGCCGCTGGCTCGACAGGAGCAGGTGCATCTGCAGCGAGCGGCCGAGCCGTCCGATCGCGACGAACAGGTCGACGAACTCGGGTTTCGCGGCGAGCAGCTCGGAGAACTCGTCGGCGACGATGAGCAGCGCGGGCAGCGGCGCGAGGTCCGGCCGGTCGGTGCGGCGGGCCTTCTCGTAGTCCGCGACGTTGGCGAAGTTGCCCGCGGCGCGCAGGAGCTCCTGGCGGCGGACCATCTCGCCCTGCAGCGCGTCCTGCATGCGGTCGACGAGCGTGAGCTCCTCGCCGAGGTTCGTGATGATCGCCGAGACGTGCGGCATGTCCGCCATGCCCGCGAACGTCGCACCGCCCTTGAAGTCGACGAGGACGAAGTTGAGGTCCTCCGACGAGTGCGTGAGCGCGAGCGCGAGCACGAGCGTGCGCAGCACCTCGGACTTGCCGGAGCCCGTCGCGCCGATGATGAGCCCGTGCGGGCCCATGCCCTGCTGGGCGGACTCCTTGATGTCGAGCGAGACGGGCTGACCCTGCGGGGTCAGGCCGATCGGGACGCGCAGCCGGTCGCGGGCGAGCCGCGGGCGCCACGCGCGCGCGAGGTCGAGGTCGCGCACGTCGCCCAGCCCGAGCAGGTCCACGAGCTCGGCCGAGACCTGGCCCTCCTCGCGCTGCGGCCCGGCGTCCACGTACAGGGGCAGCAGGCGGCGCGCGGTCGCCTCCGCCTCGGGCACCGAGAGCTGGTCGCCCGTCAGGCGGGTCGGCTCGAGCCCGGCGCGCAGCACCTCGACGGGCACGCCGCCGTCGGGCAGCGCGGCGCCGAGCAGGATCCGCAGCACGTTCGGGTCCTCGAGCTCGTCCCAGTGCTCGGGGAGCTCGAGCACGGTCACACCGAGCACGCCGTCGGACGTGAGGATGCCGTTGCCGACGGGCACGTGACCGCCGTCGACGACGACGAGCACGTGCGGCTCGGGTGCACCGCCGACGGGTGCGGGACCGAACCGCGGCCGGTCGGCGAGCCCCTCGGGCAGGAGCCCCTCGATCTCCGGCAGCGCCGTGCCGATGAGACGCGCCGGGCCGACCGCGTCGCGCTCGCGGCGGGAGTGCGCGTGCGGCAGCCACTTGACCCAGTCCCACGCGGGCATGGCCCGGTCG
>Ga0206103_100369_pt1 | contig 27098 bp, 28 predicted proteins | sample 1B5Ametagenome_FD_148638 | JGI IMG/M metagenome (GOLD analysis project Ga0206103, IMG submission 148638) | Enriched microbial communities from leaf-cutter ant dump, University of Wisconsin, Madison, United States - 1B5A | ecosystem: Environmental > Terrestrial > Nest > Insects nest > Nest dump... | reverse complement strand
CCGGCCGACAGGCTCCTAGACTTGAGGCGTGATCGACCCCGTGCTGCTGCGTGAGAACCCGGATGCCGTGCGAGCCTCGCAGGAGCGCCGCGGCGCCTCCCTGGGCCTCGTCGACGACGCGCTCGAGGCCGACGTGGCCCGGCGCAGCTCGATCGCGGCGTTCGAGTCGCTGCGGGCGGAGCAGAACGCGTTCGGCAAGACCGTCGCGCAGGCCCCCAAGGAGGAGAAGGCGGCGCTCGTCGCCCAGGCGCAGGAGCTCGCCGCCCGCGTCAAGGACGCACAGCGTGCGGCGTCGGAGGCCGAGGTGCGCTTCGCGGAGGTCGCGGGCAGCATCCCGAACCTCGTGCTCGAGGGGGTGCCCGCGGGCGGCGAGGACGACTTCGTGACCCTGCGCGAGGTGGGGGAGCGCCGCGAGTTCGCGGCGGACGCGTTCCCGTCCGGACCGCGCGACCACCTCGAGCTCGGCGAGCTGCTCGACGCGATCGACATGGAGCGCGGGGCGAAGGTCGCCGGCGCACGCTTCTACTTCCTCAAGGGCGTCGGTGCGCGGCTCGAGTTCGCGCTCGTGCAGCTGGGCCTCGCGCGCGCGATCGAGGCGGGCTTCACGCCGCTCATCACCCCGACCCTCGTGCGGCCCGAGATCATGGCCGGCACCGGGTTCCTCGGCGAGCACTCCGACGAGGTGTACCGCCTCGAGCGCGACGACCTCTACCTCACCGGCACGAGCGAGGTCGCGCTCGCGGGCTACCACAAGGACGAGATCCTCGACCTGACGGCCGGTCCCAAGCGCTACGCGGGCCTCTCCACCTGCTACCGCCGCGAGGCGGGCTCGGGCGGCAAGGACACCCGCGGCATCATCCGCGTGCACCAGTTCCAGAAGCTCGAGATGTTCAGCTACATCGACCCCGCGGATGCCGAGGCCGAGCACGAGCGCCTGCTCGCGATGCAGGAGGGGATGCTGCAGAGCCTCGGCCTCTCCTACCGCGTGATCGACACCGCCGCGGGCGACCTCGGCACGAGCGCCGCGCGCAAGTTCGACGTGGAGGCGTGGGTGCCCACCCAGGGCGCGTACCGCGAGCTGACCTCGACGAGCAACTGCACGACCTTCCAGGCGCGCCGCCTCGACATCCGCCAGCGCGGCGAGGACGGCAGGACGAGCCCGGTCGCGACCCTCAACGGCACGCTCGCGACGACCCGGTGGATCGTGGCGCTGCTCGAGACGCACCAGCAGCCGGACGGTTCGGTGGTCGTGCCGGAGGCGTTGCGGCCGTACCTGGGTCTCGACGTGCTGGAGCCCGTGGCGTGACCCCGCTCGCGCCCGAGGACCGCTGGCTCATCGGCCTCGACATCGACGGCACGGTGCTGACCGAGTCGGGGGAGCTGCACCCCGAGGTCGCCGAGCAGATCCGGCGGGTGCACGCCCTCGGCCACGCCGTCATGCCCTCGACGGGGCGCTCGGTGTCGATGACGCTGCCGGTCGTCGACCGGGTCGGCATCGCCCCCGAGTACGCCGTGTGCGCGAACGGCGCCGTCGTGATGCGCCGCGACAAGGAGGCGCCCATCGGATGGGTGCGGGACCGGGTCGAGACGTTCGATCCGCGCGAGGTGCTCACCACCATCCGGGGCCACCTGCGCGGGGCGAGCTTCGCCGTGGAGGACCCGGAGGGCGTCTTCCGCTTCACGGGCCCCTTCCCGCAGGGGGCGCTCGCGGCGGGCGCACGCCAGGTCGACTTCGACGGGCTGCTCGACGCCCCGGCCACGCGCGTCGTCGTGCTCTCGCCCGGCACCGCGATCGAGGAGTTCCTCGAGATCGTCGAGCGGATGGGGCTGCACAAGGTCAGCTACAACGTCGGCTGGACGGCGTGGCTCGACATCGCCCCCGACGGGGTCAACAAGGGCACGGGCATGGAGTACGTGCGCCGCGCCCTCGGCATCTCGCCCGAGCACGTGCTCGTGATGGGCGACGGCCGCAACGACATCGACATGTTCGAGTGGGCGGCGGCGGGCGGTGGCGCAGCGGTCGCCATGGGGCAGGCCCCGGATGAGGTGCGCGCCGTCGCGACGGATGTCACGGGCACCGACCGCGAGCAGGGTGTCGCCAGCGCTCTCGCACGGTATTTCCAGGGTTGACGAGCACTTCTCCCCTACACTCGGACACGGTTCAGGAGGGCTGTCCGAGCGGCCGATGGAGCCGGTCTTGAAAACCGGTGGGCAGAGATGTCTCGTGGGTTCGAATCCCACGCCCTCCGCTCAGCAGTGCCCGTAGTCCCGAGAAGAGGTGCCCCGTGTCCGACAACCAGGAGCTCAAGCGCGACCGTTCGCAGCGATCGCGCGCGCCCCGGCCGGTCGGCATCGCGCGGCACGGTCGTCTGCCGCGCTCCCGCGCGTGGAAGACCGCGCTCGGGGTCATCGGCGGGGCCCTCGCGGTCGTGCTCGTGGCGACCGGGTCGGTCGGCGCGATCGCGGTGTACCAGCTCTCGAGCGAGCTCGCCGACGGCTCCGTCGACATCAACGAGGGCACGGAGGCACCCGTCCCCGAGATCGGGGCGTACGAGGGCGGCTTCAACATGCTCGTGATCGGCAGCGACGCCTACAAGACCCGCACGAGCGAGCTGAACGACGTCAACATGGTCATCCACGTGTCGGCCGATCAGACGAGCGCCGTCGCGGTCAGCATCCCGCGCGACCTCGTGGTGCCGTTCCCGCCCTGCTACAACCCCGAGACCGGCAAGACCTCGTACGCGATGGCCGGGCGCCCGATCAACGAGGCCCTCTACTACGGCGGGCTCAACTGCGCCGTCACGGTCGTCGAGGCGCTCACGGGCCTCGAGATCAACTACGCGGGGATGATCGGATTCGACGGCGTCGCCGCGATGGCGACCGCGGTCGGCGGCGTCGACGTGTGCACCCTGGCCGAGATCAACGACGACCACGTGAAGCTCTACCTCAAGCCCGGCACCCACCACCTCACGGGGTGGAAGGCGCTGTCGTTCCTGCGCTCGCGGCACGGTGTCGGCGACGGCTCCGACCTGACCCGCATCAGCTCGCAGCAGGTGTTCCTCTCGGCGCTGCTGCGCAAGCTCAAGTCGAACGAGACCCTCACCAACGTCGGCACGCTCATGTCGCTGGCCAAGGCGGCCGCCGCGAACATGACGCTCTCGAAGGAGCTCACCCAGCCCGCGACGATCGTGGCGATGGCGAAGGCGCTCAACAACATCCCGATGGACCGCATCACCTTCGTGCAGTACCCCGGCTCGACCGGCGGCGACGGCATGTACAAGGGCAAGGTGCAGCCGAAGAAGGCGCTCGCCGACCAGATCTTCGCCGCCATCAAGGCAGACAAGCCGATCGGGCTCGACGAGGCGGGCGACGACCGCGGTTCGCGCCCCGACCCGAACGCGACCCCGACCCCGAGCGACACCCCGAGCAGCGACCCGTCGGGCACCCCCGACCCGAGCGCACCCCCGACCTCGGACACGCCGCTGCCGGAGAAGGTCGTCATCTCGGGTGTGCGGGGCCAGACGGCCGCCGACCAGACCTGCACGGTCGGCTTCCTGGGCTGAGCGCGCGGCGCATCCGCCCACCCGGCTATGGGTATGATGGGCAGGCAGTACCGGGAGACGTCGCATAGTCCGGTCGAGTGCACCACCCTGCTAAGGTGGAGTCCCCGCAAGGGGACCGCGGGTTCAAATCCCGCCGTCTCCGCTTCCGAACCCCCGTGATCCAGGCGATCCGGGGGTTCTGTCGTGGGGCTCAGCGCACGCGGATGCCGGCGTCGGCTCGGTCGGCATCACCAGCGCGCAGGTAGTTGACATCCGGCAACCATTCACATATGGTTGACCAATCTCAACGGTTGCCGTTCGTCAACCATTTCGCGCCATCGTCGCCGCGCGTCCATCACCCCTCCTCCGCAAGGAACGCATGTCCACGTCATCCCCCGCGTCCGCCGACGCCCCTCTCGACAAGAAGCAGCGCCGCCAGGTGCTCGAGGCCCTCACGGGCCTCATCCTCGGCATGTTCGTGTCGATGCTCGCCTCGACCGTCGTGTCGAGCTCGCTGCCCGTCATCGTGTCCGACCTCAAGGGCGACCAGACCGCCTACACCTGGGTCGTCACCGCGACGCTGCTCACCACCGCGATCTCGACCCCGATCTGGGGCAAGCTCGCCGACCTCTTCAACCGCAAGTTCCTCTACCAGCTCGCGATCGTGATCTTCGTGCTCGCGACCGCCGCCGCCGGCTTCTCGCAGGACCCCGGCATGCTCATCACGATGCGCGCCGTGCAGGGCCTCGGCGCGGGCGGCCTCGCGGCCCTCAGCCAGGTCATCATGGCCGACATCATCAGCCCGCGAGAGCGCGGCCGCTACATGGGTCTCTTCGGCGCCGTCATGGCGCTCTCGACCGTCGGCGGCCCGCTGCTCGGCGGCGTCATCACCGACACCATCAACTGGCGCTGGAACTTCTTCATCGCCCTGCCGGTCGCGGTCGCGGCGCTCATCATCGTGCAGCGCACCCTGCACCTGCCCAAGCACCCGCAGAAGAAGACCACGATCGACTACCTCGGCATCGTGCTGCTCTCGGTCGCCGTCTCGCTGCTGCTCATCTGGGTCACCAACGTCGGGCACAACACGAGCGACGCATCCGGGAACGCGCTCGAGTTCACCGACCTCGGCAACAACGACTGGTGGAGCCTGCTGACCGTGCTCATGGTGGGCGGGGCGATCGTCGCGACCGCGCTGTTCATCCTCGTCGAGCTGAAGTCGAAGGAGCCGCTCATCCCGCTCGGGATGTTCCGCAACCCGACCTTCACCCTCTCGGTGCTCGCCTCCATCGCCACCGGCATCGCCATGTTCGGCTCCTCGGTGTTCCTCAGCCAGTACATGCAGCTCTCGCGCGGCGCCACGCCGACGCTCGCCGGCATCCTGACCACCCCGATGATCGCGGGACTGCTCCTCGCATCCGTCGGTGTCGGCGGGCTCATCACCAAGTACGGCAAGTGGAAGTCGTACCTGGTCGTCGGCTCGGTGCTGCTCATCGCCGGCTCGGCGCTGCTGTCGACCATCCACTACGACACCAACTTCGGGCTCGTCTCGATCTACATGTTCCTGCTCGGCGCGGGCGTCGGCATGACCATGCAGAACCTCGTGCTCGTCGTGCAGAACACCACCAAGCCGACCGAGATCGGCGTCGCGAGCTCGGGAGTCACCTTCTTCCGCAGCCTCGGCGGCACCATCGGCGTCTCGGTCATGGGCGCGGCGCTCGCCTCGCGCGTCGCCGAGCTCTTCATGTCCGAGGGCGTTCAGAAGCGCTTCCTCGAGGCCGCCGTCGCCGACGGCAAGAACCCGCAGGACGTCTTCGAGCAGCTCGCGAGCGGGGCGCTGCCCGTCGTGAGCGAGCTGTCCGAGAACATCCGCACCGTGTTCGAGGACGTCTACGCGCAGGGCATCTCGCACTCGTTCCTCATCGCGGTGCCGTTCGCGATCCTGAGCTTCATCGCGATCCTCTTCCTGCCGAACAAGCCGCTCACCCGGATGACGACGAGCGAGCGCATCCAGGCCTCCGAGGCCGACCTCGCCACCGTCTCGGTGCCCGAGGGCATGGACGTGCTCACCGCCACCGGCAGCATCGGGCTGCCGGATGCCGACGACGAGCGCGAGGCGGGCGAGCGGCGATGACCGCGGCCGACCTCGGCGGGGCGGGCGCCGCATCCGATGCCTCGACGGACCCGCGCCGGGCAGCCGTGCGCGAGCTCGAGGGTGCGTTCAGCGAGCTCATGAGCGAGTTCCGCCGGGTGCAGGCGCAGGCCGCCGAGGTCGTGAGCCCCGGGATGCTGCCCGGCACCTTCAAGGTCATGACGATGATCAAGAAGACGGGGTCGTCGACCGTCTCGGGGATCGCCGAGCGGATGACCGCCGACAAGGGCTACGTGAGCCGGGCCGTGACCGAGCTCGAGGAGCTCGGCCTCGTGGCCCGGACCGCCGACGCGCACGACGGTCGGATCAAGCTCATCTCTCTGACGGATGCGGGGGAGCGTCGGCTGAGCGAGGCGCGGGCGCCCTACGTCGGCAGGCTCGCGACGGTGCTCGGCGACTGGCCGCTTGACTCGATCGCGCAGCTGACGGGCCTGCTTCAGGCGCTCACGCGTGGTGAGGTGCCCGCCGAGTAGTCCACCCGGGCCTCCTCGGCTCGCCTTACCCTCGCTGACTGGTCGGTAAATCCCGTTATTCGGCACGAATAACGGGATTTACCGACCAGTCAGCGAGGGATGCGCGAGCGGATAGCCTGAGGCGGTGAACGCCTCGCACCCCGTGCTCGCGCTCGACGCGGGACAGACCGGCGTCAAGGTGCGGCTGACGCGGGCGGATGCTGCGCCGATCGAGCGGGTGCTGCCCGGCGTACGCACCGACCTGCCGCTGCTGCCGCAGCTCGCATCCGTGGCACGCGAGACCGCGGCGGGCGCGCCGGTCGCCACCGTGACCGCCGGCGTCTCGGGCCTCACGAGCGCCGAGCACGACGCCACCGCCTGGCGCGCCCTCCTCGGCGAGCTCGCGCCCGAGCGGGTGCTGCTCGCCCACGACTCGGTCACCTCCTACCTCGGCACCCTCGGGGCGCAGGACGGCGCCGTCGTCGCATCCGGAACCGGCGTCGTGACCCTCGCATCCGGCCCCGCGGGCGTCGCCCGCGTCGACGGCTGGGGCTACCTGATGGGCGACGCGGGCAGCGGGTTCTGGCTCGGCCGCGCCGCGCTCGATGCGGTCATGCGCGCCCACGACGGCCGCGGCCCCGCGACCGCGCTCACCGCGGTGGTGCGCGAGCGCTGGCCCGAGCTCGAGGACGCCTACGTGCAGCTGCAGTCCGACGAGGCGCGGGTGAGCGTCGTGGCGAGCTTCGCCGAGGCGGTCGCCGCGCACGCAGCGACGGATGCCGTGGCCGGGAGGATCTGCCGTGACGGCGCCGAGGAGCTCGCCCTCGCGGTGCTCACCGCGCTGCGGCGGGTCGGCATCGTCGAGGCTCCCGTGGTCAGCGCGATCGGCGGCGTGTTCCGGGGTGAGGTGCTGCGCGCCGCGTTCGAGGACGCCGTGCGCGCCGTGCACCCCGGCGTGCGGTTCGAGGCGCCCCACGGCACGGGGCTCGACGGCGCGCACGCGCTCGCTGAGCTCGCGGCGGGGCATCCGCTGCACGCGCTCGTCTCGGCGGGGTGAGGGGGCCGGCCCCGGCGGCTACTCGAGCGGCGGGGTGGGGGCGCTGACGCCGACGCGGTCGGCGAGCCAGGCGTGCGCGCGGGCGATGAGCGCGCGCGCCGGGGGCGTGTCGGCGGCCCAGCTCTCGAAGCCGTGCGGGGCGGCGGGCACGAGGTCGAAGGTGACGGGCACGCCCGCGGACTCGAGGCGGCGCGCGTAGTCGGCGTCCTCGTCGTGGAACAGCTCGATGTCGCTCACGCAGATCCAGGCGGGCGGGAGGCCCGCCAGCTCCTCGCGGCGCGCGGGGACGGCGTAGCCGGGCACCTCGGCAGCGCCCGGCCCCTCGCCGAGGTACGACGCCCATCCGAAGCGGTTCGCGGTGTTGTCCCAGATGAAATGCCCGACCGCGTCGAGCGAGCGGTCGGCCGCGGTGCGGTCGTCGAGCATGGGGCAGAAGAGCCACTGCCCCAGCGGATGCGCGCCCTCGTCGTGGAGGCGCTGCACGAGCCCCGCAGCGAGGCCGCCGCCCGCGCTCTCGCCGCCCACGACGACCCGCGCGGGGTCGACGCCGAGTGATGCGGCGTTCGCCTGCAGCCACGTCCACGCCTCGTGCGCGTCGTCGTGGGCGGCGGGGAACGGATGCTCGGGGGCGAGCCGGTAGTACACCGACACGACGAGCAGGCCGAGCGTCGCGGCCGTCTCGCTCATGAGCCGCTCGTCCATGCGCGGGTCGCCGATGACGAGGCCGCCGCCGTGGATCCAGAGCAGCGCCGCATCCGTCCTCCGCTCGGCGGGCTCGTAGAGGCGCACCCGGGCGGCACCGTCGCGCACGGTGCGCACCCGCACCCCGGGTGCGCGCTTCACGGGCATGACCTTCAGGGCGAGGCCCGACATGCGGCGCATGGCCGTCTTCGACGGGTCGGTGGCGGGGAGGCGCAGCGTCGCCGCGCGGAGGTCGACGTCGACCTGCTCGATGTCCATGCCGACCACTCTGGGCTGCGGATGACGCCCTTGTCAACAGCGTTGACGTGCGTCCTCTGTGACGCCCCGCGTCCTCCGACGACGCCCCGTCACGCCCCGTGACGCGTGCGCGCGGAACATGACGCGATCCGTTTGCCGAGACGGCGGCGCGCTGCGTTCAATGGCCTCTCCCGCATCCGGGACACCATCACGAAAGGGAACCACCGTGTCAGATCAGACGCCGACCCCCGAGCCCCAGAGCGAACTGCGCTCGGCCATCGCGGCGAACACCACGAAGAAGCGCACCATCCTCGTCACCGTGCTCGCGGTGCTCGTCGTCGCGGCCGTCGCCGTCGGCGGCGTCGTGCTCGGCGCGACCCTCGGCGGGCAGAAGGCGGAAGCGGATGGTGCCGCCGGCACCGAGCGCCTGCACCTGACGCTCGCCGTCTCGGAGGACAGCGCCTACCAGGACGCCATCAAGGAGGTCGCGGCCGAGAAGGGGCTCGACCTCGAGTGGGTGAACGTGGACGACTGGGTGCTGCCGAACACCGAGCTCGCGGCGGGCAACGTCGACGGCAACGCGTTCCAGCACATCCTGTACCTCTCGGCCTTCAACGCCGAGCAGGGGGCCGACATCACGCCCGTGTTCTCGACGCTGATCGTGCAGTGGGGCATCTTCTCGGCCACGCTCGGCGACGTCGCGGACATCCCCGACGGCGCGCGCATCGCGATCCCCGACGACCCGGCCAACGGCGGTCGTGCGCTGCACATCCTCGAGGCGGCGGGGCTCATCACGCTCGCGGTCGACGCGGGCGACTTCCCGACCACCTCCGACATCAACAGCAACCCCCGGAAGCTGTCGTTCGTCGAGATCGCCGCGACCACCATCCCGCAGCAGTTCGACGACCCGAGCCTCTCGGCGGTCGTCGTCGGCACCTCGTACTTCGACCCGAGCCAGAACGTCTCCAAGGGCGACGCGCTCTACCTCGACGACCCGACGGATGACGCGAACCTGCCCTACGTGAACGTGGTCGCCACCACCGCCGACCGGCTCGACAACCCGGCGTGGAAGATCCTCGAGCAGGTGTACGCCGACCCGCGCGTCGCGACGGCGCTCGAGCAGGAGTACTTCGGCAACAACATCCCGGTGGACGTGCCGGTCGAGAAGCTGCGCGCCAAGCTCGCCGAGCTCGAGAAGGCCGCGGCCGACACCCAGTAGCACCCGTGAGCGGGGCCGTGCCGGAGCCATCCGCGCGGCCCCGCCGACCGGCAGGAGGAACCATGAGCATCGCGATCTCGTTCGACCAGGTGTCGAAGACCTATTCCGTGAAGGGCCGCAGCTTCGAGGCGCTGCGGCGCGTCAGCCTCGACGTGCACCGCGGCGACATCTTCGGCATCGTCGGGTACTCGGGTGCCGGCAAGTCGACGCTGCTGCGCTGCGTCAACGCGCTCGAGAAGCCGACGAGCGGCCGCGTGGTCGTCGACGGGCGCGAGATCTCCGCGCTCAGCGGCTCGGAGCTGTACGCCGCCCGACAGCGGATCGGCATGATCTTCCAGCAGTTCAACCTGCTGCGCTCGCGCACCGTGTACCAGAACATCGCGTACCCGCTGAAGCTCGCGGGCCTCGGCCAGGCCGACATCCTCGACCGCGTGGAGGAGCTGCTCGCCTTCGTCGGGCTCAGCGACAAGGCGCTCGCCTACCCCTCGCAGCTCTCCGGAGGCCAGAAGCAGCGCGTCGGCATCGCACGGGCGCTCGCGACGCGCCCCGACATCCTGATCTGCGACGAGGCCACGAGCGCGCTCGACCCGCAGACCACCCTCGAGGTGCTCGAGCTGCTGCAGCGGGTCAACAGCGAGTACGGGGTGACGATCCTGCTCGTCACCCACGAGATCGACGTGATCCGGCGTATCGCGAACCGCGTGGCGGTGATGGATGCGGGGGAGGTCGTCGAGACCGGCACCGTCTACGAGGTGTTCGCGGCGCCCCGGAGCGCGACGGCACGCGGCTTCGTCTCGTCGGTGCTGCCGCACGTGCCGGGACCGGACGCGCTCGCCAGCATCCGGGCTGCGCATCCGGGACTGATCGTGCAGGTGAGCGTCGACGATGCGGCGACCCGGCATCCGCATCTGACGCAGCTGGCGCGCACCCACGGCATCGACATCAGCATCGTGTTCGGCGGCGTCCACGAACTGCGGGGGCAGCTGTTCGGCGGCCTCACCCTCGAACTGCTGGGCGATGATGCGGCGGTGGATGCGGCGCTCGCCGAACTCGCATCCGTCGCGCCGGTCACGGTGTTGGCCGAGGCCGCGCGCACGAGACGGGAGCTCGTCGATGCGTGACTTCGACTGGGACGCCTTCTTCCCGCGCTTCATCGAGGCCCTCGGCGAGACCGGGCTCATGGTCTCGGTCGCGTTCCTCGTGGCTGCCGTGCTGGGCGTGCTGCTGGGGCTCGTGCTCTACGCGACGCGCCCCGGCAACATGCTGCAGAACCGGGTGGTGTTCCTCGTGCTGAACGCCGTCATCAACACCATCCGCCCCGTTCCGTTCCTCATCGTCGCGATCGCGCTCATCCCGGTCACCCGGCTCGTCTTCGGCACGGCGCTCGGCCCGCTCGCGGCGACCCTGCCGCTCATCGTGGCGGCGACCGTGGCGATCGCGCGCGTCTCGGAGTCGAACCTCGTCGCGGTCGACCCCGGCTCGGTGGAGGCGGGCGCCGCGATGGGGGCGAGCCCCGCGCGCGTGCTGTTCACGATCGTGGTGCCCGAGGCGCTCGGGCCGCTCGCGCTGGGGCTCACGTACATCCTCGTGGCGCTCGTCGACGCGACCGCGGTCGCGGGGGTCATCGGCGGGGGCGGGCTCGGCGACCTCGCCATGCGCTACGGCTACGCGCGCTTCGACACGACCACGGTCGTGATCGTCGTGATCGCGCTCATCGCCCTCGTGCAGCTCGCCCAGTGGCTCGGCAACCGCGTCGCCCGGGCGGTGATGCATTGAGCCCCGCCTTCGATGTCGATGAGTTCACCGCGTTCCTGGGCCGCGTCGCCCCGGATGCCGCCCAGCGCGAGCGGGAACGTCGCCTGCTGCACGCCGAGCTCGACGAGCTGCGCGCCCTCGGCTTCGGCGCGCTCCGGGTGCCCGCCTCCCGCGGCGGTGCCGACGTGCCCCTCGAGAAGCTCTTCGCCCTGCTCGTCGACCTGTCGGCGGCGGATGCGAGCCTCGGGCACGTCTGGCGGGGCCACATCGCCTTCGTCGAGTCCTTGCGCGCGCAGGGCGCGAGCGCGCCCGACCTCTGGTGGCACCGTATCGAGGCGGGCGACTTCGTCGGCAACGCCCAGTCGGAGCGGCAGGAGACCGCACGGATCGCGACCCGGCTCGAGCGCGAGGGCGACGCCCTGCTGCTCACCGGCACGAAGTACTACACGACCGGCAGCATCTACGCCGACTGGATCCACCTGGCCGCCCTCGACGGCGACGAACGCGTCGCCCTCACGGTGGACGCGCACCAGGCGGAGGTGGCATCCGTCGACGACTGGGACGGCTTCGGCCAGCCGCTCACCGGCAGCGGCACGACCGCCTTCGACCGTGCGGTCGTGCACCCGGATGACGTGGTGCCGCCCGACACGGACGCCGCCCGCGGGCACCTGCTCGGCTGCGTGTTCCAGCTCGCCCTCGTCGCGGTGATCGCCGGCATCGCGCAGCGGGCGCTCGACGACACGGTCGCCTACGTGCGCCCGCGGCGGCGCACCTTCGGCTTCGCGGGCGAGACCCTGCCGCGGGAGGACCCGCTCGTGCAGCTCATCGTGGGCGAGCTGAGCGTCGTCGCCCGCACCTCGCGCCGCCTCGTGCTCTCGCTCGCCGGCGAGCTGGGGGCCGCCGCCGACGGGGAACCGGGCGTCGAGAGCCTGAAACTCCTGCAGCTCGAGGTGTTCCGGCTGCAGGAGCTCGTGCCGCGCCTCGTGCTCGACGCGGCGACCCGCCTGTTCGAGGTGGGGGGAGCCTCGGCCGTCGGGACCGGCCACGCTCTCGACCGGCATTGGAGGAACGTGCGCACCATCGCATCCCACAACCCCGTCATGCAACGCACCCGCGCGCTCGGCCTGCACGCGCTCAGCGGCGAGGTGCCCGAGTGGGCGGCGCCCGGCGCATGAGCGGGCTCGTGGAGCGCTTCGCCGCCGTCTTCGACGAGGTGGGCGCGGATGCCGTGGCCCGCGAGCGGGAACGTCGCCTGCCGTACGCCGAGGTCGAGACGCTGCGGCGCTCCGGCTTCACGCGCGTGACGCTGCCGCGCGAGTTCGGGGGAGACGGAGCCGGCGAGGTGGAGCTGTTCGAGCTGCTCGCCGAGCTCGCCCGACGCGATTCGAACCTCGCCCAGCTGTTCCGCTCGCACTTCTCGTTCATCGACCGCACCCGGCACGCGCCCGACTCGCCCGAGCGCACCCGGCGGCTGCGGCTGCTCGCCGACGGCGTCATCCACGGCAACGCGACGTTCGAGCGCGGCCCGGCGAAGGTGGGGGCCTACGAGACGAAGCTCACCGGGCTCGCCGACGGCTACCGGCTCGACGGCCGCAAGTTCTACTCCACCGGCACCCTGTTCGCGGACCTCGTCTCGGTCGCGGCCGACCGCGACGGCGAGCACGTCTCGGTGCTCGTCGCGACCGACGCCGCGGGCGTCGAGCGGGTGGACGACTGGGACGGCTTCGGCCAGAAGATGACCGGCTCGGGCACGACCGTGTTCGAGGATGTGCGCGTCGGCGCCGAGGATGTGCTCGACCGCGAACCCGGGGCGAGCCACGCTGGCGCCTTCGTGCAGCTCGTGCTGCTCGCCGCGGTCACCGGCATCGGCCGCGCCGTGGTCGACGACGCCGTGCGCTTCGTGCGCGCCCGCACCCGCGGCTACTCGCACGCGAGCGCCGCCACCCCACGGGAGGACCCGCTCGTGCAGGAGGTGATCGGCGAGCTGTCCGCCGCCTCCTTCGCCGCGGATGCCGCGCTCACCGCCGCCTCCCGGGAGCTGCAGGCCTCCAGCGACGCCGTGCTCGCGGGCGCGCCCGACCAGGAGGTCGCCGCGCGCATCGCCGCGGCCGAGCTCGCCACGACCCGCGCCCAGCTCGTCGTGCTGCCGAACGTGCTGCGGGCCGCCACCGAGCTGTTCGAGGTGGGTGGCGCATCCGCCGTCGGCACCTCGCTCGCGCTCGACCGGCACTGGCGCAACGCCCGCACCATCGCATCCCACAACCCCGCGCGCTACAAGGCGCGCATCGTCGGCGACCACCTCGTGAACGACACCGAGATCGTGTCGTGGTGGTCGAGCGGCGAAGCCTGAACCGAGGAGACACATGGCCGAGAAGAAGCAGCTCATCCTGAACCTGTTCGAGATGAACACGGTGAGCCACATCACGCACGGGCTGTGGACGCTGCCGGGCAACAACCGCACGCGCTTCACCGAACTCGAGTACTGGACCGAGCTCGCGCAGCTGCTGGAGGCGGGCGGCTTCCACGGGGTGTTCCTCGCGGATGTCGTGGGCGCCTACGACAGCTTCCGCGGCGGCCCCGAGACGGCCATCCGTGAGGGGCTGCAGATCCCCTCGAACGACCCGCTGCTGGTGATCCCCGCGATGGCGGCGGTGACGAAGCACCTCGGCTTCGGGGTGACGTTCTCGACCAGCTACGAGCCGCCGTTCACCTTCGCGCGGCGCATGTCGACCCTCGACCACCTCACGAAGGGCCGGGTCGGCTGGAACATCGTCACCTCCTACCTGCCGAACGCGGCGCGCAACTTCGGGCTCGAGGACGAGATCCCGCACGACCGGCGCTACGAGATCGCCGACGAGTTCCTCGACGTGGTCTACAAGCTGTGGGAGGGCTCGTGGGACGACGACGCCGTGCTCGCGGATGCGGCGACGGGCGTCTACGCCGACCCCGCCCGGGTGCGCTACATCGACCACGTGGGCGAGAACTTCCGCGTGGCGGGGCCGCACCTCGCCTCGCCGTCGCGGCAGCGCACGCCCGTTCTCTACCAGGCGACCGGGTCGCCGGCGGGTATCGAGTTCGCCGGCCGGCACGCCGAGCTCGTCTTCACGGGCGGGCGGAGCGCTGCGGACTTCCGTCGCAACGCGCAGCAGATGCGGGATGCGGCGGCGCGGCACGGGCGCGACGGGCGCGAGCTGCGCTTCATCGTGCAGGCCGGCGTCGTGGTGGGGCGCACCGAGGAGGAGGCGGCCGACAGGTGGCGGCTCTACCAGGAGCGCACGAGCGTCGACGGCATCCTCGCGCACTCGGGCTTCCCGCTGGATCTGCCGAACCTGCCGCGCGAGCTGACCATCGGCGAGGCGCTCGCCCGGGCCGGCGTGCCGGCATCCGCGGTGCCGCACCTCGACGAGGCGACGACCGTGGGGGAGGCGCTCGAGGCGGTGCGCACGCAGCGCGAGGGCCGCTACTTCGTGGCGGGCACCCCGGATGTGGTGGCCGACGAGATCGAGCGCTGGCTGGACGAGGACGGCGTCGACGGCATCAACCTGCGGCAGTACCACTCCTTCGACACGGCCCGCGACTTCGCGGAGCTCGTCGTGCCCGAGCTGCGGCGGCGCGGCCGGCTGGCGGAGCGACCGGATGCGCCGGTGACGCTGCGGGAGACGCTGTTCGGGGCGGGGCCGCGGGTGCCCGACACGCATCCGGCCGCCCGCTATCGCGGCGGCGCCAACCTGCACGCCCCGCGGGAACCGCTGCGGTTTCCCGCTGGTTGAGTAGCCGCGCGTTACCCCGCTGGTTGAGTAGCCGCGACGCCGGGCACTGCTCCGCTGATTGAGTAGCCGCGAAGCGGCGTATCGAAATCCGCGCCCCCCGCTACCCCCGCACCACCGTGACGTCGGGGTGCGGGTCGAGCCGGTACCCGCGCCCCCGCACGGTGCGCACGACGTCGCCGTACGGCGCGAGCCTCCGCCGCAGGCGCTGCAGGTAGACGTCGATCGTGCGGGCGCTGATCGGCTCGCCGTCGGTCTCGCCGACGAGCGCGTCGAGCAGTCGCTGCCGGTCGTGCACCTCACCCTGGTGCTCGACGAGGAAGGTCAGCAGCGCGTGCTCGCGGAAGCTCAGGCTCACCGCCCGCCCGTCGACGCTCACGCGGTGCCGCGCGAGGTCGACGACGACGCCGACCGTCTGCGAGCCGGGGCGCCCGGCGTCGGATGCTGCGCTGCGCAGCGAGGGCTCGGCGAGCGCCGCACGCACGACGTCGAGCGGCGCCTCGGGCGTGTCGGGGGGCGCGAGCACGACGGATGCGAAGGTGCGCGCCCCGGGCACCGCCCCGATCCTGCGCCGCACCTCGCCGACGAGCGCCCCGACGTCGACGCCCGCCGCATCCGCCGACGCGGGGTCGAGGCCCACGTAGAGGCCGAAGCCGCGCAGCGCGAGTCCGCTCGGTGCGGGCACGGGGCGTGCGGTGACGTCGCCCTCCCAGGGCACGGCCACGTACTCGGCACCCATCGCGCACCTCCGCTCCTCTCGCATCCGAGTCTCGTCGGGTTCGCGGCGGCGGGCCATCGAGGTGACGTTCTGCGACGGCGTGCGACGCCCGGCGACGTGCGGTTACCCCGGGTGGCTCGCGGCGCGGGCGCGATGCACGTGCGTCGCCGCCGTGTCAATCCCTTGTCGCGGACGGGCGACCGCGGCGACGATCATCGCGGGGGTGACGAGACATGGATGAGGACGACGCACCGCTTGCGGTGGCACGGTCGGGCGGCGCGCTGTTCAGCGCGTTCGGGATGCAGTGGGACGAGTACGAGGTCCCGTTCGACCCGGCGGCCGCGCTGGACGGCGACGGCTGACGGCGGAGGTGGCGGCATCCGTCGCGTGCGCCGCCGCGTGCGCTGTCGCGTGAACTCGGCGGCGTGCACGAGCACCCCGATCCCCCTGATATAGTCGTCAGGTTGACTTCGCGTCGACATGCGCCCGTAGCTCAATGGATAGAGCATCTGACTACGGATCAGAAGGTTGGGGGTTCGAGTCCCTCCGGGCGCACGGATAAAAGGCCTGGTCAGGCGGCAGTTCTGACCAGGCCTTCGTCGTTAGTTGGGAAGCGCGGGCATTCCAAGGGCATTCCGGGTGCCGGAAGTGGGCACTTGGGTGGCGCGGAATCGACACGCCCGAAGACAGTCGCATCGACGGTGCCGGTCGTTGCTGCGAGAATCTGACCGACCCGTAGGGAGGTGATGACCTGTGACGTTCCCCATACCGCTCGCATCGAAGATGAGCGGTGCCTCAATCAACCAACTCCGCTACTGGCACCGGGAAGGCATTCTCGTGCCTGAGGTGGAGAACGTTGCGCGTCCATACCTCTACTCGTATCGGGACATCGTGGCACTCCGCACGGTTGCGTGGCTCCGGAGTGATCATTCGCTCCAGCAGATTCGAAAGTCGCTCGACCTCGTGCGGGATCTCGATACTGCTGCCCATCCGTCTGAGTTCAAGATCGTGAAGCTCGGTAAGAGCATTGGGTTCGTGAGGTCTTCGGATGGCGCGATGATCGACGTTGCCAAGGAACCTGGTCAAGAGGTCCTTGGGACTCTTGAAGACGTGTTTGCGGCCTTCGAGACTCGGAGCAAGAAGAAGGTTGATCCTCTCCTCCACCCGAGGCCGGGGGTTGAGGTAAACCCGGATCGACTCGGCGGCTGGCCGACGATTTCGGGTACGCGCATTCCGTTCGACACGATCGCGCGGCTCGTTGAGGACGGTTCTGTTGGCGCGCACGACGCTGAGCGTTATTACCCCGGGGTTTCCGCTGAAGCAGCACGCGACGCGTTCGACTACTACCAGTCGGTCGCGGGAGCGGCATGAAGTTCTACCTAGATGAGAACTTCCCGCCGGACCTCGTGCATCCGTTGCGTACCATCTACACCGAGCACGAGTTCGCTGCTTGGACCGAGGAAGGTCTCGCCAGCACGCTCGACCTTGACCTCTTCCCCGAACTCGTGTCGCGTGGATTCGATGCGATCATCACTCGTGACAGGCAACAGCTCAAGAACCCAGAGGAGCGCTCGGCCTTGCTCGACGCGGGGCTGCGCTGGATCGGGTTGCGTGACACCAAGCTAGGCGGGCTGGCGATGATCTCCATCACAGCTGCGAGCCTCATTGCGGGGCTGCGGTTCGTCATCAACCATGAGGTCGAAACGGTTGAGCACTCCTACTTGATCAACAATGTTCCGCACGAGGCCCGGCAGCGACTACGGATGTTTGAGCTGCAGCGAACTTAGGCGCGAACGAGCGTGCCACTAACTTAAGTGGCCGTCGTCTCTGATTCATTCTCCTGCCGTGCAGTGAGAAGGTCGGCGATCTCTTGGGTGCTGACGACGTACATCGGCTTGCTGCCGACTCGGTGGACGGTCTTCCACCCACCAGGCTGGCCCGCGTTCGCGAGGCGGGTCTTCTTGAAGGCGTGCTGTCGGGTGATCCCGAGCATCTCAGCTGCCTCGGTCAAGTTGACCCACCCGGCGAGCACGGGAAGGTTGGTGAACTCAGCGGCCATCGCAGTCCTTTCGGTTGGGATCAGCGGGCGTTGCGGCGTCGGCGCGCTCGCACGATGTCGAAGATGATCTGGATCGGCACGACGATCACGAGGTTGATGAGAGCGACGAACAACTCGCCGATCACCCAGATCGAATCGGAGCCATTAGGTTCGCGTGAACTCATGGCAGAAGGTCTCCCATCGTCTCGGTGACAAGTCGGGTCATCGACCTTCCAACACTGCGGTAGATCGGAAGCAGCTCCATGGCAGTCTCGTCGCGGTATACGCGGCCCTCAATGGAGAGGAGCGCGACGGGAACGTCATCGCGCAGGACTCCCCAGAAATGCGACGCTGGCTCGCCCCACAGGCCGAGGCCTGGAGCGCGGCCCGCATCGGCACGCGCAGCGGAGTAGCGGGACAGGAACCCGTGGGTCTCTGGATCGCCCGGCCACCAATCGCCGGAGGAGTCGATGAACTCGTTCCGGGCGTCCCACCGGTGACGGTCGTGCGTGGTCATCGCGAGCGCGGTGGCGATGAACCGATAGGCAATCGAGCGCTCCGTTGTGGCCGGGGAGGATGGGCCGAGACCCGCCGATGCCTCCACCGCCTTCACAAGCCGGTGCGGATCGTCGGTCGTGAGCGCGTCTTCCCACGAGGCAACCACCATGTCGGCGAGACCGGAGCTTGTCGAGTGATGGATCTGGATGCTGCCAGTGCGGTTGATCATCACGCGGGTCTGCTCGTGGAAGTCGCCCGCGGCGGGGTCGAGGAGGGCGAGCACGTCATACATGCCGCCGCCGGGGTGCATCTCGTGGACGACGAGCCTCGGGTGACGGCGCGCCAATTCCGAAGCGATCCACCAGGACTCGACGAGGACGAACCGCGAGGCGGAGCCGTTGCTTTGCTCGGCATCGCGGTCGTCGTTGCTCTCCGGGCCGCCACCCCCGGTGTGGAACTGAATCGGCTCGGACGGAGGGGCCGTTGCGAGGAATTCGTTCCACACCGCCTGGTAGACGCTCGACAGAGGCTCTTCCGACCGGCGTATCGCCCAGTTGGCGTTGTACGCAGACGTGGTGTCGGTGAGCTGGGCGATGTGCGCATCCCAGGTGCGGGCGGCGGGCCGTATCGCGCGATGCGCCCGCTTCTTCAGTGACAGCAGCGGCTCGGGGTAGTAGTTCTCTCCCCGCTCATCCCAGATGCCCACGGGGGCCTGAACCGCGTAGCCGTCGATCCAATCGAAATGGAGAAGGAGCTTGGGCATTCACTCTCCTCTCGTGTCGGTCAGGCGAATCCGGAGCCGATGGCCATGAGGATGTCGTCGTCAGTCGTGGACTCCGGCATCCCGTAGTTGTAGAGCCAGTCCTCGCGATCCTTCTGAGCGAGGGTTCCCGCTTGAAGGTCCGTCTTCTGTTCCGCCATTGCGGGTCACCTCATGCTCGAAGCCGAATCCCCTGTGAAGCACAGACGTTCTCGCGCCCTTTAGGGCATAAGTATGCACTATAGGGCCGACATGCTCGCTGTGGTGCGTGGTCGTTCCAGATGGACTGAAATGTGCCCTCGAACCCCTCTCAGCGCGTTCCCGATTTCGAGGAGTTGCGTTTCGCCGCCGCCAGGCTTCGGCGCACTCGACGTTGGACCTTGGATCAACTCGCCGAGCGATCCGGCGTCGGGCGTCGTGCTCTTGTTCAGCTCGAAGCCGGTGAATCTCGGGGTTCGATCGAGACGTGGTTCAAGCTCGCAGAAGCCTTCGACATGGAGATCGGCGAGATGCTCAGCCCGCTCTACGGCCCTATGCGCCGCCGCTGAAATCTTCTTTCCGTCTCAGAATCTTCTTCCGCGAGCGCCAAAATGTAGCCCTACCCCTACACAAATTTGCAGGGGGGATGACCCTGTTCGTTTCGGAAAACTAGTGACCATCCCGAAATGGACTTTCTCGAAACAAGCGACCTTGGCCCGCCGAGTCCGCCCAGGTCAAGACGTGCCCCGCTGGCGGAATGCTCCTCCCGTTCCTTGCCAGCGCCGCCCGGCGCTCGCCTCCTCGATCTCGATCCAGTCGGCTGCGGCCCCCGCATCATGGTGGAGGGCGGCGTCGAGGAAGATCCGACCGGCTGTCCGGCTCTCGTCGTGGAGCGCCATCGGCCCCTTGGTCAGGTAGCCGATCGCCCGTCCGGGTGTTCGGAGGATCGGGTCCAAGTGCTGATGCTCGGGGTCGGCCAGGAGGCCACGGTTGGTGGCGAGCGTGGCCCATCGGTCGAGCATGGACTCGCGGAGGAGAGCGAACTCGGGAGCGCGCAGTTCGTCTCGTGAAACGAGGAGGAAGGCGACGTGCGGGTGCCATCCTCCCGGCCCCATGGTGACCTCGGTGTGCCACCTCCAGGCATCCACGCGGGCGCGGAGCCAACGTCCTCCTGCGAAGGCGTCCCGACGCCGGTCGAGCGCATCCCAGGCGTCCCGGAGGGACATCTCGGGAGTGCTCTGGAGCGAGAGCGTCATTGTCAGCTTTGCGGGGTAGTCGTCGGCGAGCCTCCGGAGGTCGGCTGCGAGGGCAGCGGCGCGGAGCCGCGCGCATGGCCAGCACAGCGGATGCTCACAGCGGCTCCAGGTGCGTTGCCGGGCGAGGTAGATCCGGCTGCAATCCCTGAGCCTCTTCAGCGTGGAGAACTCGGAGATGAACTCTCGTGCCGCTCTCTGGATCGAGAACGACGACAAGTTTTCTCTGTCTGATGACCTATCAAGGGGGTGAGGCGACGAGCCGTCGCCAGCTACGCTCGGCATGACGATTCACGCGAGCGCCGCCCCGATCATCTGACCGACTGGGGTGGCGCTCTTCTGCGTCAGGACGCCGCGAGGCTCCGGCCCAGGCGGTCGAGGTCGTCGGCGTCGATCCGGATCAGGCGGGAGCCGATCCGGCGAGCGGGGAGGACGCCTCGGGCAATAAGTCTGCGGACGGTCTTGGTTGACACCGCGAGCCGGTCTGCGGCCTCGCCGATCGTGATGAGGTTGGTGGACATGGACGATCCATTCGAACGAGAGCGAATGGATCTGTCGGGTCGATCACCATACCAAGCACTTCCCACGATGGCGCGGGCGCTACCGTCCACTCTAGTGCGCGTTGTGTCCCCCGGAGTGGGATCAAGGCTCGTCTCGGTCGCATCTGTCATACTTTGCGCACCCACCACGGAAAGGCTGCCGCGATGCCCGCCAACGCAGATCCCGTCACAACCGATCTCGACAATCTAACCGAGGACCTTCCGACCGACGATGAGATTCGGGAGACCTTCGCCGCCCTCGGCTTGGCAACTTCCGGGCCAAGTGGGTACCCGTACCTGAATCTCGGAGGCGCGCAGTCGGGGCGTGTGTTCGAGGTAGTTCGTACTTCTACTTCTGCGCCGCGAATTGCCTAGCTGGCCAGAGATCCAGACCGCCGTACAGCAAACCGGCAGTCCGCATGATGTGATCCGGAGGCAGTACCTTCGGCAGTTGCACGAACTGACCGGTAGGAACGTCATCATCTACTACTCGGGTTGGCTGGAGAAGCAGAACTACATCGCCCAGGGGATGCTCGGCTACGAGATCAACGACGGAGATAAGACCGGGTTCATGAGCACGATCCATCAACTGGATCGTGGTCTTGGACTCGACTTGATTCTGCACACACCCGGCGGGGACATCGCGGCGTGTGAGTCGCTTGTCGACTACCTGAGGACGATGTTCAATGGCGACATTCGCGTGATCGTCCCCCAACTCGCTCTGTCTTGCGGCACGATGATCGCGCTCGCCGCGAAGTCAGTCGTTATGGGGAAGCACTCGAGTCTTGGTCCGATCGACCCTCAGATCAGCGGTGTGCCCGCGCATGGGATCATCGAGGAGTTCAATCAGGCGAAGGTTGAGATCGCGACGAATCCGGCGAGTATCGCGGTGTGGCAGCCAATCATCGCGAAGTACAACCCGACCCTCGTCGGTGAAGCGGCCAAGGCGATCAAGTGGTCGGTTGACATGGTCAATGACTGGCTTCAGACCGGAATGTTCGAGGGAAAGCCCGACAAGGCCGATCGCTCGAAGCGAATCCTTGACGAATTGGGTGACCACGCCTTGACCCTTTCGCATGGGCGTCACATCTCGTTGAAGAAGGCACGGGATCTGGGCATCGAGGTGGTTGCGCTAGAGGATGATCCTGACCTCCAGGACTTGGTGCTCGCCATCCATCACGCGTGTACTCAAACGCTCACCGAGACTCCTGCCTTCAAGATCGTGGAGAACCATCTTGGCGTTGCGGTGATCAGTGTCGTCGGGAACGTCCGGTAAGTCCTGTTCGGCGGTCCTTGGGTGGCCGTCTACTGTTCGGTTCCGGTCTTCGGTACGAGCTTGGTCACCTTCGGGGCCTTCGCCTTCGGGAGTTGCGGCATCTTGTCGGCAAGCTCGGCGGCGCGGTCGATCACCTTGTGGATGTAGTGGCGCTCGGTGACAGCGGAGTCGGAGTGCCCCAGGAAGTCGCGGGCTTCGATGAGGCTGCCCCCTGCGGCCATGAGGTGCGAGCTGCCGAAGTCGCGGAGGTCGTGCTCACGCACCTGCCCGCGCACCCCTGCGGCGTCGCGTGCGGGGTTCCACGTCTTGTTGAAGTCACTGTCGTGGATGAACTCGGAAGCGCCCTTCGGGGCGAACAGGAGGCTGTCAGGGAAGGCCCCGGCGTGCTCGGCCAGGTGGGCGTCCACCTGTTCGGTCATCCAGGTGGGGAGCGTCTGCATCCGGATGCCCCGGTCGCTCTTCGGAGGGCCGACGAGCCACCCGGTGCCGTTGATCCACTGTGCTTGACGGTGCACGTCGACGATGTACCGGCCCTCCACGAGCTGAAGATCCTGTCGGCGGAGTGCGCGCCACTCGGAGAGGCGGAGGCCCCCATAGGCGGCGATCATGATGGCGAGCTTGAAGCGGTCGTCCACCTGCTCGTACAGGATCGCCAGCTCATCCAGGGACGGGGGTCGGTAGGTCTTCCCCGCGCTGGTCTTCGTGAGCTTGGCTTTCACCGGGATCGTGTCGAGGTAGCCCTCTTCAACGGCGGTGGTCAGGATCGCGCGGAGGAGGCGGGCCTCTGCCGCCGCTGCGGTCTTCCCGGCCTTCATGCGTGCCGCGTGCCATTGGTTGACTCGTGCCGTTGTGATGGCGGCGAGGCGGTCGTCCGCGAACTCTGAGAGGCCCTTCTCGATCTGCCGACGGTACTCGGTTGCCGTCTTCGGTCGGAGGGGAATGCCCTTGTTGTTGATGCGCTGCGAGACCCAAGTTTCGGCGTAGGCCTTGAAGGTCTCGGCGCTCGCTGTCTTCGGGGACTTCCATTTGTTGCGCTCGATGTCGGTTCGGATGCCAGCGAGCCAGGCTCGGGCATCGGTTCGCGTCGAGTACGTCATGGGCGCGTAGTAGCGCACCCCGTCAGGCCCGAGGTAGGACGCTTGGAGCCGCCCCGAGGAGCGCTCGCGGATGGTGCCGAAGTCCTCACGGTTCGCCTTGTACTTCCTCGTGGCCATCGTTCTCGCCCTTCCCCGGAATGCCCAGGCATTCTGTGGGCATTCCAGACTGTCAACTCGTGTCCATCCTAGTCCACAGAATCAGACAGCATGGGCGCTTGTTTCCTGAAATAGCGGGCCTTCAAGAGGGAGAGCCGAGCGGGGGCAATCGAGCCGAGTCGAGCGACTATCTGACTACGGATCAGAAGGTTGGGGGTTCGAGTCCCTCCGGGCGCACACTGGTTGAGACAGTACAGACCCGGTCGAGCCTCGGTTCGGCCGGGTCTTCTCGTTCTCCGCGCGGGCGCCGCCCGTCCCTGTTCGCGCTGCACCGCATCCGCCTGACCGTCCGCGCTCACGCCGCGGCGACTGTGGCAGCCTGAAGGCATGACTGACATGGAGTACCGCCGCCTGGGAGCCTCCGGCCTCATGGTGCCCGCGCTGTCGTTCGGCACCGCGACGTTCGCCGCCGGCACCGCCACCGGATCCTGGGGCGACGTGCAGGTCGACGAGGCCACGCGGATGGTCGACATCGCCCTCGACGCGGGCGTCACCTTCTTCGACACCGCCGACGTGTACTCGGGCGGCGCCTCCGAGGAGGTGCTGGGTCGCGCCCTCGGCGCACGCCGCGACCGCGCCCTCATCGGCACCAAGCTGAACGGCCGCAGTGGGCCGGGCGCGAACGAGGTCGGCAGCTCGCGCCACCACATCCTGCGCGCGGTGGAGGGCAGCCTCACCCGGCTCGGCACCGACTACATCGACGTCTACTACCTGCACGGCTTCGACGCGTTCACGCCCGTCGACGAGGTGCTGTCGACCCTCGACACGCTCGTGCGCTCGGGCAAGGTGCGCTACATCGGCGCCTCCAACTTCTCGGGCTGGCACCTCATGAAGTCGCTCTCGGTGTCGGAGCGGCACGGATGGGCGCGGCACGTCGCGCACCAGGCGTTCTACTCGCTCGCCGCCCGCGAGTACGAGTGGGAGCTCATGCCGCTCGCCGTCGACCAGAACGTCGGCACGGTCGTGTGGTCGCCGCTCGCGCAGAGCCGGCTGAGCGGCAAGATCCGGCGCGGCGCCGAGCGCCCCGCCGACAGCCGCCTCGCGGTGAGGGGCGAGACCGAGAAGGGCGACGACGAGCGGCTGTACCGCATCGTGGACGTGCTCGACGAGCTCGCCGCCGAGACCGGGCACAGCATCCCGCAGCTCGCCCTCAACTGGGTGCTCGCCCGGCCCACGGTCTCGTCGGTCATCGTCGGGGCGCGCGACGAGCGGCAGTTCCGCGAGAACCTGGGGGCCCTCGGATGGTCGCTGAGCCCCGAGCAGACCGCCCGCCTCGACGCGGCGAGCCACGTGACGCCGATCTACCCGTACTGGCACCAGATGGAGCAGGTGGGGCCGCGCAACCCGTTCCCGACGGGGCTCACCTCGGCGTGACGTCCGCGGCGAGCCCCGTCTCGTGGGCTCGGGCTGTCACCCCTTGATCGCCCCCGACGTCATGCCCGCCACGATCTGCTTGTTGAAGAAGATGTACATGAGCAGCGGCGGGATCGTGATGATGAGGATGTTCGTGAACAGCAGGTTCCAGGACGTCTGGAACTGGCTCTGGAAGTTGTAGAGCGTCAGCTGCACGGTCGCACCGCTCTCGCCGGGCAGGAAGTAGAGCGGGTTGGCGAAGTCGTTGAACACCGTTACCGACTGCACGACGATCGCCGTCACGATCACGCTGCGCAGCAGCGGGAACCCGATCTGGAAGAACAGGCGGAGAGATCCCGCGCCGTCGATCGTCGCGGCCTCGTCGAGCTCGCGCGGGATGGTCGACACGAACGCACGGAACAGCAGCACGCAGAACGCCATCCCGTAGGCGACCTCGACGAGCACGAGACCGCCGAGGGTGTTGAAGATCTTCAACCCCTGCATGACCCACACTGTCGGCACGATCGCGGGGGGCACGATGAGCCCTGCCAGCACGAAGAAGGTGATGACGCCGTTCCAGCGTGACTGGCGCCTCGCCAGCACCCAGCCGATCATCGCCGAGAGCACGACCATGATGCTCACCGAGGCGACCGTCAGGATCGAGCTGTTGATGAACGCCGTGATGAGCATGAAGTCGCGGGTCTGGAAGACCTTGGCGACGTTCTCGAAGAACACCATGTGCGTGGGCCACGAGAAGTCGAGGTGGGCGGACTCGGGGCCGTCCTTGAGCGTCTGCACGAAGATGAAGGCGAACGGCACGAGGAAGATGACGGCCGACGCGATGATCGCGACGACGCCGACGACGTGGTGGGAGACAGTGCGGCGGTTCACAGGTCGGTCTGCTTTCGGTTGAGCCACGAGAACAGCGGCAGGATGATCGCGCTCACGATGAGGAAGAGCACCACGTTCCCTGCCGTCGACAGGCCGTAGAAGCCCGCCGCGTACTGCTTGTAGATGACGGATGCGACGACGTCGCTGGAGAAGCCAGGGCCGCCTCCGGTCATCGACCAGATGAGCTCGAACGACCTGAGGCCTCCGATGAGCGACAGGATGATGACCGTCGTGGTCGCCGGGCGCACGAGGGGGAGTGTGATGTTCCAGAAGTTGCTCCACGCCCCTGACCCGTCGACGCGGGCCGCTTCGTAGTACTCCTGCGGGATCGCGACGAGCCCCGCCATGTAGATGAGGGCGGCGAGGCCGACACCCTTCCACACGTCGACCCCGATGATCGAGTAGAGCACGAGGTTCGGGTCGGTGAGCCAGCCGGGACCCTGGATGCCGAACAGCGCGAGCGTCTGGTTGATCGCGCCGTCGAAGGGGTCGAGGAGGGCCTGGAAGGTGATCCCGACGCCGACCGTCGAGACGAGCACGGGAAAGAACACCACTGCGCGCAGGTAACCCCGGCCGAGGATGTTCGACGTCAGCAGCACGCCGAGGAGGAGCCCGAGCACGACCTTGAGGCCCGAGGTCAGCACGCCGTAGATGAGCGTGTTGGTGAAGCCCTTGCTCAGCTGCGGGCTGGTGAAGAAGGTGACGAAGTTGTCGAAGCCGATGAACTCGACGTCGAAGAGCGTCCACCGCGTGAACGCGAAGTAGAACGAGACGAACGTCGGCACGATGAACAGCACCGCGTAGATCGCCGCGCCGGGCAGCAGGAACCAGTGCGGGTAGAGCCGCTTGTCGTTGCCGGACCGCTTCGTCGGCGGGCGGGTGCGACCCGGGAGTCGGGTCGGTGGGGCGAGCGTCGCCATTCGGGTCTTCTTCCAAGCTGTGCGGTGGGGGCCGACCGATCGGGGTCGGCCCCCACCTGGTTTCAGGTTCGCCTCGTGAGCGGCCGGCTTACCAGCCGGGGAGCCCCAGCTGCTGCGCCTGCTGTGCCGCGTCGTCGTCGTAGTACTCTGCACCACTCTGACCGGAGCGGATGCCCGACCCGACCTCGACCGTGATCTGCATCAGGTTCGGTCCCTTGACCGGCGAGAGGAACTCGAGCGCCGGAGCGATGGCTCCCGACTCGAAGTAGGGCAGCATGTCCGCGACGATGCGCGGTGCGCCGTCGGGCAGGGTGCAGCCCTTGACCGCGTAGGCGCCCGTGACGCCGAGTGCGCCCGTGATCGCGTCGCAGCCTGCAGGGCTCGCGACGAACGCCATGAACTTCTTCACCGCATCCGGGTGCTTGGTGTTGGCGGGGGCGTAGAGCGCCGGCGGCTCCCACACGGTCATGCCGGCCTTGTCGGCCGAGTCGCCCGGGACGCCGAAGTAGCCCACGTCGTCGATGTGCTCCGGGTAGTTCGTCGCGATGGTCGCCTGGGCGAACCCGAGCATCGGGTAGTTCGCGGCGGTTCCGGTGGCGATCGCCTTGAGGCCGTCGTCGAGCTTCGCGGATGCGTAGTCGGCATTCAGGAAGCCGCCGTCGAAGACGTCCTGCAGCTTGGTGAAGCTCTTCACCGCGACCGGGTCGTCGGCGAAGTTCACCTTGTTCTCGGTGTACTTG
>Ga0206103_100367_pt1 | contig 27209 bp, 23 predicted proteins | sample 1B5Ametagenome_FD_148638 | JGI IMG/M metagenome (GOLD analysis project Ga0206103, IMG submission 148638) | Enriched microbial communities from leaf-cutter ant dump, University of Wisconsin, Madison, United States - 1B5A | ecosystem: Environmental > Terrestrial > Nest > Insects nest > Nest dump... | reverse complement strand
GTGGTGGGTGGGGTGCGTGGTGGGTGGGTGGGGTGGACGTTGGTCCCCTGGTCGGGGGCGCGGGGCGGGGCGAGACTGGACAGGTCAGCCGGACGACGACGCCCGGCGGGCGAGCAGCGGCTCGGCAACGGGGCCCGGCCGCGCACCGCGTGGAGGTGGAGAGCCGTGGCCGGCTACGTCTGGGACTTCAGCGAGGGCGACAAGGACGCCAAGGACCTCCTCGGCGGCAAGGGCGCCGGGCTGGCGGAGATGACCCGCCTCGGGCTCCCGGTACCGCCGGGGTTCACGATCACGACGCAGGCCTGCCGCGAGTACATGCGCGACGGCGACGTGCCGGCCGAGCTGCGCGTCGAGGTCACCATGGCGATGCGCCGCCTCGAGGACGCGATGGAACGCCACTTCGGCGACCCGGCCGACCCGCTCCTGGTCTCGGTCCGCTCGGGTGCCAAGTTCTCGATGCCCGGGATGATGGAGACGGTCCTCGACGTCGGCCTCAACGACCTCACGGTGCACGGCCTCGCGGCGTTCACGGGCGACGAGCGGTTCGCGTGGGACTCCTACCGGCGCCTCGTGCAGATGTTCGGCCGCACGGTGCTCGGCATCGCGGGCGAGGAGTTCTCCGACGCGCTCGACAAGGCGAAGGCCGCACGTGGCGTCGCGTCGGACGTCGAGCTCGGCACCGACGACCTGCGCGAGCTCGTCGGGACGTACAAGGACATCGTGCGCGAGCAGACGGGCCGGGACTTCCCGCAGTCCCCGCGTGAACAGCTCGACCTCGCGATCGCCGCGGTGTTCGACTCCTGGAACACCGAGCGCGCGCGGCTGTACCGGCGCAAGGAGCGCATCTCCGACGACCTCGGCACCGCGGTCAACGTGTGCGCGATGGTGTTCGGCAACCTCGGCCCGACCTCGGGCACGGGCGTCGCGTTCACGCGCGACCCCGCGACGGGCCAATCGGGCGTGTACGGCGACTACCTCGCGAACGCGCAGGGCGAGGACGTCGTGGCGGGCATCCGCAACACGTCGGGCCTCACGGAGCTCGAGCGGCTCGACCCCGAGGCGTATGCGGACCTGCGCCGGGCGATGCGGCGGCTCGAGACGCACTACCGCGACCTGTGCGACATCGAGTTCACGGTCGAGCGCGGCAAGCTCTGGATGCTGCAGACCCGCGTGGGCAAGCGCACCGCCCCGGCGGCGTTCCGCGTCGCGGTGCAGCTCGTCGACGAGAACCTCATCACGATGGACGAGGCGCTCGACCGCGTGACCGGGGCCCAGCTCTCCCAGCTGCTATTCCCGCAGTTCGACGCCGACGCCGAGCGCGAGCTGCTCGCGCGCGGCATGGCCGCGTCGCCCGGTGCGGCGGTCGGCATGGCCGTGTTCGACGCCGCGACGGCGCAGGAGTGGGCCGCGGACGGCAAGGACGTCGTCCTCGTCCGCCGCGAGACGAACCCCGACGACCTCGGCGGCATGATCGCGGCGGTCGGCGTCCTGACGGCACGCGGCGGCAAGACGTCGCACGCGGCGGTCGTCGCGCGCGGCATGGGCCGCACGTGCGTCGTGGGCGCGGAGGCGCTCGACATCGACGTCGTCGCTCGTCGGATGCGCGTCGCGGGGCGCACCGTCCACGAGGGCGACGTCATCGCGATCGACGGCTCGACGGGCGAGATCTTCCTCGGCGAGGTCCCCGTGCGCCCCTCCCCCGTGAGCCGCTACCTCGACGACGGCCTCGACGCCGCGCTCGCGGACGCGCACGACGAGGAGACCAGCGAGCTCGTCATCGCGGTCGACCGGATCCTCACGCACGCGGACGCCGTGCGCCGTCTCGGGGTGCGCGCCAACGCGGACACGCCCGACGACGCGGCGCGCGCCCGGCGGCTCGGCGCGCAGGGCATCGGGCTGTGCCGCACCGAGCACATGTTCCTCGGGGAACGTCGCGTCCTCGTCGAGCGGGTCGTGCTCGCGACGGACGACGACGAGCGTCAGGCCGCGCTCGACGCGCTCCTGCCGGTCCAGCGCGAGGACTTCGTCGGGATCCTGCGGGCCATGGACGGGCTGCCGACGACGATCCGCCTGCTCGACCCGCCGCTGCACGAGTTCCTCCCCGACCTGACGGACCTGTCCGTCAAGGTCGCACTGGCGGAGGCGCGCGGCGACGTCGACCCGCACGACCTCACGCTGCTCGGTGCGGTGCGCCGCATGCACGAGGCGAACCCGATGCTCGGGCTGCGCGGCGTGCGGCTCGGGCTCGTGGTGCCCGGGCTGTTCGCGCTGCAGATCCGGGCCGTGTGCGAGGCGGCGGCGCACCTGCTCGCCGAAGGGCTCGCGCCGCGGCCCGAGATCATGGTCCCGCTCGTCGGCTCGGTGCAGGAGCTGCGGCTCGTGCGCGAGGACGCGCTGCGGATCATGGCCGAGGTGTCCGCGGAGACCGGTCAGGAGCTCGACCTGCCCGTCGGCTGCATGATCGAGCTGCCGCGCGCGGCGCTCACCGCGGACCGGCTCGCGGCCGAGGCGCAGTTCTTCTCGTTCGGCACCAACGACCTCACGCAGACGACCTGGGGCTTCTCGCGCGACGACGTCGAGGGCGCGTTCTTCGCGCAGTACACGGCCAACGGCGTGCTCGCGGTGTCGCCGTTCGAGACGGTCGACCGGCGTGGCGTGGGCCGGCTGGTGCAGATCGCCGTCGAGGAGGGCCGTGCGGCGCGCCCCGACCTGCACCTCGGTGTGTGCGGCGAGCACGGCGGCGACCCGGAGAGCATCCGGTTCTTCCACGCCGTCGGTCTCGACTACGTGTCCTGCAGCCCGTTCCGCGTGCCGGTCGCCCGGCTCGAGGCGGGCCGCGCGGCGGTCGGCTCCGCGAGCGACACCCGCTGACGCCGACGCGCCCGGGGTCTGACCGCCGTCTGCCCGCCCTCCCGGCTCAGGAGGGCGGGCAGACGCACGTCGGGAGCACGTCAGTGGAGCGTCAGGGCCGGCACCCGATCACGTCTCAGGACCAGCGGCCCAGCCGCGTCGACAGCAGCGCGAGCGCGACGGGACCGGCGGTCGACGTGCGCAGCACGTGCGGGCCGAGCAGCACGGCCTGCGCGCCGGCCGCCGTGAGGCGCGCGAGCTCGTCGTCGGAGATGCCGCCCTCAGGACCGACGACGACGAGCACGTCGCCGACCGTCGGCAGCGTCGCGCCCCCGATCGGCCCGGTCGCCGACTCGTGCAGCACGAGCACCGCGCCCCCCGCGGCCACGACCTCGCGGGTCCGTGCGACGAGCGCGCGCGAGTCGACCGCGAGCTCGACGTCCGGCACCCGCGCGCGGCGGGCCTGCTTCGCCGCGGTCCGCACCGTCCCGAGCCAGCGCGCCCGCGACTTCGCGGCACGGTCGCCGCGCCACACGACGATCGAGCGCTCGGCCTGCCACGGCACCACGACGTCGACGCCCACCTCGGTCGCCGCCTCGATCGCGAGCTCGTCGCGGTCGCCCTTCGCGAGCGCCTGCACGAGCACGAGCCGGACGTCCGGCACGGGCTCGCGCACCAGCTCGCGCACGTCGAGGTCGACGCCCTCGGGGGCCACCGCGCGCACGACCCCGACGAGCCGCACGCCGGCCGTGTCGACCACGTCGACCCGTTCTCCGGGCGCGCGCCGCTGCACGACGCCCGCGTGGCGCCCCTCCGCGCCGTCCAGCCGGAACGCGTCGCCGACGACGAGCGCGTCGAGCCGGCCGGGCTCGACGACGAACACCGGTGCGGTCATGGCGGGGCAGCTCCTCTCGCGCTGTCCGGACCGGGCATCAGCGACCCGCGAGCTTGTCGCGCAGCTTGCCGAACACGCCCTGGTGCGCGGCCGCCAGACGACCCTCGGGCCGCTCCTCGCCGCGCAGCTCCGCGAGCCGGCGCAGCAGCTCCGCCTGCTCGTCGTCCAGCGCGGTCGGCACCACGACGTCGACGTGGACGTGCAGGTCGCCGCGCCCGCCCGCGTGCAGGTGACCGACGCCGAGGCCCTTGAGCGTGACGACCTGCTCGGGCTGCGTGCCCGCGCGCAGGTCGACCTCCTGCGGCCCGTCGAGCGTGTCGAGCGTGAGGACCGTGCCGAGCGCGGCGGCCGTCATGGGCACCGTGAGCGTCGCGTGCAGGTCGTCGCCCTCGCGCGTGAACACGTCGTGGCGGCGCTCGCGCACCTCGAGGTACACGTCGCCCGCGGGACCGCCCGCGGGGCCGACCTCGCCCTGACCCGTGAGCTTCATGCGCGTGCCCGTGTCGACGCCTGCCGGGACGTCGACCGCGAGCGTGCGCCGCGAGCGGACGCGCCCCTCGCCCGCGCACTCGGTGCACGGCTCGGGGATCGTCGTGCCGAAGCCCCGGCACGCGGCGCACGGCTGGTTCGTCATGACCTGGCCGAGGAACGAGCGCGCGGCCCGCTGGACCGTGCCGCGCCCGTGGCAGACCTCGCACGTGCGGGGCGACGTGCCCGGTCGGCAGCACGAGCCCTGGCACGTCGGGCACACGACCGCGGTGTCGACCGGCACCTCCTTGTGCGTGCCGAACGTGACCTCCTGCAGGTCGAGGTCGAGCCGCAGCAGCGCGTCCTGGCCGCGCCGGGCACGCGGGATCGGGCCGCGCTGCGCGCCCGCGCCCGTCGCGGCGCCGAAGAACGTCTCGAAGATGTCCTGGAAGCCGAAGCCGCCGCCCATGCCGCCGCCCGGCGACGACGGGTCGCCGCCCAGGTCGTAGGCGCGGCGCTTGTCGGGGTTGCCGAGCACCTCGTAGGCGCGCGACACGTCCTTGAACCGCTCCTCCGCGCCCGGGTCGTCACCCGCCACGTCCGGGTGGTGCTCGCGCGCGAGCTTGCGGTAGGCCTTCTTGATCTGCTCGGGCGTCGCGTCGTGCGGGACGCCGAGGATCTCGTAGTAGTCGTTGCTCACGAGGTGGTTGCTCGCTTCCTTCGCGGGCTCGTCGGGTGCGGGGCGCGCTGCGTCCCGTCGGGGGCACGGGGCCGGGGCTACCCGGCCAGGATGCGGGTCAGATATCGGGCCACGGCGCGCACCGACGCCATGGTCGCGGGGTAGTCCATGCGCGTCGGGCCGATCGCGCCGATGCGCGCGACCGACGCGCCGCTCTCGTCGCCGTAGCCCGTCGTCACGAAGCTCGTCTCGGCCAGCCCGTCGTGCTGCGTCTCGCGACCGATGCGCACCGACACGGCGACCGCGTCCTCCGCCATGTCCGACAGCAGGCGCAGCAGGACGACCTGCTCCTCGAGCGCCTCGAGCACCGGGCCGAGGCTGCGCCCGAAGTCGGCACCGCCGCGCGCGAGGTTCGCGGTGCCCGCGAGCACCACACGCTCCTCGCTCTCCTGCGCGAGCGTCTCCTCGACCACGCCGACCACCTGCCGCAGGAGCGCGAGGTCGTCGGCCGTGTGCTGCTCCGCGAGCTCGTCGACGAGCCCGCTGAGCTCCGCGAGGCGCCGGCCCGCGACCCGCACGTTGAGCGTCGCGCGCAGCTGCGCGACCGTGACCTCGTCGAGGTCCGCGCCCGCCTCGAGCGTGCGCTGCTCGACCCGCCCGGTGTCGGTGATGAGCACGACGAGCAGGTGCCGACCGCCCACGGGGACGAGCTCGATGTGCCGCAGCGCGGAGCGCCGCAGCGACGGGTACTGCACGACCGCGACCTGGTGCGTGAGCTGCGCGATCAGGCGCACCGAGCGGTCCACGACGTCGTCGAGGTCGACCGCGTCCTCGAGGAACGCCCCGATCGCGCGCTTCTCGGGTGCCGACAGCGGCTTGACCGTGGTCAGCCGGTCGACGAAGACGCGGTAGCCCTTGTCGGTCGGGATCCGGCCCGCCGAGGTGTGGGGCTGCGCGATGTAGCCGTTCTCCTCGAGCGCCGCCATGTCGTTGCGGATCGTGGCCGGCGACACGCCGAGGGAGTGCCGCTCGACGAGCGCACGCGACCCGACCGGCTCGCTCGTCGCGACGTAGTCCTCGACGATCGCCCGCAGCACGTCCATCCGCCGCTCGTCGCTCATCCTGCCTCCCGCCCTCTGCTCGTCGGCCTGCTCGTCCGCTCGTCCGCACTCGCGCCGCCCGGGGGCACGAGGTAGCACTCACGGTCACCGAGTGCCAATCCTACGCCGCGCCCCTCGTGCCGCCCGGGGCTCGTCCACAGCTGCCTCTAGGGTGGCGCACCGGACCGACGAGAGAGGCTCGACATGGATCGCTACGGCAACGACGTGCTCGGCGGCGGCGCACCCACCGCGCACCACCGCGCGCCGCGCGTGTCCCGCCCCCTGCCCGCGGAGCGCGGGCTCGTCGTCGAGGAGGTCACCACCGGCTGGGTCGGCGCGGTCGTGCGCGTCGAGAAGTCGGGCGGGCAGCACGTCGTCGTGCTCGAGGACCGTCGCGGCCGGACCCGCACCTTCCCGCTGGGACCCGGGTTCTGGGTCGACGGCGCACCCGTCCTCCTGACCGCGCCCGTGACGACCACCGCACCGCGCGCTCCCCAGCGCACCGCGTCGGGCTCGCGCGCCGTGCAGGACGTGCGCGCGCGGGTCGCACGCGGCAGCCGCATCTGGGTCGAGGGTCGGCACGACGCCGAGCTCGTCGAGAAGGTGTGGGGTGACGACCTGCGCGTCGAGGGCGTCGTCGTCGAGCTGCTCGACGGCGTGGACAACCTCGTCGACGCCGTGCGGGACTTCGCGCCGAGCGCGGACCGTCGTGTCGGGGTGCTCGTCGACCACCTCGTCGACGGCTCGAAGGAGGCGCGCATCGCGGCCGAGGCCCGGCGCGCGGCGCCCGCGGGCACGGTGCTCGTGCTCGGGCACCCGTACGTCGACGTGTGGCAGGCGGTGCGGCCGCAGCGCCTCGGGCTCGCCGCGTGGCCGACGATCGAGCGCGGGACCGAGTGGAAGCTCGGCATCCTGCGCGAGCTCGGCTGGCCCGCCGCCGACCAGGCCGACGTCGCGCACGCCTGGAAGCGGATCCTCGGCTCGGTGCGCACCTACGCCGACCTCGAGCCGGCGCTCCTGGGCCGCGTCGAGGAGCTCATCGACTTCGTGACCGCCTGACCCCGGCACGCACCGCGGCCCCCGGCGACGAGTCTGCCGGGGGCCGCGGTGCATGCTGTGCGTGCGTCAGGGCGCGACGGCCTCGTGGTTGAGCCGACGGTAGTAGTACGCCTGCGTGAGCAGCGACAGCGGGAGCGTCACGAACGTCCCGACGAAGCAGGCCAGGCCGCCGATGAAGCTCAGGACGAGGAGCCCGAGCACGAGCAGCAGGACCGCACCGATGTTGTTCTTCACGAGCTCGAACGACGCCTTGAGCGCGTCCATGGCCCCCGCACCGCGGTCCACGACGTAGTACAGCGTGAACTGCGCGAACAGCGCGAAGGCGATGCCCGGCAGGTAGCACAGCGCGTACCCGACAGCCGTGAGCACCCCGACGAGGAGCGAGGCAAGGATGACGGCGTTCAGGTTCTTGAACTTGAAGAACGTCTCGACCGTCAGCGACTCACCGCGCGTCAGGCGCAGCGCGCCCTGCACGAAGCCCGCCTGCACGATCGAGAGCAGCATCACGGTGACGAGGACCACGATCGCCATGACGATGGTCGTGACGATGAGGTTCGGCCCGGAGCCGAGGCTGATCGAGCCGTCGTCGTGCACCGTGAGGTCCGAGCTGCGGCGCAGGAACGCGGCCGCGAGGATCGCGTACAGCACACCCACGACCACGGCGGTGGCGACGACGTAGGCGAGGATCGCGATGAGGATCGGCCCGACGTTCGCGGTGAACTTCTTCCACGACCACTTGATCGCCTCGATGACGTCGACCGGCTGACCGCCGTCACCGTAGGCACCGGGGGCCGGAGGGTAGGCGCCGGGAGGCGGCGGGTAGCCGCCGGCGGGCGGCGCGCCGTAGGGAGCAGCCGGGGGCGGGTAGGCACCCGTCGGCTCGTTCGGTACCGGCGGCGCAGCGGGCGGCTCAGGCTGCTGCGGCGTCCCTGCGGACGCGGGCGGAACCTGGGGGTTCTCGTCCTCGGGCCGCGGCGTGATGTCGCTCATGCGTCTCCTTCAGTCACTCGGACCCGGATGGTCCGACCGGTGAAGCGAACCGAAGTGCGCGAGGAGTGTCAAGGAAGCGTGCGCGTCATGTGGACACCCGGTGCCCGCCTTTCACCCCGCGGCGACTAGTGTGGCGGCGCACAGCCGACGCTCGGGGGCACGGCCCCTGGCCACCCCGCACACCTCCGGGAGGACGACCCGATGAGCACGCAGCCCCCGTCCGACGTCCCGCCCTACGCCACGACGGCGCCGCCGCTGCGGCCCGACGAGGAGAAGACCTGGGCGATCCTCGCGCACCTGCTGCCGTTCGTCGCGAGCTTCCTCGCGCCGCTCGTCATCTGGCTCGTGTTCAAGGGTCGCGGCCCCTACCTCGAGCACCAGGCGAAGGAGTCGCTGAACTTCCAGATCACGCTCCTGATCGTGGAGCTCGTCGGCGCCGTCCTCACGGTCGTGCTCATCGGGTTCCTCGTTATCGGCATCGCCGTCGTCGTCGCGCTCGTCCTGCAGATCATGGCCGCCGTCGCCGCGAGCCGCTTCGACTGGTACCGCTATCCCGTCGCGCTGCGCCTCGTGAAGTGACCGCGACGACGAGCGGCCCGGTCAGGTCCCGAAGCCCGCGAGCGTACGCACGACGAGGTCCGCGAGGAGCCGCCCCCGCCGCGTGAGGACGAGGCGCCGCTCGGTCAGCGCCCGCCGACCGTCGACGAGCCCGTCCGCGACGAGCCCCGCGACGCGCGCACGCCCGTCGGACGAGAGCTCGGCGAGCGACATGCCCTCGGCGAGCCGGACGCCGAGCATGAGCCGCTCGAGGGCGGCCGCCTCGTCGTCGACGACCTCGCGCCCCGCCGCGGGGCTCAGCCCCTGCTCGAGACGGCTCGCGTAGGCGCGCGGGTGCTTGACGTTCCACCACCGCACGCCGCCGACGTGCGAGTGCGCCCCGGGTCCGATCCCCCACCAGTCGTCGCCGCGCCAGTACGCGAGGTTGTGCCGGCAGGCGTGCTCGGGCCCGCGCGCCCAGTTCGACACCTCGTACCACGCGAGCCCCGCCGCCGTCAGGAGGTCGTCCGCGAGCTCGTACTTGGCCGCCTGGTCGTCGGCGTCGGGCAGCACGAGCTCGCCGCGCCGCACCTGCACCGCCATGCGCGTGCCGTCCTCGACGACGAGCGCGTAGGCGGACACGTGGTCGACGCCCGTCGCGAGCGCCGCGTCGAGCGACGTGCGCCAGTCGTCGAGCGACTCGCCGGGCGTGCCGTAGATGAGGTCGAGCGACACGTCGAGGCCCGCGTCGCGCGCCCAGCGCACGACGTCCGGGATGCGAGCCGGGTCGTGCGTGCGCTCGAGCGTGCGCAGCACGTGCGGCACGGCGGACTGCATGCCGAACGAGACGCGCGTGAAGCCACCGGCCGCGAGCGCCGCGAGCGACTGCGGGGTCACCGAGTCCGGGTTCGCCTCGGTCGTGACCTCGGCGTCGTCGGACAGGCCCCACGTGTCGCGCACGGCACGCAGCATCCCGACGAGGTCGTCGGCCGGCAGCACGGTCGGGGTGCCGCCGCCGACGAACACCGTCGAGACCGGGCGCGCGGGCAGCCCCGCGCGCCGCAGCACGTCGCCCGCGAGCGCGACCTCGCGCACCGCCGTCGACGCGTACGACGCCTGGCTCGCGCCGCCGCCCAGCTCGGTCGCCGTGTACGTGTTGAAGTCGCAGTACCCGCAGCGCACCGTGCAGAACGGGACGTGCAGGTAGAGGCCGAACGCGCGCTCGTCGGCGCCGGCCCGGACCGACTCCGGCAGCGCGCCGTCGGCGGGGGCCTCGTCGCCGTCGGGCAGCGCGGGGCTCACTTCTTCTTGGCGTCCTTGTCCTTGGGTGCCGCGGCGTCCGACGAGAGCGCGGCGATGAAGGCCTCCTGCGGCACGTCGACCCTGCCGATCGTCTTCATGCGCTTCTTGCCCTCCTTCTGCTTCTCGAGCAGCTTGCGCTTGCGCGTGATGTCACCGCCGTAGCACTTCGCGAGCACGTCCTTGCGGATCGCGCGGATCGTCTCGCGTGCGATCACGCGGCTGCCGATCGCGGCCTGGATCGGGACCTCGTACTGCTGGCGCGGGATGAGGTCCTTGAGCTTGGCGGTCATCATGACGCCGTACGCGTACGCCTTGTCCTTGTGCACGATCGCGGAGAACGCGTCGACCTGCTCGCCCTGCAGCAGGATGTCGACCTTCACGAGGTCCGCGACCTGCTCGCCCGTGGGCTCGTAGTCGAGGCTCGCGTACCCCCGCGTGCGGGACTTGAGCTGGTCGAAGAAGTCGAACACGATCTCGGCGAGCGGGAGCGTGTAGCGCATCTCGACGCGGTCCTCGGACAGGTAGTCCATGCCCAGCAGGTCGCCGCGCTTGGACTGCGAGAGCTCCATGATCGCGCCGATGAACTCGCTCGGCGCCAGGATCGTCGCCTTGACGACCGGCTCGCGGACCTCGCGGATCTTGCCGCCCGGGAACTCGGACGGGTTCGTCACGTGGACCTCCGAGCGGTCCTCCATGACGACGTCGTAGACGACGTTCGGCGCGGTCGAGATGAGGTCGAGGTCGAACTCGCGCTCGAGCCGCTCGCGGATGATCTCGAGGTGCAGCAGGCCGAGGAAGCCCACCCGGAACCCGAAGCCGAGCGCGACCGAGGTCTCGGGCTCGTAGTTGAGCGCGGCGTCGTTGAGCTTGAGCTTGTCGAGCGCGTCGCGCAGCGCCGGGTAGTCCGAGCCGTCGATCGGGTACAGGCCCGAGAACACCATCGGCTTGGGGTCGGAGTACCCGCCGAGCGGCTCGTCGGCCGGCTTGCCCGCGTTGGTGACGGTGTCGCCGACCTTCGACTGGCGCACGTCCTTCACGCCCGTGATGAGGTACCCGACCTCGCCCACGCCGAGCCCCTTCGTCGGGACGGGCTCGGGGCTGATGACGCCGATCTCGAGCAGCTCGTGCGTCGCGCGCGTCGACATCATCGCGATGCGCTCGCGCGGGTTGAGGTTGCCGTCCACCACGCGCACGTAGGTGACGACGCCGCGGTAGGTGTCGTAGACCGAGTCGAAGATCATGGCGCGCGCGGGCGCGTCGGCGTCGCCCACGGGTGCGGGGACGAGCCCGACGATCCTGTCCAGCAGCGCCTCGACGCCCTCGCCGGTCTTGCCGGAGACCTTGAGCACGTCGGCCGGGTCTCCCCCGACGAGCCCCGCGAGCTCCTCCGCGTACTTCTCCGGCTGCGCGGCGGGCAGGTCGATCTTGTTGAGCACCGGGATGATCTGCAGGTCGTTCTCGAGCGCGAGGTAGAGGTTCGCGAGCGTCTGCGCCTCGATGCCCTGCGCCGCGTCGACGAGCAGCACCGCACCCTCGCACGCGGCGAGCGAGCGCGAGACCTCGTACGTGAAGTCGACGTGCCCCGGCGTGTCGATCATGTTGAGCGCGTACGCGACGTCGTCCACCTGCCACGGCATGCGCACGGCCTGCGACTTGATCGTGATGCCGCGCTCGCGCTCGATGTCCATGCGGTCGAGGTACTGCGCGCGCATCGCCCGCGCCTCGACGACGCCCGTGAGCTGCAGCATGCGGTCGGCGAGCGTCGACTTGCCGTGGTCGATGTGCGCGATGATGCAGAAGTTGCGCAGGAGCTCGGGCGCGGTGGCGGCAGGGCTGATGCGCGCTGCGGCTGCGGCACTCGGGATCGGGGACACGCGGTGGACGCTCCGGTTCTGGTGTGCGGTCTGGTGCGGCTGGCGGGAACTGCTCGACGACCGGCCGCGGGCCCGTCGTCGGTGCCGACGGCCGGTCGCACCATGGTCCCATGACGCGGGCGCCGACCGGCGCCGCCACGGGCTGGCCGACGCACCGTCGCCTCACCAGTGCGTGCCGACGGGCGGTCCGCTCCGACGAGCGCGCCCGCACGAGTCAGGAGTCGTCGAGCGCGGACGCCCACGGCAGCACCTGCACGCGCACGCCCGCCGCCTGCTCGACGCGTCGCACCGCGTCGTCGAGGACCTTCGCGACCTTCGTCGCGTTGCCCGGCTCGCGCTCGCCCGCCGCGCACACGACGCGCAGCTCACGCACGTGCGGCTCGTCCGCGAGCGCGTGCTCGTCCACCCGGACCTCGAGCAGCGCCCACAGGTGCCCGACGGGCAGCTGCAGGATCTCCGCGGCGGCCCCGCCGAACCGGGCCCCGCGCGCGGCACGGGCCTGCGCGCCCGCGACGTCGACGCGCATGCGCCGGCCCCGGGCCGCCGCGACGAACGCGTCGAGCAGCGCACCGACGGGGACGGCGGCACGCAGGTGACACGCCGGACGGCTCGCGACCCACGCGCCCCACGGCTCGACGCGCCGACCCGACGGGCGCTCGTCCGCCGTCATGCGTGGCCCCCGGGGTCCACGCCCCACCGCCGCAGCACGTCGTCGAGCGGCCCGCCCGACGCGCCGAACCGGCTCCGCAGCTCCGCCAGCCCGGAGTCCTGTTGCTCGTCGGCGCTGCTCGCGGCCTCCGCGAGACCCGAGCGCGCACGTCCGCGCAGCGCCTCTGCCGCATCCGAGGTGTCCGTGCCGTCGAAGACCGCGGCTAACGTGGTGCGACCCTCGTCGATGCGCCGCTGCACGACCCGCCACTCGTCACCGAGCTCACCGTCGCGGGCAGCCCGTGCGCGCCGGTCCCCCTCACCTGCGCGCAGCCGCGCGACGTCGGCGACGAGCCGGTCGACGTCGGCCGTGGCACGCCGGACCATCTCCTGCGCGGCCCGCATCGCGGCGGTGGGGTCCGTCGAGGTGCTCACGAGACCGCCTGGGCACGACGCAGGAGGCCCTCGGCCAGGTCCTCGAACCTGCCGAGGTTCTCCACCGCGAGCGCCTGCGCCTCCATGAACGCCGCGACCGCGGCGAACGCGCCGTCGACCAGGTTGTGGATGAGCCGGACCGCCATGAAGATCTTCTCCACCTTCCAGTAGCACGTCGCGAGGAACACGCCCCAGCCGACGCCGGGCACGGCGAGCTCGGCCGCAGCCTCGATGCACAGCTCGGCGAGCGTGCGGAGCGCGAGCCCGATCCCCGCACACGCACCGACCACGACGTACCTGAACGCACTGGTCGCCGTCGAGACCGCCGAGTACAGCTCTGCGAGCCGGGCGAACCCTTCAGAGAGCCCGGCCACCGCGAGGCGAAACGCGTCGCCCGCGCTCCCCTGCCAGCCCGTCACGCTCGTCGGGACGAGGCGCGCATGGTTGAGCGCGATCGCCGACAGCGCCGCACTGCCGTTGCTCCACGCGCCGGCGGCGCGCTCGATGCCGCGGGGGTCGCCCGCGAACGGCTTGAAGATCAGCTCGCCGAGGATCGAGTAGCCGCACAGCCGCTCGCAGATCCAGTCGAGGCTGCCGAGCACGATGCCCGCGTTCCAGCGCAGGTCCTGCAGGAAGTTCTCGTTGGCCGACGGCGGCACGAGGTAGGAGCGGGGGTCGCTCGCCTCGACCACGGGCCCAGCCGCTCCGCTCCATGCCCTGACGTCCTGGACGTTCTCGACGGTCTCGGAGATCGCGTCGGTCAGCGACGAGAGCGCCGACTCCATGCGACGTCCGACCCACTCGTCGGACGTTCCCCACGTCGCAGGGGCGCGATCGACCGGCGGCCCGAGGGGCGGGATGTCGTCGGGCGCCGGCACGGTCACCGTCCCGCCCGTCACGAGTCGCCCTGCGAGCCGCCGCAGCAGCGCGACGGCGTCCTCCTCCGACCGGTCGTACGTGCGCAGCGACTGCGCGACGGTCGACGCCGTCGCGGCGCACACGTCCGTGCCGAGCCTGGCTCCGGCGGAACCGAGTGCCACCACGCCGTCCGACAACGGGACGAACATCGACAGCAGCAGGCCGGTCGACCCACCGATGCTCCCGTGCGCCTCCAGGTATCCCGCGACAGCCGTGCAGTGACCGGACTGGCGCTGCAGCACCTCGCTCACGTGCGCCAGCGTGGCCCGCTCGATCTCGATGTCGCCGCCGCCCATCCGTGCCTCCCCCGACGCGTCGCGCCGTCTCTTCGGCTTCTCGCTCCGCGGAACGATAGCCCGCCCACGGCGTCCGCCCCACGCACCTCGTCGGACCGCCGCGCGGACGTGGACCGCTTGCGCACGGGGGACGGCGACCGGCTAGGTTCCCGGCGTGCGTTCCCCGACGTTCTCCCGTCTGCTGACCGGTGCCGCCGGCGCGCTGCGCCGGGTGCTCGCCCCGTCCGACGAGCGACGCGGCTCGCGTGCCGCGGGCCGCTCCGGGCGCTCCGGGCACTCCGGGCACGGTCGGTCGGGCACGGCACCGGCCCGCACGACGACCCCGGCGCAGCCGACGCGCGTCGCCCGGACCGTGCTGCCCGACCACCGCGGCCCGGTGCGCACCGAGTACAGCCCCGACCTCGACGGTGCGGCCGACCCGGGCGAGATCGTGTGGACCTGGGTGCCCTACGAGGAGGACGCGTCGCAGGGCAAGGACCGTCCGGTGCTCGTCGTCGGCTGGGACGGCGACGTCGTGCTCGGGCTCATGCTCACGAGCAAGGACCACGACCGCAACGCCGCGCGCGAGGCACGCAAGGGCCGGTTCTGGATGGACATCGGCTCGGGCCCGTGGGACAGCCGGCGCCGCGACAGCGAGGTCCGGCTCGATCGCGTCCTGCGGCTCGACCCGGACACGATCCGCCGCGAGGGCGCCGTGGTCGACCCTGCGCTGTTCGAGAGCGTGACGACCGCGCTGACCCGGCTGCGCGCCGAGCGCGGGCTGTGACTCGGACGGGATGCTGCGCACCGGCTTGGGCGGGTTCCCGCTCGTCGGGTAGCATGGTCGATCGCGTGTCCGCCCAGGTCGGCGGGCACTCGCCCAGCTCCTCTCCGAGGGTGTCCCCACGCCCCAGTCCCGGAGCTGCGCGCGCCCTCTACGACCTGTCAGATCGCTTCGGCGAACGCACAAGAGAGTCCACACGTGGCGAACATCAAGTCCCAGATCAAGCGCATCCGCACCAACGAGAAGGCGCGCCTGCGCAACAAGTCGGTGAAGTCGGAGCTCAAGACGTACATCCGGCGCGTCCGCGAGGCCGTCGCCGGCGGTGACAAGGAGGCGGCGACCGCCGCTCTGCGCACCGCGTCGAAGAAGCTCGACAAGGCGGTCAGCAAGGGCGTCATCCACGCCAACCAGGCCGCGAACAAGAAGTCCGCGCTGGCGAAGTCGGTCAACGCGCTCTGACCTGAGCTGCTGCGCGGCGCACCGCGCCGCACCACGAGGCGCCACCCCGTCGGGTGGCGCCTCGTCGCGTTCCAGGCCGGCCGAGCGCGACCGGCACCCGCCGTGCACGGTCACGGTCGGTACCGGGGACGTCGGGGTGAAACGATTGCCATCCGCGATTTCCACCCGGGCGTGTCCGGTTCGTACGGACTTCCGTGTGGTCTCATGTTCCCTGTGACGGACTTCCTCGACGACGCTGCGCTGCAGCGCCTCGCCTCGGCGGTCGACGATGCGATCCCCGGGGCCCTGCGCGCGCAGTGGGAGGCCCATGTCGCCGTCGGCCCCGTGCTCGTCGGTCGGCAGGGCATCTTCACGGCGAGCGGGCAGCCCGTCGCGTACGAGCTGTCGTACCGCGCACAGGACCGTCCGACGTCGGAGGCGTCCGGCTGGAGCGCCCGGCAGCACGAGCGCGCGACGTCGCACGTGCTCGCGGCGACGTTCGGCCGCGCCGACCTGGAGAGCGTGGCCAACGGTCGGCTCCTGTTCGTCCGCTGCACGCGTGCGCACCTCGTCGGGGACCTGTCGGTGCCGCGTCGGCCCGACCGCCTGGTCCTCGTCGTCCCGGACAGCGTGCCGGTCGACGCCGAGGTCCTCGCGGGTGTCCGTCGGCTCCGCAGCGAGGGTTACCGCTTCGCGGTGCCGTCCTTCGTGAGCAGCACCGCCCAACGTCGGCTCCTGCCGCACGCCGACTACGTCAAGATCGACGTCCGGGACCTCGACGTCGAGGGGCATCCCGTCGTGACGCTCGCGCGGTCGTACGGCGCGAGCCTCGTCGCCGAGTACGTCGAGACGCCCGACGCCATGGCCTACGCACGCGACCTCGGCTTCACCCTGTTCCAGGGCAACCTGCTCGAACGCGCGGGGGTGCTCGACCGGGCGGGCGCCCAGATCGTCGACTGAGCGCGTCGACGAAGATGTCCCCCGAAGTCGCGTCATGGGACGGGCGCGGGCACCTCTCCTCTGGTGTGACTTCCTCCGCGCGGGCTCCGCGGCCCGCGACGCCCCCTCAGGTCGCACGGCAGCCCATCTGGTCGCCGAGCGGACGCCTGCACGGCTACGAGCTCCTCTACCGCACCCCCGCGGGCGCGCCGGCGGGGGTCGACCTCTGGGACGAGCCGCGCCAGGAGGACGCCACCGCCGCGGTGCTCCGGCAGCTCCCCCACCTGCGGCTCGGCTCGTCGCTCGCGTTCGTCAACGTCACGCGCGGCTTCCTCGTCGAGACGCGCAGCCTGCCCCCGCACCGTGACCGCCTCGTCCTCGAGGTGCTCGAGACCGTCCCGGCCGACGACGACGCGCTCGCCGGGCTCACGCGGCTGCGCGACGCGGGCTACCGGCTCGCGCTCGACGACTTCACCGCGAGCGCGGCACAGCTCGCGATGCTCCCGTGGGCCGACTACGTCAAGATCGACTGCCGCGACCTGCTGCGGCACGGCAGCGCGCTCGTCGAGCTCGCGCGCAGCACGGGGGCACAGGTCGTCGCGGAGCGGGTCAGCGAGCAGTCGCTCGTCGACCACTGCGTGGCGTGGGGGTTCGACCTGCTGCAGGGCAACGTCCTCGGCCCGGCCGCGACGCTGCGCCGCTGACCGCGCGACGACTCCCGCGTCAGCGCGAGCCGGCCGCGGAGGCGACACGCAGGACCGCTCGCTCGACCGCGAACTGCGGGTCCCGCCCCTCCCCCTTGACCTCGGCGTCCGCCTGCGCGACCGCGCCGATCGCGACCGCGAGGCCCTCGGGCGTCCAGGACCGCAGCTCGCGCTGCGCCCGGTCCACCTGCCACGGCGCGAGGCCCAGCTCGCGCAGCGCGCCCTGGCCCCGGCTGCGGACCGCGCCGACCTTGGCGAGCGTACGCAGCTTCGTCGCGAGCGCCGCGACGATCGGCACGGGGTCGAGACCCGTCGCGAGCGCGTGGCGCAGCAGCGCGACCGCCTGACCCGCGTCGCCGGCGAGCGCCGCGTCGGCGACGCGGAAGCCCGTCGCCTCGATCCGGCCGCCGTAGTACCGCTCCACCACGTCGACGCCGATCATCCCGGTCGTGTCCGCCACGAGCTGCGCGCACGACGCGGCGAGCTCGCGCAGGTCGTTGCCGACCGCGTCGACGAGCGCGCGGACCGCCGCACCGTCCGCGCGCCGGCCCGCGCGGCGCAGCTCGGCCGTCACGAAGCCCGTCTTGTCGGCGTCCGACGTGACCGCGTCGCACGCGACCTCGGGCACCTGAGCGGCCCGCAGCGCGTCGAGCGTCTTCTTGCCGCGCACGCCCCCGCCGTGCCGCAGCACGACGACGACCCCGGGCGCGGGGGCGGTGAGGTACTCCTGGACGTCCGCGAACAGCTCGTCGGGCCCCGACTCGAGCGACTCGACGACGACGACCTTGTCCTCGGCGAACAGCGACGGGCTCGTCGTGACCCCGAGCATGCCCGCCGTGTACTGGGCGGCGTCGAGGCGCGTGACCTCGACGTCCGGGTCGGCCTCACGCGCGAGCGCGACGACGCGCTCCGTCGCACGGTCGGCGAGCAGTCCTTCCGGACCGCGCACGAGCACGAGCGGGGCCGGGACGACCTCCTCCCAGCTCAGCCCGGGCCGGGCCGCGCCGCGGCCGCCCGAGCCGCGTCCGGACGGACGACCCGACGAACGGCTGGACGATCCGGGAGCGGGAGGCACGCGCCTAGCCTGCCAGACCCCGCCGACACCCGACGCGGCCCGAGCAGCAGGCGCGCGACCGCGACGCCGAGCACCGCGAGCAGGAGCACGCCCGCCGGACCGGGCAGCCACGGCACGCTCGCGCCGGGGAGCGCCGCCGCCCCGCGCGCGACCGCCCCGAGCCACCAGCACGCGGCGCCCGCGAGCCACGCGACCGGTGCGGCTGCGGCCGGCCACCACGGGGCCAGCAGCGCCGCGAGGAGACCGAGCAGCGTCGCGGGAGCCACCGCGGGCGCCGCGACCAGGTTCGCCAGCACGCCCCACGGCGTCACGACCCCGCTCACGACGAGCACGAGCGGCGCGCACACGAGTGCCGCCGCGACGGGCGCCGCGAGCGTCGCGGCCGGTGCCCGCCCGAGCCGCGGAGCCCACCTGCGCGCGAGCGGCGTGCCGAGCAGCACGATCCCGCCCGTCGCGGCGACGGACAGCGCGAAACCGAGCTCGCCCGCGAGCCACGGGTCCGCGACGAGCAGCACGACGACCGCGGCGCCGAGCGCGGCAGGGGCCCGCGCGGGCCGACCCCGCGCGAGGCCGAGCAGACCGACGCCCCCCATGACCGCGGCGCGCACGACGCTCGGCTCGGGGTGCACGAGCACGACCAGCGCCGCCGTCACCAGCCCCGCGACGGCCGCCTGCACGCGACCGGACGCACCGACCCCTGCACCCGCGGCCACCACGAGCGCCACGACCAGCGCGAAGTGCGCGCCCGAGACCGCCACGAGGTGCGTCAGGCCCGCGGCCCGCATCGCGTCCACGAGGTCGTCGGGCACGGCGGAGGTGTCGCCGACCGTGACTCCCGGCAGCAGCGCGCCCGCATCCCCCGGCAGCGTGCCCGCGAGCCGCCGCACGCCGTCGCGCACGCGCGTCGCGAGCGTGTCCCACGGTCGCGCGCCGCGCACGAGCGTGACGTCGCCCGACGCGACCAGCAGCGCGACGTCGCGCGCACCACGTCCGGTCGGTCGGAACGAGCCCGCGACCTCGACGAGCGCGCCGTACGTCACGGGATCGGTGCGCGTCGCGGTCCGCGTGCGCGGCTCGGCGGGGGCCAGGACGACGACCGTGCCGACCGCGCGCGACGAGCGCTCCGCCCCCGCGACGCGGGCGGTCACACGGTCGGCTGCGAGCACCCAGCGCACGCGCGGCGGTGCGCCGGGCCACGCGGCGCGCACGGGGACCGGCTCGCCGACGACGCGTCCGACGATCGTCCCCGCGTCGGACGCGGCCACGAGCCGCGGGAGGAGCCCGTGCGCGCGGGCCTCGACCTGCGCCGCGCCCGCGGCGCCGACCGCGGCGACCGCCGCGAGCACGAGCCCCGCCACGGCGCGTCGGCTCGTGCGCGCCGTACCCGCCCAGGTCCGGCGCGCACCCGTGAGGGGCAGCACGACGGCAGCCGCGAGGACCGCTCCGACGGTCAGGACGGCGAGCGACGTGCCGACCCCCGCGAGCGGCACCGGCACGCGCACGACGACGAGCGCCGTGACCCAGGCCGCGAGCGCGGCCGGCACGAGCCGCAGGTCGAGCGTGCGCACGTCGGTCGCCGGGCGCGCGACGTCGGGTGCGCTCACACGCGCACCCGGTCGCGGAGCCGCTCGAGCAGCGCCGAGCCGATCCCGGACACGTCGTCGAGGTCGTCGACGCTCGTGAACGGGTGCTCGGCGCGGTGCTCGACGATCCGCTCGGCCAGCACCGGCCCGATCCCCGGCAGGGTCTCGAGCTCCGCCGCGCCCGCACGGTTGAGGTCCACGAGCCCCCCGGCCGCGCCGCCGACGCTCCCGGAGGCGACCGCACCCGCGCCCGGCGGCGACCCGCCGCCGACCTCGTCCCCCAGCGGCGACCCGCCACCCACCTCGTCCCCCGGCCGCGGCACGAGGACCTGCTCGCCGTCCTCGAGCACCCGCGCGAGGTTGAGCCGGGCGAGCTCCGCGTCGGGCGTCGCTCCCCCGGCCGCCGCGATCGCGTCGACGACGCGCGCACCCGCGGGCAGCCGGACGACGCCGGGGCGCGCGACCCCACCCGCGACGTCGACGACCACCTCGGCGGGCGGCGAGGGCGCCGCGTCGTGCGCGGTGGCAGACGTCGCGACGGGCACCGGGACCGGGAGCGTCACCGGCTCGCCCGGTCGGGTCGCCCACGCCCGCAGCGCGACGGCACCCGCCACGAGCACGAGCGCGAGCGCGGCGACGAGCGCCGTGCGTGCGCTCGGCCGCCAGCGCACGCGGGTCACGGGCGGCTCCGGGCCGGGCAGCACCCCGTACGCGTCGGCGTACGCGCGCGCGGCCGCGGCCATCGCGTCGTCCCCGGGCCGCGCGCCGCGCCCCGGTCCGGCCGGCGCGACCTCGTCGGACCGCGCGCGAGCCACGGCCTCGAGCCGGGACCGGACCTCCCGGCCGCGGAGCCTGTCGGGAGTGCGCGCGTCCACCGGCAGCACGCTAGGCAGCGGGGACCTGCCCCGCTGTCGGCACCGGCCCGCTGTGGACCGCCGGACCGCCGCGCGGGCCTGGGGTCGGGTCGCGGGGTCGGGCCCGAGGCCGACGGGGTCAGGCGTCGACGACCACGACCGCCAGCACTCCCGGGCCGACGTGCGCCGCGATCACCGCGCTCGCCTCGCACGCGACGACCTCGACCACGCCGGGCCACCGCTCGACCTGCGCGACGAGCTCGGCGGCGACGTCCGGCTGGCCCAGGTGGTGCACGGCCACCCGGACCGGCCCGCGTGCCGCGGCATGCTCACGCGCGACGGCCTCGAGCCGTTCACGCGCCGCGCGGCGCGTGCGCACCTTCTCCGCGACGACGACCTTCCCCGCGTCGAGCGTGAGCAGCGGACGCAGCCCGAGCACGGTGCCGAGCGCGGCGGACGCGGCCGAGAGCCGGCCGCCGCGCCGCAGGTGGTCGAGCGAGTCCACGAGGAACCAGGCACGGGCACCGTCGGACACGTCGCGCGCGACGGCCGCGACCTGCGCGGCGTCCGGCAGCGCGGGCTCGTCGGGACCGCGCCCCAGCAGCCGGGCGAACCAGCCGCCGACGCGGGCGGCGCCGCGCACGTCCGGCGGTGCGACCTCGACGGGCGGGCCACCGAGCAGCAGCCCCGGCCCGGCCGACCCGCGCGCGTGCCGTGCCGCGGCGAGCGCGGCGTACCCGAGCGCCATGACGCTCACGCCCGAGTCGACGACGTGCACCGGCACGGGCGCCGCGGCGGCCGCGACGCGCGCCGCGCCCACCGTGCCCGAGAGCTCCCCGGACAGGTGGACGGAGACGATCTCGCGCGCCCCGGCGTCCGCGGCGGCGCGGTATGCCGCGGCGAACGCGGCGGGCGGCGGCTGCGACGTGCTGACGCGCGTCCCTCGCCGGAGCGCCGCGAGCAGGTCACCGGGGTCGAGGTCGACGCCCTCGACGTGCCGCTGCGTCCCGACGAGCACGTCGAGCGGCACGACGACGACGCCCCACCGCTGCGCGAGCCCGTCGGGCAGCGACGCCGTCGAGTCGGTGACGACGGCGACCGGACCGGTCGGGGCAGGCACCCCGCCGGTGCGCCGAGCTCCGCGCCCGATCAGGCCGGCACCACGTTGACGAGCCTGGGCGCGCGCACGATCACCGTGCGGACGCCTCGTCCGTCGAGCGTGCGCTGCACGCCCGCGTCGGCCAGCGCGAGCTCACGCAGCTCGTCGTCGGACACCTGCGGCGAGACCTCGGCCCGGCCGCGCACCTTGCCCGCGACCTGGAAGACACACGTCACGGTCTCCTCGACGAGGTGCGCGGGGTCGGCGACGGGGTACGGCTCGTGCGCGAGCGAGCGCTCGTGACCGAGCCGCGACCACAGCTCCTCCGCGACGTGCGGCGCGATCGGCGCCGTCATGAGCACGAGCGCCTCGACCGCGGCGCGCGGTGCGGCCGGGAGCGTCGTGAGGTGGTTGTTGAGGACGATGAGCTTGGCGATCGCGGTGTTGATCCGCATGTGCGCCATGTCCTCGGTGACGTCGGCGATCGTGCGGTGCAGCACGCGCAGCGTCTCGGTGGACGGCGCGTCGTCGGACACGACGAGCGTGCCGTCGGCCTCGGAGACGACGTTGCGCCACAGCCGCTGCAGGAACCGCTGTGAGCCGACGACCGCGCGCGTCTCCCACGGCCGCGACAGGTCGAGCGGACCCATCGACATCTCGTACACGCGCAGCGTGTCCGCGCCGTACTCGGCGTACATCTCGTCGGGCGTCACCATGTTCTTCAGCGACTTGCCCATCTTCCCGTACTCGCGGTTGACGGGCTCGCCCTGCCACGAGAAGCCCGTCGCGACGCTCTCGTCCTCGACGACCTCGTCGGCCGGGACGTACACGCCGCGCGCGTCGGTGTAGGCGTACGCCTGGATGTAGCCCTGGTTGAACAGCTTGTGGAACGGCTCGGCGCCGCTCACGTGGCCGAGGTCGAACAGCACCTTGTGCCAGAACCGCGCGTACAGCAGGTGCAGCACCGCGTGCTCGACGCCGCCGACGTACAGGTCGACGCCGCCGACGCTGTCGGCCGCGTCACCCGCGTGGCCCGGCGCGAGCCAGAACTTCTCGAGCTCGGGGTCGACGAGCACGTCGTCGGACGTCGGGTCGAGGTAGCGCAGGTAGTACCAGCACGACCCGGCCCAGTTGGGCATGGTGTTGGTGTCGCGGCGGTAGGTGCGCGGCCCGTCGCCGAGGTCGAGCGTGACCTCGACCCAGTCCTCGTTGCGGCCGAGCGGCGGCTCGGGCGACGAGTGCGCGTCGTCCGCGTCGAACGTGCGCGGCGCGTAGTCCGGGACCTCGGGCAGCGCGACCGGCAGCGCGTCGGCGGGCAGCGCGATCGGCAGGTCGTGCTCGTCGTACACGATCGGGAACGGCTCGCCCCAGTACCGCTGCCGCGAGAACAGCCAGTCGCGCAGGCGGTACGTGATCGTCTCGGACCCCGCCCCGCGCTGCGCGAGCCACTCGACGATGCGCGCCTTCGCGGTCGCGACGTCGAGACCGTCGAGCGAGATCTCGTCGTTCGACGAGTTGATGACCGTGCCGTCGCCCGTGCGCGCGGCGTCCGTGACGTCGCCGTCGGTCGTGTAGACCACGGGCAGCTCGTACGCCTGCGCGAACGCGAAGTCGCGCTCGTCGCCACCCGGGACGGCCATGATCGCGCCCGTGCCGTAGCCCATGAGCACGTAGTCGGCCGTGAACACCGGCAGCAGGTCGCCGTTGACGGGGTTGACCGCGAGGTGGCCGGTGAACACGCCGGTCTTGCGGCCCGCGTCGGCCTGCCGCTCGACCGCGGTCTTCGCGGCCGCCTCGGCCCGGTACGCCGCGACCGCCTCGGCCGGCGAGCCGTGCCCGCCCGTCCAGGCGGAGCGCGTCCCGTCGGGCCAGGCCGCCGGGACCTCGTCGAGCAGCGGGTGCTCGGGCGCGACGACCATGAACGTCGCGCCGAACAGCGTGTCCGGGCGCGTGGTGAAGACCGTGACCTCGCTGCCGCCCTCGACCGCGAAGCGCACGTGCGCGCCCGACGAGCGCCCGATCCAGTTGCGCTGCATCGACTTGACCTTCTCGGGCCAGTCGATGTGCTCGAGGTCGTCGGTCAGCCGGTCCGCGTACGCCGTGATCCGCATGTTCCACTGGCGCAGGCTGCGCTGGAACACCGGGAAGTTGCCGCGCTCCGAGCGACCCTCGGACGTGACCTCCTCGTTCGCGAGCACGGTGCCGAGCCCGGGGCACCAGTTCACGGGCGTCTCCGAGACGTACGCGAGCCGGCGCGAGTCGAGCACGCGGCGGCGCTCGACCGCGTCGAGGTCCGCCCACGCGACGCCCTCGCGCACGCCCTCGACCACCGGGACGGCCCGCGTGCCCGCGGCCAGCTCGGCCTCGAGCTCGTTGATCGGCCGCGCCTTGCCGCGCCCGCCGTCGGGCCGCACCGCGTCCTCGTCGTACCAGGCGCCGAAGATCTGCAGGAAGATCCACTGCGTCCAGCGCACGTACTCCGGGTCGATCGTCGCGAACGAGCGCCGCGGGTCGTGCGCGAGGCCCAGGCGGCGCAGCTGGCGCTGCATGATCGCGATGTTCGCCTCGGTCGTCACGCGCGGGTGCTGACCCGTCTGCACGGCGTACTGCTCGGCGGGCAGGCCGAACGCGTCGAAGCCGAGCGCGTGCAGCACGTTGTCGCCCTGCATGCGGCGGTACCGCGCGACGACGTCGGTCGCGATGTACCCGAGCGGGTGGCCGATGTGCAGGCCCGCGCCCGACGGGTACGGGAACATGTCCATGACGAAGAACGAGCGCTTCGCGGGGTCCGCGTGCCGCCCGTCACCGTCGGTGAGCGCACCCTTCGGGTTCGCCGCGAAGAACGTCCCGCGCTCCTGCCACTCGTCCTGCCACCGGAGCTCGATCTCGCGCGCGAGGTCCGCGGTGTAGCGGAAGGGCACGTCCTGGTGGTCGACGGGGTCCGAGCTCGGGGCGGGGGTGGTGGTCACCCGGCGAGTTTACCGAGGCGGCGGGCCCCGCCCGTGCCCTGCGTCAGCGCGCGCCGGAGCCGACGAGCTCGTCGGCCTCGTCGGTCTCGTCGGCACCGTCGGCCCGTCCGCCGACGATCGTGCGGGGCGCCGGCGCACCGCGTCCGACCGTGACGACGACGAGCAGGCCCAGTGCCGTGAGGCCCGCACCGAGCCACGCCGGTGCGAGGTAGCCGAGCCCCGCGTCGATCACGAGCCCGCCGAAGAACGCGCCGGACGCGTTGCCGACGTTGAGCGCCGAGTGGCACAGCGCCGCCCCGAGCGACGGCGCGTCGGGCGTGACGTCCATGAGCCGCGACTGCAGCGCGAGGGACAGCACCTGCGACGCGACGCCCAGCAGGACGATCGCGACGACCGCGGGCACGGGCGAGCGGCCGACGAGCGCGATCGCGACGAGCACGACGATCGTCGCGACCATCCCACCGACGACCGTCCCGAGCACCGAGCGGTCGGCGAGCCGCCCGCCGAGCAGCGTGCCGACCGTCATGCCGACGCCGAACAGCGCGAGCACGAGCGGCACGAGCCCCACCGACAGCCCCGTGACCTCGGTCAGCAGCGGCTTGACGTACGAGTACACCGCGAACATGCCGCCGAACCCGATCGCGCCCGCACCGAACGCCACCCACAGCCGTCGGTTGCGCAGCGCGGCGACCTCGGTCCGCACGCTCGCACCCGGCAGCGGCGCGAGCCGCGGCACCCAGGCCCGCGCCGCGACGAGCGTGAGCAGCCCGATCGCCCCCACGCCGACGAACGACCAGCGCCACCCGACCGCATGTCCGACGACCGCGGTGAGCGGCACCCCGAGCGCGCACGCGACCGTGAGACCGGTCATCATCGCGGCAACGGCACGCCCGCGCCGCTGCTGCCCGACGACCGCGGTGCCGAGGACCGCGCCGACGCCGAAGAACGCACCGTGCGGGAGCCCCGACAGGAAGCGCGCGCCGACGAGCGTGGGCAGCGTCGGCGCGAACGCGGACGCGACGTTGGCGACGGTGAAGGCGACGAGGAGCCAGCCGAGCAGCGTGCGTCGGTCGAGCCGTGCACCGATCGCGGCGAGCGTCGGCGCACCCACGACGACTCCGAGCGCGTAGGCGGTGATGGCGTTGCCCGCGGCGGGGATCGACGCGTCCAGGTCGGCCGCGATCTCGGGGAGCAGGCCCATGGTCGCGAACTCGGTGGTGCCGATCCCGAACCCGCCGAGCGCGAGCGCGAGCAGCGCGAGGCGCGCGGGAGTCCCGGACAGCGGGAGCGAGGTCGGGCGCACGGTTCTCCTGGCAGGTCGTAACGATTCGATAGTGAACCGGAGAACGTCGTCGTCAGCACCGGGATGCGCCCAGGCTAGGCCATCGCGCGTGCGACCCAGATCGCGTGCGCCGCGGTCCGCCCCAGGTCGAGCGCACCGTCGGCGACGACGACCGCGACCGTCCCGACCGCATCGCGCCGCGCGCCGACCTGCAGCGCCGTGTCCAGGCCGATGCCGACCTCGTCGAGGTAGCGCAGCAGGTCCGGGTCCGCGTCGCTGATCCGCGCGACGACCCAGCCGCCCGGCTCGGCGTCCCACAGCGGCACCGCGTCGGGCACGACGAGCGTGCCGTCGGGACCCGGGATCGGGTCGCCGTGCGGGTCCCGCACCGGGTGCCCCAGCAGGCGCGCCGTGCGTTCGACGAACAGGTCGCTCACCGCGTGCTCGAGCACCTCGGCCTCGTCGTGCACCTCGTCCCAGCCGTAGCCGAGCTGCTCGACGAGGAACGTCTCGACGAGCCGGTGGCGACGCACCATCGCGAGCGCGAGCCGCCGACCCTCGTCGGTCAGGCCCACGGCACCGTACGGCTCGTGCGTGAGCAGCCCCTGGTCGGCGAGCCGACGCACGGTCTCCGAGACGGTCGACGCACCGACCCCGAGGCGCGTCGCGAGGAGCTTCGTCGTGACCGGCCGGTCCGCCCACTCGGTCGCCGACCAGACGACCTTGAGGTAGTCCTGCGCGACCGCCGACAGCTCGGCCGCCGACGGCCCGGCCCCCGACAGCCCCGCCACCGACCCGCCTCCCGGCCCCACCGACTCGCTCATCCGCCCAGGCTAACGGCGCGATCGTGCGAAGAATTGGTCGCGATCAGCAGCCATTTCTTCGCACGATCGCGCCAGGGGGCGGAGGGGGCGGGGTCGGGCGGGGTCAGGCGGCGTCCGTGCTCCAGTGCCAGGGCTCCGACGGGAGGTTGTGCAGACCCAGCGGCGGAGCGTGCTCGGTCAGCCACGTCCAGGCCGGGGTGTCGCGACGCACCAGCCGACCGTGGTCCGTGAGGTCGAGCGCGAGGCCGCGCTCGTGCCGCGACGTCCCCGGGACCGCGGTGGGCGGACGGCACACGGCCGTCCCGTCCTCGGTCGTCGTGCAGTTGTGCGCCCGCGCGGCCACCTGTTGCTCGTGGCTGCGCCAGCCGGAGCCCGCGAGCTCGATGCCCGCCGCGCGCGCCTGCGCGAACAGCTCCTCGACCGCGTCCGCGAGGCACGGGTGGACGCGTACGCCGTGGCTCGTCAGGACGGTGTCCTCGAGCGGCACGGGACCGTCGACGAGCGCGCAGTCGGCAGGCTGCGGAGGGGGCGCGAGCAGCTCGGCCGGGACGTCGACGCGCCACAGCTCCTGGCCGTTGCCCGCGGTCAGCAGCGCCCCCGCGGTGTCGAGCCGCAGGGTCGGGTCGGC